>Ga0210057_1001385_pt1 | contig 37021 bp, 36 predicted proteins | sample CryGeyCG2114_010_2_FD_183968 | JGI IMG/M metagenome (GOLD analysis project Ga0210057, IMG submission 183968) | Groundwater microbial communities from aquifer - Crystal Geyser CG10_big_fil_rev_8/21/14_0.10 (SPAdes) (version 2) | ecosystem: Environmental > Aquatic > Deep subsurface > Groundwater ... | reverse complement strand
TCGTAATCATAGCTGCCCTTAGAATTTTTTAGCACTCCATCACTTAGAGCACCTAAGTCCTCACCATCCAGGAAACTTACAACACCGCCTGTTGAGGGACCGATTGCTTCACCGATCTCTAAAACATCAGTACCTGATTTAACTAACCAGCTATCACCAGTGACTGAAGTTGTTGAACCACTAGTGGTTCCTTCGGTCATCATACCAGTAGCGATGTCTGTCATTGCTAAATTGTCAACTGCAGCTGCTGCTTCGCCAACAACGAAAAAACCGTTGTAGTTACCACCTGTTACAAACATGCTTGGGTAGTTGCTTAAATCAGCCGCCATAGCGCCCATTACCGTAGCACCGAGCATGGTTGCTCCTGTACCAATGGCCAATAAACGCTTCACCATTCTTTTTACTTTCATTTTCCTAAACACACCTCCGTGTTTGAATATACAAAGCATCACTTGATGCTTCTATGCTCACAAAAACATAGTTTTCGTTAAGCATGTTTTTTGTTACAAATTTTTTTGTTACAACTCTTTTACCTGTCGTTTCATCAATAAAAATTTCAGAGAGTACGCCACGAAGACATACTTTTCCGATTTTACGGATGAGCTTCCCATTGTTAGAGTTCAATGGCGAACTGACAGGATTAATACCAACTACCAAAATTTGATTTATAAGGCTTTCGCAAAAAAAGCATCCTTAATTATGTTTATACTCGTTAAAACCCCTGAACTCCTAAAATTAGTGAGTTTTGACCAGTCACTATTCCCAGATAACAAAAACGCCAAATATAGAACAAAGTTCTATTTTCCCCTTAATCCGCGTTAATCCACAATCATAGCAAAAATCTTTTATAAACATGACGTTTAAGTTCGTTTATGAAAATTGAAGAATTACCCTTGCCAGAGTACCTAAAGAAAAGCTATAACTATCCTCATCTTGCGCCAGCTCAGGAAAAAGCCGTCCAAGCCGGATTGTTAGATAGTAAATCATTATTGGTCTGCACTCCTACCGGCTCCGGCAAGACTTTTATTGCCACCATGGCTATCGCCAATACACTTGGTAATGGTAAAGCCATCTACCTTGTTCCTTTGAAAGCACTGGCTAATGAAAAATACAAAGAATTTCGGGCTCTTTTGACAGGAACAACTTACAAAGTCGTCATGTCAACTGGCGACATTGATTCAGACTCGGACTATCTGGCTAATTATGACCTTTTAATCCTTACTACAGAAAAATTAGATTCATTATTACGACATAAGATCTCCTGGCTGCAGGAAATCAAGACCGTCATCATCGATGAAATCCATCTGCTTAATGACCCCAGCCGCGGACCTACCTTAGAAATCATCCTTACCTTGCTTAAGGATCTGATCAAACCACAACTTATCGGCTTATCTGCTACTATTGGCAATCCCCAGGCTTTAGCATCCTGGCTCGATGCTGAACTTGTTATCGACGATTGGCGTCCGGTAGAGTTGAAGAAAGGGATTCATCTCGCAGGAAAAACAGAATTCTACTGATTAGTTACTTTCTATTACCTTACTTAAATAACTTAAAATTCCCTGGAAGCTCTCTTCAGCATAAGTATCCTTATATTCTCGGGATAAATCTCTTAATACATTAACATCCCATTTAATACACTGCAAATCACCAATTATCCTGCTTAAAAACTCCACAAATTGGGTAACATTCTTGGGCTTATCCGTCTCATTGCACCTCTCAAAATCCAGCATCGTTACCTTATCACCAATCAAGATATGTTTTTGCGGATGATGCATCTCTTCTTTGTTGACATTTAATTTATCCAGCTCCCTACACTGTTTTAAGACATTAAGGATGACGCTGAAAACTTCACCTTTGTTTTTTCTTTTTAACCAATCAAGGATAAATTCTCCTTCCACAAATTCATAGACAAGATAATCTTCAGCAGAGAACAATAACCTAGGACCTATTCCTAATTTGTTCAGCTTCTTTAACCATTTTGCTTCATTTTCAATTCTTCCTTCTGCCTTGCTATCCACCCTTCTTATCTTTACTGCTACCTTGACCAATTCCTTCTTAGCAAAATGTGTTTTTATGAAACGACTTTTATCTTGTGTTCCAGTATATATTACTCCCCTTTTACCTTGCGCAAAATAATTTAAGTTCTCAATATTATGCGCTTCCAGTTCTCTTAACAGTTTTCCCTTTTTAATCTCGTAGACAAACAATTCCTCAAAAGCAAGTTTCTCCGAATCTATCTGCTTAAATTCAAATAATTGTCTTGTTATAATCTCATCAATTTTCTTTTTGTCGGTTAAAGTGGAAAATAAAAACAGGATTACTCCTTCTGCTAATAGATAGTCTGCTGTTTTATGAAAAAATCTTTCTGATAGTTCCCAGCCTTTCTCTCCACCATAGAGCGCCCAATCTTCAATCCCTTGGTCTTGCGGCAGATAAGGCGGATTGAAGATAATCAGATGGTACTTCCCTTCCACATTCTCGAAGAGATCGCTTTTTACTGCTTTTATCTTCCGATAATGTTTCTCCTTGATCTCCTTGTTAAGTTCAACAACAACTTGCGGATTGATATCAACTGCTACCACTTCCCGAACATTGGGACAACCCATCGCTTCTAAAGCTTGGATCCCTGAACCTGTCCCCATGTCTAAAACTCTGCCTAGAGCATAATTACGTATCTGCTTCTGCAGGAGATAAGAATCTTCAGCTGGCTCATAGATTTCCATAATTTAAAAAAAACTAAGTCTGCTTGATAAAGTTTACTGAAATAAAGGCTCTGTAGAAAAAGTCCGTCTGAGTCGAGTTTGTCAATGTTTGGCATCGTCAAACTTGACTTGACCAGACGTAACTTACCATGTTCGCTTGCGAAAGCGAGCGGTTATGGTAAGTGGAGTAGGACTTTTTCTACAGAGCCTGAAATAAAACAAATAAAACAAATAAAACAAATATAACAAAAATATCTAAAGTTTAAACCTAAGAAAAATGTTCTGGATGTTCCTTGATGAATTTTTCAATCTTAGGAATATCTTCATGCGTCCCTAAGTCTAACCAATAATCTTCTAAAGAAATGATCTTCACTTTTTTCTGTCTAGCTAAAACATTGATTGCATCAGTAACTTCTATCTCTCCACGTGGTGATAACTTTACTTTTTCCAATTCAGCAAATATTTCTGGGGTCGTCTTGAAAAAACCTACCCAGGCAAGGTCACCGATAAATTTTTGTGGTTTCTCCACTTTCTCTTTCAGAAATCCTTTCTCTTCCAGCAGGATGCCATATCTTTGCCAGTTTTCTACCTGTTTACCAGCCATATAAGTCAAGTCATCTTCAACCATAAACTTCTGCAGATCTTTTTTTGACCACAACCCATCACCATGATAAACAATAAAATTATCATTACCAACAAATTCTTTAGCTTGCAAGGTAGCATGACCAGTACCTTTCTGTTCTTTCTGCTCTACCAAAGTAACGTCAAAACCATACTTAGCAATAAATTCTTTGATCTTCTCTTTCTTGTAACCGACAATCACAGCTATCTCATCTATCCCTAATTTTTTAAATAGGTTCAAAACGTACCAAAGGAAAGGTTTGCCGTTTATCTCAATCAATACTTTTGGTTTATCTTCCGTCAAAGGAAGAAGCCTTGTTCCTTTCCCTGCTGCTAAGATCACCGCTTTCATAATTTTCTTACAACCTCTTCAATTTCAATTACTCTTGCTAATGAGTAATCCCAATCTTCAGGATTTAAAACTTTTCCTCTTCCTTGCCTTACATGGACAGTAGTTATACCTAAATCCTTTGCTGGTTTTAAATCCCCTTCTTGATCTCCGCAGACTAAAATGTCTTTATTCGTCATTCCTAGTTCCTGCATCAGCTGCTGATAACATTTCCCTTTCTCAGGAAGGGGAGTAACAATTATCTTTTTGAACAATCCTTGCTCAATCCCTACCGTCTTAAGTTTCAGCATCTGCTGCTGTTCATTGCCGTAAGTGACTAGCGCCAGATCATGTTCAGCAGACAGTTTTTCCAGCATTTCCTTCACTCCGGGAAAACAGTTTACACAGGAAACTTCCTCTACACCATAACTATAATATTCACTACAGCCGACCTCTAAAAATTCATCTGCGCCTAATTCCGCCAGAAAACGGGAAATAGTTTCTCTACCCCAGGAAGAATTTTGGTCCATTTCCTTAAGCCGATCTAATTCTCCTTTTTCTAATCCCGCATCCTTCATTGCTTGTAAAGCAGCAGCAAGTTTTACCTGCCCTAAAGTCCCGGAACTATCAATAAGCGTATCATCAAGATCAAAGACTATCAACAATTTTTTTCAACTCCTCTGCTAGCTTTTCTGGATCATGACGGATCAAAGCGCGATGCTTGGCTAACACATCGCTTCTACTGTATTCTGATTTATTATTTTCAATCAATTTAGCTTTAATCACTCTTTTATCATCCACTAAGTCATCCTCAATCAATTCTGCTTCTTCGGCATACATCTCAATCAATTCTCTAGCAGGCTCAGCTTCATTGACAACAATATAATCAAAGATATCCTTACCGACAAACCTCTTAATTTCTTTAAGGTAATCGCTAGCCTTGAACCCATTGGTTTGTCCCTTTTTGTTCATCAGGTTTAAGACCAAAACTTTCTTCGCTTTCGTATCGCGCAAAGCTTTGCTCAGGCCTTCCACTAAAAGATTAGGAATCAAGGCAGTATATAATCCGCCTGGACCTAACACAACAAGATCGGCATTCATAATTTCGTCTATCGCCCGAGGATTAGCCGTGGGAAAAGGTTCCAGATAGATAGTATTGAAACCTTTAGAGATTTCTGAAGAAGTATAAATCTCACCTTCACCTTCCAAAGTTTTGCCGTTTTTGAGAATCATCTTCAAGCGTACTTCATTATTCGTTACCGGCACAACTTTTCCTTTGATGGAAAGGATTTTCCCTACTTCCTCAACTGCTTTCTCAAAGCTCCCCGTAACTTTCTCCAACGCCGACAATAGAAGATTGCCAAAACTATGTCCTCCTAAACCTCCATTTTCAAAACGGTAATTCATCAATCCTCGCATCAATCTGCTGGAATGGGATAACGCAACTAAACATTGCCGAACATCACCAGGAGGCAAAACCCCTAACTCATCCCTTAATACTCCGGTGCTGCCACCATCATCAGCCATCGAAACAATCGCGCTTAAATCCAGATCATAGTTTTTTAAGCCGGAAAGCACCACAAAATTTCCTGTGCCCCCACCGATTACCACCACTTTTTTCATGCAGGAAATGGTAAGAATTAGTTATATAAAGATTATGGAAAAGTGAGTAATAAACAAAACTAAATTAAAACTAAATTAAAATTAAACTATAATCAAACTATAATTAAATTAAATCAGTAAAAAAAGTAAAATGGAATAAACATTTATTCCTCAACGAAGTCATCAATTTCAGCTGGCATTTTTTCATCGCCCCTTAACATGCCTTTTTTCTGCATATATTCTCTGGCGATCAGATAATAGACTAAGCCTACCGATTTTTTACCTTTGTTGTTGCAAGGAACAACTAAATCAATGTTGTTTGATTGGTTGTTGGTATCACATAAAGCGATAATCGGAATTCCTACCTTAGCAGCGTCTTCTACAGCGTTTTTGTCCGGCCACGGATCCGAAACCATGATCACTTTTGGTTCAGTAAAAGTATTCAAGTTGGGATTTGTTAGGATTCCTGGAGGATACCTGCCAGTGATTACATTTATACCAGTTAACTTATGCAACTTCTTCAGTCCTTTCCAACCGTTCTCCCTTCTACAAACAATCAGGATGTCCTGCGGTTCATACTGAGAAAGGAAATTAGCAGCTACTCTGACTCTTTCATCTATTTTCTGCAGGTTCAGAACGCTTAAACCATCTGGCCTGGTTTTGTAGATGAAATTCTTCATGTACTTGGTCTTGAATTTAGTGCCGATATGGATGCCTGATTTCAGGTATTCATTCGATTCCAGCAACAAGTTTTCTGTCACTTCTTCAGTCATATTGGAAACCTCCATTTGAAATATGCCAAAACAGCATCAGCAATTTTTAGCAATTGTTAGCATTTTTCTGCACTTTAATAGCTTCCACAAATAAGAATTAAGTTCCTATCTGCGATATTTTTTGCCTCACGCAGTACGCTATATCCTACACAAGAAAAGAAACGAAGATTTCTTTTCTGTGCAAAAATGAGATTATAACCTCATTTTTTGCAACAGATATACCTTGGCTATGATTAGTTGAATTGAGACTCTATTTATAAAGTTTTGCTTAAAAAAGGCTCAATCTAAACCATTCTTCTCCCTCCATCTATCACAAAGTATCACAAAGTATCACAAAATTTAAGAGACAAATCAACAGGATAACAACAATACGGGATAACTACAATGAGAGAGATGAAAGAATTATTAAGAACAAAAAAGGGGTTTACCTTAGATAATAATCTTGTCTCGGCAGAGTATGTTAACACTAAAATAATTTACTACTCTAGCAAGAACCCCTCAGCATTTCCTTTTTTTGTAGAAAGAAACAACACTGCAGGAGCGGACTATTTCTATAAAGACATTGTTTCTGAACAATCAAGTTACGACCAGGTAATTACCACAGTCATGATACATTATTACCGAATCAATCATCAAGACAAAAATCAAAAATAAATCCTCTTACATAACTTCTTCGATTCCTTGCTCAACTATCTTGTATCTCAACTCTCCATCCTCCGGCAGAGAACGATGCTTCCTTAACACTAAACCTCGGCAATTTTGAAATTTGACCAGTTCCAGCAAACATTTGCTGCCATACTTCAAAAGATCGCCCCCCACCATCTTGACTTGATCACGATTCCCAAAATCTGAATAAACTTGGTTAGTGATAAGGACGGGTATCTTATATTTCCGGGCAATTTCTACCAAGACGGCAATCTGTTTTCCCAAGGCAGAATTTACTTCATAAACTTCCTCGCTCCTTCCCAGTTCTAAACGATAAAGCATGGAGATGGAATCAACGACAATCATACCGATTGTTCCATTCATCATAATTTTAATCTTTTCAAAAATTTCTTTTTGCTGTTCGAAATTTAACGGATTGAAAAAGATTATTTTTTCCAGCACTTCTTCCCATCTCTCACTTAGCTGCTTTATCCTTTCTACAGCTATGCCCCCTTCTGTATCTATGAAAATAACTTTTTTACCTTTTTCAGCGATCTTTACCGCCGCCAATAGACAAAGATTGGTCTTACCGGTTCCGGAAGGACCGAAGATTGTCGTGACTATATCTACATCATAGCCTCCTTTTAGAAACATATCCAGACATCTGGCGCCGCTGCTAATCTTTTCCATAACTCAACTTACAACGTAATCTCTTTATATCAATTATTGTACTCTTTTCCTAATATTTATAAAACATTAATCCTTATTTGCCCCATAATGCAAAAGAAGCATCAATATTGGCTTATCGCTATCTTCCTTATAACCTTGCTTACGAGGTTGATCCTAGCTTTCAGCATCCCTAATCTAACTTATGATTCTTACTTTGATCTAAGGCACGTTGAATACATATCCCAACAGGGAATTCCCTTATATCAAGATTCATTATCCTACGGCGGCAGGGAACTTATTTTTTTACCTTTGTTCCATTATTTAGCAGCCTTGTTTAATCTGTTCTTACCTCTCATCTTAGTTGCAAAAATCTTGCCCAATCTGCTTTTCGCCAGCTTGCCAATCATTGTTTATTTTATTTCCCGCAATGATAGTGCGCCAGAAAGCAATGCACCTTTATTTTCTGCTTTTATTGCTGGTTTTTTACCTATATTATACTCCACCAATAGCTTCTCCTCTTCCTCATTGCTATTACCCTTGACTTTCTTAGCTCTTTACGCTTTTCTCAACATCAAGCAAAAAAAATACCTCTATCTTTACATCGGAGCATTTCTTCTGGCTTCCTTGACCAGCTCCGCCACCATCATGCTGCTAATCAGCTTCACAATCTATTTCTTGTTATTCATCTTAGAAGGTCAAAAGATAAAGCGAGCAGAATTAGAACTCATGCTTTTTTCACTTTTTTTTTATATCTGGCTGCAATTAATCTTTTTCAAGGATACTTTCCTGCACGAAGGGATTGGTTTTATCTGGCAAAACATCCCTCCCCAGATGATTCTCGATTACTTCCCTAAGATAACCCTTGCGCAAGCACTGCTTTTAGTCAGTGTTATTCCCTTCCTCACAGGCGTTCTTGTCGCTTACAGATCATTGTTTAAGCTTAAGGATCCTAAAACTTTTCTTTTGATTTCCTTTGTCATCTCCACAACTCTATTAACTTGGTTTAGATTGATGGAATTCCAGTTATCATTAGCTTTCTTTGGCATCATTCTTTCCATCCTCTTTTCTAATTTCTATAACGAAAGTAAGGATTATTTCCAGAAAACCAAGGCTCCGCAGGCTTGGAAAATTTTTATCAGCATTATCATGATCCTACTCATTGTTACTACTGTTCTACCAGCAGTGGCTACAGCTTCTGCCCAAAAAACTCCTCCTGATGAAGATGTTGCTGCTTTTACTTGGCTTAAAACTAACACTCCTGAAGATTCAACTGTTGTCTCATTGCTGGAAGAAGGCCCTTTAGTTGCTTACTATGGACAAAGAAAAAATTTTATGGATGAGCAATTTACTCTTGTCGATAATGTAGAAGAGAGGTTTACTGATTTAGATAAGTTATTTAAAACCAAACTAGAGACTGAAGCCCTAAGGATCACTGATCAATACAATATTGATTACATCATATTAACGCCGCAAGCTAAAGAAAGATATGCTGTTGACACTTTGCCTTACAAATCTGCTGACGGTTGCTTTGACAGGATTTATCACAACAACACAAAAATCTATGACATTGATTGCAGTTTGGAAAAAACCGAGGTACAGGGATGAATAAGCACATAAAATACCTGCTGGACAATCAAAAATGGATTATACCCTTGTTGGCGATCTTATTATTAAGCTTATTTTTTGCTGTAAGAAGCGGACAACCACTGCTTATGGGTTCTGAAACTTACCACCATTTAAATTCCGCCCAGCAAATTTCTGGAAAAAACTTTTATTACCTGCCGCTCAACTTAGCCTTAAAATTTTTACCATTGAACTTTTTGATAATCATTCCTTTAATTTTAGCTTTGACTTGCCTAATCTTGTTCTATAGGCTTGCTGCGAAGTTAGGTTTTGAAAAAGGTTTCACTGCAGCTTTTCTGCTGCTGCTAATCTTTACTCCTACTTTCATTAACACTTTTACCACCATTTCCGCATATTCCTATTTTTCTTTCCTGGTTCTTCTCAGCTTAAATCTTCTTCAATCAAAAAAATGGAGATTCCTGGGATTTATCCCTTTAATTTTAGGCACTTTTATTGATCTGTTTAGCATCCTCATTTTTACCGGCATTTTCCTTATTTACATCTACATCAACGGAAGAAGCAAAGAAAAACTTCAGCAAAAAAACAATTACCTGGCCCTTATCATCCTTAGTCTGATGTTCTTTATTAACGGACTGATCTTTAAGATACCTTTTGTCATTGGCCCGTTCCACCAGCAAAGCATCCTTCCAGATTTAATCTCGGACCTAGGTGGTTTAGGTGGGTTGAGCTTATTTTTGCTCGTCTTTAGCCTTATCGGCTTGGGTATTGCCTGGAAAAAAAAATATTACTCCTTCGCCTACCTCTTCTTTCCTTTCATCCTTCTAGGCTACATTCTCCTTAGCACGCAGCTGATTTTTTACCTCACCATCCTTCTGACAATATTTTCTGCTTTGGGTTTCGTCAAGGTATTTGCCAAAAAATGGAAGTTAGAACGAATAAAGTATTTCACTATCCTGCTGTTTATTTTTGGTTTATTGTTCTCTACCCTTTCTTATCTAGATAGATACACCATTTTGCCCCCTACTGCAGATGCCCATAATTCTCTGTTAGCGCTAGAAAAAGCTACAGTTTCAGGGGAAGTGATCTTTTCTGATAAAATCAATTCCGAATATATTATCTATTTTGCGGAACGACCAGTTGCTGTAACTTACCAACAGGGAGCAGATATCTCCGAGAAAATATATACCGCAAACTACATCCAAGATTTGTTTCCTATTCTTGATGAAAATGAGATTAGTGTCCTTTACCTTACACCTGAGATGAAAAACATCCTCCCCGCTGATTATGGATTAAATTCACTGTTGAAAAACGAAAAGTTTAAATTGATTTATTCTCAGGGAGATTATGAGGTGTGGGTGTATAATCTGGGATAGATCTCAGAAGGTGGTTTTAGAGTATGAATATTTTTGCCAACATCACACTTTGGATTGTTTACATCGCTTCTCTCTATTTTTCAATATTTATGTTGTTGATTTATTTTGACAAAAGAGAATTCTTTAAGAGAGAAACAAGTGATCTTGAACCTTCAAATTTTCCCACTGTTAGCGTTATCATACCAGCTTATAATGAAGAGGCGAATATTCTCAGGACGCTTAAGTCGGCTTACGAGATAGACTATCCTAAAAACAAAATTGAAATCATTGTTGTTGATGATGGCTCTAAGGACAAGACCAGAGAAATAATCAGCGAATATATCAAAGACAAACCAACCTGTCAACTTCTTCATCACGAAAATAGGGGCAAAGCTGCATCCATGAATCGCGCTCTGGCTCTGGCTAAAGGTGAATTTTTTGCCTGCCTTGATGCTGATTCTTTTGTTGATGCCCAGACACTCAGAAAGATGTTATCGTTGTATTATAAAACTGATGATCCTCGACTAGCTATCATCACTCCGGCGATGAAAGTTTACAAACCGAAAAATCTCCTGCAAAAAGTTCAATGGTTGGAATATCTGATTATTATCCTGATCTCTCGTATCTCCAGCCATCTCGATTCACTCTATGTTGCTCCTGGACCTTTCTCGCTATATAAAACAGAGATCATCAGGAAAATGGGTGGTTTTGATGAAAAAAATATTGTGGAAGATCAGGAGATTGCCTACCGCATCCAAAAAAATCATTACAAGATGCGCCAATGTCCGGATGGTTATGTTTACACCACTGCCCCACATAAGATCAAACCTTTTTATAAGCAGCGTCGTCGTTGGTATCTTGGCAGTATCCTTTGTATCCATAAATATAAAGAATTAGTTGCCAATAAGAGATATGGTGATTTTGGTTTGATCCAGATGATCAAAAATATTGCTGGTTATGTTTTTGCTCTGGCGGGCATATTCTTTGCTATCTACCTTTTCTTCAAGCCATTATGGAACAGTATTAAGAGCTTCATAGCTGTGAATTTCAATTTATTGCCATTAATAGAAAACTTTAAGATTAATTTTACTTATCTTAATTTTTTGCTCCTCGACTTTAGAAAGGGGTTCATCATCATCTTTATCTTTTTGGTCGGTTTATTTTTCTTTTATGCCGCCCATAAGAATGCCAATGAAAAAATGATGAAATTTGGATTTATTGCCTTGATCCCCTATTTTGCATTTTATTATGTTCTTAAAGGGATAATTTTATTACTATCGCTTTTTGAATTTGCTAGAACGAGGAAACTTAAATGGTAAACCAAGAACCACAAGCAGATCATTCCCCCGATAAAAATCCGGAAAGATCATCTTTCCGTAAGATTAGTAAAGATAAATACATATTAGCAGGGGTGATCACTTTTCTCATCTTCGCTTTGGGAATAACATTGGGGTTTATTATTGAAGATCACCGTTACAATCTTGTTGAAGAGATAAATATGCAGCAGGACGTCAAATACATGAGCATCCAATTACAATACTTATGGTTGGATTCTTTTCAGAATCTTAACAATTGCCCGGTCCTTTCTACCACTTTAAATGAAGCTATCAAGGAACTCTCTGATTCATTAAGTGAAGTCATAGCTTATGAAGAAGAGAAAAATATCGCGGATGAAAGGAAAGAAATAGTCATGCGCCGTTACGTCATCGATAACCTCCGCTATTGGTTATTAGCGATCGAGAGCAAACGGCAATGCCAGATGGATATTGTACCCATACTTTACTTTTATTCCAAAGATTGTTCTTCTTGTCCAACGCAAGGAACTATTTTATCATACTATAAAAAGATCTTTGGGGAGAAAGTTTTGGTTTTCCCTATCAACCTTGATCTAAGGTCGCAAGAACCGATGGTGGACATCATGATCTCGCAATTCAATATTACCAAAGATCCTACCATTATAGTTGACAATAAGAAATACGAAGGTGTGGTCAAGAAAGATCGGATGAAAGAAATCATTTGTTCCTCACTGCAGGACACTCCGGAATGCCAAGATGAAAATATGGGAAAAGATTAAGCAAAGACCTCTGCTTTATGTTTTATTGCTTTCTCTAGTCTTGAGGATAATTTTCCTTTTTGTGGATTACCCCTTATGGTGGGATTCCTATGTTTACGTAAACATGGGCAAATACATTTTTTCTGCCGGTAAACTAGGGATCTGGGAATCTTTTCGTCCACTTATCCATCCTTTTATTTTAGGGATATTCTGGAAGCTAGGTCTTACCCCCTTGATTTGGGGCAAGATTTTAGACACTGTTTTTTCATTAATGGCAATCTATCTTACTTACAAAATTGCTGAAAAGATTTTCAATCGCAAGATTGCTGTCATCACCTCTCTTACTTTTAGTCTCACTCCAGCATTTATCCTCATTAATGGTTTGATCCTTACTGAACCCCTAGCTATCACCTTAGGATTGTTGGGAGTCTGGTTTGCCCTAAACAGGATTAGTTCTCCCAAAATCTTCCTTGCAGGTTTTTTCTTAGGGCTATCTTTCATGACCAAGTTCCCGCAGGGAATTTTATTTGGGGCTGTTGGTTTAGCTCTTTTGCTCCAGAAGGATAAATGGAGGCAGAAAATTAAAATTCTTTTTTTCTACACGCTAGGATTTTCCCTAACTGTAATTCCCTATCTACTCCTTAACCATCATCTTTATGGTAATGCTTTTACCCCTTTTACTGCCGGTTCCTGGATTGTAACCACTGCCACTTGGCTTTATGGTTCGGGGATATTCTTCTATTTTACTCATTTCTTCTTGCAGACACCGATTTATCTTTTTTTCTTCTGGTACCTTTATCACTTCAGCAAAACTAAAGGATGGCATGATTACCGCAAGTTGATTATAGTCCTGATTCCGGTATTAACTATCGCTTATTTTCTTTATGTACCGAGGAAAGAAATTCGTTACCTCACGACTATCCTTCCTTTTATGGTGATGACTGTCGCTTATGCTCTAAATCATTTTTACACCAAGATTAAGCATCATCCTCAACCTGTAATTACCGCAAAAGCTTTCATCATCCTCTGCACAATTTTCATCCTTGTGCCTTTGCCCCATCAACTGCAGATTGAGCGGGCTCCCACGTTTGACAATGAATTAAAATCCATAGTATCAGAAAAAAATATCACCGGTTTGATCTTAACTTCTGATCCGGCCTTGGTTTCTATTGTTGATCTGCCGCTGGTCACTCTTGACAACATGGATTTTGCCCCGCAGATCTTTGAGCGAGAAAAACATAATTATGATTTGTTGTTCATCAATTATTGTGATTTTAACTGTCCTCCAAATGACGAGACCTGCCAGAAGGCTAGAGAAGACCTCTTGCTGAAGATGCATGATAGCAATGAAGAATTATTTAGCAAACAATTTAAATTTAACAACACGGGAAGAATCTGCACTTACAAGGTTTATCTTCCTAAACAACATATAAATAATATCTCCGATACAACTAAAACAAACGAATAAAACAAACAAATAAAATGAGCTACCTAAAAAATTTAATTGAACTTATCCGGGTAAAGCAATGGTACAAGAATCTCTTGCTTTTTCTCGCTCTGTTCTTTTCGGGTAATGTCCTCAATGTTAGCATGGTCAAACTAGTAGTGATTGGGTTTTTTTCTTTCTGTTTTGTTTCATCGGTAAATTATATTATCAATGACCTGATTGACAGCCAGAAAGATCAGAATCATCCAGAAAAGAAAAATCGTCCTCTCGCTTCCGGTAAGATCTCCCGAAAACAAGCAATAGTTGGGATAATTTTCTTCGCGGCTCTGGGAATTTATCTAGCTAGCCTATTGGGTGTCCCTTTTTTACTCTCTGCTCTCAGTCTTCTAGTACTCACTTTAATCTATACTTTCTTCCTCAAAAAGATTGTCATGGCTGACGTCTTGACCATAGCCACCTTATTTGTCATCAGGGCAGCTGCCGGAGCTTTAGCGATTGACGTTACCATCTCACCTTGGCTGCTCCTTGGTCCTTTTTTCCTAGCGTTATTTCTCGCTGTCGGCAAACGACATGCCGACCTGCATTTCCTGCAGGATGAAGCAGCAACCACCAGGGAAGTCCTTGGCCAATACACTAAAGAGACGACTAACGGTTTAATGCTTATTTCCACTACTTTGTTGATCATGTCTTACGCTTTCTACTCCTTCCTCAACGAATACAACAGTTTGCTTTACACTATCCCTTTCGCGCTCTTTGTAATCTTCCGTTTCTACCATCTGGCCAGTTCTGGTTCCAGCATTGCTAGGCATCCCGAAAAAGTCATCAAGGATAAGGCGATGGTCATCGGCATGCTGTTATGGTTAGCAAGTACAGCAACCTTTATTTACCTCTAATACTTTCCCATTAATCATGAAAAAAACTTTCACTACTATCTTCCACAGCCTTTTCCGTGATGTTACCGCTTTTGGTGGGATGGTATTTTATGGTCTTTTGTTGATTCTCAGTTTATTATTTCAACAATCCCATCTAGCTTTGCAATTATTCCTGGGATTGCTGATAACTTTCATCATTGTCATCTTGATCAGGATAGTTTATTTCAAGAACAGACCAAATAAACAAAGTCATAGTAATTTTATCGAAAGAATTGATGCTTCTTCTTTTCCCAGTTGGCATACCGCCAGGATAACTTTTATCTGTTTGATTTTTATCTATTTTATCAAGCAGAATTACTTCACGATTTTCTCTATTATTTTTGCTTTGCTGGTAAGCTACTCACGTATTTACCTCCAGAAACACGACTGGAAAGATGTGTTAGGAGGGATTATTTTGGGAATAACTACTTACTTAGTAGTTTTGTTCATATAAGGCTTACTAATCTTCCAAGCTTTGCTTAATTCTTCAACAGCATCATCCAACCTCGTAGCAGCATTCCTAAACCATGGTTCACTTCTTACACTAAATTCTGTGTTTATCAGTTCCAAGATTTCCACAACCTTATCGTACTGCAGATTTCCAACTTCTCTTACCAAATGATCAGGAGAAATATCTTTGTCTTCATAGCCTAACTCATAAGCAGCCTCATATAACCTTTCTGCTGTAAGATCTAGTCTATGAGCTAATTGTTTCCTACCTCTTTTCATATCACCTAAACTTTGTTCTCTGATATCATCAGCTAGTTGATACAGATTATCAGCATCGGAAAAGATATTAGCCAACCTTTCTAGTGAATAACCTTCAATCTTATCTGGATGTCCCATAGAATCATTTCCTCTTCCTAACCTTGATGAAATCACCTAAGGTAAATTCGTCCTTATCTGCTTTGGCTTTGGCTTCAGCTGTCTCTTCCGTTTTGCTTTCTCCTATTTTTTCCAGAAGATTAATTCCCAAAATTTTACCTATTTTCCTGACCGTATCTATTCTAGGCTTTAACGAACCGTGTTCCCATTTTGCCACTAAACTTTCCCGTTCATTCAACATCTTGGAAAAATCTTCCTGCTTCATGTTTTTCTTTTCCCGGGCTGTCCTGATAAGATTTGCAAAATTATCTACTACCTTCGATTCCAGTTTTTCTTTTTCTAGAAAGCCTTTTCTTCCTGGACCATAATTATTCCCAGAATAATCCTTCTTTACCGTTCCATATCTGGCACAGTTACCGCATACATCCAATTCCGTACCTTCCACATCAGCTTTTATCAGTGGAGCATCCTTGCCGCACATTTCACAGATTGCCATCTTTCCTTGTAGAACAGTAGTTATATTAAAATTTAATGGTGTTGCTTCTCATTTTTCTTTTTCTTCCATTAGATATTTAAAGAAAAACTAAATTAAAACTGGAAATGGCCAGAAAGAAGATTCGCGAATATGATGCCAAAAGATTGATCGCTGAAAACATCGATCTTGAGCTGGAAATAAAAAGCATCCTGGTAGATGAAACTACCAACCTAAATTCTCTTGAACCTCAGACTCAACCTTGGCTTGCGCAACCATTAGTGGTGAAACCCGATCAATTGTTCGGCCAGCGAGGTAAGCAGGGTTTAGTGCTAGTCAACTCCACTCTGGACCAAGTCAAATCGTTTATCAAAGAAAACCTCAACAAAGAGATCATCATCGGCAATACTAAAGACAAGTTGACCCATTTTCTGATAGAACCATTCATAACGCATGAAAAAGAATACTACCTTTCTTTCCTTTCAGAGAGAAACAGTGACGTAATCTATTTTGGCGAAGAAGGTGGTATAAATGTTGAAGAAAATTGGGCAAAAGTAAAAAAAATAATAGTTCCGACAAATACCACGCCTGATTTTGAAGAGATTGATGATGGGAACATCAAGATTTTTGTCAAATCGCTTTATCAAGTTTTCAAAAACTTAGATTTCACCTATTTGGAGATCAACCCTTTCACAATAAAAGACGAGAAGATCTACCTCCTTGATACTGTAGCTATCCTTGACAGCAACGCCTCCTTTCTGCAGCAGAAAACCTGGAAAAATCTTCCTTTCCCCAAGCCCTTCGGCAAGAGATCGTTTCCGGAAGAAGATTATATTGAACAACTTGATGAAAACAGCGGGGCCTCGCTTAAGCTTACCGTGCTTAATCCACAAGGAAGAATTTGGAACATTTTAGGTGGTGGTGGAGCCAGTGTTATCTACCTAGACATGATCGCTAACCTGGGTAAAGGTGAAGACATCGGTAATTACGGAGAAAACAGTGGTAACCCTTCCACCCAAGAATCTTATGAATACGCTAAAACCATCCTTAAATTGATGTTAAAAGGAAAGGGTAAGATCCTTTTCATCGCTGGAGGTATAGCTAATTTCACAGATATCAAAGATACTTTCACCGGCATAATAAGGGCTTTGGAAGAATACGGAGAAAAATTAAAAGAAAACAATATTTCGATTTATGTCAGGAGAGGCGGCCCAAATTGGGAGCAAGGCCTTAAGCTGATTAAAGAGACCGGTGAAAGATTAGGCATTCCTATGACAGTTAAAGGACCTGAAACTTCCCTGCCAGAAATCATAGGGATCGCTAAAGATAAATTAAATCAATTATAATTGAAAAACAGTCCAAAAATAATTAAAAATTAACAAAAATGTATTCAATAAAATAAAATGGAAAATTACGAATTGTTCAATAGGGAATCACAGGCTTTCTTTTACAATTTGAAAACCAGACCAATCCAGAGTATGCTTGATTATGACTACCTGATACAACGTAGTACACCTTCTATCACTGCCATCATTCACCCTGGTAAAGCGGGCCATCATAAAGCTTTTTTTGGCACCAAAGAAATCTTCATTCCAGTCTATGTCACGCTAGAAGAAGCCTGTCTTAAGCATCCATATGCCAGCAGTATGATCAATTTCGCTTCCTTCCGTTCAGCTTATCTTTCCAGCAAGCAAGCCTTAGACAAAGAGCAAATCAAGACAATAACTATTGTTGCTGAAGGTCTCCCTGAAAGACAGGTTAAAGATCTTATCGCTTTGGCTAAACACAAAAATAAAACCATCATCGGCCCGGCTACTGTCGGTGGCATCGTTGCCGGAAAATTTCGGATTGGTCATGCCGGTGGCAGTAATGAAAACATTCTTCAGGCAAAGTTGTACAGAAAAGGCAGTGTTGGTTTTGTCTCTAAATCCGGAGGCATGATGAATGAGATGTTTCATATCATCTCCCGTTCTACTGATGGCATCAATGAAGGTATAGCTATAGGAGGAGACGTTTTCCCTGGTTCTACCTTGCTTGAACACATCTTAAGATTTGAAGCAAATCCGGAAATTAAGATGATTGTTTCTTTAGGTGAGCTTGGCGGCAAGGCTGAATATGATATTGCTGAAGCCAAAAAGCAAGGTAAGATTACCAAACCACTGGTTATGTGGGTTTCCGGCACCTGCGCTAACCTTTTCCCTTTCCAGGTGCAGTTTGGTCACGCCGGGGCTAAAGCGGGTAAGGAAGAAGAATCCGCGCAAGTCAAGAATCAAGTTCTAAGGGAAGCAGGAGTCATTGTGTCTTCCTCATTTGAAAAATTAGAAGAAACCATTAAAAATACGTTCCTTAAATTAAACCTAACCGTGTCAGAAGATACAAAACCAACAATACCACTGGACTATCAGGACGCAGTAAAGGCAGGTCTAGTGCGAAGAGCGACTAATTTTACCTCAAGCATCTCTTCTGATTTGGGTGATGAACCAACTTATAACAAAATACCCTTATCTCAGCTTATTGCAGAAGATGCTTCAATCGGTAAGATAATTGGCTTATTATGGTTCAAGAAAAACTTACCAAATTATTTCACGCAATTTATCAATCTCTGCTTAGTTATCTGCGCTGATCATGGCCCTGCTGTAGCCACAGCGCATAATGCTATGGTAACCGCTAGAGCCGGCAAAGACCTTATTTCTAGTCTTATTGCTGGATTGACAACTATTGGTGATCGGCATGGTGGTGCTATTGACAGTGCCGCTAAATATTTTCGGGAAGCCTGTGATAACGGGCAAGCACCGGCTGCTTTCGTGGAAAACATGAAGAAGCAAGGGATTTATATCCCTGGTATCGGACATAGAGTTAAATCAAAAAGAAATCCTGACAAGAGAGTAGAGTTCTTGAAAGACTTCGCCAGAAAGAATTTCCCTGCTACAAAATTCCTTAACTACGCTTTGCAGGTTGAAGAAGTTACTTTGCAAAAAGCAGAAACCCTCATCCTCAACGTTGACGGTTGCATTGGCGTCTTATTTTTAGATGCGATGTCTTCCACTTTCACTAAAGAAGAAATTGCCGAGACACTCCACATTGGTTGCCTTAATGGCTTGTTCACCTTATCCAGAAGTATCGGCATCATTGGCCATGCCCTTGACCAGAAGAGATTAAATGCTCCACTATACCGTCACCCTACCGATGACATTTTTTATTCTGATTGAGAACATTAAAAGAAATATTGCTGGAATTACTTCTTGTTTGGCTTGATTAATGGCATGACCCCTGAAAGGTTTCCTATAACATTAACCAACTCACCATTAGAAGGTACAACTATTTTTGTATTGCGCATCAAGGCATTTTCTGTTGTTTCTAGTTTTTTAAGAATCTGAGCATTGCCGATGAAATATTTGTTGGCAGCTTCGTTTACTAATTTTATGGCCTGAGCTCTTCCTTCAGCCTCTATAATCTGTGATTGTCTTATCCCTTCTGCTTCCTTTATTCTTGCCATCCTTAACCCATCTGCTTCTGTCTCTTTAGCAAGAGCAAAATCTTTTGCGGCAATTTTTTCATTTTCAGCTTTTACAACTTTATTCATCGTATCCTGAACATCTCTGGGAGGATCTATCTCTTTTAATTCCGTTCTGACAACTTCAATGCCCCATTTATGAGTCTCTTTTTCCAAAGTTTTCATCAGTTCACCATTTATTTTATCCCTCTCACTATTAGCAGACTTCAACGTTAACGTCCCAATAATATTTCTTAACGTTGTTCGAGCCAAATTGACTATTTGTTCAATGTAATTATTCACGGCGTACTGAGAAGCCTTAACATTATCCTCATCAGCCTTCACACGAAAATAAACTTGGGCATCAACCCTTGCATTGAGATTATCATTGGTTATGATCTCTTGCCTTTCAGCATCCACCATTTGCTCTGTGACATTAACCTTATAGAGACGATCAATTAAAGGGATAATCCACTGAAAACCAGGGTTACAAAACTGGTTATATTTTCCCAGCCTTTCTTTAATCCCTCTTTCTGTTGGTCTGATAACCCTGATTCCCGCAAAGAATATAACAACAACCAACGAAAGAATCACTTTCATCCATAATGGAAAGATTATAGCTAACCCCATAACAATTTTATCTGGCTAGGTGGTATATAACCTTTGTGCAATGGGACTAAAGATTGACCTAATCAATGGGTCAATAAGATTATCCTTCCACACAACAATCTTTATAAACAATTCAGGACTTATCGCTTCTAGGGTGGTTATTTTGGAAGAAAAGGGAGAAACTAAAGATAATATTCAGGCATCTGCAACAAGTGAAAAAGTTGTTCAAGAAGAAAGCGCAACAAGCATCTCTCCCCACACTACAAATGATCCCGATCTCTCAAAAAAAACAGATGATGAGGCCGTTTTGGACTTCTCGAAAATAAAATCATTCTTCAAAGATAAAAAAGACAAGGTCAATAATTCAAAAGAAACTGCAAAGTTTTCTGAACATCCGCAACACCAATCATCAATTATCCAATCTTCAGAAAAGAAAACTTCGGAAGATTCCTTTGATCTCCAAGAGATTAAAACTAAGGCCAAAAAGATTTTCCAAGGATTAAAAACCAATTTTAAAGGCAGTAAAAAAGAAAGTTCTGAAAAAAGTGAGGATATCCAGTTTGATTTGAAGAAAGTTGTGGCCTGGTCTAAAAATAACACCAAATGGCTGATCCCTTTAGTTTGTATCATTTTAGCAGTATTTACCTCAACTTATTTTAGGATGACCCCTGCTTATCTCCCTATTACTGATGATTGGGCCGAAAGCACGGTTTACAATTACTACCAGAATCAAATTACACAGCAGATTAACCAACAATACCCTAATCTTCCTGATCAAAACAAGCAGACTTTGATAAACCAAGAGTTTCAAAAAACATTGGAACAGAACAAAGAGCAAATTTCTGCTCAAGTTGCGGAAGTTTCACAGCAGTATAAATCACAGCTGCAAGACGAAAACGGACAAACTTATCTTCTGGCCATAGATCCTTACTATTGGTTTGCTGAAGCTAGGAACTACATCCGCTACGGACAGTTTGGTGATTCCTACAATGATGAAGGAAAGAGAGTGTTCAGTTTAAGAAACGGCAGAGATGGAGCTGGTAACACTAAGATTCCTTTTCATCCACTATTTATTGCTTGGACTTATAAGGTTCTTTCGGTCTTCAACAACAACCTTTCCATCATGCATGCAACGTTTCTGAACCCAGTAATCATCATTGCCTTATCCTTAATTCCCGCTTTTTTCATAGGAAGAAGATTTGGAGGTAATGTTGGGGGTTGGTTTGCCGCAATGATTCTCGCCATAAATTCTGCTTTGCTCTCTAGAACTCCGGGAGGCTTCTCTGACACTGATCCTTACAACGTCTTTTTCCCACTCTTTATTGCCTGGATATTCCTAGAATCTTTTTACGCTGAAAGTCTCAAGAAAAAGCTTGTTTTAGCTGGATTGAGCGGTTTTCTAACAGGATTATATTTTATAGCTTGGAAAGGATCTTGGTTCATTTTCGGTTTCGTGTTAGTTGCAATATTGTTTAACCTAATCTTTAACATAATCACTTTCTTTAAGAAGAACAAATTTAAGTTAAACGATTATTCTAAGAACAAAGAAATTAGAAGGAGTGCTATTATTGGTATAACTTATTTTGTTTTCTCAGGGATATTTGTTTCATTTTTCGCTGGCGTAAATACCTTTACCTCTATTTTGTCTTATCCGTTTAATGTTGTAAACCTTAAAGATGTAGGTGTAGGTTCACTCTGGCCTAATGTCCTTACAACAGTCGCTGAATTCAACGTAGTTAGTTTAAGTTCCATCATCTCCCAGATGGGAGGAAAACTTCTTTTCTGGATCTCCTTGATGGGATTAGTTATGTTGTTTGGGGAGAAGGAAAAAATAAACTTAAAAAATTCATTGTATTTTATTACCTCAGGAATCTACTACTTAGTTATTTTATCTTTAAAAGACAACCTCAACAATGCCCTTGTCTTTATCATCCTCATCAGCTTACCAATACTGGCCGGCCTGATCAAGAAGATCTACTTGAAAGAGGACAAGAATAACAATGTGGCGTTCATCTTGTTTTTAACTATCTGGTTTGCTTCAACTATCTATGGCTTCACCAAAGGTATTCGTTTCTCCATCCTGATGGTTCCGGCTTTCGCCTTATCTTTTGGTGTGGCACTAGGCATAACCTTCAAGCAATTAAGTGGATGGCTTTCTCGAGAGATGAAACTGCAAAAAGTTATGTCTAAAGTAATAGTTTTAGTTGTCCTTTCGTTATTGCTAATTTCACCTTTAAGTTCTGCGGTAAATACTACTAAAAATCAAGTACCTAGTATGAACGACGCTTGGTATAATACCTTGATTAAGATAAAAGACAACACCACTAAGGCAATGATTACTTCCTGGTGGGATTTTGGTCATTGGTTTTATGCCATTAGTGAAAGGGGAGTAACTTTTGATGGGGGTGGTCAGGGCAAGAAGATTCATTGGGTGGGCAAAACTCTTTTAACTGACGATGAAAATACTTCCATCGGCACGTTAAGAATGCTCAATTGCGGTAATCAGCAACCTCCTCAATTATTAGAAGAATATTTCAATGGGGATACAGTAAAAGCGGTAAACGTCCTTAATAAGATGATGGATCTCAATGATAAGGGAGCGGCAACTTCCTATCTTCAAGCAGAAGATCTGACAGGACAACAGATTAGCAACATCTTGAATATTACCTATTGTGATGACCTCATCGAACAGTTTTTTATCACTTCACAAGACATGATTGGAAAAGCAGGAGTTTGGGCTCATTTCGGTGCCTGGGATTTCCAGAAAGCCTTGATCTGGCAAAAAATCAATGAGATGACAAGGAATAAGGCTGTTGATTATCTTGTTACCAATTTCAATATGACTGAAGAGGAAGCTGATAAAACTTATAGTGAAGTCAAATCGACAAAAGCTGATAATTGGATTGCGCCCTGGCCGGGATATCATTCTGGATTATCAAGTTGTAGCAAGAACTCCGAGAAAGAATTGATTTGTAACACCAATGTTAATAGTGGGACTGTCTCTTTAAAAATAGACTTAGAAGAGATGAATGTTTCTATCGCTGGTAACACCGTTGTTCCTAACACTATCGTTTATCCGGCAGAAGGTAAGATTATTAGCAAAGAATTACCCGGAAGCCACAGCGGATTTTCAGTTGTTCTTATACCAAGTGGAGAAAACTGGCAATTTATGCTTGCTGATCCTTTACTTGCCAACAGCATGTTTACAAAGTTGTTTTTCTACGACGGCCTAGGTTTAGATTGTTTTGAAAAATTTGACGATGCGAGACAGGTTACTGGAGAAAGGATCATAACTTGGAAAGTTGATTTTAGTTGTGGTCAGAAATAAATCCACTGATTAGAAACGATTAAAATCAATTATAAATATTTTATTATTTTTTTCTGTAATTTGCTAATGTAATACATATTTCTGATAAACCCTAATGGTAAAATAATCCCGAATAATATCAAACACAATGCCCTAAAATTTATGGGGAACCCCTGGATTACAACTGGAGTAGTATAATTATCGATAATCGCTGCCAACAGAAAAACAAAGGAAGCTCCTTGGAAAGTAAGAATTTTATGAAGGTTATATCTCCAGGTGATTTTCCCATTAATTACATTCTGTTTTGGTTTCCCTCGCATAGCATCAATGATAGCATAGTCATTTTTAGTTGCCGAAAACTGATAAATCAAAAAATTTTTATCAGCCGTTGAAACTGCACGACCTAAAAAACCGATTATCCCTAAAATCCCTAACAAAAAAGCTAATGGACTTGTCCATAAATTGTAAACATAGAAAGTTATACCGGTAAACACTGCTGGGATTATTAAATTTGGTGCCATGATATCAAAATATTTTCCAATTGGGTTAGCCACCTTTCTATAGCGGGCAATCATCCCATCAACTGCATCCAGCACAAAAATGATCTGCAGTATAAAAAAGCCGATAACCCACGCCGCCATGGCTGAGGAACTATAAAAAAAAGCAGCTACCACTCCAAGAACCATTGATAATACCGTAACCTGATTGGGAGTTATTTTTGTATGCAAAAATAGCCAAGTCGGCAATAATGATATTTTATCTAAAAAACGATGATAAAAAAATTTAGGAACAGGTTTTCGATCGCGACCATCCGTATAGCTATAAAGACCATCCTTCTTGCGACACAACTCTTCCAGTTCTTTTAGAGATTCAACCATCTTTTTTTGCTTATTAAATTGACTTATAAAGATTATGTAACTTTAGAAGTTTGTCATGTATTTTGTTATTTGAAGCAATAAAACCATGTATTCTTGTATTCTCCTGATTAAATTTCAGATCATTTCCTTCTGGAGAGGTTATTTTCCCACCAGCTTCTTCAATGATAATACTCATTGCACAGATATCCCATTCGCTTTGTGAACCAAATCTAAAATAGGCATCAACTTTTCCTTCTGCTAGTAAACACCCTTTTAATGAGCTGCCCACAACTACTTCTTTGTAATTCATCTCTTTTATTAGCCTCAATAAATTTTCATCAGGATGATTTCTGCTTCTTATCACCTTCATATTTTCAGTATTATCTGATACGTTTATTTGCCTTTCACCTTTAAAGCTCCCTCTCCCTCTCAATGCATAGTAAATTTCTTCTTTTACAGGACAATATATCACTCCCAACACTGGCCTGCTGTTAATTACTAAAGCTATATTTACTGTAAATTCACCATTTTTTGCCACAAAGTCCTTGGTACCATCTAAGGGATCGATGATCCAGACCCTTTCCTTCGACAGCCTTTCCTTAGAATCTCTTTCTTCTTCTGTCAAAAAACCATCTTCAGAAAAATTTTCTTTAAGTATACCCATAATTATTTTATTAGCTACCAGATCCGCTTTAGTTACTGGAGAGTTATCTTCCTTCTTTTGAATTCCATAATCTTCAGAATTGTATATCTTGATTATTTCCTCACCAGCTTTTTTTGCTGCTTGCTGGGCAACCCTTAACTCTTTTGATAGATCAGTCATTCCTTATCTTAGAGGCAACTTCTTTATCAATCTTATCCTTATTATCCACAAACCAGAACCAGTTTTCTGGCTTTTTCGGTAAGAAAACATCACACTCATATCTCTTTTTGAGGTAATGCTGGTCAATCGAAAAGACGCAACAGATTGCTTGATATTCTAATAGTTCTGGTATGATTTTTATTTCCTCCTCTGTCAACGGGTTAATTTTATCATAGGCCTGAAGGTATTTTTTTGCTTTTTCTAAGTCCATCGGTCCTGCTAATGAGCCAGTATAATCTATATCACAAATAAAAGCCATGCTTCTCGCCACTTCCCAGATCCGATAATCATAACCAAAATACTCCCAATCGACCACTCCCTTAACTTCATCGTTCTCATCGAAAATTAAATTAGCACCATGATAATCACCATGCACAAATTGTTTTGGGCATTTGGATAGTTCTTTTCTTAATTTTTCTGGATTAAAATATTTAAGTAGTTTAATTTTTCTTTTAATCATGAGTTCGGTATTAATGTCTATTTTATTTGTTGCAAAAGGAAAATTGTTTCTAATGATGCCATCAACTTGCTGACATATTTTTAACGCCTCTTCCTGCGTTGGGGTGTTAGGATTACTAAATGGTTGAGCTTCATAGTTAGCTAGAAAATAGTGCAGTTTCGCTAAAGTTCTTGCCGAATTTTTTAGTTGTGCCTCATTTAACATATTAAATTGTACGGGCGATGTTCCATCAATAAATTCGCTAAGTAAAAACTTTTTTCCGCCATAATAAGTCAAGTAGTTATCATTTTTATTCTTTAAAAAATTGGGGACAGGAAAATTATGTTCTTTTAGATATTGTAATACTTTTATTTCTTCAACAACATTGCGAAAATCATTTTCTATTTCCTGCAAGAAAAATTTTCCCTCTTCTGAATCTACAACCAGACTTTTATTTAGATATCCACCAAGATTAAGGATAAAACACTTAGGATTACTTAGATTATAAAAAGACAATAGTTCATCCATCTTCGGCATCTACTAATTTTATTTTTTCTTGAGCAATTGAATAATCTTCTGGTGTATCAACTTCAACAAAGTCATATTCACTTAAATCGCAATTAGTAACTTTTAAACCATTTTTAGAAAACGGAAGTACCAGACTCTCTGGGACGATCGACTCACCTTCGGAAATTAACATCTCCTTGGCTATTTTGAAATAATCAAAAACTACTTCCTTGGCTACTGAAGCTAAACCACAATAACCAGCAGTATAAGATTGATGTTTTTTGCTTAATTCAACTTGGCCATTGTCCTGATATTTTATCTTCATCTCATCGTCATAAGGTTTACGATTTAGAAAAGAGCATATTGTTAACCCTCTCGTTTCTTTGATTAACTTTTTATAAGCCTTAATGGAGAACAAATGATCTGCATTTAGGACAAGAAAACCATCATTAATGTAAGGTTCAGCTTTTAATAAAGTCAAAACCCCTCCTTTTTTATAATCATCATTATGGATTACCCTGATGTTTTTTCCCTGATAGTTAGACTTAACAAATTTTTCAATTTTTTCTCCCCTGTACCCTACAACAATGATTACCTCAGAAATCTCTTCAATCTGCATAAGTTTGTCTAATTTCCTTCCGATTAAGGTCTTACCATTTAAAACAACTAATGGTTTAGGTGTCTCTTTGGTCATATCTCCTAATCTAGACCCCATTCCTGCCGCTAAAACGATTGCTTGCATGGTTAAATTTCAAAATAATTATTATATAAAATTAATGATTTATTGTTCCGTTTAATGATTGATCAAAAATTTCCCATAAGTTTTAAAAGTTGACACTTAAAAATGATCCCATGAAAAAAATAATCAATCCCCTAAGTATTGATGGAAAAGATTACCATCACAAAGTCCGCCTCTTTGACCAGCCATTCTACGAAGCAGAAATGCCGCTCAGTTTAGAACGAAGTATGGATAGTTTAGACCATTTAATGCAAAGAGACGCTGCAAGATACAAAGGGTTGATCCCTGACAATTTCGGTTGGAAAGAAAAAGTTTTACTTTGTTACAACCAAGGTGTTTCTTTGGAAGATATCGGCATAAGGCCCTTACCCTTACAAACTGGAACCAGTTACCAACTTACTGCCTGGAGGAAAGATCCTGATAATCAATTTGGTGTTAACCCAGGATATGTTGTTTCCGTTCATGGTATTACCATCACTTCCGATGAATATCTTGTTTTTGGCAGAAGAGGAGGTAATTCCACTACTGCAGGGCAAGGAGAAGCCGCTCCTGGAGGCAATGTTTCTGATGAAGGCAAGGACCCCTTATTTACCACCTACTTCAATGAATCGATTGAAGAACTTGATATTGATGCAAATCATCTTATTGACCCTAAAATTGTCGCCGTACAGAACGATCATCATTTCAGACCGACAATAAACTTTATTTTTGCCGCTCACACAACTTACAGTTTTGCTGAAGTAGAGGAAAGGCATTACCAAGCCATGTTGCCAGTATTAGAAGCAAGGGCAAATGGAAAACCAACAATTCACGCAGAAGCAAGGGAGGCAACGATGAATGCTGGTTTGAGGAATATTGATGCTTGGGAGAAAGATTATTTGGTGGCTATTCCTTTAAAAAAAAATACGATAGAAGAATGTATCAACTCCAGAACCATTCCTGGAAAAGATGAAACATTAAATCTCCTTTCCAGCAGTCTGGGAGACCTACAGGTAGCTGTAGAATTGCTTAAAAGGAATGAATTTTGAGGTTATATTTTGGTTCACAAATAAAGTCTAAAGATTCAAAAAACTTATAAGCATACTTTTTCCTCTTGTTCTCATGCAACAACTTAAATGCAGTCCATCTAAAAGAGTGAACCGTGAATATCCCATCTTAGTTGGGACAAACATTTTAGAAGAGCATCTTCCTAGCTTTCTTAAGTCATACGAACCGGATAAAGTTGTTATCATAACAGATACAAATGTTGAAAAATTGTATGGTGAAAAAGTAATTTCTTTAATTGATAAGTATTTTGAAACACATCTTGTTTCCATGCCGGCTGGGGAAAATAACAAGACACCAGAAACCTATCTTGATCTTTGCGATCAGGTGCTAGCTAAGAAAATCACAAAAAAAAGCTTCATCCTTCTCTTAGGAGGAGGTGTTCCTGGCAATGTTGGTGGCTTCGTCGCTTCTACGGTCATGAGGGGAATAAGATTTGGACATCTTCCTACCACCATTATCGCTCAGGCAGATTCCACCAGTGGTGGCAAGCAAGGAGTTAACACTAAGCGTGGAAAAAATCTTTTGGGACTTTTCAATGATCCTGAATTCGTCCTTGTTGACACTATCTTTTTGAAGACTCTTCCTAAACGTGAGATTAGATGTGGTTTGGCTGAATGCGTCAAGCACGCTTTATGCCAAGATCAGGATTTTGTCAATTATCTTTCTCAGGTACTCAATCCAGAAGCTGAATATTCCGATGAGATCATGCAGGAGATAATTTTCAGGACCTTGCAAGCCAAGCTCGAAGTACTAAGATACGACCCCAAAGAGGTTAATGAAGGTAAAGTTCTGGTTTATGGCCATACTGTTGGTCACGTAATCGAAACTATTGGTGATTATAAATTAAATCACGGTGAAGCGATCAGCATAGGTATGATGTTTGCTGCTTATGCTGCTAAAGAATTAGGTTTTGCCGATGAAGAATTGATAAAATCGCATCGCGAATTACTTATGAAAACAGGTTTGCCCCTGGATTTCCCTGATTATATCACTGAAGAAAATCTTCTTGAACAATTGAGATATGATAAAAAATACACCACCAAAATGGAACTGATCTTATTAAACAAAGTAGCCGAATTACAAAATGTTGATGGTAGAATCGGCCATACCACCAATGAAGATTTTGTCAGAAACGTCACAAGAAAATATTTCTTGAATAATTGACAACAGATAATTAATCTTATTATTCACAACGTTTAAAAATCAATTCTCCCCTTGAATTTCCATGAAAGCAGTGATTCTAGCGGCCGGTGAAGGAACCAGGCTAAACAAAGGCTGGACAATTGTCCCTAAACCATTACTTGAAGTTGGGAACAAGACCATTATTGAACACACAATTACAAGTTTAAAAGAAGCGGGAATTAAAGATTTTGTTATAGTTGTCGGTTTTATGAGTGAGCACATTAAAGATTATCTCAGAGATGGATTTGAACTTGGTGTCAACATCGAATATGTATATAATAAAGATTACAAAAGTTCACTAACAGATTCTTTAAAACTAGTTAAAGAGAAGATTTCAGGTCAATTTGTCCTATGCATGGCAGACTTATTCTTTTCCAGCTCCATCATAAAAGAGCTGATGGAAAAATCATCTGAAAATTATAATTATGTTTGTATTGACAAAAAGCTCTCTAAAATAAGAAGAATCGAAGAAAAATATAAAGTTCAGACCATGAATGACAGCATCTTGCAAGTCTCCCATGTTCTTCCCACTTATAATGCCATTGACTGTGGTATTTATCTGATGCATGATTCATTCTTTCAGACCTTAGAAAATTGTCTTGAACAAGGAAAAAACTCCCTGCCGCTAATTATAACGGAGTTAGCCCTACAAGGGAAATTCAAAGTCTATGATATAGGTGAATTAGAAGTTATTGACATAGATAGGGAGAAAGATATTGAATATATTCAGAATGAGGTAATTAATGATAAAGAACGCGATAGTGATCGGCGCCAGTAGAGGTATCGGAGAATCTATCTCTAGGAAACTCGCTGAAAATGGATTCCACGTTACCTTAATCAGTAGAAGTGAAGATGATTTAAAAAGAGTTTCTGAGCAAATAAAATTTAGTGGTGGAAGTGCCGATTACCTTGTTGGAGATATTTCCAAGATAGAGAGCATGAAAACAGTCTTTCAAACTTATCAAGCTTCAGGAAGAAAAATTGATGTGCTGGTCAACAATTCGGGGATTTATCGAGAAAATTCCGATACCTATGATGAAGATAATATCAACTCCCAGGTTGTCTCCCAAATCATTAACACCAATATGCTTGGTTATTGGTGGAGTACAATCTTTGCTAGACCACTGATAAATCATTCCGGGAGTATTATTAATATCTCTTCAGTTAATGGTATTATCGGAAAAGGTGGTTCAGATATCTACGACATGACTAAAGCAGCCGTTAACAACCTTACCAAAAACCAGGCTCGGCAATTGGCGGAAAGAGAAATCAGGGTCAATGCAGTCTGTCCCAGTTCAACCATAACTCCCATGCGTGACGATGCCCTGCAACGTTACCTTACAACAGATAAAACAAGACCAGAATTTGACGATTTAGAGGCGAATAGCATCCCTTTTAAAAGATTAGGACTTCCTGAAGAAATAGCTGAAACAGTTTTATTTTTAGCTAGCGAAAAGTCGCGTTATATGACTGGTCAAATTATAAGTGTTGATGGTGGGTATCTACTAAAACCAACATTTTTTTAACCTAATTAGCAGTTAAATCTATTTTAATGATTAAATACAATAATCTGGAGGTAAATAAATATGTCAAATAACAAATCATTATTAAGAGAGGTCTGGGAATTTTTGAAAATCAGAAAAGCTTGGTGGTTGACACCGATAATCATTATGCTGATCTTAGTGGGTATCCTGATCATCTTTGGACAAAGCAGTGCTGTATCACCGTTCATCTATGCCCTCTTTTAGGCGTTAAGGATTTTTATGTTTATCCCTTTTTTTATTTATCATTTCCATTGATGAGTTTAATTATTAACAGGATTAATAGCAAAATTAGTTCTGATTTTATTGAATAATATGGCGGCCATGATTCGGTGTCCTTCTTCATTCATATGTCCATCAGCGAAACTTACTCTCAAAGAATCAGCATTACCATTTGTAAGCTTATTGAAATAGGGGAATGTGTCCACGAAAACCGCTCCAGAGTTCTCGCTCAGATTCTTAATCTGTTCAGTAACGTCAAAAAACGGATAGTTGTCAAATGAATTAAATAAGGGAATCATTGCTACCAGAACATCAGCATCCATACTCCGCGATTCATTAACAAATTCCTTGAAAAGCTGATTTGCTTCATCATAAAAAGGATTACTTTCCGAATAAAGATGATGTGTATAGTTAATATAAGAACCAAAATCAACACCAAGAATGGTCAAAAAACTTTTCATCCTTGATTCCATGAAATAATAAAAATAAGAATGAGTGTAAAGGTAACTACCAACCTCATAAGGATAAGTGAAATGTTGGAAAAAGAGGTTTTCAAAACCTACCCTTGAGCCTAAGCCCTCTGCATCATTGATATAATACCCTAAGACAATCAAATCGGGGTCATAATTAATTACTTCATTTTTTAACACTTCCAGCTCATCTAGTGTCGAATAGCCCGGTTTAGCAAATATTATTACTTCAAATTTGCTCTTGCCGTAATAATCGTCAAGAATTTTCTGCAATAATCTAGGATAAATTTCAGAAAAATTGTTGATTCCATTCCCAAAAGTAAAAGAATCACCTATAACAGCAATCCGGTAAATACCCTCCGGTTTTGTCAAATTATGTTCTATATCGCGATATCCTACAGAATTGTAATCTATTTCCTCTATAAACCTTAATCCACCCGGACCATGACCATATTCTGAGTTTATTTGCTTGTAGAAGAATAACCTTAAAACTATCTCACCAACCAACACAATGAGAACTAATATACAGATCAAAGCCATAACTCCCAAAATAACATTTTTTCTTTTGATAGAAAAATTAATTAGGCGTTTGAAGAAAATTGTTCCTAACAAACTTAAAATTAGAAAAAATATTCCTATTTTTGAAATCTGAGATTGAAATAGTTCAATACGATATTTCACATGATCCCCTATTCTTCCATCATCATCAAAATGTTTTGCAACAAAATCAACTGTAAAAAAATGACTTACAATAACTGAAAGAAGAGATAATAAAAATAACAAGATGACAACCAATTTTAGAATTTTTTTTGACATTGTCTTAACCACAAATTAATCTTTAGCTAAACTCTCGCTGTCCCATATATCCTGAGGGTTGTCTTCTCTTTTTATGAGCATATTTCCAATTACCAAATAATCAATCCCTGTGCCCATCATGCATTTATAGGCATCATAAGGGGTGCAAACAATTGGTTCACCTCTGATGTTAAATGAAGTATTGATCAGTATAGGTACTTTTGATAATTTACCAAACTCTTTGATAAGATCATAATATTGGGGATTTTGCTCTCTCCTGATTGATTGTAACCTGCCGCTTCCATCAATATGCGTAACTGAAGGGATTATTTTACGCCATTTTTCACGTACAGGATAGACCATTAACATGAAATCTGTTGGTTCTGGCACAGGATCGTCACAATCAAAATAGGTCAAAGCATCATCAGAACAAACAACAGGAGCAAAAGGCCTAAACTTTTCACGGTGCTTAACTTTTAGGTTAAGCAGTTCTTTAGCCTCGGAATTGCAGGGATTTGCAAGAATGCTTCTTGCTCCTAACGCCCTTGGTCCCCACTCCATCCTTCCTTGAAACCAACCAACAACGTTATTATCATTGATTAGCTTAGCTGTCTTAACCACTAATTCTTTATCATCACTAAATTGATTATAGATTATGTTGTTTTTATCTAAGAAATATTTTATCTCTTCATTACTAAATTGCGGACCTAAAAACCCATTGGTCATTCTTGTTACTCTTTTATTCCCTAATATGGTATGATAGACATAAGCTGCTGCACCGATACTAGTACCCCCATCAGTAGCGTTAGGTTGGATCCAAATTTGCTTAAAAGGAGTATTTCTTAATATCTTGCCGTTACCGACACTATTCAAGGCACAACCTCCAGCTAGGACTACATTTTCACACTTCGTTACTTCATATAGGTGATTAAGCATCTTGAACATAACTTCTTCAAAGACCAACTGTAAAGCTGCGGCAATGTCTTTATGCCGTTGTGTCATCTCACAGTCTCTTGGTGAGATCGGCCCGCCTAGCAGATCACACATCTTTTTAGAAGGCATTTTGTCTTTATAATGGTAAAGAAAGTAACTTAGATCCATACGATAACTTCCATCATCTTTCACATCAATCATTTTTTTGACCTTAGGATAATAGAGATTAGTCTCCTTGTTCATATCGCCGAAAGGGCTCAACCCCATCACTTTATATTCTGAATTATTGACACTAAACCCCAAATATGCCGTTAATGCTGAATATAATAAACCAAGAGAATGTGGAAACTTTACCTCTTTCATCAAATTAATTTTATTGCCTTCACCCATCCCATAAGCCGTGGTTGTCCACTCGCCTACACCATCAACCGTCAAAATGGCTGCTTTATTGAAAGGACCTACTAAGAAAGCGCTCGCAGCATGTGATAAATGATGATCGATGAAAAGAACATCTCCTTTATAGTTAAGTTTTTTACGAATAACTTTAGGGATCATTAGTTTTTCATTTAGCCAAGAAGGAACTGCGCTTAAAAAAGTTTTGATACTGAAAGGAAAAGCTGCTGTATGTTGGGCGATGATCCGCTCAAATTTCAGCATCGGTTTTTCATAAAATCCAATATAGGCAATATCTTTTATTGTTATACCCTGACTTTTTAGACAATAATTCACTGCATTTATCGGAAATGATTTGTCATGTTTTTTTCTGGTGAATCTTTCTTCTTCAGCAGCAGCGATGATTTTCCCATCTTTTAGCAGAGCTACAGCTGAATCATGATAAAAACAGCTGATTCCTAAGATATACATTTTTTCACCTAAAATTGTCGATAATATCTTTCAATATTACTATCGTTCAGATTTAGATCAGACCAATATGATTTCTCTTGATGCAATTTTTTACTCAAAATTTCTTTTTTACCAATTTTTGCCAAGATCGAGGTTATCCCCACCCCAACAATATACACCAGCAACAACAGAAAAAAATTGACTATAGTGGTTATAATCTTGCCAAAACCTTCAAAACCTTCCTTGATTCCGCTAAAAAGACCTTTTTTCATTTTAAAATCCTCATTATGATCGTGCCAAACATCACTCCTACAAGAGTTATCATGAAAAATTTTATTGGAGTGATCGAGGAAGGCAATTTTTCCAGAAAATTTAAAACGAGATATAATGCTGAAGAAAACATCCCATAACCTAAAAAATAACCTAATTTCTTTCCAAAAATAAAATTTCTTGACAATACCTCGGTCATAGTTGTCCATCATCAGTTTGATTTATAAAGATTATTATACTAGCCTATTTAAGATTCAGTTATACTTAACTTGCTATTTAACCAATTAACTAAGCAGAGTTCTAAAGACTATTCCACAATTTTTATAAACCTAATTTTTAAAGGTTTATTATGCAAAATTATGTAATTATTCCTGCTCATGATGAGGAAAAGAGCATCAAGGGCACAATTACTAAAGCTAAACGACATTCTTTTAACATCGTCGTGGTTGATGATGGTTCTAAAGATAGAACTGCCGAGATATGCACTCACGAAAAAGTGACTTTATTGCATCACAAGGTTAACCTAGGTAAAGGAGCTGCTTTAAAAACAGGATGTGATTACGCCTTGACACAAGGTGCTAAGAATATTGTTGTTATTGATGCTGATGGCCAGCATGACCCTAATCTAATCCCTTTCTTTTTTAAAGAGTTAGAAAACGCGGAGATTGTCTTCAGTCACCGGGAAAGGTCAAAAAACATGCCCTTGGTATTAAAGCTTGGCAACATATTTATCAACAAGTTCCTTACCTTGCTTTATGGAGTTAAAATTAATGATTCGCAATGCGGTTATCGCGCCTTTACCGCGGACGCCTATCATAAAGTACGATGGAACGCCAACGATTACTTTATGGAAACCGAGATGATTATCAATGCTGGAAAAGCTAAACTTAAATATACACAGATACCGATTGAAACTGTTTACAACGATAAATTTAAAGGCACTACTGTCAAAGACGGGGTATTAATCATCATGAAAATGATCAGTTCGAGGTTATTTAAATGAACACGACATTATGGATCCAATTTTCAGGTATTATCTTCGGTTCAGCCATGCTCTATTTTACCTTTGTCAAATACAAAAGAAAAGAGCTTACCTCCTCAGAATTTTGGTCCTGGTCTATCACTTGGATTCTCCTTATTGTTATTGCAATAATTCCCAGCAGCCTTGATGCAATCATCGCTCCACTTAACTTTTATCGTAGATTAGATTTTTTTGTGGTCTTCGGTTTTTTTGTTCTTCTTGGTATTGGTTTCTACAATTATAGTATCGTAAAGAAAATGGAACGCAAATTAGAGGTCTTTGTCAGACAGGAAGCTATCTCCAAAGTTAGTGATCACATAAATTACCATCACGAGCCAATCAACAATCAACAGGAAAAACCGGATAATAACAGTAAAACAGAGATGAAAACAGAAAAATGAAAATTCTTTTTGTCTGTGAAAACTATATCCCCCATTATGGCGGGGCTGAGATGGTTTTCAAGAATCTAGCCGAGAACTATGTGAAACTAGGACATGAAGTTTCCTTAATAACTCATCAGCTGGAAGGAACAGCAAAATATGAAGTTCTTAATGGGGTAAAAGTCTATCGAGTTCCTTCCTTACACTCACGCTATATCTTTACTTTTGCTGCTATTGGTAAAACAATTAGGCTGGCTAAAGAACATGATATCATTCAGACAACTACCTTTAATGGAGCTTTCCCCGCCTGGTTAGCCGGCAGAATCGCAAATAAACCAATTGTGCTTACTGTGCATGAAGTCTGGATCGGCAGATGGCCGCAGGTTACTGGCTTCTCACTCCTCAAGAACTGGCTCCATGATTTTTTAGAACGGCTTGTTTACCTCCCCAGATTTGACAAGTATATCTGTGTCTCCCATGCTACTAGAGAAGATCTGCTGAAGATAGGAATACCTAAAGATAAGGCTATAACTATCTATAATGGTCTAGATTATGGGTTTTGGGATCCACACAATTTTCCACAAAAAAAAGTGGATGAACTTCGTAACGAGTTAGGATTAAAAGATAAATTTGTTTATTTTTCCTGGGGCAGGCCAGGAGAATCCAAAGGATTTGAATATTTAATCAAGGCTGTACCAAAAATCGCTGAAAACCTTAGCAATTCTGTTTTTCTGTTCATGACAAAATCATCACCACGATATAAACAGAAATATGATGAACTGCTGAAATTGATAAGAAATCTTAACTTAAACGATAACATTAAAGTCATAGAATCAACCGCCTACGAAGAATTAGGCTATTATATCAAGATGGCAGACTGCATTGTTGTTCCTTCTATCGCTGAAGGTTTTGGTTACACAACAACCGAAGCTCTAGCCCTCGAGAAACCGGTGGTGGTTAGTGATGCCGGATCACTTCCCGAAGTCGTTTCCGGTAGACACTTAATATTTAGAAGTAAGGATGTGGATGACCTTGCCAAAAAAGTCATCACCGCAAGCAAGGGGGGATATCAAATAGTTCCAGTTAAGAAATTTTATTGGGAGCATAGTATCAAAAAATATTTGGACATTTATCATAAAATAATTGGAGAAAAAAATGACTAATCTATTAGCTTTTAATTCTCCAGTATTGAATAAGGATAATGTATTAGCTTTCGTTAGAGAAACTTACTCTTTGCCTGGAATTAGTTCTAAAAGCAAAGTTTATTTATTAAAAGAAAAAAATCCTGATTCTTTTGCTGGTACAAGTAACGCACTGGTTATTGAAGAAAACAATAGAGCATATCTCATTAAGGAAAATTTGTTTAAACTTCTTGATTATGAACACGAAGCTAACCTATTAATACCTAGGATGTTAGAACATCTGCATTCGCAAGGAATCAAGGTTTTACCTATCTACAAAACAAATAATAATTCTGATTACTCAAATATTGAGGGACATAGAATTGAAATTATTGATTT
>Ga0210057_1001384_pt1 | contig 37024 bp, 36 predicted proteins | sample CryGeyCG2114_010_2_FD_183968 | JGI IMG/M metagenome (GOLD analysis project Ga0210057, IMG submission 183968) | Groundwater microbial communities from aquifer - Crystal Geyser CG10_big_fil_rev_8/21/14_0.10 (SPAdes) (version 2) | ecosystem: Environmental > Aquatic > Deep subsurface > Groundwater ... | reverse complement strand
TATATCTCTAATGGAATAACCCTTGTTCAGTAGGACGGAGAGCTCATTTCTCTGGTCCTTGGTGAAGTGCTTGTATCTCATATAGTTTAATTATGAGGCGTTGCACTTCAAAATACAATTTACGAATTAATAAAATTTAATAAAAAATTATGGAAAAACAAATTTTTGATACAACAAAGCAATTCACTGACAAGTCAATGGCGATTTTAACTACTGTCAGTGTTTTATTATCTATTTTTGTTCCCCTTAACATCGTAAAAGCTGCGGACTGGTATGACAGCGGCTGGATTTATGTTAATGATTTGCGATTTCACGGAGACGCTGAAGATAATAGTTGCACAAATATCGGAACAACCACCACATTAACAGCCAATTATCAAGGAGAAGCCTGGCATGCCTGGATTGATTTAAATGCTCCAGCCGGAAATTATAGCTTAGACATGGAATTGGCTTATACTCATCACAGCGCCTATCCTTCTCAGTCGAATGAGACGATGAGGGTTTATTCTAAGGCCGGGCTTAATAGCACTACTCCTCCCACAACTTATACAGATGTAGCAGATGTTCCAGATATGGGAGATTATGTCTCTGATAACTGCGATGATCTTGCTGTCGCTTTAAAAGTTTACCAAGACGTTGTTTCAAAAACAATGCAATTTCCAGCTAATGGTGATTTATTTCTTCAAGGAACCGGTTCAAGCATAGACATAAAAGCCGTAAGAATTTATGGTTACAAAGAAGAACCAGCTGTTCCGCTTTTAGTTATTAATAAGATAGTTGATAAAAGCAATACTTTGCCGGGTGATGAGGTGGTTTATACTATAAACTACGCAAATATCGGAAACGCAATTGCCACCGGAGTAATAGTTAAAGATACTTTTAATTATGTCAATCAACAGTATCTTTCATTCGTCAGCGCCAACCCATCTCCAAGCACCGGCACGGATACCTGGAATATCGGAACCCTAAGCCCCGGTCAATCGGGTCAGATAACCATCAGGGCCAGCGTTAATAATAGCGGCATCCCTATAGGAACAACCGAAATCAAAAACAGAGGCAGTATTCAAAGCAACGCAACCGTTTTCCAATACAGTAATTGTGCAAACTTTTTTGTTACCGTTGCCGGAAATCCTTATATCGGTATAACCAAAACAGTAAATAAGACTTCTGCCTCACCAGGAGATGAGATTATTTATACTTTGAATTATTCAAATACTGGTCAGGGACCAGGAACAAATGTAGTAATTACAGATCCTTTTAATAATTCTAATCAGCAATATCTTACTTTTGTCAGTGCCACCCCGACTCCAAGTTCTGGAACAGATACTTGGAATATTGGAACTTTAAATTCCGGTCAATCCGGTCAGATAACTGTCAGAGCCAAGATTAGTAATTCTATTCCTTCTGGTAGTATAGAGATAAAAAACAGAGCTGTTATAGATAGCAGCGAGACAAATTCTCAATACAGTAATTATGTTTCAACTTACGTTAAAAGCTCGGTATATCTTTCTATTTCCAAAACAGGAAGAAATATTACTGATGGCACTTCCTGGGCAGAGACAACCCAAACTAAGCCATCTCAAAGATTAGCCTTTTCCCTTGTTATTGCCGCTACTGGCACAGGAACCGCTACCAATGTAATGGTCAGTGACTTATTGCCTTATAAATTAAATTATGTTGCTGGCTCCACGGTCATTGACGGCGTTTCTACAGCGGATGGCATTACCGGAACCGGTATTAATATTGGCAATGTTTCACCCGGTCAACCGAAAACAGTTATTTTTGAAGTCAATGTAGGCGAGGAAAATTTATTTACTATCGGTCAAATCGATTTGTTAAATCTGGGTTGGGTCTGGGCTGATGGTGTCAGTAAAATCAGTGATTCTACCAGAATCGTTGTAACAAAAGAATTACCCAAATTACCTTCGTTGAATATAACCAAAACAGTAAATAAGACTTCTGCCTCACCAGGAGATGAGATTATTTATACTTTGAATTATTCAAATACTGGTCAGGGACCAGGAACAAATGTAGTAATTACAGATCCTTTTAATAATTCTAATCAGCAATATCTTACTTTTGTCAGTGCCACCCCGACTCCAAGTTCTGGAACAGATACTTGGAATATTGGAACTTTAAATTCCGGTCAATCCGGTCAGATAACTGTCAGAGCCAAGATTAGTAATTCTATTCCTTCTGGTAGTATAGAGATAAAAAACAGAGCTGTTATAGATAGCAGCGAGACAAATTCTCAATACAGTAATTATGTTTCCACTATGGTAAGTAGCAGTCTTGGTTTAAGTATTGATAAATTAGCCAGAAACATTACCACTAGTTCGGGAACCCTCAGCTCGGTTGATGCCAGGCCAGGAGACGAAATTGAATTTTCTTTAATTGTTCGTTCAAGCGGCAGTAATTCCGTGACCAACGTAAAAGTTTGGGACAATCTACCCAATCGCTTAACCTACATTAATGGTTCTACTACTATTGATGGTTATTCTCATGGCGACGGTATTGTTTCTGGTGGAATTTATATCGGTGATTTTTCTTCGCAGCAAACCAAGACAGTTAAGTTCAGGGCCAAGATAGCCGAGGCAAGTATGTTTAATATTGGAGTTACCAGTTTAACCAATTATGCTTATGCTAATGCTGTTGGGGTTGCCACTATTTATGATACAGCTACAGTGGAGGTCAAAAAAGACAGTGGTTGCTCGCCATCGCTTCAAATTAATAAACAAGTTAGAAATATTACCCAAAATTCTGATTACTGGGCAGATGCAGTTTTTGCCAATCCGAGTGATGAAATCGAAATATTAATTAGGATAACTTCGGTTGGTAATGAAACAGCCGATAATTCTAAGGTCAGAGATCAATTACCAGTAAAATTAAATTATATTTCTGGTAGCACAACCATTAATGGAGCCTATAAAGAGGATGGCATAATTTACAATAATGGCATTTCTTTGGGTAATCTTTATGTCGGTAATTCTAAGGAGATAAAATTTAAGGCTAAATTATCTTCAGCCAGCGAATTCGGTTCTAGCTCCATTACTTTAACCAATTATGCTTATGCTTGGGCAGATAAAACCTGTAGCGAAATCAATGATTCTGCCCAGATTATAGTAAATAAACAACAAGCTCAGAATTACGGCTTATCTATTACTAAATTGGGTCGTAATCTTAGTAGAAATCAGGTTGAATGGCAAGACTCCTTTTTTGCCAGTCCCAGCGAGGAAGTGGAATTTTCGATTCAGGTTAGTAATTTTGGAAACACAAATCTGAATAATGTAAAAATTTGGGATACTCCACCCATTAATACCTTAATTATTAGCGGCAGTACCACCATTAATGGCGTTTCCTGGGGCGGAGACGTAGTCGGTTCGGGATTGGTTTTATGGACCTTAGGGCAAGGCGAGACCAAGACCATTGAATTTAAAATTAAGATTGCCTCGGCTGATAATTTTGGCGCTGGTTCCACCACCCTGATCAATATGGTTTATGCTAGTGCTGATAATGTTTCTCAAATTTCTGATCAGGCTTCAGTAATTATTTACAGATCAGGTCAGGTTTTGGGAGCAGGCACAGTGAAGACCGGTGTCAATTCGATGTCTTTGATGGTTTTGATTATTGTAATTAGCTGTTTCATTACTTTCTTTATTTATTGCCGATTACGGGAGAATAAACTTTTGGAAATTCTTGCAAGCAAAAAAGAAAGCAAATTTTATAAGGCCTTGATTAGATTTTATTTCAAAGTTAAATATTTGTTTGTTATCAGGATGATGCGTTTCAAAAGAGTTTATTGGTAAGAAGAACCCCCCGCGATGCGGGGGGTTTTAAATTTCCAAATTTTTAGATATAATAAATATCTATTTTCTTTCTTTTTTTCTTTTCCCGACTGATATCCATCTTCCTTAAAAACAATTCGAGTTGTTGCGGCTTATAAACCCGATAATTGTTAATCGGGTGGCGATAGGCTTTCAGTTTGCCGTTTTTATCCCAGTTTCTAAGTGTAAGGGGAGTAACTCCTATAATTTTTGCCGCTTGTTTGATTGTGTAGTATTTTTTTTCCATATATGCTATAATTTTGTCTCTTGTATAATTATATGTATAATTATACAATTTGCTTGCATTATAATTTTTATGTTATCATTATAACATAATAAAAAAATATAATAATTAATTATACACATATGGCAAACTTAAAATCGTTTTTTTCCAATCTGGCATTTTCCAAAGGGAGCATTACCCTGGATAAGGTTGTCCAGAAACTTATTTACGTCCTGGTATTTCTGCTTCCCATTTGGTTTTTGCCCATAACCATTAATAGCGTCGAGTTCAATAAACAAGTATTGCTGATATTTTTGGTAGTTATTACTTTTATTCTTTGGTTAATAAAAATTCTGAACCAGGGACAGGTTAGTTGGAAAAGTAATATCTTGAATATTTTTCTTGGTGTTTTCCTGGTGGTTTATGTTTTGGCCACTATTTTTTCATTGCGACCATACGGCAGTTTGGTCGGTTGGTCAACGCATTTGAATGGCGGCTTGGTGAATATTTTATGCCTTATAGCTTTGTATATTTTGATTGTTAATAATTTTAAGGGGTTGAAGGATACCTTCGGACTCTTGTTTGTTTTTCTGGTTTCATCGGCCGTGGTTACGGTTTTCGCTTTGCTTCAGATTTGGGGCGCTTTTATTTTTTCCTGGAGTTTTACCAGGTCAGTTTCCTTTAACACCGTAGGAACAGTAAATGCTTTGGGTATTTTTTCGGCCACGGTTTTGACTTTGGTAACCGCTTTGCTGTTCGTGATAAAGAGGGCCAACATAAAAATATTTTTGGTTCTTCTGGGACTGCTTAACTTGGTAATTTTGATTAGTTTGAATTTTTGGGTTTTATGGTTGGTGCTTATGGTAGGCATAGCCGTAATATTGATATTCGGATTAATGAGGATAGTAAAACTCGAGGAAAGTATCGGTTGGCTCGCTTGGCCGATAACCATTTTGGCTATTGCTCTTATCTTTATTTTCTTTAAGCCAGCTTTGCCCTTCAGTCCCAATCTGCCCATAGAAGTGGGATTAACCCATCGAGGCAGCTTGGATGTGGTAGAAAAAGTATTGAAAATCCGACCGATATTGGGAACGGGTCCCGAGAGTTTTGTAATTAATTATACAGAATACAAATCTCCGGCAGTTAACCAGACAGCTTTTTGGAACGTGAGATTTGCCAATCCCGCTGCGGAAATTTATTCCATAGCTTCTGATTTGGGAATTGTTGGTTTAGTTTCTTTTCTGCTGATATTGCTTATATTTATCTTTAAAGGAATAAAGGGTTTAACGAAAACAGTAGTGGAAGGAGACAATATTCTGAAACAATTTTTGGAGATAGGATTATTTGCCGGATGGTTGGGATTGGCTGTTGGGATTTTTATCTACCCGCAAAATATTACTTTGATGTTTGCTTTCTGGCTGTTGTTCGCTATTTATTTGGCCGAAAGTTCCGTATTTAAGGAAAAAGTCTATAATTTAAGAAAATCCCCGGGTATTCTCCTTTTAGCGAGTTTTTCTTTTGTAATTATAATTGTGCTGATGGTCGGATTTATCTATATTCAGGGAACCAGGTTTGTTGCTGAAATAGTTTATAAGAGTGGTGTGGACCTGGTTCAGGTGAAGGGGGATTTGGATAACGGCATCAATAAGATTATAAAAACTACGGTTATCAACCCTTATGAAGACAGGAGTTATCTGGCTCTTTCCCAACTTTTTATTCTGAAAATGAACCGAGATGTCCAATTACAAAATCTAACCCAGCAGCAGCGTTTAAATCTTGTTCAGGTTGACGCGATTAATGCCATTAACTCGGCTGTCCGTGCCACTACGCTGTCTCCCAGGGATGTTGGTAACTGGTTAGTAAGAGGTCAGGTTTATAGGCAGTTGATAGGGTTTATTAACGGAGCAGATGATTGGGCCGAATCTTCTTATAGCGAAGCACTAAAGCTCGAACCACTAAATCCTTTTACCTATACGGAATGGGGAAGGGTTTTGGTAACAAGGGCAACGCTTTTAGCTAATCAGGGAAAGAAAGACAAAGCGACCCAGGATCAGATAAATAAATATTTGAATGATGCTCTGGCAAAGTTTAATCAGGCAATCGATGTTAAGGCTGATTACGCCCCGGCACTTTTTGAAGCAGCCCGGGTTTACGAGGCCCAGGGTAAATTAACCGAGGCCATCGCCAAAATGGAAACTGAAAGACAACTTCTCCCAAGTGATACCGGCGTAGCTTTCGAATTGGGAGTTCTGTATTATAAGGTAGAGAAATATGCCCAGGCCAAGGGTGAATTTATCCGCGCCATTGTTTTAGACGATAATTTCTCAAATGCCCGATATTTCTTGGGATTGCTTTATGACCGAGAGGGTGATAAAGAATCAGCCATTGACCAGTTTGAAAGAATTGCCCAATTGAATCCAGATAACGACCAAATTAAACAAATTCTGGCTAATTTGAGGGCTGGTCTGCCTGCTTTGGGCTCACCAGAGCTCGGTCCACCCAAACAGCCTGAACAAGTTCCCATTGAACAGCAGCCAGCAGAACAGAATCAGAGCACAGGCCCCTAAAATTTATATATGAACTTAGATAAGATAAAAAACCTGATAAAAGGAGGAGTTTTTTACAGTCCTAGTAAGGGCATTATGAATTTGGGCGAGATTATTAAAGAATTGATTGATTACAGGAAAGAAATGCCCGAGATAAAACACAGAATAGTTATTGGAACCGATTCCGAGATAAAAGAAAAGGGCGTGGAGTTTGTTTGCGTGGTGGCGGTTCACAGAATAGGAAAGGGAGGAAGATATTTTTGGTCACGAATTTATGATGAGAGAAAGTTTGATTTACGAAGCAGAATTTACCAAGAGGCGGTGATTTCTTTGGCTTTGGCCGGAGCATTATTGGAAAAAGAATTGGAGTTGCATAATGTGAAACTTGACATGGGTCAATCCATCGGCGAAATGTTCGAATTACTGGAAAAAGAATCGAATGGATTAAACCAGGAAATTATTTTCAGCAATGAACTGGAAATTCATGTAGATATTGGGCAAAAAGGTCCGACAAGAGACATGATTAAAGAAATCGTCGGAATGATAAAAGGCAGCGGTTTCTTTGTAAGAATTAAGCCGGATTCTTTTGCTGCCAGCACTTTGGCTGACCATCATTTATAGTTATGTGTTTAAGTATTCCGGTTAAAATTTTGGAAATTAAAAAGAATAAAGCCATTGTTGATTTTATTGGCAAGAAAGAAGAAGTTGACGTCCAGCTTATGCCGAATGTCAAAATAGGGGATTATGCCTTAATCAGCAATGGTTTTATAATAAAAAAAATTTCAGCCCAAGAAGCTGAAGAGATCTTTAATGTAATTAAACCCAAGGAAGGAAAGGAGGAAAAATGAGTTTAAAAGGATTAAAACTCGCCGCTCTTTATAGCTATGATTGTCGAAAAGCAAGAATGCTCAAAATTAACGAAGCACTGTTGAGATTGATCCAGGCAGGGGAAAACCGAGAGGAGGTAGCTGAACTGTTAAAAAAACTGGTTTCTTATGATTGGTACCATCTGATTGCCAAAAATAACGACATAAAAGACCCTTTTGCTGAGGAGGTTGTGAGAGCATATTGGACAGGAAATAAGCTGACAAAACTGATTTCAGTGGGAGGAAAAAACCTTTTTCTTTTTCACAATTTTACTGTTTTAGTCAGCCCTATGCCGAATTTAAGTTCGGGAGTGCCAGATTTGGCTTCTCGCGATGAGTGTAAAATTTCCTGGGGCATGGTCGAAAAAATAACAGACCAAGGACTGATAGTTGATTACGAGGTCCTAATCTGGAAGGATGGCGGGTTCGATCTAACGAACAGAAAGACTGAAATAAAGAAAGGGTTTTTAGATGAGATTCGAGTAAACGATTGGGTCAGCTTTCATATTAATCTTGCACGAGAGCAACTGACAGAAGAGCAGGTGTTGTTGCTTCACAACAAAACAAAACAGGCAATCGACTTATTTAATGGACAGCAATGACCTCGCCAAAAATTTGCGAGGTCATTTTATATTATAATTTTATCCTGTTATACTATAAGCATAAATATAAATATCGCCTAATTCCTACGGCCGTAGAAAATAAGCGAGGAGACGAGATTTATTCTATTCTTCAAATATTTTTGTTATAATTAAATTATTATGGTGGATAAGAAACCCGTTATCGCTATACTTTCTTTAACCTGCTGTGAGGGATGCCAGGTTTCTATATTTGATTTAGGAGAGAGGTTTTTGGAATTTTTAACTAAAGTGAATATTGGCGATTTTAGATTGATTGAGGGACTGCCCGATGTTGATAAATATGATATTGCCATTGTCGAAGGTACGCCCTTAACAAAAGAGCAGGAGAGACGGCTTAAAACAGTCAGAAATAAATCCAAAATTTTGATTGCCATCGGGGCTTGTGCTTGCGTGGGCGGAGTTCAGGAAATCAAGGATTATCGGGGAAATAAAAACCGGATAATTCGCCAGATTTATCCCAATATTCGCGGGATCAATAACCCCAATGTCAAATCGTTAAAAGAAATTGTGAAAGTTGATCTGGAAATTCCCGGTTGTCCAATCAATAAAGATGAGTTTTTCAGTTTAATGAACGAGGTTTTAAAAACCAATAAAATTCCTGAAATTCCTCAAAAGCCGGTTTGCGAAGAGTGTCCGAGAAAAAATAAAAACTGTCTTTTGCTTTTGGGAAAACCCTGTTTAGGTTCAATTAGTTTAGCTGGCTGTGGCGCGCCTTGTCCGGCAAATAATTTCCCTTGCGATGGTTGTCGCGGTCCGAGAAAAGGAATTAATTTAGAAGCGATGAAACAAGCGTTGAAAATAAAAGCAAGATTAAGTGATAAAGAAATAGAGATGGTAATGGAAAGATTTGGCGAAAAGAACGAATTTACAAAAGTTGATAAAAAATTATGAAAATAAGAATTGACCACATTGCTAAAATTGAAGGGCATGCCAGTTTTACGGCCGACATTGTCAGGGGCGACGTAAAAGGCGCTAAGGTTAAAATTGAAGAAGGAGCAAGATTATTTGAAGGGATTTTAAGGGGCAGAAAAGATGAGGAAATGCCAGAAATTGTCAGCCGTATTTGCGGAGTTTGTCCGGTTGTTCACAATTTGACCGGATTCAGGGCGTTGGAAAATGCTTACGACTTGCAACCAGACGAGACTTCTGTTTTATTGAGAAAATTAATGATGTTGGGTCAGTTAATTAACAGTCATTCTCTTCATCTTTTCTTTTTCTCCTTGTCAGATTTTTTTGGATTTAAAAACGATTTGGAACTAATAAACGAATATCCTGAAAAAACTCATGACGCAGTAAAAATCAGAGACGTGGGAAATAAAATAGTAGAAATAATCGGTGGTCGGTCGATTCATCCTCTGACTCCGTCCTTGGGCGGTTTGAGAAAAGCGCCGGACTCGGAAAAATTGAAAGAATTACTGAAAGATTGTAAAAAAATTCTACCTTTGACGTTTAGTTTTGGGGAATTGTTCATAAAATTAAAATATCCTGATTTTTACCGAAAAACCAGTTATGTTTCTTTAACCCATCCCGATGAATATGCTGTCTATAATGGAGTGGTAAAAATAGACAGATTGACAATGAAAACCGAAGAATTTCTGATGCTGGTTAAGGAATATCAGGGACCAGACAAAGTAGCCAAAAGGACCAAATTCGCAGCCAAAAGTTATATGGTTGGTGCTTTGGCTCGTTTAAACAACAATAGAGACAATCTGAATCCGGAAGCCAAAAAATTATTGGAAAAATCGGGCTTGAAATTTCCTGTTTACAATCCTTTTTATAATATTTTAGCCCAGGCAATCGAAATAGTGCATTGTTTCGAAGAAAGCATAAAATTATTGGAATTATTATTAACCGGAGAAATAAAAATTTCCGAGCCGAAAATTACCAGCAGAACGGGTGAGGGGATTGGGGCGATTGAAGCGCCAAGAGGCACGTTGTTTTATATCGTTAAACTAAAAGACGGTATTGTTGAGGATGTAAATATTATCACGCCTACAGCCCAGAATTTGGCTAATTTAGAGGACGATTTGGAGGAATTTGAACACATTGTAGGATTTAAGACTTTGAATCATGAACAGCGCGCAGACAAAATTAAAATGTTAATCCGTGCCTACGACCCTTGCGTAACTTGCTCGGTACATTAATATGCATGATTTTTACTTGGCAAATGAAATATTAAAAACCGTTCTTGAGTATGCAAAGAAGAACGGTTTTAAAAAAGTTTCAAGAGTTGAAATAGAGCTCGGTAGTTTAGTTGACCACGATGAAGAAATTCTGGCTGAGAATTTGATTTTTAATTTCAAAAATCTCTCCAAAAACACCCTTGCCGAAACCGCAGAATTGGAAATCAAAAAAATAAAAGGAGAAAATTGGAAATTGGTTTCTATCGAAGAATAGTTCCAATAATTTCCGGGTGGCCGTTTAAGAAATCTTTGGCTGACATTGGTTTTTTACCTTCGGGCTGGACTTGTTTCAAAATCAGAATTCCGTTTCCGGTTTGGACGGCCAATTCCTTCGTGTCGGTGAGAAATACCTCACCGATTTTTTTATCTGTTTTTTGATTTAGTGTTTCTGCATTTAGAATTTTGAGATTGTTTGGGATTTGTGATTTGGGATTTGGGATTTCCGCGTAAGCGGTTGGCCATTCGGCAAATGCTCGGATTTGCCTCTCAATTTCTTCAGCCGATTTATTCCAATCAATCTTTCCGTCTTCTTTTTTAATCAATTTACAAAAAGTGGCTTTTGAATGGTTTTGGGGTTGGGGCTTAATCTTTCCATCAACGTAATCGGGTAACGTTGAAATTAACAAATCAGCCCCCAAATCCGTCAATTGGTTAGATAATTCTTTGTAAGTAATTTTCGAATTTCGAATTTCGAATTTCGAATTTCCAATAATTGGTCCATGATCCATTTCCGCATCCATAATCATTAAACAAATACCAGTTTCTTTTTCGCCATTCAAAATTACGGATTGAATGGGCGAGGCGCCACGATAATAAGGAAGGAGCGAAGGATGGATATTTAAGGCTTTATATTTGGGAATATCCAAAATTTCTTGAGGAATTATTTGGCCGTAAGCAATTAAGATAATCAATTCTGGATTCAGTTCTTTGATTTTTTCTATCCATTCCGTTTTTCTTATTTTGTCTGGTTGTAAAACAAGTAAATTATTTTCTATTGCCCATTTTTTTACTGGTGAAGGAGCTAAGATTTGTTTTCTGCCCACTGGTTTGTCCTGAGTCGTGACAACAGCAATAATTTCAAATCCCCTCGACTTTAGCTCGGGGTAAATTATCCTAAAGATTCTCTCGGCAAACTCCGGCGTCCCCATAAGTATAGTTTTTATTTTTTGAATTCTGGTCATTTGGATTTGTTTAGAAATTAGAAATTAGAAATTAGAAATTTCGGCAAACTAATCTACAATTAGTTTGCCGTTGAGGTGGTCAATCTCATGTTGAATTACCCGAGCTAACATATCTTTTGCTTTTAATTTGAATTGCTTGCCGTTTTCATCGATAGCTTTTATTTTTAAGGATCTTGCTCTTTTTATTTTAATAAAAACATTCGGTAAACTTAAGCATCCTTCTTCCATTGCCTCGGTTTTTTTGGAAATTTTAATAATTTCCGGATTGATAAAAATATATTTTTTAGAAAGTTTTGGATTAACCACAAACAATTGAATATTTTTACCAACCTGGCAGGCAGCCAATCCAACACCATCAAGTTTAAACATTGTTTCTATCATATCTTTTATTAAATTCAAAATACTCTCATCAATTTCTGCAATTGGCTGAGATTTTTGTCTTAAGATGGGATTATTTTCTCCTTTTTCGATTGGTAAAATCATTTTTGCTTTTTTTGTCTTTTGACAAATACATAAAAATTTTAGCTCGAGATTTTATGTCTTTTGACTGCTTAATTTCCGAAAATATCTGGCATGCTCTGTTTTTGCCGATTCTTTTTATTACGCCCAAATAGAGGGCGAATTTTTTGGGCTCTCTGCAATACTCGCTTATGTCTTTTGCCAAAGCATGGATTTCTGAATGTATGCCCCTTATTTGTTTAAATGCCTGGCTCAGTGTTTCTTCTATCTTTTTTGGCTTCGTTTCTTCCGACAATTCATCTTGGTTGATTCCACAATTCAAACAAGGTCCGCCGGGGACGGGAAAGTTATGACCGAATTTTTTTCCCTTGCACGCAGCATCCATATTTCTATTTTACCATTTTGAGGTGTTATAATGAAATTATGACTAAGCGTCGGCTATTTATTGCCGTAAATTTGCCGGAGAATATTAAGAAAAAATTGATTGATTATCAGAGAAAATGGATTGAGTTGGACCCTAAATATATTCATTGGGTCAGAGAAAGTAATCTCCATATTACTCTGGTTTTTATAGGATACGTGACTAATGATGAAATGTATGAGATTTGTAATTTGGTAAAAGAAAAGGCTAAACAACACGAGCCATTTTTTATTAATTTAGAAAAAATTATTCTGGGTCCGCCAGAAAAAACACCGCGCATGTTTTGGGTTGAAGGAGCAAAAAGTCAGGAATTGGCTGATTTGCAAAACGACTTGGAAAATGCTTTATCTGGCGGGGGATTGGCCAAGAAAGAAATCAGGCCGTATAAACCTCATATTACTTTGGCAAGATTTAAATATGAGATAGCCAAGTCATTGCCAAAAGTTGATGAACTATTCAAAGTCCAATTCGCAGTGGAAACCATCGAAGTAATGCAAAGCAATTTAAAGCGCAGCGGCGCGGAATATGTAGTTTTAGAGTCGGTGGAATTAGGAATATGAAAGTAGAATTATTTGGAATAATGTTTGATAATTTGAGTATGGAAGAGGCCTTGGAAAAAATTAAGGGCTTTGTGGTTTTACCTTATTCCGAGTTTGTGGTTAAAGCGCAGAAAGATGAGAAATTCAGAAATATTTTGAACAGCGCGGATTTTTGTTTATGTGAGGGAAGAGGATTATATTTAGCAGCCCGGTTTTTGGGCAAAAAACTTAAACAAGAAATTAACGGGGTTGAGTTGATTTACAATTTAAACTCAAATCTCAAATCTCAAAACTCAAAACTTTTTTTGTTTGGTGGAACCGAAGAAATTATTGAGAGAGTTGCCAAGAAATTAGGGAATAGCGTTGTTGGTTATGAACACGGTTATCAGGACTTGGAAAAAGCTATTGAAAGAATAAATTCAGTCAAGCCAGATATTTTATTGGTTGGTTTGGGCAGTCCGAAACAGGAAAAATTTATTTATGAAAATTTTAAAAAAATGCCATCAGTTAAAGTTGCCATTGGCGTGGGCGGGGCATTTGATTTTATTTCTGGGCGCGTCAAACGCGCTCCCCGAATCATTCAAAAAATCGGCTTAGAATGGTTGTGGCGATTAATATTGCAACCGAAACGATTTAAAAGAATTTTTATAGGCGTTGGGGGATTGACTTGGTTGACTTTTAAAAATATGTTATCATTAAAATAATATTAAAAAATAATAATTAATCATTTTTAAATTTTATGTGGTATATTATTGGTGGGATAATCATTGTGGTGATAATTTTACTGGTAGTAACAGGCAAGAAAAAGAAGAAGGGAGGCGGGGCGGAATTAACCGAGAAACCATCGGAGAGTGGAGAAATTTCTGAACCTACCGAAGAACCGACTCCAGAAGAGCCGAAAGAAGAACTTCCCGAGTTGCCAGAGGAAGAGCCGTCAGACCAGGAAACAAGTGACGAAGAGAATAAATCATTACAGTAAGATTATCCAAAGATTAGAAACAAAACCCCCATACCAAAATTTGGTGTGGGGTAAATTTGCTAAACAAGGGTCGGTTTGATAGAATTAAAGTTATGAAGATATTTTCAGTATTATCAGTAATAACGCTGATTTTTTTAAACTTGATTAGTCCTTCTCGGGCCGGCTTTTTGGCGGATGATTTGGCTAAAGATTTAGTTTACCAGGACACGAAGATTCCCAAAATCCTACCTCGTTCCACCTGGGAAAATGACGAAACGTTAAAGAAATTAATGGCCTGGTATCCCGAAGAAAATAAAGAGGAAAATGGTGCGCCGGATTATTTCAATATAGAGAGAATTGTAACTCACGATATGGGCTGCGATGTCGGAAATCCTGGATGTAATAATAAGAATCGTGATCCGATAGAACTTATTCAGGGTATTTATCGATATCATACGATTACAAAAGGATGGGGAGACATCGGTTATCACTATATAATCGATTATTGGGGAAATATTTATGAGGGGAGATATGGCGGAAACGGAGTTCGAGGAGCGCATGCCTACTATGATAAAAAATGCGACAATTTCAATGTCGGCACAGTAGGCATACTTTTAATGGGTAACTACGAGAACGCCCAATTGCCAGAGACAATGTACAAAAGCTTGGCCAGGCTGGTTGCCTGGATTTCTTATACCAATTCTTTAAATCCTCTTGACCTTTCCCATTATTCAGAAATTTGGCATGCCCCGAAAATTGGAGGCGAATGCGACACATCTCAAGGAAGTTTATCCTCCTCTTATACCGGGCCCGTGATTGTCGGTCATAAAGATATCGAGGCGGGAAATCCTGATCCGGGCAAGGTTGATTTAAGCAGAGCTCGTCAAGAAGCTGGACAAATACTCTCTTCCTACGACAATTATTTATTTACAATAAAAGGAGATTCCAAGGCGTATACAATAAAAGACGGCCAACTCCGGCAATTTACTTCAGACCGCAGTAACTATACGGTTATTGTTTTATCACAGAATCAGCTTAATGCATTTTTGAATATTTCAGCGAGCACGCTTCCGGAAGGAAGTTTGGTAAAATCATATACCCGCGATACTGTTTATCTGATTGAAAAAAATAAGCGCCGGCCGATTTCATCCTTGCAACTTTTTAATCTTAAGAAATACAACTGGAATAATGTGAAATCTCTTTCGGACAGAGAATTGGCAATTTATCCATTATCTTCTCCCGTTGTTTATCCCGAGGGTGCGCTGATTAAGGGTTCGGGACCGGAAATATATTTAATAGAAAATGAAAAGAAATGTCATATAACTTCAGCTGTTGTATTTGAAAGGCTTGGTTACAAATGGAAAAACGTGATTACGGTCAATGACGAAGAATTATTAAATCATCCAATGGGTGAAACGGTTCTTTTACCCGACGGGACATTGATTAAGGGTCTCGGGTCGGAAATATATTTAGTAAAAGAAAATAAAAAGCACTGGATAAAAACCGCGGATATTTTTATAAAACTTGGTTTTAAATGGCAAAACGTAGTTAATTTGTCAACAAGTGAGCTTAATCAATATGCCTTAGCCGCGGCAATCGGCTCTGTTGCTGATTTTAAAAACTTGGGTAAGGAGGAAACGAGCCAAGAGGAAATTGCAATCGAAGAACCCTTAATCCGGGTAGGAATTTATTCCATTGAAAGCGGCAATAATTTCAGAATCAAAGCCAATGGACCATATGAGGTTTACAAAAACGGAGAATTTTTAAGCATTAAGAACAAGGACGAACTATTTGAAATAAAAACAGATACTCAGAATAGTTTTAAATTTGTTCCCAAGACCGAAGGGACTATTTTTGAACTGCCCCTATACGAAGACCGCCCTCAATGGAATCTCGTTCTGAATGATAATTTATTTCGCGGAAATATCGAGGTTAAATATTCCGACGTTTCCAAAAAAGTTTGGGTAATCAACGAACTCGGTTTAGAGAATTATTTAAGAGGGGTAGCCGAGGCGCTGGACGAGCATCCGGTTGAGTATTTGAAAGCCATGATTACTGCGGCCAGAAGTTATGCTATTTTTCACGTAGAAAATAATGGTAAATATCCGGGCGAGATTTTTCATCTCCGTAATTGGTCAAATGACCAGGTTTACAAAGGATACGGTTTCGAGAAGCGGGCATTGAACATAGTAGAAGCCGCAGAGAGCACGAAGGGGCTGGTAATTACTTACAATGGCAAGATTGTTCGCGGTGTTTATTCTTCCGATTCGGGTGGAGTCAGTAAAGATGCCTGCAATGTTTGGGGAGGTGTTTTTTGCAGTAGTGATTATAATTATTTGAGGGGCGGAGTCAAAGATCCGGTTGGAACAGAACACAATCAATCCGCTGTATTCGCCAGTCACGGCGTAGGAATCAGCGCAGTCGGAGCCAGGGTTTTAGCCAATCAAGGTAAAACCTACGAAGAGATTTTGAAATATTATTATCCCGGAGTTGAAATTAAGAAATTGTATTAAAATGTCACCTAAGGTTTTTATTATAGTTCTTCATTATCAAAATTGGGAAGATACCAATGAGTGTTTGGAGTCATTAAAAAAAATCAATTACGATAATTTTGAAATAATCGTTATTGATAATGATAAAGACAATCGCGGATTTGCCGGCGGGAATAATGCAGGAATCAAACAGGCGTTGGAAAAAGGGGCTGACTATGTTTTGTTGCTTAATAACGATACGGTGGTTGAACCGGATTTTTTGAGAAAATTAATAGAAGTAGGGGAAAGGGAAGAGCGGATCGGAATTTTAGGGCCAGTTATCTATGAGTATGGTTCAGATAAAATTCACTTTGCTGGCGGGAAAGTAAATTGGCTTTATACAAAAGGTATTCATGTAACACATAACATGAAACATATAACAAAAGAGACGGATTATATTACGGGCGCATGTATGTTAATTAAGCGTAAGGTGATTGAGAAAATCGGTTTAATGGATGAGGATTATTTCCTCTATTGTGAAGATGTAGATTTATGTTTAAGAGCCCAAAAAGCGGGTTTTTTGTGCGGGGTGGCATCAGACAGCAGGATAAGCCATAAAGTGTCTAAAAACGCAAAAATCGCGTCATTTTCTTATATCTATTACCATACCAGGAATGGGCTTCTTTTAGCTAAGCGCAATGCCCCGGTTTTTATCAAGATTTTGGCTTATTTAAACAGTTTTTTGGTCTACGGAAAACAGATAATTAAACTGGCAATTTTCCCGCAGAAACGGCTGTGGGCAAGGGCGATTATGAAAGGGATAGGGGATTTCTACCGAGGCAAGCTCGGTAAATTAACCTAATTTCTAATTATGCGAATTGGAATTGATTGTCATATTTTAGAGACAAAGAGAACCGGCGCTGCCAGATACTTATTTAATTTGCTTAGATTCTGGGCAAAAGAGGGTTTGGAATTCGTCTTGTATTACAAGAACGAAATCCCAGCAGATGTCTCCAAGGGCAACAATTTTAAAAATAGTATTCTAAGTACTGGAAGTAATGCCTGGTTTGAACATGTTTTATTGCCGAAAGCAATAAGAGAAGACGGAATTGATGTATTTTTTTCGCCGTCCTATATTTTGCCGTTAAGGATACCAGGGGGAGTAAAAACCGCGGTAGCAATTCACGATATTTCCTATGAAGTCTATCCGGAATGGTATTCTTTAACAAACAGAATTTTGTTGAAATGGATTTCCGAAAAATCAGCCAAAAGGGCAGACATAATTTTTGTTTGCTCGGAATTTACCAAGAGAGAAATCTTAAAATATTATAAAATTCCTGAAAGTAAAATTAAGGTCATCCCCTTGGCAGTTGACGAGAACTTCACGCCATATCATTCCATAGAAACCGCAGAGTACGGGATTAAGGATAAATTCATCTTTTATGTTGGCGCGATTTTTAATCGAAGATTTATTCCGCAAACAATCGAAGCATTTAAGAAAATTGCCGATAAATTGCCTGAATACCAGTTTCTAATCAGCGGACCGAATTACACCCATCCTTTTATCGACATTGATAGTTTAATCAAAAAAGTCAATCAAAAGATTGGCCGAGAAGTAATTTTATATATTGGTTATATTAATGATAAGGATTTAGTTAATTTATACAATGCAGCCGATTTATTTATCTGGCTTTCGTCTTATGAGGGTTTTGGTTTACCGCCCATTGAAGCAATGGCTTGCGGAACACCGGTTTTAAGCACGAAAAAAACCTCATTAGTCGAGGTTTTGGGTGATTATCCGATTGCAGTTGAAAATCCGGAAGATGTTAATGAAATTAGTGATAAGATTTTGAAGATTTTAAAAGATGAAAATTTAAGAAAAGAATTGATTAAACTGGGCTTGGAGCGAGCCCAAAAATTTTCCTGGAAAAAAACAGCGAAAGAGACATTGAAAATTTTGAATCAGGAATTAAGAATTAAGAATTATGAATAATAAAATTTCTTTTTATATTATTTTAGGAGTTGAATTCTTAGCTATTTTGTTGGCGGTTTTCGGGATATCGCCTAGGGAAATAGTTTTAATTGCTACAGGGATAATGGTTTTTTATTTTATATTCAGTAAGGTAGAGGATAGTTTGATTTTGTTTATTCTATCAATACCCTTATTTGTAGCTTTGCCGATTACGGATAATTTTGACACCATGGCTAATTGGAGAATTCTGCTTGTTATACTGTTTCTAGTATGGCTGTTCAAAAATAATCTTGTAAAGCAAGTTATCAGACGTTTTCACGCTAATATTCGCGAATGGAAAAACGAATTAACACGAATATCGCTTTTAACAAAATTTGTTTTAATATTTTTAGCCATCGGAATTTTATCCCTTATAGTCGCTACGAATCAAATAGTCGGAATTAAAAAAATATTATTTTTGATAAATATATTTTTATTATTTCCAATTGTGATGGATGTTGCCAAAGACAAGAAAGAAAAAACAAGAATAATCAAAGCTGGAGCAATTGCTTTGATTATTTGTTTGGCAATTGGCTACATTCAGATAATTTCCACGATGCTTACACCTTTGTATAATTTCTGGCAGTGGTGGGCAAGGAATGTAATTTCGGTTTTTTATGGCAATAATTTATCCGAATTGGTGAAAACAAGCAATACTTGGTTTTCCTATTATGCAGAGAGTCCGCCAACCTTAAGAATGTTTTCGGTTTTTCCCGATTCTCATTCTTTTGCCTTGTTTACGATTATTGGATTGATATTCTTAACTTTTATATTAACAACTAAGCCTATTCGCTTTCCTCGGTCGCCCCAGCGAGGCGACCTCAGGGTTGAGCCCAAAGCTCCTCCCCGACCAGGTCGGGGAGACCGTGCCCGCTTCTGGGCTCAAAACCCGCTCATAGGCTTGGTTGTTATATTATCTTTTCTAGCCCTAGTTTTTTCCGGCTCTCGGGCAGTATGGTTAAGCGCGATTGCTCCTTTTTTAATTGTCATATTTTTGTTAATTTTTAAAAAGGAGAAAGTTTTTAAACCATTTTTAGTGATGTTGATAATTTTTGCCCTGGCTTTTCCAGTTTCATCTTTGGTTTCGTCTTTATCTTATCAGGGAGGTGGAGACGGGACTTTGGCTTTTAAACGAGCTAAATCCATTGCTGATATGGAGGAATTATCAGTTAAAAGCAGAATGGGAATTTGGAAAATGTCTTTTCAATCAATTTTAAAACACCCATTACTGGGCGTGGGAATCGGCAATTATCCGGTTGTTTTGAATGAAGATATTTCCGCGGCCAAGAAGGGAGCTTCGGCCCATAATCTTTATTTAGACGTGGCTTCGGAAATGGGATTTTTGGGATTGATTGCATTATTGTTGATATTTTGGGAAATTCTAAGGAAATCCTGGAAAGACAGAAAAGAAATTTACTTTTTAATTTTTAGTTTCTTTTTCGTTTGGATTTTGATTTACAATTTTTTTGACGTGGTTTTGTTGAACGATAAGGTTTTGCTGTTTTTCATGGTCGCTTTAGCATTAATTTATCCAATTGAAAATCATGAAAAATCCATTAGTATCGGTTAATATCCTTACTTATAATGGCGAGAATTTAATCGAACAATGTTTAAAATCCGTATTAAATCAGACATATCCAAACATCGAAATTTTGGTAATTGATAATGCCTCCACTGACAGAACAGTGGAGGAAATCCGAAATCCGAAGCACGAAATCCGAAACATACGGGTGATTGAAAATAAAGAAAATTTGGGGTTTGCAGCTGGACATAATTTAGGAATCAGAGAAAGTAGGGGAGAATACGTTCTTTGTTTGAATCAGGACGTGGTTTTGGATAAAGATTTCTTAAAATACGGGGTTGAAGCGATGGAAAAAGACGGCGAGATCGGCTCTGTACAGGGGAAACTTTTAAAAATCCAAAATCCAAAATCCAAAATCCAAACAATTGATACTACTGGACTGTTAATGTTGAAAAATAGGCGATTTGTTAATCGGGGCCAAGGCGAAGAAGACAGAAATCAATATAAAGCAGGTGAAATTTTCGGGGTTGATGGAGCGGCTCCGTTATATCGCCGGAAAACCTTAGAAGATGTAAAAATTAACAATGAATATTTTGACGAAGATTTTTTCTGTTACAAAGAGGATGTTGACTTGGCTTGGCGAATGAGATTATACGGCTGGAAAGCGGTTTACGAGCCGAAGGCCTTGGCTTATCATTTAAGAGGGGCAGGGGAGAAGGCAATAAAAAACTACGTATCCGTTGCTTTGGCGCGAAGAAAGATTTCGAAATTTGCAAAATTCTATTCTTTTAAAAATCAACGCCTGACCCAGATTAAAAATGAACTGCCGGGCTTGTTTTTACGCGATATTTTTGCTATCGTAGTAAAAGAGATTGGTGCATGGTTCTATGTACTGTTTTTCGAGCATTATACTTGGAAAGCGATTAGAGAATTGATAAAACAGGCTCCCGGTGCTTGGCGGAAAAGAAAAATTATAATGGTAAACAAAAAAATAGGAAATAAAGAAATGAGAAAAATGTATAAATAATATGTTGGACTCGATTCAAGCGCCCAAAAAATACATTCCCAAAAGCGAAAGACCCCAAACCAAAAGAAAGATTAAATTGGTTATTTTATTTGTGGTTTTGTTAGTCCTGGCAATTCCGGTTTTTTATCTCTTTAAAACAGGGTTTGCTTTCAGTAAAATAATCAGTATCAGTAATATTACTTGGGAAAAAATATTCGGAGGTAAACTCCCATCTTCGGAATATACTCCGGAAAAAGACCCGGACAGAATTAATGCCTTAGTTCTGGGAATCAGGGGTGAAGGCGATCCCAATGGCGGTTTGTTGTCCGATACCATAATGCTGATTAGTTTTCAAAAAAGCACGGACCGAGTAGCCATTATTTCCATTCCTCGCGATTTATATCTTCAGATGCCCGGAGAAGTTAAATATGAAAAGGTGAATGCCGCTTATGCGTTGGGCTTGGAAGAATATAACAATGGTTTGGATTATGCCAAAAAAACCATTGCCTACGTAACCGGTCAATACATCGAATATGCATTAGTGGTAAATTTCGATGCCTTTAAAGACATGGTTGATTTGGTTGGTGGGGTCAAGATTCATCTGGATAATCCGTTTGTGGAAGATAAACAATGGTGGTGCGACCAATATGGAGAAAATTGTCAGCCTTTCGTGGTAGAAGCCGGCGACCAGGTATTGAATGGCGAAAGAGCTTTGTTCTACGCCCGTTCTCGATTTTCCAGCAATGATTTTGATCGGGCCCGTCGTCAGCAACAAATTTTATTAGCCCTGAAAGATAAGGTTTTATCGTTGGGAATTCTGACCGACCCATTGAAAATAAGCGGAATATTGGATGTTTTGTCAAAAAACATAAGAACAGACGTAACGCCATGGGAAATCCCCGACTTAATTAACATGGCCAAATCCGCCAAAACCGATAATATTATTACGAAAGTTTTTGAAAATTCGGAAGAGGGATTACTTTATCAGACCGACATTAGCGGAATTTACGTTCTTTTGCCAACTGAGGGTAATTTTAGCAAGATTCGAGAGACCAGCAAAAATATTTTTAATCAATGATTAAACTATCAATTATTATAACTAACTACAAAACTCCGGAATTATTAGATCTTTGTTTAAAAGCAACTAAAGAAACTGTAAGCAACTTGGAATATGAGATAATTGTTGCTGATAGCGAATCTGAAGAAAAAAATCAGGGGTTTTTAAAAGAAAGATATCCAGAAGTTAAATTTATTTCATTTAAAAAAATTGTTGGTTATTCCAAGACAATAAACACCGGAATAAAAAATGCTGGAGGAGAGTACATTTTAATTTTAAATGCTGATATTATAGTATTAGATAATGCTATTTTTGAAATGATTAAATTTATGGAGAAAAATCCCGATGTCGGAATTGTCGGGCCTCAACTTTTGGATTTTACGAATAATATTCAGGCATCATGTTTTGCAAATCCATCATTAAAAGCAATTATAGCCAGACGCACATTTTTAGGGAAAACAAAATGGGGCAAAGAAGTCTTAAATAAGTTTACTATCAATGACCGGGATAAGAGTTGTACGAAAGAGGTAGATTGGGTTCAGGGTTCGGCGATAATGGTTAGAAAAGATGCAATCGATAAAGTGGGACTGTTTGACGAAAGATTTTTTATGTATTTCGAGGACGCTGACTGGTGCCGTCGATTTCGGCAAAACGGCTATAAAGTAATTTATTATCCGGAATCCAAGATGGCTCACTATTATCATCGAAGCAGCAAGAAATGGGGCGGGATTTTGGACATATTTTTAAATAAATATACCCGATTGCATATTATTAGTGCTCTGAAGTATTTTTCGAAATATCATGCGTATAAATAAAAAATACATATACATACCTCTCGCTGTCGTTGTAATCGCCTTGGTTTTCGGCGCCGGATTTTTTGTGGGGAAAAAATCAGTTCCCCAATCCGCTCTTCACGACAGGATATTTTTCAATAAAGAACTGGGTAAGCCCGAGGTTGTTGATTTCAGTCTTTTTTGGGAAGCATTAAGCAAATTAGAAGATGAATATGTAGACGCCAATAAAATTGATTATCAGCAAATGCTTTACGGAGCCATTTCCGGAATGACCGAGTCATTGGGTGACGATTATACGGTTTTTATGAAGCCGGAGAAAACAGACTCTTTTATTCAGAGTGTTTCCGGCAATGATAGTTTTGAGGGCGTGGGCATGGAACTGGGATTGAAGAGTAAAGTATTAACCGTGGTTGCTCCGATTGAAGGGACGCCGGCATATAATGCGGGCATAAAAGCCGGAGATAAAATTTTGAAAATCGACGATAAAAGTACCGAAGGAATGCAGGTAGAGGAGGCTGTAAATCTAATCAGGGGGGAGAAAGGAACCCAGGTTAAATTGAGCATTATCAGAAAAAATTTGGATCAACCCAAAGAATTTATAGTGACTCGTGACGTAATTCAAGTTCCGGTAATCAGATGGGAGATGGAGGAAGGGAACATTGCTTACATTAAAATTTATCAATTTGCCAGCAATTTGCCGTCTAAATTCGAAGATGTTGTTTCGGAAATATTGAAGAACAACGCCAGTAGAATTGTTATTGATTTACGCAATAATCCCGGCGGTTATTTGGAGGTGGCAAACGAGATTGCGAGTTGGTTTTTGCCCAAGGGTGCGGTGGTTGTCCGTGAAGAATTCAGAGACGGCGAATCGAATGAATACAAAAGTAAAGGCTATAAGCATCTTCAGAATTTCCCGGTGACAATATTGGTGAACGGCGGTTCAGCTTCTGCCTCGGAAATTTTGGCCGGTGCTTTGCGCGACCAGAAAGGCGTGAAATTAATCGGAGAGAAAACCTTCGGCAAGGGTTCGGTTCAAACCCTTGAAGAGTTTAGCGATGGTTCTTCGCTTAAAATTACCGTAGCCAAGTGGTTCACGCCCAACGGAACTTCCATAGCTGACGAGGGTCTGAAGCCGGATATAGAAGTGGAGTTGACGCAGGAAGATATTGATAATGACAGAGATTCTCAACTGGATAAGGCAATGGAAGTGATTAAAAGCTTATGAAAGTGATTTTATTACAAGACATAGAAGATTTAGGCAAAAAAGGCGATGTTAAAAACGTGGCTGATGGTTATGCCAGAAATTTTTTGTTCCCGAGAAATTTAGCCAAAGTCGCTACCGAGGAAGCGATTGTTGAACTGGAAAAAGAAAAGGAATTGGAAGCTCAGAAAGCCGAAGAGGAGTTGAAGGAAATCGAGGATTTCGTTTCCAAGATCGACGGATTGGAATTTGAGATTATAGAGAAAGTTGACGAGAGCGGAAAGCTTTACGGTTCGATAAACGAAATTAGAATCGCAAAAATCATGAAAGAAAAGGGATTTGACATTAAAAAGAAACAAATAAAAATTCCCCAACCAATCAAAGAGTTGGGGGAATTTCCGGTTATGATATTATTCGACCACGGCCTGGAAGCCGAAATAAAGCTGATTATTATGGAGGAAAAACCTAAGGAGCAATCTCCACAACTGTAGCCGAATGTTTGTTGCTGTCGAAATTTATTTTTTTAACGGTTTTAAATTTTACTGTTCCGGTTTTAACGGCGTATAAAGTATCATCTCTTCCTCGGCGAACGTTTTTGCCGGGGATAAATTTTGTTCCTCTTTGGCGAATAATAATACTGCCGGGTTTGGCGATTTGCCCAGCATAAAGCTTGACTCCCAGATATTGAGGTTGAGAATCGCGTCCTAATTTAGTTGAACCCGCAGATTTCGTTTTTGCCATAAATTATATGCTATCACAATTTAAAAATTTTATCAAGAATAATGGTTCTGACTCATTTGTAATTATCGTCATTATTTTGGTAGCGTTAATTTCTTTTGGTATTGGTAGGTTAACCTCACCAAAAACCGAACCGATTCAGATAAAAAATTTGGAGAAAGCATCAATAGAGGATATTGAGATTAAAGATCAAGGCAAGGTTTACCCGCCAGCGACTGAGCAAAGCGATGTCGGGCGGGTTGTAGGGTCAAAGAATTCAGACAAATACCATCTTCCTGATTGTCCGGGGGCGAAACAGATTAGCGAGCAGAATAAGGTTTGGTTTGATTCGATTGAAGCCGCAGAAAAAGCTGGTTATAAACCAGCTGCTAATTGTCCGGGATTAAAAAAAGAGCCCTAAGGTTCTTTTTTTGTTTTCTTTACGCTGGCCTTGATAATCGTGTATTCTTTATCAACTTTTTTCGCCTGGTGTAATTGTTCTTGGACGGGTAAGGTGAGTGTCTTGATTATTTGTTCCAATTTTTTAATATCATATCCCCCGGCTTTTATTTGACTCAAGCGAGTAATATATCCCGTATCCCCGAAAACCCTTTCTATTTTTTCTTTATCCAAATATCCTTCAATAATTTCTTTTAATTCATTTATTCTTTTATTATTTTTTGAATTGCTTTGTTTCAGTTCGAAAAACTCATCAGTTACTTTTTTGATTTGTTGGTCGTCCAAGCTGAACTGTTCTTTGTATAAGTGCTTCCACATCGGACATAATCTTCTGTATCCGCACCAGTCGCACAAAGCCGAAGGAGTTGGCTGAAATTCACTTTTTTCTATTTCCGCCAAGGCTTCCCAAACGCGCTCCTGGATGTGGTCTAACTGTTCCTTGGTTCTCCGGGTGGTAACCATTTCCTGATGTTTTAAATAATAGAAAGTTAACCTGATTTTTTCCGGGCCTTCACGGGCAAATTGGGGCCAGCGGTTAATTATTCCCAAGCAATAAAGTGAAAGCTGCAAACTTTTATTCACATCTTCCTGTCCAGGAAAGCGCTTAGCGGTTTTATAATCGATTATTTCTACGCCGTCTCTGGTCTTATCGATTCTGTCAACAATTCCCGCCAAAAGACATTTTTGCTCTTTATTTTTTGGATTTTCCAACAAAACCTCAAACCGGGTCTCTGTATCCAGAACTGTAAATTTATCCTTAATTTTTAAATAATTTTCGTAATAATTTTTTAATATCTTGATTGCTTCGGAAAAATAAATCATATCGGTCTGCTCATCGCCAAAAATTTCTGATTCCCATATCTCTTTAATATAATTCAACAATTCGTCCAGAGTAGGGGAGACTGGTTGTTTTGAATGGAAATACTGTAATGCTTTATGAAGCTTGTTGCCGAAAACCGCCTCTTTGTTTTTTGGGGCTTTTATTTTCTCCACAACTTGAAACTTATATTTCAACGGACACTGCCTAAAAGTATCCAAAGCAGAATAGGAGGTTTTGATGATATCGGTCATATTTTAATAATAAATGATAATCGGAAATAAAAAAAGAGCGGGAGGAGACGATTAACTCATCTCAACCATTTAATCAATATTCTTACATTAAATTTATTGAATAACTAATATCTATTACTCCACAACATCATCGTGGACTATGCATTTATTCCTTTAATTTTTTCCCGCTATGAAACTGACGATGCATATCGCGGAGGCGTTTGTTGGTGACGTGGGTATAGATTTGAGTTGTGGCAACGCTCTGATGACCGAGGATTTCTTGAACAACCCTCAAATCAGCGCCTTGGTTCAATAAATCTGTTGCCATAGTGTGGCGTAAAACATGAGGAGTAACTCTGATGGGTAAACCGGCTAATTTTGAATATTTTTCCACCATTCTTTCAATTGACCTGACGGTCAAACGAATAGGGGATTGGTCTCCGCTTTTTCTCTTTTTGTAATTTATAAATAATGCCTTATCTTCATCTTTTCTGCTGTCAAAATATTTTTTTAACCATCTTACAGCCCTTTCGGAAAAATAAACAGTTCTTGTATGCCCGCCTTTACCAGTAATACTTAATTCTAAATCTTTGGTATCGGGTTTTATTTTAATTTGGTCCTTATTCAGCGCCACTAATTCAGCTATTCTTAGTCCGGTGGAGAAGAGGACTTCCAAAATAGCCCTGTCTCGCAGTCCAATATTGTGCGACGTATCGGGTGTAAGTAGAAGCTTTTCTACCTGATCCAGGGTTAAAAACTTGACCGTTTGTTCGCTTTTATCTCTTTTGGCTAATTTTATTTTATCCGCAGGAAGTGCCTGAATATCTCTGTCAGTGAAAAAAGTCAATAAATTTCTTAAAGCGATTAAATAAAAGTTCTGGGTTTTTTTCTTTAAGGGTTTTTTATTGGTTTCAGAAATAGGAGAACGGGCAAGAAAAATCCTATATTTCCAGATATGGTCGGGAGTTAACTCATGGGGCATTAAACCTTCGTTTTTGGTCATTTTTAGCCATTTAAGGAATTTATTGAGGTATCGGCTATAGTTTTCCTGGGTTTTCGAAGCAGCTCCCCTCTCGATTTCCAAATATTCGAGGAAGTCGGTAATATGTTTTATTATTGGTTTGTCAGATTTTTTCATATAAAGTATTTGAAATAATAAATATGTTGCTTTCGGCGAGATTGTGCGGTGGGGGATACCACATTGTACAATCCCGCCTAGTTAAGCGAAGTTAGATTGTATTGAATAGATCTATCACTTCGCTTAACTATGATTGTGCGGCCTCACATCTACTATTATATTTGGCTTAAAATAGCCAAGTCAACCCTCTCCCCTACCAATTTGCCTATAACAAATTTGGATTTTGAATTTTGAATTTTGAATTTGTTTAGAAATTAGAAATTAGGACTTAGAAATTTATTTTATAGATATTTCATCGGGTCCAAATGAGCGCCCAAAGGCAATAATCCATACCACATTGATTCCACCCTAAAGGTTTCGGTCACGTAAACGCCAAAATGCAAATGCGGGCCAGTAGAGTAGCCCGTGCTTCCTTCATAGCCAATAATGTCTCCGGTTTTAGCCGTATCCCCTGTCCTGAAGGCTCCATAGCCGGATAAGTGACCGTAAAGTGTGGTTAATCCGTTTTCATGTTTCACAGCTATCCATCTGCCATAGGCATAATTGCCGCAATTTCCCATAGCTGTAATTGTTCCGCTTAAAGCCGCCCTAATCGGCTCTCCATAGCTTGAAGCTATATCTATGCCGTTATGGAAGCCTCCAGCGTACAATTTCTTACTATATGCCGTATAACCATAACTCTGGGTTAAAACGCCCCCTAGAGGCCAAGCCAGGACGCCAGCACGTGATTGAGGAATTGTGCTGGGGTCAAGCGCCTTATTTATCTGGTCCTCTAATAAGTATATTTCCTGTTGGATTTCAGCTTGCTTTTTCAGGGTATCATCCAATAAAGATTGGTATTGTTTTTCTTGTCCCTTGGTTTGAGAAAGAAAATTATTTTGCTCCCGTTTTTGCTGGTCCACAATCAGTTTTTGACTGCGTAATTGATTATTTAAATTATAAAGATCGTTTCTTTGCTTTTCCGCTGCTGCTTTTTGTTCTTCCAGTTGTTGTTTCAGTTCCAAAAAAGCGGTTAAATCTTTTTGGACGTTTTGTTGAACCGATTCAAGATAATGAACCTGATTTAAAAATTCGGAAAAATTCTCTTTGGTTAATACGAGTTCTATTAAAGATTCTTGGTCATACTCATAAAGAATCTGCAGCATATTAGCCAGACCGTCCTTTCTTTTATCTATTTCGTTTTGTTTTTCATCTATATCCAGGGTTAATTCTTCAATAGTTAGAGAAGTATTATCTATCTTCGCCGAGGTAATCGAAATATCGTTTTTAAGCTTGGCTATTCTGTTTTCGATTAAGGAAATTTGATTCTTGAGAGTATTTTTTTGACTTTGAGTATCTTCCAATTGTTTTTTATAAGCCGCAGCCTCTTCTTCCAGCTGTTTGATTTCCTGTTCTTTTGCGTTTATCTGTTGTTTTAACTCGTCAATCGAAACAGCCCGGGTGATAACGGGTAACAATAAACTATAAACTATAAACAAAATTAAGGAAAAAGCAATAATTCTTTTCATTTTAGTAATTTTTGAGCTTGCTTTATTCTTTTTAAAACTTTTTCTTTGCCCAGGATTTCCCCTATTTCGAAGGGACTCGGTGATTTATCTCTGCCGCTTAGGGCAACGCGCAAAGGCCAAAACAAATATCCTTTGTCTTTGTTGAATTTTTCGGCCTCTGGCATCAATATTTCTTTGATTTTTTCCCTGCCAAATTCCCGGTCTTTAAAAGTGCCTAACATTGAATAGGATTTATCCAAAGATTTAATAATTTCTTTTTTGGTCATATTCTTCCATTTTAATAAATCGGCTTTATAGATTGGCTCCTTAAAGAAAAATTCGGTCAGCTCCCCTACTTCGGAAAGTTTCTTCATTCTTTTCTGTTCCAAAGCGATAATTTTTTTTAATTTATCGACAGAGATTTCTTTTTTTGTTTTCGCAATTGTATATTTTTGCTTTAAGAAATAACCCCCATAAGCCGGCGGCTCCTGCTCCATTTTAAAATTCGGTTTGATTAAACCGCATTCTATTAGAAACGGGATACATAGTTCGATTAATTTATCCAGAGGTATTTTACGAATATAATAACCATTAAACCAGTCAAGCTTTTCAATATTGAATATTGCTCCGCCTTTCTGAATTTTATCCAGGGAAAATTTCTGAATTAACTGATCCATAGAAAGAATTTCTTCATCCCTAGGATTTCCGCCCGAGGCGGATCCCCCTTGGGGTGACCACCCCAATAAAGCCATAAAGTTAATCAATGCCTCTGGTAGATATCCTTGTTCTCGATATTCTGAAATTGAAACCGCCCCGTGTCTTTTGCTTAATTTTGAACGGTCCGGGCCTAAAATTAATGGTAAATGAGCGAATTGGGGCGGTTTCCAGCCCAGGGCTTCGTAAATTAAAATTTGTTTAGGGGTATTGGAAATATGGTCTTCTCCCCTGATTACCTGACTGATTTTCATTTCATAGTCATCAACTACTGCGGCAAAATTATATAAAGGGGTTTTTAAGTCTTTAGCAAGAGAAAAATCTCCCAAAAGCGAAGAGTCAACTTCTACCCTTCCTCGAATTAAATCATCAAAAAGCACTTTTTTATTTGGATTTTTAAACCAAATAATTTCTTTTTTATATGCCTTGCCGGAATCAAGTAATTTTTTCAGATATTTTTCGTAAATTTTAATGCGCTGGCTTTGTTTGTATAATTCATCCCATTTCAGTCCTAACCATTCTAAGTTTTCCATAATATCTTTTTCAAATTCTTTTTTTGAACGTTCCTTGTCAGTGTCCTCTATGCGTAAAATAAAACTACCCTTGTTCTTTTTGGCAAAAAGGTAGTTAAATAGAGTTGTTCTGGCTGAACCAATGTGAAGAACGCCGGTTGGCGACGGTGCAAACCTTACTCTGATTTTATTATCTTTGGTCATGTCAATCCTTTGACTTAATTGCATTTATAATTTCGTCTCTTATTTTTTCAGCTATGTTTGGTTTATAAAAAGTTTTTGCTTTTTCTCCCATTTCTTTGAGTTTGTCGGGGTTTTTCAAAAGGTTGGAGATTTGTTCCAAAAAGATATTCGGAGTCAGATTTTCTTGTTCAAGAACCACTGCTCCGCCTATTTTAGCAAAATCATGGGCATTTTTTCTTTGATGGTCTTGGGCAGAATTAGGTATAGGTATTAAAATACTCGGTTTTCCCAAAGCGGCAATTTCATATATACTGCCTGCCCCGGCTCGATTAACTATTAAATCAGCCACGGCATAGGCATGCTTCAATTGATCAACAGACAGAAAAGAGTAAAGATGATAATAATATTTTAGACCCTTGTAATACTTGAGTATTTTTTTCGATTCCTGGGCCATTATCTTGGCATTTCTTTCCCCGGAAATATGGATAACCTCTGCAAGTTCCAGGATTCGAGTCAGAATACTTAGAACGGTCTCGTTAATTTTTTGGGCGCCCTGGGAACCGCCGAGTATCAAAATTACGGGTTTTTGGGACGATATCTTAAACAGTTCTCTGCCTTGATTTCTGTCGCCTTGTATCAATTCCTCTCTGATTGGATTGCCGATTAAAACGAGTTTTTCCTGATATTTCGGAAAATAAACCCGGTTTCCTTCGAAGGATAATATAATTTTTTTGGCAAATTTGGCTAAAGTTCTTGTAGCCAATCCCGGGGCGCTGTCCGATTCATGAAGAACAATGGGAATTCTGTAAATCCATCCGACAAAAAGCACCGGGAAACTGCCGTAGCCGCCTTTACTGAAAATAACGTCGGGCATAATGAAGAATAAATGCCAAAAGGATTGAATAATACCGAGAAGAATTTTAAGCATGTCTATCGGTCCTTGTAAGCTGAAATAACGCCGCAATTTTCCGGCAGAAATAAACTTAGTCATAATTCCTCGACCTGCCTCGCCGGCAGGCGGGTTGGCTAAGTTTTCTCTGGCAAAATCATCCGGTCCCACGTAATAAAAATCATAACCATGGGGAAAAGATTCCTTGATAGCAATAATGGGGAAAATATGGCCTCCTGTTCCGCCACCGGTAAATAAAATTCTCATATATTAGGTTAATTTTTATGTTGTATGTTTAGAAATATTCACGAGTATTCCTGTTGCGGCCAAAATAGAAATCAAAGCTGAACCGCCGTAACTTACAAAAGGCAAAGGAATTCCGGTTAAAGGCATTAAACCAGAAATCACAGCTATGTTAATAAGCGTTTGAATCACTAACCAAGAGGTGATTCCCACAGCCAATAATTTGGCAAAATTATCCGATGATTTTTTGGCTATTCTCAAACCCTTAAAAGTCAAAATCAAAACTAAAGATATGAAAATCAGACTGCCGAAAAAGCCTATTTCTTCGGCTAAGATGGCAAAAATGGAATCTCCCATTACCTCAGGCAAATAGTTGTATTTTTGCTGGCTGTGTCCCAAGCCGAGACCAAAGAGACCGCCCGAACCGATTCCCAATAAAGCTTGATTTATTTGATAGCTGATTCCCTGAGGGTCAACGCTGGGATTGAGAAAAGTTATAAACCTGGCCATTCTGTAGGGAAAGAATTTAATCAGAATAAAGAAACCGAGAATATAACAGACAATAACCGTAATCCATTGATAAGTTTTCGCTCCGCTTAAAAAATAAATAATAAAAGCAATAATGGCAATCAATCCCAGGGTTCCGGCGTCGGATTGCAAGGCTACCAAGCCACCTGCTAGTATTAGAATTACCAAAAAGGGAATAAGGGTATTGATTTTTTGTGTTTTACTGAAAAAAGCAGCCAGATAAATAATAAAACCAAGTTTGAGAAATTCCGAAGGTTGGAGTGATAAAGGTCCTACGATTAACCATCGTTGGGCTTCGCCCCGACCATATCCCAAACCCGGCACAAAGACCAAAATCATCAAAACCAAACAGGCAAAGAATAAAATCAGGGAAATCTTTTTCCAAAATTTATAATTTATTTTTTGACAGACAAAGAAAAGAATTAATCCCGGAATCACCCCGTAAAGTAATTGATGAAAAAGATAATAATAAGGATTGCCCGTTTTTTGTCTGGAAATTACGGTTGAGGCGCAAAAAAGAATAACCAACCCTGAAATTAAAAGAGCAAAAATAATTATTATTAGGCCCTTATCCGGCTTGTGAATTTTCATGATTTTTTTAAAATTCTGCCCGCTTTTTTGCCGGTATAGATTCCTTTCTCAATGACCATTTTGCCATTTACGAATACATAATCGATTCCCCCGGCATATTGATAGGGATTTTCAAAAGTAGCTTTATCGATTATTTTTTTGGGATTGAAAAGAACCAAGTCAGCCCAGTAATTCTCTTTTATTAATCCCCTATCCTTGAGTCCTAATTTTTGAGCCGGACCACCGGTAATTTTATAGATTGCCTCTTCCCAACCAATTAATTCTTTTTCTCGGACATATTTCCCCAGGAATCTCGGGAAAGCCCCGAAACAGCGCGGATGAACCAATTCTTTCTTTTTCTGATAATATTGGAGATTGTAACCGGCCCCGTCAGAAGCGATAAAACTTAAAGGATGCTGCATGGCCATTTCCACGTTATCCTCGCTCAGGGTATCAAAAAAAGTAATTACCCTACCCTCGGAAGCTATCAGCATGTTGATAATCGCCTCTTCAACGCTGGTATTCTGGCTTTGGGCGATTTCAATTATTTTTCTGCCGATGAAAGTTTTGTCTATCGGTGACATGGCTATGGTGATTTTATCGTATTCGTAATCTCTTCGTTCCTGCATTTCTTTAATTACTTTGGCTTTTGTTTTGGGATTTTTTAATCTCTTTAAAAGCATTACTTTTCCTCCTTCGGCTACCCAATCCGGAAGTAAAATATAAAGAACAGAACCGGTAATTGTGTAAGGATAAACATCAAAATTAATCCGCGGATTTTTTGCCTTTTCGATTAGTTCGATGGCTTTGCTCATGTTGGGCCAAAAATTTCTACCCATGGCTTTGAGATGCGAAATCTCTATGGAAACCTTGATTTTTTTGGCAATTTCTATTGTTTCTTGAATTGAAGGCAACAATTCTTCGGCTTCTCCGCGGATATGACTGGTGTACAATCCGTCAAAATCCCTTAAGATTTTCAATAAATCGCCGATTTCTTCAGAAGAAGCAATTTTGGCATGACTATAAGCCAAGCCGCTGGAAAGTCCGAAAGCTCCTTCTTTAAGAGCCGATCTGAGTAATCCCTTCATCATTTTCATTTCTTTGGATTTCAAACTTCTGAACTCATCTTTTAGAATCCCGCGTCTGATGGTTGAGTGACCGACCAGACTGGCAAAATTCAGGGCAATCCCTCTTTTACCCGCTTCCTCCAAAAATTCTTTGAAAGTCAGCCAGTTCAGGTTAATTTCCCTGATATCGGTCCATTTCTGAATGGTCTTGAGAATATCCGCCGAAACCAAGGGAGCCAGAGAAGAACCGCAGTTGCCTCCCAATATGGTGGTTATCCCCTGTTTTAATAAGCTTTCCAGACTCGGAATACTGAAAAGAGTTAAATAAGTGTCGGAGTGATTATTAATATCTATAAATCCCGGGCTGGCATATAAATTTTCGGCATTAATCACAATCTCGGCTTTGGGTGATCCCAGTTTGCCGATTTTTTTTATTTTTCCTTCCGAGACAGCTATGTCGGCCGTACGTTTATTGCTTTTCGCACCGTCGATGACCGTAGTATTTTTTATTAAAATGTCATACATATAATTTGTAAAAATTCGAAATTCGAATATCGAAATTCGAAACTGTTTCGGATTTCGGATTTCGTGCTTCGGATTTAAATTAAAATAGATGTTTGTCTACAAAAAACAAAATTAATCCGATTACCGCCATTACGCCGGAAATTATCCAGAACCTCATTGTCACCTTGGTTTCCGGCCAACCCTTGGCTTCGAAATGATGATGAATGGGAGCAGATAAGAAAACCTTTTTATGGCGGAATTTTTTCGAAATTAGCTGAATTGCTGTTGTTAAAAATTCAATAACTAAAATAAAACCAATAAAAGGCAGAAAAAATAAAGAATTGGTTAACATAGCAATTACTCCCAGAGTAACTCCTAAAGACATTGAACCCGTATCACCCATAAAGAACCTAGCCGGATTGATGTTAAACCATAAAAAGGCCAGAAGCGCGCCGACAATCGCACCGCAAAAAGTAGCTAATTCTATCCTCCCTTGAGCATAACTGATAACTGCGTAACTAGAAAATGCAGTTAAAAGAACTCCACCCGCCAGGCCATCAAGACCATCGGTCTGGTTTGTTGAAAAAGCAGTGGCCACGATTATGGAAATAAAAATCGGGATATACCACCAGCCAATATTAAAGTCGCCAACAAAAGGAATATGAATTAAGTCCCAATCCAATTTGAAATAAAACCAATAAGCCCCAATTATTGCAATTATTGTAAAAACTATTAATTTTTCTCTTAATCTTAATCCCCCGCCCTTTCTGCCAAAATGAAAAATTCCCAATAAATCATCGATTAAGCCGATTATTGCGGCAAATAATAAAATTCCCAATGGTAGAAGAGTTTGTTTTCGGGTTAAAAAATTGAAATCTGAAAAAACAGTATCCGGACCCAGCCACTTGGTTAAAAACAGAATGCCAACTGCTAAAGCAGTTACAGTGAGCCAAATTAAAATTCCGCCCATTGTCGGCGTGCCCTCTTTTTTCTTATGGAGGGAAGTATAAATAGGGGTTGTTCCTTCGTTTCTTATTTTTTTACCTAAGCGATATTTATATAAAAAGTGGGTTAAAATCGGAGTAGCAAAAATTGCCACCACAAATGCCATCGCACTAATAGTTAAAATTTTAACAATGGGAAATATACTATTCATTGCCATAAATTTATCAAAATTTTATTTACCTCTTCCCGAATACTCAAATAAGTCAACAGGGTTTATTTTAAACTGTAACATTTTAGAGGTTTCCCTTCCTGCATCGCCACCCTTTCTTTGCATTGTTATCTTGCCAATTTTTAAACTCCCCTTGTCTGTTATTCTAACTTTACCTCCGCCAAAAATATTTAAAACATGGTTGATATGCTTTAAACACCACTCGGGATTTTTATTTTTCTTTTTTAAAACAACCATCATCCAACCAGCAGGAAATTCATCACTACCTTTTAAAATATCCGAAACAATTAAAAGTTTATTTTTACTAAAAAAATCTACAATGAGTTTTTGGGCTTTACTATCCATTTCATCAAAAAATATTCTTCTTTGATCTCTCAAATTTTTTACTTTTGGTTTTATTTCTCCAGTAAATAATTTTAATGCTTTTGTAATGTCTTTAGGAATATTCCACATTTTAACATATTTATCTACCCAGCGCTTATCTATCTGATTAAAGCCTTGTGGATTACTTACTAATTTGACAGATAAATTTTCTATAGCAATAGCTTCTTTAAGATAAATTGTTATTTGAACCTGAACATCGGTTTTATGACTTCCGGTGATAATTATTGCTTTCACTTTTTCGATTTCCTTTAAATCGTAATTCATAATCTTAAGCCATTCTTGAGCGTCTTCGTCGCTTTGCCAGTGATTAAATTTTTTGACAATATCCTTTTCGTTTTTAAATCCTCTTTTTGCAGTTTTTGATCCTAATTTTATTGACTTTTTCTTAATCATAAAATTATTTAATTATCTCAAATTTAGCACTATTAAACATATCCCCTTGATTAATCCCTGCTTTTTCTCTAATAATTTTAAGGTATTTAGGATTTAATTCTATTCCCACCGAATTTCTTCCCAGCTCCTTTGCTGCTTTTATGGTTGTTCCGCTTCCTAAAAATGGATCTAGTATCCAATCCTCTACATAGGAGAACATTTTTATTAATCTTCTTGGTAACTCTACCGGGTAAGCAGCGCAATGTTTATCTTCTACCCCATTAATATCATTCCATATAGCATCTCTAAATTTTTTAAATTCTTCTTTGGTTACTTTCGATTTCTCTTTAATTTCTTTTGATACTTCTCTTTTGCCAACTTTTCTAAAAATATGAATAGGTTCTACCGCATTAGAAATCATAAAATTTGTTGGATAGGGATAGGTTCCAAAAAGAACCGAGCCATCTCGCGAAGTGGTTTTTTGCCAATAAATTGTTCCCATAAATCTTAATTCTTTAAATTTATTTAATTGCTGCCAAGTTAAAAGTGAAAGGTTGGCGGTAGTTCGTCTTTTCTCATCTGGTTCGGAATAATAAATATTTCCAATATTTAAAGCAATTTTACCATCGGGCAATAAAACCCTTATGACTTCTTTCCATACTTCATCTAATCGTTCTAAATACTGTTCCAAGGTGTCATGGCGTCCAATTTGGTCGTTGTGGCCATAATCTCTCACATTCCAATACGGTGGTGAGGTAACCATTAATTGAAAAAAATTATCCGGTAAGGTTTTCAATACGATTTCTGCATCACCTATATAAATTTTATGATTAGTGGGGTTCATAAAAATTTTCTATAAATTTTAGGATTTTGGATTTATTACCAAACATAGGCCTCTTGAACCCAGTTGATTAGCTTTTCAGTGTCGTCTTCTCTTTGGGATGAAGCCAAAATGACGGTGATTAAATAATTATTAGAAATATTTGAGACCGTTAACATACAACCGCCGGCTTCCTCGGTATAACCGGTTTTCCCGCCGATTATTTGGGGTATTTTGCCCAAAAGCTTATTAGTGGTTGTCAGATTATGAATAAATTTGTTATCGATTGAAAAAACGGTTGTTTCCGGAG
>Ga0210057_1001382_pt1 | contig 37048 bp, 33 predicted proteins | sample CryGeyCG2114_010_2_FD_183968 | JGI IMG/M metagenome (GOLD analysis project Ga0210057, IMG submission 183968) | Groundwater microbial communities from aquifer - Crystal Geyser CG10_big_fil_rev_8/21/14_0.10 (SPAdes) (version 2) | ecosystem: Environmental > Aquatic > Deep subsurface > Groundwater ... | reverse complement strand
ATTGATAATTTGTACTGTAATGGTATTGTATAAAATACATTTTCATTGATAAACTTCTACGTCAAAACAATGATTCATCCTATATATTACCCATATCTATGTGTTATAATTCTGATCATTGAAATTATTTATGTCAAGATAAACTTTGACACACATAATATTTTATCAAACTTCCTAAGTCTAACGAAGTTTGGTAAGAAACCAATAGTGTTTAACAGATGTTCGTAGAATTACGGTTCTACAAGATCATTACATCTAGTATAAACAAGTTTGAGCTACCTACTTTGCCTTATAACGTAAGTAAGTAGAACGAACGTATGTATGTCATTATAATTCTGATTTTTATTTAGATAAATATCAAGATAATCTTTGACACACATATAATAGTGAAAAGTAAAAAATTCTAAAGATATTACAAATTGAAAATAAACAATAATAGAGTAGTCTTTAAACATACCATGATCTTCTTAACATTTTTGGTGGTATCTTTTGTATTTTTTGTAAATTTAATTGTAATTAGTTTGTGTGATAGCGCAAATAATACAGAAGAGCAAGTAATGCAAGAATCACCAATAGAAGTGTATAATTATGCGACTTTAGATATACATTAAATCCTTCTTCTTCTGCTGGTATATCTTTGTTTTTAACTTCATCAAAACATGACTGCATGCATTTACTATGACAATTTCCGAGATGAACTTTGGTTTGTTCACGTTGAAGTTTTTTAGCGGCTGCTTCAACGAGCTCTACATTACCAGCATCAGCCGCTTCGGACAATTGATCACGTGTTTCCTGTATAGAACTTTTTTGTTGTGTTTGTTTTGATTTTCCAATACCCATGATATATAATAAATAATATATAAATTTAACCAATATTAGAACAAATGCACTATAAATAGTGTGGATCTAATGGGATTTCCCTATTCAAGTTATGATAACGCGATTGAATTAGGGTTAATTACAAATTTTGATTATATATAATATATCACCACACATTATGAGCAATTGTTATGCTGATTTGAATATGAATAGTTTTCAAGTGAAAAATGTTACTACTCCAACGGCTGATACAGATGGAGTTACGAAACTGATGACAGATACAAATGCAATAGACTATATACGATGTGAAAATACGGTATCTGGTTCCACAACTACAGATTTTAGTGTTGCCGATCCAGCTAGAGCAGTCGCACAATTAACCGGATCATCAACTATTGTAGGTTCTTTTTCAGTATCAGGGAATGGTATACAATGTGATTTCACTGGTACAGCCTTATTCTCAGTAAACATGATAATTGAAGGGAATGGAGGTTTTGCACGACAAGAAGCTGCATGTAGATTACGAAGAACTCGTAGTGCAGTAACTACCGAAGTTGGTCCTATTAGTACATGTGATTATATACGAAATCAGAGTTATGGTATTGATGATTCTTCAGTTCATTTCAATACGATTCAACCTGTTGTAAGTGGTGATCTTTTTGAAGTTGTAGCATATAGGAATTGTACTACTAGCAATCCGATGTATCTCAGTAGCACTGTTGGATCATGTAACTTTTGCGCATTTCGAATTGGATAAAAATAATAATTTTATATATACAAAATGGCAAATTGTTATTCAAATATTGATCTAAATACAAATAAAATAACAAATTTAGCAACACCAAGTGCCGACACAGATGCTGCCACAAAACTGACTGCAAGTACTGCACCACAACATTGTATAGAATGTAGTAATACTGTATCTGGAGGAACAAGTACTAATCTAAATTCTGCAACAGCTGTAGTAGCAGAACTAACTGGAACTTCAACCATTGTTGGGAGTTCTTTCTCTGTTAGCGGAAATGGTATACAATGTGATTTTACGGGTGTTGCGTTGTTTACAGTAAACATACATACTACGTCTGCTGGATCACAAATAATATGTCGTTTTCGTCTTCAAAGAACTCGTAGTGCAGTAACTACAGATATTGGACCTTTTTCTCTATGTGGAATTATGAGAGGAACAACCGGAATATACGAGGGTAGTTGTCATATTACAGATATTCAATCTGTTGAAAATGGAGATTTATTCGAGGTTACAAGTATTCAATATTCTGCTTTTACTACTGCTGCATATTTGACTGCAGCTGGAACAAGTAATTTTGTAGCTCTTCGTATTGGTTAATTGATTTAAAATCACATAATAACGTATATATAATTAAGGTTATGTCTGCGTCATATACTACTTTAAACATGAATTCGAATAAGATAACAAATCTCGCTACTCCAACTGCTACAACTGATTTGGCTACCAAGCTTTACACGGAAACACCAGTAAAACATTATATTCGTTGCGAAAATACAGTATTCGGAAACACAACCACAAATTTAAATGTTGCCGATCCAGCAAGAGCAGTTGTCCAGATAACTGGATCTTCAACAATTGTCGGTGATTTTTCTGTTAACGGAAATGGTATACAATGCGATTTTAATGGAGTTGTATATTTTATGGGAAATGTTAATACCGAAATAGATGGAGCGGGTAGTAGACAAGTATGTGCAATTAACTTACAAAGAACACGTAGCGCAGTAACTACTGATATTGGTACAGTTAGCATATGTGGGTTTATTAGAAATACTTCCGGAATGACTGGAACATCATATCATTTAACGGAAATACAATCAGTACAAAATGGTGATGTTTTTGAATTAGTTAGTCATCAGTATGCTGCTGATGTAACACCTGTTTATTTAGCAGCTGCTGGAACAAGCAACTTTTGTGCTCTACGAATTGGTTAAACTTTTTTCATATATTATATTTATCAACAAGGTAATTAAACATATCGAGAATAATCCATGGGTCATTTGGGTCTTGACATATTAACTCTGTAAATTCATCAGGTAATATCCATTTGTTTTCTTGATTCAACTCATATAATCTATATATGTCACGTTCTATTTCTTCTGGAAATAGAAAAATACAATCGTGTGTATTTTCAAGATACGATTCCACACAAGCTTCCATACGAGAAACAAGTGTATTGAATTGTAATTTTTTGTCTAAAATACGACGAGGAATTTCATCTTCGGGCGTATTTTCAAAGTACTTTTGTAGATTCCAACTCAACACAAGATTGGACTTGAAAGGATATGGAAGATGCGATTCACACATATTTATTCTTACTTATATATAGTAAAATTAAAACATTTTCACTGAATCATGTTATAATAATAATGTATCGATACTGTCGTAATCTCCTTCAAATATATCGTTTAGATCGCGATACATTGCAAGACTCGGAAGTATTCTATTTGGTGAATGAGTTGGTGAACGCATAAGTTCTTCATGTATTTTGTCTCCTATATTCAGAATTCTATGTATTCCAGTTATATCATGAATGCTTTTTCTGTATGATTTGGCAATGTAGCATTTATTAGATATATGTAGTTTAACGTATACATCATCTTGAACATCTTTATCGGTTCGTTTCTGATTTCTACCACCAAGATACAAATAACCTTCTTTTCCTAATCCTGCAATAATTAAATTGGATTCGATATCACATGGATATGTATATTCGTCATCCATAAACAATGTAATACAGATACAACGCATCTTAAGAATCCCCATCTTATATACAAACTTCAACATGCGATTGTTCTTCCATAAAATGACTTCTTCTGTGTAGTTTTTCGAAAGACGATTACCTAACATTTCAGATCTTTCGAACGAAACAGATATATTATTATTTTCAGTGAATTTAGTTTTTACAGAAGACATTCTATTATAAAGATACTTTAACAATTTTTTTCTATAAAACAAACTTGATTTTTAGAATGTCTACCGAAATCTTACCATCAATTGTGCATAAAATACGACAAGAAATTGCTCAAGAAAGTACTGAAAACATATACATAAGTTCAGATGAAATTCGCAAAGTAACTAATGATATGATAAAACATACACTTGAGTATCAAAAACAACAAGAATCTGATCGTCAAGTATGTAAATATTTTCCAGTTTCTGTAAATCGTGATTACAATTTGAAGAATTTTGCTCTACGTGTGATACGTTACATGAATACCTACAATACTTTATGGAAAACACGGAAACAAGAAAAAGAAAAAGAAAACACCAGTGGTGGTGGTATGACGATGTTCGTAGAGAGATCACGATTTATGAGCGAACACGATATTATGGCATCTGAGTTTAGTTTCGATTACACTGAAACAGAATATGAAAAGGAGTTTTTTTACAAAACGCCAACTGTTACACGATTGATATTCATACCGATTTGTAATATTACGAATCGATTACGTGTCAAATATATACTACTGTATCCTCAGATACTTTCACATACTTTGAAGAAGTTAATCCACAAGGCGATTGATGTAGAACCAACATATATTCGAATCTATGATAAGATGATTCCGTTAAATTATGATAATGACTGTACGATTCTTCTGTATCGAGAAGTATTGAAACATCTATCTGGTCCATATCAAATGCTTCTGACAGGAGAAGATAATGAACCGTTCTTAGTGTATGGTCGTCAGATATTACATCCAGATTACAACATAAAACCTGGGAAATTGGTATCAGAAAAAGATACAACTATTTCTTATTCACTTCCTTATTCTACAAGAAATGTGGATACATCTCCATCTCCATATACTAATAACATGACTAATTATGAAACAAGTCCTGTTATTAGTAATACGAAGAATTCGGTATGTGAAAAAACGCCTGAAAGTCTTATTGATACCGCCTTATTGGAAGAGAATTTTTGGGCTGAAAAAGAACTACAAAATAAAAGTAGTAGCAGTATCATGAGTGCGTCTATGGAAATGGAATTGGATAATATTTTCGCCGAGGAAGAACGAACCGCTGCACTGGATATGGATCCGGATAATGGTTTTGGTGCAGATCTCGACGATGACAAATGTGCGCACTGTTTGCAACCTATCAAGGAACCTGGATTGCTTGATGAATGCAAGCCCTATCATGGAGAAAACTTTTTCGATGATGATAATGATGATATTATAACTCCTACATTGCCATCGCATTATATGCAACATTGCTCATTTTGTTTTCAATCCATCATGGTTCCATGTGATAAAGGTATATTCGAGTATCATTCCTACCTCTGTCAACAGTTATCGGAACGTGGATCACAACGTGAATTGGATTCTGGTTCTGATACTGAAAATGATTCATTCTGCCCACATTGCATGGATAGAGTTTCACTTCCTTTGAATTACTATCATCTGAACATGCTATGCAGCAATAAAACGTACTTGTAATAAAATAAACTGTAAGTTAATTATATATACACATGCCCATTCAATACAAACATGATGGAAATTGGGTGATGATGAGACCATGGAAAAAGTTTCCTGAGTCTGGTCAGCTAGCGGCGTATGCTATAGGAGATATACCTATCTACACGAAATTAGGTACATATAGTGGTAAAATCATTCATAGTACAGACCTTCTGAGAAAACGTATAAACGAATACAATCGACATGGTTTGGTACCTGGTGATAAGAATGTGGCTGAACGCAAAAAAATAAAAGATCGTATGATTATGTATTCATTTGATTATCCTTTTTCTGATGCTAGTCAAAAGAGAGAAGCCATCGAACTTAATAATCCAAATCCTGCATTGAAAGCGAAACTTGATAAGCTCGCTGATCATTACATAATAGATCCAACAGATGAACACGGATTCATACAAAACTATATGTACATGTATGCAGTAAACGAACCATCTGAAGATAAACATTACAATGCGGCCTTTATAGAAAATCATGACAAGAACACCATTGAATTGTGGAGTTTAACAGATATTCATTCTGGAGAAGAAATAACAGCCTGTTATGGTGGTTTGTATAAAAGAGATTACAAAACATGGTGCAATAATAATAGGATTACGAATGGATACATAGAAGATTCCATTTTGAATCTGGAACACAGTTTTTTGTTAGTTACTATAAAGCTGAATAAATCTAAAAAAGGAGTTCTTATGAAAACAGAAACTCTAAATCTATATCTAAATCGTCCAAAAATATTGAAAAGAGAATTAAAACGTTTGTATTACTCCTTACCAACTACACGCAGTGGTGGTAAACAATTGCTTTCAAAAGGTATGTCATTTGGTGATATTCTAGCTCATATGATGAAAGAAATATTGTGGTACATAAAACATGCGAAACCACGTCAAGCAGCCAATTATTTTACGACAGTGAAAACGGATGATTGTAAACGAATTGCCTATATACTTGGAATTGTATACAAAACAAAAAATAGATTCATAAAATCAATACAAAATTTAGTCAAATACAATTTTAAAGATTATTATATCCGTGATAAACCTACTCAAACAAAGAAATCAAATGTGATAAATATGGCACGTAAAACCACTACAAAAACAACTTCGAAAAAGAAAACAAAATCAACTACTAAATCGACTATATGTGTCAAAGATTATCTTGATCTTTTTCAATTTTAAAACCAGAATTATAAGGATCTATAATTCGTTGTTATTGTTTTAACATCGACACATATATTCCTAGGTCACGCTAGGATTGCATCAGTAGAATCATCATTTGGTCATGATATTGAAGTGCTTCTCTGAAAACAATATGGGACTTCGTTATGCTCATTTTTATGAACATAAACCGTTAGAATATTCTTTGCTCCTACTAGATCTCTATCCAACACAGTCATACGACAATGTTTGTTGTTGCAAACCCGTACGTGGTGTTGTTCTAATCCATTCTTATAGATATATCCTAATTCTTCTTTGTGGCAATTATAACATACTTGACTTGTTTTATGTTCATCCACCTCTTCAAGTTTGTTACCAATATTTAATTTGTTTTTTAACGTTTTGTATGTCGATGTTATATATCCTTTCATAGAACTCTGAAAAGAACCACTACCAAACGCTATTACTTTCTTTTTGTTACTTGAATAAATATTATTGAACTTAGACATGAGTTTTGTATATGTTCGTTGTCTTGCAATATATGCATCCTTTTTAAGTTTCTTTATTGCATGTGAGCAATTGATATCTAAGCGTTTATGTAACGACTTATATATGTCTCTTAAGAACAGTTTATACATATTTAAGTTACATGTTTTAGACGATAATGTTTGTAACAAATCGATACCATCACGTTTATATGTATTTTCATGTTTTCTTTGACGCTTTTTGTTATTCAAATAATGATAGTATTCTTTATTTGTTATCTTACATGTTACTCCATCTTTATCAACTGAGTATATGATATTTTTAATACCTGGATCAACAGCAATAACATGTTTGTTGTCTAAGTTTATTTTTGTTATAGGAGCCTTTTTAGTATCTTCAACTTGTTTAATCGGTAGTTTTTGCATTGTGACTGATACGAAATCTCCATTGGTCAGTATAGGTCCTACAAAGAAATGTTTACCATTCTTATTTTCTACGTGTTTCAATCTAAACACTTTAGATGCGTAATGATAAAAATTCGCATTATACAATTTCTGTGTTGAAACATGTTTTATCTTTTTGTATTTCTTAGATTCTGCTATTTCGTTATGTAGTTTAAACAATATAGGTTTAGTAAATGGTACATATTTTGCGTTCATAGAATACATAGGTAGTATGTTATGCAATGTAAACTTATAATCATGTTCTGTTACATTGTTTTGTTCTTCAAACACCTTCAATAGGTTATACCATGGTTTTATATATTGTGTCCAATTCTTTTTAATCGTATCACCATTCAATGGTTTTGGCTGTGTTTTAGGTAGATATTTAAGTAACTCTATATGAATACGATTGATCTCATCAATATTTGAAGTGACAAGTTCTTTTAAGCGTTCGCAGGTGAAAGTAGGTAGGTTTTTATCATGTTCAAATTGTTGAATTATGCGTTTAGCCACATAACTTCGTTGTTTACTCGTAAAACCATTACAATTTGAATGTCTAAAAAGGTATCTAGCATATTTTAACATAAAACTAAAATATCTCATTGTAAAAAAGTTTTTGTACATGGTAATTGTGTTAACCGAATAGGCATTTCCTATTGACGTTTTAAGTTGTTCACCAAACGGTAATGTACTATTTCTTTGTTCTTTCCATAGAATCCAACATTCATTTAAAAATGGATTTTTAATATCATTAAGTACTTTAGTATAATTCGGTTGTTTTCTATTTTCACATAGATAACGTATTCTATTTAGATTTGTTTGACTTGATAAATCAATAATATCACGATCTAATTGCATAGCTCTAAGAACATAATAATTGATGAACAATGTTTGTTCATATAGTACTTGTGTAGTAGGTTTGATAAATTTGTATACATGTGCTATATGCTCTGGATATCTACAGAAATTGTTGATTCCAATTTTAATAACACTTGTAATATTTTTTTTGTTTTTTGTCTTTTTTGAATTCATATTATATGTAAATAAATTTTTCTTATGTTGGTCTAAAAAAAGCAATTCTGGTCATTGAAATTTTTAATGTCAAGATAATCTTTGACACACATAAGTCAAAGAAAAGACTCAAAAATTTGTCTGATTTCAGGATTACTCTCAGAAGCTTCTTCGTACGGAGTTCTATCGTATTTGTCGAGTTTGTGGTACGGGTTTGCACCATTCTGAAGTAGCAATTTCACTGTAGCCGGATTTTTGTTTGCAACAGCAAGGTGGAGAGGTGTAGCAAAACTTACGTTGTTGTCGTCATTGATCTTGGCACCATGTTCAAGGAGTTTCTCCACAAGTTCTGTACCAAACTGGTATCGAAGTCTTGAAGCAGAATGTAGTGGGCTTTCAGCGCCAACGTACTTGTTCACATCAATGTTCTCCGCGTGAATCTCGACATATTCATTCGAAAGAATGGCGAGCGCAACGTGCACAAGACCGTCACAGCAACATTCTTCGAAGATCGTTGTAGTTGTTTCCCAGCCATCATACATAACTTGGAAAGGAGTTTGTAACTCTTCGGCGGTGAAGTAGTACGAAAGATCAGGATAACACCGATGAGATGTTTCGTGAAAATAGGCCTTTTGCTGTTGTAGTTTTTGATAGAGTTTTTTCAAGTTTTCTTGCAACTTTTCTTGGCGCTGTTGTTGTCGTTCTTCTTCAGAAAGGGCCTGTTCCTTTTCCATTGTTTCTCGCAACTTTTCGCAGAGAAGATGCAGTCTTTCATCTTTTGAAAGAGATGACATTGTTTCGTTGAGGTTTTTTCGTTTTCGATGAGGTTGAGTTATGAAGAAGTGAAGACCAAGACAAAGAAAAAGAAACAACTAGTATACATTATTCCCATATATTCTATCCCATATTCCCCACATTTCGGCGAATCTATCCCATATTCCCCATTTGATTCGGTGAATTTATACAAATTTTGATTCATTGAAATGCTTTTAATTTTTTTATACACATCAACACCACACCAACCAATCCACGAAAAAAAACACGAAATGGAAGAAACACAATACACTGTTCCAGCTTTCCATGAGTTGTTCGGGAAATGCGGAGTTATCGATGATTGGACTGATGCGATTCGTGTAATAGTAACTGACATCAACGAACAAAAGAAAAAAGTTGCTATTTTCTTCAAAACAAACAAATCAGCAAAGTTCAAAATTGTATTTCATGAGAATGAATGGAAAGTTCATGGTCTGTATCGAGAAACTAGTGGTTTTTTGAACACGAAGATTCATTACATCAATGGTCAACGTCATCGTGATCATGATCTTCCTGCAGAAATCAGCCAAGACAAACACGGTCGTACCTACCGCAGATGGTTCCAACGTGGACAAGCTCATCGTGACGGTGATCTTCCCGCATTCCAAGCAACTCATCCAAACGGGAATGTTAGTCAGATGGCATATTATAAACGAGGACAACTCCATCGCAACGGTGATCTTCCTGCAACTATTCGGATTAATTCTGACGGTGTTATCATTGAACGAAGATGGTTTAAATATGGATTAAAACATCGTGATGATGATCTTCCTGCAGACATGTATGCTTCCGGACGTGTGTCTGAACAATCTTGGTGGAAAAATGGTGAGCTTCATCGCGACAATAATCTTCCGGCCCGTGTTATGAACAATTTTGACCGAGATGATATCAAGAAGAACGAACAATCTCCACTTTTCTTGACCATGGTGTGGGTTCAACACAATAAGCGACATCGTGAAGGTGGTCTTCCTGCAATGGAGACGTACAATGAGGACGGTGAGCTTGTTAAAGAGGAATGGTTTCTCAACGGAGTGAAGACAGATGCTCCTCCTCCTGTAGAACCGTAACCAACAAAACTGTAAACATTTTTTTATAATACATACATATACAATTATGTTTCAAAACACACAACAAATTGCATTCGTAATTACGATCAGTGTTCTTTACGCATTCTTCTTTAACAAACTTGCATATGTGTTTACGGGACGCCACGAGATAGATAATATGTGTCATTATGGATTGTACTATTATAATGAGAAAACCTCTCCAGAAGAACGCGAAGAAAGAGATAAATGTATCAAAGAACGAACCGAAATGTCTGATTCAGCGAACTCTAAAGAGTTTGTCATAAGAATGTTAGCAGGTGTTCTCGGTGTAGGTCTTTCTGGTGCAATCAAGAATCCAATCGTTCGAAACGGAGTATCCCTCGGAGGCTTATTTAGTATTCTAAATGCAATCTTTTTGTATTGGGGACATATGAACGAAATGACTAAACTGGGAGTTACCGGAAGTTCTTTAGTATTCCTTATCTACGCATCTGTTAGGTTTATCAACGGAAAGAATCTAACTCAACTATTGACAGTTATGTAACAAATTTTTATATATCATTTCATGGTGGGACTGAGAACCGTATTTCCTTTGTAATTATAAAAAACCAATTCTTTTCTTTTTTCCGACCTTCCAGGTTGTGTCACAAGTATCACTTTCGACTTGAAACCTTCATTTTCGAATTGCTTCTTTACATCTTCATCGTAGCCGTTCGTAAGCAGAAAGAATACACCACGTTTTGTTAGTTTAACACATTCGCGAATAAGAGTTTCGTGAAAGCTCATTCTACTCGTATCACAGCTTGCGATGTAAAAGTTCTTCCATTGCATGTATGGAGGATCAAAAAACACGAAATCACCTTTTTTCGCTAATCGAATTGTTTTTTTATAATCTGCATACATAATTTTTAAGTTCATTGCTGCTAGAATATCATGCGATCTTTGTAGATGTTTGACACGATTCACAGACCATTTTTTTGTCCACATACTTGGTGTAAACGCCATGGTAGAACGAAACTTTTGGTCACGTTTAATGAAATTCGCAAAGTTATACAACGCATGTTTTGTGTACCAATAGTAGTTCGCCGCTCTACGTGGAGATATCTCCTTCGTTTCGTTATTTTTATCGTTTACTTCTGTTTCAACTTCACGAAATACGGTTTCTTTAATGTTATTAATTTGATTTTTATCTGCTGCAGCAATTCCTTCTGAAACAGAGTTCTGAAGCTGTAAAACACGCGCTATCATTTCGTCTGAATGTGATTTAATCGATTGAAATAGGTTTATAGAATTAAAGTTTAAGTCTCCAATAACAGCCTTTTTAGGTTTCAAATTCATAAGCATTGCCCCTCCACCCACAAACGGCTCAACATACGTATACGGTCTACTGTTACTTCGTACATATGGTGGTAGCATTGCAATCAGACGATGAACAATCGGTTTTTTGTTTCCAACCCAATTCACAACACCGTATTCTAATGAGGGTAGTACAGTCTTCTTTTTTGATTTTTTTAATGGTTTTGATATGTTTTTGGAAGACATAACTATATACCTACAGAAGAATAAATAGATCGTAATTTATGCGTATATGACATAAAATAATTTGTTTCTGTGATGTATATACAATAGATGAGTAACAATCATTACTATCCGGACGGGAAGATAAACCAGGCCTACAATAACTGGCGTCCAACATCAGAAAATGTCATTCGTCGCAATAGTTGTGCTAATTTACAGAATTTCGATCTTCAAGGACAATTTAACGTTCCTCAAAACTCTTGCTATAAGAATGTATGTGTAGATCAAAGTGCTCGTCAACTACCAAACATACATCGTCAGAGTATTTGTCGTCCAGATGAATACGGTCAACCAGACATGTGCGGAGTGCAGGAACTGAATCGTCTACGTGAGGATGTTTGTTATTTGAATACTCGTGATTATCAGAGTAAAAAACCACTTAAATTCCAGACATTCCAGTGGCGTCCGTACTACTGGCTTACTGGTGAAGCAAACCCACAAACAGGTGTTCGTAAAGGGGGTGTAATTGTCCCGTCTTACCCAGGTTTTAATGCATGGGATGGTTCTGTTGGTTCCTGCACGATTGGAGGTGAAAACGAGCTTAAGATTTCAAATGTTATGAACACCAATCCTAGACTTATTCAGGAATTGCCAGAATTACGTCCAAATCAGCCAAGAATCCGTGGATTTTATTCACCTGATCAGGAATCTTTCTTAATAGAATCTCGTTTTCAGGGTAGAAAGAAGACCTGTCTCAATAACGAGGTTCAATTATTCGAAAGTAATGTGCTAGTACCGTTCGTGTTCCCCAAGTTCTTCCCGAATCGTGTTCAGAGCAGTAACGCAACTCGTGGTGGTATCAGTACTACATCACAGTTGAGAACTAACTATGTGTCCGGTAAGTATTGTGCTCGTGCTATGGTTCCGACAAGAATGTAATATAAAAATAACAAATAATCTAACATATATGCCCATCAAGTGTATTCACAATGATTGCAATAAGTATTCTTCTTTTGGATATGAAAATAATACAATACAGTTTTGTAAAGATCATAAACTCCCATTAATGATAAATTTAAAACATAAAAAATGTAAATTTGATAAATGTATGGTACAACCATCATATTCATTTAAAGGACAAATAGCTGAATATTGTTTTAAACATAAATCTACTCATATGATTAATGTTAGAAAACAGGTATGTAAATTTAATAATTGTACTATTCAACCATCTTTTGGGTTTAATAATAGTAAAAAACCAATATATTGTAAACAACATAGTTTATTAGGTATGGAAAATATTATAAGTAAAAGATGTAATTATTTAGGCTGTAAACGCCAAGGTTCTTATGGAATAAATATAAAATATTGTGCAAAACATAGACCAAGTAATGTAACCCATTCAAGAAATAAAAAATGTAAACAAGATGGATGTAATAAATTTCCAAATTTTGGTATGAAAAATAAAAAAGCAGAATACTGTAAAAAACACATGAAAAAAGGTATGATTGATGTTAAAAGTAAATTTTGCTATGTTAAAGGATGCAATATACGTCCATGTTTTGGCTTAGCAGATGATAAAATCAAAATATGCTGTGTTAAACATAAAACGCCAGAAATGGTAAATATTATCAATTTGAAGTATAAATGTGTAGCATGTGATGTTGTTGCTACTTTTGGGATAAAAAGAGGTTGTAGGACACATTGTGCAACACATAAAACGCCTGAAATGATATCATCATATACAAAACTATGTATTAAGTGTAATATTTTGCCAGCTAAATATGGACCACTTGAAGATTCATATAAATATTGTATAAATTGTAAAAAACGAGAACATTTACATTATTCATATATTAAATGTCTATATTGCGGATTATTGTATTCCATAAAATATAAAAAGTTATATTGTTCAATATGTGAAGATTATTTAGGAATTAGACATAAACCCTTAAAATATATTAAAACATCTGAAAATAATATGTGTAGAAAATTAGAAAAAGAAATTGGATTAGGGATTCATGATAAAAGAATATATGAAGGAAGCTGTAATATAAAATTTAGACCTGATTATTTATATGTTATTATGAAAAATAATCAAAAATATGCTATTATTATTGAATGTGATGAAAACCAACATAAACAATATGATAATTCATGTGAAATTTCACGTATGAACGAAATCGTATCGAATTCTGAAAATATGAATATATATTTTATAAGATGGAATCCAGATAATTATAGATTAAATGGAAAACTAATTAAAACATCTATGGAAGATAAGTATAATTTACTGATAAAAAGAGTTAAATCATGTATTGAAATACCTCCTGATGCTCCATGTATTGTTTATAAGCAATTTTTTGATTGTGATACACCTAATATGTATGAGCAAAAATGGGATATATATCAAGAAGCAAAAGAAAATAACTTTTATAAAACATAAATGGTACATACAAGACATAAATAAAAAATAGTAAAGTAGTAAATAACATAAAAACAATTCTTTTTTTTAATAACAAATGAGTTTGAAATTTCATAGTGCATGCAGTGCAACAACTTCTAGCGATTCTTCTTTCCCAGATCAATCAAAACTATCACAAACAAGAGGTTTTCGAATGATTCGTAGCATGTTCGAACTTGAGTATATAAATCATGTCAACAATGATTTGATATTTACATCTTCCGGAATTCAATATATGATGCGCTCTCATAAAGAACATATAGAAGTATTAAAAATGACAGGTATAGTTGTACCTGAATTTCAGGAATTCGTTTACTTTGCAAACAAGTACGGACTTAGCAATACAAATTGTCATGTTCTACGCTTTCAATTAGAAAATTCACCGTTTCATTAAATCTTTTATAATAAATTATTCTTTTTTTAACAATAATTGCGATGATCGTCATAAGCACACGAATGTCCAATTAAAAACGATACATGTCCCTGAAGAAGTAATCCGATCAATACCTCAGGAGATGGAATTTCTTTCATGTGATAACCAACGTATCCAATACGATCATATTGATATTTATCAGATTTATCATCACGACAAAATGTCATGCGATCTTTAACGTATGTAAAATCATATCGATTGTGTTTTTTATATGGTATCAATGATTCTACCCAATCATTTGCCTGTTGTTCTAAAATATCTATATATTCTTTGAACATATCTTGTAGATACAATACAAGTTCTTTGTCGTATTCATCATCCGTCAACGTAAGGGATTTGAGACAAATTTGTCCATATGCGGATGTAATATGAAAAGTATATTTTTTTTCTGGTAATGGTTTCACAATAACTTGAAGATTTGTCATTGAAACAAGTTTATGTAAGTTTTTAATACATCGTCTTCCAAGAATCCCATAACTTTTTTCACAACTTGCACTTGAACAGAACGGCTCACACAAACCCATATCACCATATTGTGATAGAGTGAATGTAGAAATTGTTTTTTTTGGTGTCAAACTCATTTAACAAACGAATAAAATAAGCATTTTGTATTTCAATTTTTAGTAAGGTGCGATTGCGTTGAGTGGTTGAGTGAATGGATTTTTAATGAAACCGGAGACTAGAGCAGAATCTGGCTGACGAATACCCTCTACCGATACCTGATTTACTCCTCTATCGTCTATACCGAGGGTGTTTGTATCCGGAATCTGTTGTGTTCCAACAACTCTACCAGAAGGTCTATATTTCATAGATTCTATCGCATTTCCAGACCACGAAGTTCGATCCGCAGGACTATAGTTATCGCGATATCTCATGCTAATGTTCACACCGCATGTTCCAGAGCTGTTTTTCACTCCTTGTGGGGTAGCGAATCTCTGCTGAAGTGTTACTTCTTTCGAATTGGTAACTTCCGCGGCATTGTAATTCTCACGGGATGTTACCTGTGAGTGAATCGAATCCGCAGCTCCCTTGTGATCACCTCCCAACAAAGTGGTGACCTGTTTTTTGGTGGAGCGTTGGCTATCGAACGGGCGTAAAGTAAAGTTCTCGTTCACCTTACCGCTAGCACCGGATGTTTCACGTTTGTAGAATGGAAGTGTTTCGACCTTGGTAGTCTTCAGACGATCGAACGGTCGCATTGTATCTTTTTCGTTGACCTTACCGGATACGCCACTTGTTTCACGTTTCCAATTTGGCATAGAGTCCATTTTGGTTGGTTTCATACGATCGAATGGGCGCATCGTATCCTTCTCGTTCACCTTACCGCTGGCACCAGATGTTTCTCGTGCAGCCTGCGCAATCGTGTTACGTTTTGTGATTTTACTGCGATCAAACGGAGATAGTTGACTCTTACCACCCTGTGCAAGAGTGGTTGCAATTCTCTGATTACCTGCGTTAACCTCAGTGGTATCACGTTCCTGTCCTGATGCCCAATATCCCTCAGCTCCAGTTGTTTCTTCGTTGCAAATCTGTGTGTATGGATACTTACCTCCGTTGCGAGAATTATCACATAATCGTCCATACTTACCTGATCTACCATAATCATAATCGACTGGTTGATGACCTTGTGCAGTAACTGCTGTCGGATTCTTACTGTAGTAGGTTTCCTTGAGAGGGCGTTTGAATTTGGGCATAAGATATGAAACACCACCCTGTGCTTGTTTCTTAACTCCTGTGTATGAATCGCTTGTCTGATCGCGATTGGTGATTCCAAAGCTTGGTTTGTAGTTTTCTCTGGCAGTTTGTTTGATGGTACCACCGGTTGTAGTAAAGTATCTGTCTGGGTTGTTAAGATAGTAGGTATCCGGGTTGTGTTTGTATACGTTTCCGATGGTACCACGGCGTTTACCCTGCTGAGCAGGTAGAATACGTCCTGCGTAGATGTTCTTCGGATTGCTTTCGGTGCGCAGTTCATCGACACTGTACTGTGGTGGACGATAGCGTGGATGAAACCCATCTGCCGGTGTAGCAGAGAAACCTGGCTGGTTCAACCCTCTACCGACACGTTGTTTTGGAATAGGTGCGATATTGGTTTTCTTCTGTGATGCAATGTATCGATCGCGACCGTAATCTCCAAGATTTGGTGTTCCGTATGGATGTGTAAGTCCCCAAGTTGGTTTGAAGAATTCATCTCGTTCCACTTCTTGTTTGTGTACATTTCGGAACTGTGTGGACGAATCTACATTTCCGGTAAAGTGTTCAAGACGTATTTGGGTTGCGTCTGCCTTAATGCTCTGTGTGGCACGCGAACCAAAGAATGGGGTCATGTTATTGTGTCCGGACATCATACTAAAGTTATGTTGCGGGCCCCCAATAGTGGGATTGAATCCTTCGACAGCCATCTGTTCACCAAGTTCGAGTCCTTGCTGATGTGGATCTGGTTGTCCGAGATTGGCATGGGGTTTCTTCGGATTCACTCCAGGACTAATAACTCCGAAACGTTTGAGATCTTCTGGACGAAAATCCTTGGAAAGTAATCCGAAAGCCTCCTGTCCGCTCTGGGTAACAATCGGCCCATCTTGACTGTTTCTAGCTCCGCCATTTAGCAACGATTCAACACCTGGTCCTGCGGCGATTGCTTTTTGTGCTGCAAACGAATCCATTTGATTGCGACCGTACACCTGGCCACTCATACCAACGATGCTCGGAATACCAAGTGCCGTAGGATTGTCTGTTCTACCGGTCATATCCATGTTCGGAAAGCCACGAACCAGGGGTTTCTCTTTAGGAATGTTCTGAAGAGGGCGTGAAATACCATATAGTCCACCGCTCAGTTCACTTGCTTGAACCACTCCGTTTCTCTGACGTAAATCGGCGGCATTCCAGTTCTGGGCGTTCATAAACGGAGTTGCGCGTTGTGTAGATGAGAATGTAGCCTTTCTGGCAGCATTGGATACATTGTAGCGATCTTCTGCGTACTGAGAACCTAGGTTTTTACGTACTTCTGCTCTGCGTACCGATTCCGATTTTCTACGAGCCTCTTCGTTGGTCGACGTATCTGAATACAACGTATTGTAGTAGGCTGGTAGCACATTTTTCTCACTATACGGAAAATTCATTGCATCTACAAAGTTTTTGTTCATCATACTCTGTTCGGTATTTCTGCTGTTCACAAAGTGTTTGTTATTGTAGATATTATCGCGATTTGGAATCTCGCTAGCATCTATTTTTTGTCTAAGTTGTGGGTTATCGCGTTCTGTGTCGTGTGTGGCCTTGTTTTGAAGATACCAGCCGAATCCAGTCAAACCGGCAAGAAGAAGTGCAGGAGTTGCCATTATATACTAATTGGTATATAATTTTAAAAACGTTTGAAACATGAAATAGTTATACAAAAAGAAAGAATAAATCGTTGTACATAAGAAAAACAAAGTATATGATATATATGTAAGTCATGCTCTTCGAAAGAATATATAATTTTCATGATCTATAACTTTTTATATTTAATATTTGACAATTATATATTTCAAGATGAGTAGTCAATGTGGTAAAAATAAAATATGGAATCCAAAAACGAAACGTTGTATAAACGATACAACTGCAAATAGAAAAAGATTGAATTTATCTCCACGAAGACGTAAGAGACTACCGTCTAGCAGTAGTAAAAATAAAATAAAAAATGCTATAGATAGAGATGCTATAAATAACGAAATAATATTTGATGCATACAAACATATTGTTGATATAGGTACGAATTTTTCGGTTACATATGGTCTTGACATGCAAGAATCGGATAAAACAGAAATGTCTTCATTTTTAGAATTTTTAAAACGAAATCATAAAATACGTGAAAAATATCTAAAATATAAACAAGACCCGCAAAAAACGTTTCTTGGAAGTGGAAGTTATGGTTCTGTGTTTCGTTATTGTCCGTCTGAATCAAAATGTATTGCAGTAAAGTCAATTAAATTGTATAACATAAGATCAAATCTTCTGGATGCGTTGCTATATATTAGAATGGAAATATATCTTCTATCCTATGTTGCTAAACTTGGTGCTCAACAAAAACCAAATCCATTCCCAAAGTTAGAGTGGGTTTACTATGACTTATCGAGAAAACAGCCAACCGTATACGTTGCTATGAATTTAATCAAAGGTTCTACTCTACGCGATTACATCAATCGTACCCCAAAAATATCTGAAATAAGAATAGCAGAAATTATGACACAAATATTCAAAGCTCTTCATATATTACATTCTCATCAAATTATACACAAAGATATAAAGCCGGATAATATAATGTATAATCCAACGACACATAAAATAACATTCATTGATTTTGGTATGTCATGTATTCCACTTAAATATCCATGTGGAATTGGTGGTACAAAAGTATACATGTCTCCTCCATATATTCATAATAGAAACTACCATATATCTCCATCATTTGAAGTATTTAAGGAAAACGATTTGTGGGGAGCGGCTATAATTTTTGGAGAACTTATACTTGGAAAACATCCAATAAAATACGCCGCTAATAAAAATAAATACAAAAACAGAGAATACTATAATGTTCTTAAAAATGTAATGAAAAATAAACAAATAATTGCTGAAACCGACCCAAATGTATCGCATCTACATCCATATATACCCAAACTATTCAACTATTTAACATTAGCTCTGATAGGCAATCCGAATCACGAAAATTTTACAGCAAATGCTACATATCGAACATTTGAAAAACATTTTAATTGGTTAAAATCACAAAATGTATGAAAGTTGTGCTCCCACAATACCTGAAAAACAAATAATATACTACTTTAAAGCATTAGTTGCAAAATAGTTGCACTGAATAATGGTTTCCCATGTATGTGTATCTTTGATGTATACATCTGCTAATACTGAATTACAATGTTGTTGAATAAATTCTTCGCTGAAGTTCGCGAATGCGCTGATCGATGGTTTGACGAAGTAGAAGAAGTGTAGAAAGCTCCTCTGACATTTGATCTCTGAGTTTCTCATTTACAGCTGATTGTGTGTATCCTTTCGTAATACGATCTTCTATTTCTTGTGAACAAGCCTGAGACTTCCTTGTAACAAAATCGATTTCATCGCCATATCGTTTCCGTTTTTCGAATACATTCGGATTCATACTTCTTTTGGTTGATTGATTTTGTATTATAGGATTTCCACATTAAATTCGGTGAATTTGATTCAGTGAAATTCTTTCTGTGTTTTGCTCTTTTTTCTTTTCTTTATTCTTCCTTCTTTATTCAAAAGAACACAACCGCAAACGTAAACACATTTGAAAACTCAAACTCAATATGTCTATCGAAACGAGCGCAACTACTTCTGGTTATACCACGACTCAAGAACCGAGTCTGGAAGAAATTCAACAACAAGTTCAGAAGTTGATTACCAAGAACCCAGACTTTTTGAAGGAAAATGTGGAAGTTCTCCGCATTTCCAACATTCCTCAGAGTGATCTGACAATCTCTGATTTGATTACTCTGCAAGATAACATGCGCTATACCAAAGAATCCACCTATCTTCCTGGTAGTATGCATGTATTTTTGACCAAGTATGTGTTTTCATGGATTCGCAAGAACAAGGAAACTATTGTGAATGGTCCAGATTCTTATCCATTCAATATTTTGAAGAGTATCATGAAACAGATGTATCGCAATCCGGATTACATCAAAGGAAGTGGTATGAAACCAAAATTGACCGATATTTCATTTCGTCAACGTCAGGTCGCGATTGATTACATTGTCAAGAAAATGTCTCCGGAAGAGAAATTGGAATATCATATGGATTATGACGATGCAGTGAAGATGTATGGAGATTTGGATCCTCAAGAGGAAGAGCGCGCCATTCAAGAAACCAAGAAACGCAAGGAAGAAAACAAACAGGAGTTTGAAGCGAAAAAGCGCTCTCGATCGGAGGAAGAAAGTCCGAAAACCGAACGAAAGGCATCCTATGTCGCTGTTGGTGCCTTGATGGTCACCACCGATAAGATTGAGGAGTTCTTCAAGAACAATTCGGATGTTACAAAGTCTTTTATGCAGTTCGTGAGTGCAAGTAACTAATTACGTCTAGTAGTGTATGCGTTAAACGAATATTAATAAAATGAAAGATAAATAATAAGAAGGGAGTTATAATGGTACGAATAGTAAAATTTAACCCTACATTATCCCAATTGATTACACTTACATACGGTTATATAACATATATCGATTCTGAATTATGCGATGGTGGAATAATTGAGTATGTAATTGCGCGTACATCTGAGTTTGAACTTTTAATATCCGTACAGGATATTCGCTATTTTACTGAAAGAGAACCCTGGAGTGATGATAAATATTATACGAAGGAATTTATTATAAATGGAAAACCAGAAAGGGTTCAACATTGGTTGCTTAATGACATAGTAAATGCCTATATGTCTACTCCGTGGGGTGTTCGAAGTCTTGATACAAGAACCACCGAGGATATTAACAACGCCGTCAATGAACTTATAAAAAATCATCCTGTCAAACTGGTCATAAGATTTATCAATGACAAAGATATATGTGACAGAGAGAAATGTTATAATTATTATATGGATCATATGTATGTACCTGGAAACAGTACTGATGATATTTGTCCGGAGTTTGAAATCGCTCGAACATTTATGGAAAAATATAATGATCCATATTTGAATAGTATGATTGAGGAATACTTCCCAAAACCAATTATAACAAAAGCTGCTCGATAAAACGATTATATAATAAAATGAAATTTCAGAAAGAAAGAAAAACAAAGAACAAAGAAAATTATGAAAGTATATCTATTCTTTATTTTAGTTTTAGCATGTTTTTCTTCCGCTTCGATTATAAATGAAGAAAACATACATGAAAGTTGTTATAAAATTACATTCAACGATCTTACTGTAGGTAGTTTCGTTGATACAATACCCCTTTACTTTCTAAATGATACTATTCGCTACAATGCAACTGTTATAACATATATGAATGGATATCATGGAGATTTTAGTTATGATCATCCTGCGGAAGTTTTCGATAGTCGTAATCCAACCGGAGGTGATATAGATTTAGGTTCACCCAATAAAAAATGCACAAATGCAGGACCAGGTGTAGGAACTGGTGGAGAACCTGGAAAACCAGGTGAAAACTGTCCAACAAATGATCTTGGTAATCTATTAATTATATCAGAGGATCGCGATCATGGAGATCCAGACGATAATGCAGGTGGAGGTACAATACGGATTACTTTTCCAGAACCATTTCATGTATATTCCATCAGAATTTTAGATATCGATTTGAATGAAGTTACCGGACGTGTTTCATTGTATAATGATGATAATGAACTGTTAAACAATGGATGGGATAAGATACTTGCATTTGGAGATAATTCATTGCAAGAAATGTCTTTTCCATACGAAATTGGTATGAATGTAAGTTATATGGAGATTTATTTTCCAAACAGTGGTGGAATAGCTGATATAACCATATGTAAGAACTTTACAGATAACTCGCCTCGTTTCGCATCAATCGGTGATTATGTATTTTTGGATATAAACCGCAATGGTTTACAGGAATCATATGAATTTGGTATTAAATCAAATCCGGTTATTGATCTTTATAATTATTATACTGGAATAGGTGGAAATCAACGCATCTCAGAAGTGATTGTAGATTCTGTTGGTTCTTACTTATTCCCAAATCTACCTGATTCAAAATACATTACATATATACACAAAAATACGGTTGAATATCTTGGAAGTGAATTATATCCGTCTCCACAATACGTAGGAAATGACACTCTTATTGATTCGGATGGTGATTATGGAGGATATTCAGGTATTATAGAAATTACAGATCAAACATCTGATTTAAGTGTTGATTTCGGATTTTACTTTCAACCACAAAATTCGTGTGTTTTCTATGATTGGTTTTCACAGGTGAATGTTACAGATTGGCCTCTTCAGGATTTCTTAGCAAAACCAGGTGATCTAGAGACAATTAGCGCAGAAGAAACATACAATTATGATGCACCATTTGCATTGTATGTTAATACGTTATTGAATATCGCAAATGTAGATGGAAATGTAAATGCAACATCATTAAATGAGATATATCAATCGTTAGATACATATTTTCTGAGTAACTTTACAACAAACTATGAAAATCTTATCGATTTTAACTATGGTTCCATACTACCATTATGTTATCCACCTCCTACACCACCGCCTAGTCCACCTCCTAGCCCACCACCAAGTCCACCTCCTAGCCCTCCACCAAGTCCACCTCCTAGTCCACCTCCTAGTCCACCTCCTAGTCCTCCACCAAGTCCTCCTCCTACACCACCACCAAGTCCACCTCCTAGTCCTCCACCAAGTCCTCCTCCTACACCTCCACCTGGTGGTAATACTCCAAGTCCACCTCCAACACCAATTCCATCACCCAGTCCTCCTCCAAATTCACCACCTAGTCCTCCAATGAATATAACAACAACTCCAGATGATGGTCTCACAACAAGTGAAATTATAGGAATTGCAATAGGTACTACTACTGGAACATTACTAGCATTGTTGGCATTGATTGGTGCATTATTCCTTTTAGGACCTCTACTATGGAGATCTCGACGAGAACCAGAATCTGCTATGGAAGGTGTGAATGAACTTACCGATGTAACCTCAGAAGTTCTTGGAAATAACCCATTATTTACAAATGCTATGAGTGATGTGACAAATCCCGTATCAAGTTAACGTATTTTAGTAATATAGAATGTGTTTAAAAAGATGTATTTATTGATGTTTTTCATATTCTTCTTTTGTAGTATAATCTGGGAATGTTGTAAATCCTGATACTTTGATTGATATCAGCCATAGTTTTTCTGCACGTAGATTAATAAGTTCAGGATGTTTTACTGGTTCTTGATTCACTCCATAAATAGTTCCATTACATGGTGCGATGATTGATTTGATATCATGAGAACCTTCAATAATTCCAATTGAATTACCTCTATAAATGGAAGTTCCAACTACATTTCCTGCAAAAAATACAATCTCTCCAAGTCTCAGTTGTTCTTTTTCTGTGATTCCGAGAGTAACAACTTGTTTTTCTTCATCATATCGAAACCACTCATGTGTTTCAGGAAAGTACAACTGATTTACTACCGGGCGTGTAAAATAACAACGTTTCCCACACATAGTAGTTGCTACTTGTGATAAAAAAGGAGGTGGTTGAAACATACGCATCATCTTTTCTACTGCTATATTGTTTATTAGTTTCTGTTGTTATGATTGTACTTCAAAGTTTATCATACATTCACTGAATTGATTCACCTAAATAAAAACCAATAGTAGCTATTAAAATATCTAATAATGTATCTGTTATTTCTTGAATATCGATGTTGTGTTTTGTTCCATTGATTTCTGTAATGTAACCTCCTGACCACAATTCCCATAGTTCGAATGTAATATGTAATATAACGTATGTTTTCATACTTGTAATATTTAGATATGCTGCGAAAAACGCTAAAAAAAAGTGCGTAAATGACCAATAATTAATCCAAAAAAATTTGTCTTTGTATATAATTGTGTTTAAGTATTCTATTTGTTTATTATTCAATGGAAATAATCCATACAACCTATCTGTTACTAAATCTAATGGTGTTTTTGTAATTTTTCCGTGCAAAAGTGGACTATTCATATATACTATATATGATGAAAGTGTTATTGTATAAATTACAAATTCCTACTCTTCATGAAGTATCTTATTTAGAACTTCTTTTTGTTTCTTTCTCTCTTCAAAAAGATGTGTTATTTTCTGTTGTTCAGCCAATCTTTCCAATGATGCATATTTAGTCATACTTGTATATAATGTATAATAACCGGCAGAAAACATAGAGACAGGTAGTATATAATTTATGATATTTGGATCTTCCACATGTATACATAACATACTTGGAGCAAGAGCCAATGTATTTATCAACATTGAACATGCAAACATATGTGGATCTTTAATTATTTTTAAAGATTGTATTTGAATCTTCTTTTCCTCATCTTTTGATAATTTTATGAACTCATTGAGTGTATCTAAATTAATAGGAGAATATCGACGACGCATTGCTTTATTGATTCCATAATCATCTCCAAAACGTATCATATGACGTATATTTTCATCACTTGTATCATAATCTGGATTGTACGAAAATATGTGTATATTCTTTCGATTGAGGTTTGAAATCTGTGGATACAATTGTCGTACTGTCTTAGAAACTGAATGTGAAAACATATTATCTCTATATATAAAAGATGACGGATGATCTCATTTTTTCGGTTTATTTAGAAGAAACCTCTAAGACCGAAAACAAACAGGAAATCTCATCAGATGTTCTTTTTCCAACTCGACGTATTGCATGTTGGGTTTCAGATTATTCTGTTAAATCATGTTATCATTGTAAGTCATCTTTTGGGTTCTTTGTGAGAAAACATCACTGTCGTGTGTGTGGTCGTATATTCTGTCATCAATGTAGTAATAATATGATTAGTATTCCGGATACAATACCGTGTGCGCCACCCAGTATATCAAGTTCAATCGTAACATACGATACGCCTCAGAGAACCTGTAAGATGTGTACTTCTAGAATAAGAACCTATCGTAGAATTGGTGGAATCATAGAGGTATTTCGTTTACTTCCATTAGATATACGTGATCTGAAGACGTGTTCTCAGGTCTGCAAGGAATGGAATCGTTCTGCGAATGTTCTTCTTCAGGAGTTTCGCGAAATTCAGCATAAATTACCTGGTGTAATGATTACAAATTCTGAAAAGAAGATGCTTTTACGCAACAAACACTACATACATGGACACAGTGGTTATATTATTAAGTATATACTTGCGTTTTCAGATAAGAGACAGTTACTATTACATGTTCGAGATTTGTTGTATTCTATTTCTCCAAAATGTAGTCAGACTAGTAAGTATACCTGTTGGAATATGATGTGCAAAAGAACATGTACTCGACGTTTCAATATAGGTGATATAGTACAACTTATAACTCCTGAAATGTTATGTCAAAAAGATATTATTATGATCTTGCTTTCGTTTATTACGAATATCACAGATATTGAGTGTTATCTTCCATTCCTCGTGAGTATGATACGATATGATTCCAGACACGGAAATGGACCTTTATCTGAATTTCTGATTCGTTGCGCGTGCGTTTCACAGCGTATTCATTTTGTTTTGACATTACTCGTCTCAGATTTTATGGAAACTGTACACACCAATTGTTATATATTCCTTAGATCTCGACTACAGACGATTCCTTTTGCTAAAAAGATAGAATACAAGGATACGCTTCGTTTTGTGAACTCTCTAAGCATGTTGAATAGAATGGCACAGAGATTAGATGAAATCAGTATCATAAGAAACATGAAAGAGCAAAATTTGACTAAATTCAAAGGTAAAATTCCATTGATTAAGTGTTCTACCGAAATAATTGGCACCACAACCACTGTGGACTACAATCTGTCTGTGATGCGATCGGCAACGAAACCAATCATGATTTCTTGTAAAAGTCGACATATTTCAGGGGTTACTGAATCGTATCGTATTCTTCACAAACCAGAAGATGTTCGTAAGGATCTTCTTGTTACGAATATTATTAAAGTGATGCGAAATATACTGACTCGTGAGGTCCCAGAACTAGATGCACTTCGTACATTAGTAACCTATGATGTATATCCAATTAAACGATCCACTGGTGGACTTATAGATATTGTAGACAAGTCATGCACTCTATATGATATTCGGGATAGTGGATTTACAATACAGAACTTTCTAATGGAAAAAGCAACCAACGTAGATTGCAGTAGAACTATTGAGGATCTTCGTAAGGATTTTCTGCATAGCACTGCAGCGTATTGTGTTATATCTTATCTATTGGGATTTGGAGATCGTCATTTGGATAATATTATGGTCACAGATGATGGATATCTATTCCATATCGATTATGGTTATATACTTGGTGATGATCCTAAGCTTCTATTGTCCTCATTTCAGGGTGATTCTATGACAATTCGTCTAACTCCTGAAATTGTCGATACATTAGGTGGAATAAACAGCGAGACATATAAACGTTTTCAGGTTCTATGTGCTAAGATCTATAATTCGTTACGCCATCATGTCAATGAGTTTATGCCACTTCTATACATGTTAAATACATGGATTTCTCCATCGCAATACCCCATTCATAAGATTAACGAACAAGTTATCAAGCGTTTTATTCCTGGACAAATGGCAAATGAAGCCAAAATGAAGTTCTCTTCTCATATAGAAAACTCTAGGACCAGTATATCATATTCACTTATCGATTTCATACATTATCATCATAAAGAAGGTACATTCAATATGCAATCGCTTTCTTTTGGAACAGTTAGTGAAAATCTATGGGATTATGTGAAAAGTATTGTATATTGATAAAAAAAAATAACATGGCGATAACAGGAGAATTGAGTATGAAACATATAACGTCTATCTATAGATAGGTTTATTTTATTACTTCGAATAAAAGGTCAGTCGATCGCCAAAAGGGTAACTTTCCTGTGAGATGCGCAGATGGTTGATACCAGGAAATTCCTCGTTCCACGATACCACAATCGATGGTTTCGGTTCACTCTTGGAACGGGGGTCCCAGATACAAGAATCCATAACGGTGCCTCTCACCAAATACTTTTCGTGGAATACCGTAGTACCAGGAGGAAGAGCATCTCGGAGTTGCTTCGAAGTCATGTCACTCTTGAGTTGCACCTTCTTGCCGAAAGCTTGAACTTGAGGAGTTGCGCTCATAGTTTTTTGTCTTGGAATAGAGTTGTGGTGGTGAAGTAAAAGAACGATAACAGATAAAAAAAGCTTTGACATAGTCCCCATATCCCCCACATTCAGTGAATGATTTGTTATCAGAGAAATGTATGTTTATTTTTATTCCTTTGTATGTTAAAAATTATTTTTTTGTTGTGGAAATAGTTTAAATCGGGTATAAAACACTCGTCTGATAAATGAGAGATCTAGGTTCGAATCCTGGTATCCACATATCTGTTACTTTCAGTAATTTAGTTTTATGGTGTATACATTCTCATATATTTATGCAATGATGTGTCAATCTATCAAGAAGATATAGATGATGTCCATGTATATATCATAATTCGGATCTTACTGTTAGATAGATATTTTTACCAATCGTCATCACATAAACCATAATAACTAGTTGTTGGAGGTTCTTCATCACTTACAAAAACCTCATCGTATTCTTCATTATGAATGATACTAATTATGTATTTGCAGTGTTTTATTTTCATATCTAAATAATGATCATTTCCATACATACATAAGCAATATTCATCTTCGAATTCTGTTATTTTTTTGTTGAAAATATCTATGATGTAATCTTTTGTATACTTCTCATACAATATTTCTAAGAACTCTTTTATTTTTTTAGATTCATACACTTTCAGAAGATAAGTACATATTTTATCTGCATACACTTCACTTTTTTTGTTTAAAAAGTATTTTATTATTTCAGGTACATTCCATTGTATACTTTCCCAAGAATTTTGAGGTACAGATTGCATTCCATGTTCATTTGCGATTTGTGTATAATCGATTTTGTTTTTTTCTTTTCGTAGTTTCACTAAGCGATTTATAGGTATACGAACATCGTCATGTTTTGCTAAAAATTCGAGTATATCTACATTATCTATGTTGTTCCATAAACTCTGTATGCACTTATTATCCAAATACCAATCGTTGATGGACATAAATTGCCGAGCCGTACTCCAATCTCTGTTATTTAGTGCGTCTAAAAAACGTGGATTATGTTTTCTAGGATATATTGTTGATAACAAGTACATACTTTTATATATACGTAATTTTTTATATATAGGAGAGAGAATTTATGTGATGGGAGTGGATGAATTAACATGCAACACATTCTTTGTAGTATATATCCTTACGTTTAAGTTCCCATGCTGCTACAGACATAATAATGAATATTGACATAAAAATTCCATAAAACAATGGATTCATAAACTCAAAAGATCTTGAAATCGGAGGTATAAGTGTAAATAAGAAGAACATAACGTATCCAAACAATGCGGATAGTGTATATGCCCCTGCATTTATAAACTCGCATGGTATGTCCCTATATTTACTGAGTATACTTCGTAACATTTCTACTATTAAAAGTATGGAGAATATACATATCAATCTAACTGGAATATGATCAAAAGTTTCAAAACGTGATATAATAAATGATGAATTAAACAAAATTACGACAAAACCAACGAAGAACAAATTTAAGGTTATGTAGAGATATTCTGTAGATATTTTATTATCAAAATCCAGTAGTACTACCATATACTATATACATCAAAAAACGCTGTGATATTCTCCTTTGATCATATGAAATATTTCAAGTACCTGTTTTCCGGCAACCTGTTTTCCGGAACCATTGATGCAATTGAATATGGTTTTTTTATCCCACAAAGGGAAGCTATTTTGGTCATAAACATGAATGCTCACATTTCTAGCATTTGCTATCAATTGTAGAATAACGCTATCGTGAAATATACGTTTAATGAATTGTGTAGAAGGAATCGAAATCAATCCTCTGTAGTCTGATTGTTTCTCAAGACATATAGCATCATTGATCTTCTTTTTTAGTTTCATGAGAACACGATTGTATCCAAGTCCATCTAGATTCATGGTATTGACGATCGATCGAATGTGTACATTTTTGGTATTGAACAGATATTCGTATATATCTTGTAGAATACGAAATGCATCAATGTCGTGTACAACCGTATTCCATTGCATGTATGCCTGACTTCGTTCTTTTTGTTTTTTAGGCGGAATATTTAACTTTCGTATGCAGTTACTTAGTGCGCGAAACATGCTTATTTCGTCTGATTTGCATGGTTGTATGATTCGATTGTAGATACATATCTGAGATCGCAGATATATATTGGATAGTTTACAATCGTTTACATATTCCTGAGTTGGAGCGTAATCTTTGAACAATGCCAATTTCTGACCTTCGTTTGCTTCAGATGTATCTACGGTCTGTCCATCTAGGTATTTGCAATAGTTTCCGAATGTTTCAAAGATTTTCTCATTTTCCAGATGACACAGGAAATCTTTATACACGTATATATCAGGTCTACAATGTATAAATCCCTTATCGCATTGTATATTGGCTACGAATTTCCGACAGAACTGATGATAGACCTCTTCTGTGACTTTTAGTTTTTTGCTATCCGTGTAAAACGCGGTTTCCTTTGAGGTTCGAATGAGTAACTTTCGATAGTTCAACTCATCATATGGTAATTCCGGTACAATACATATATTCTGTCTGAATATTGTGTGTAGTTGATGCAGTATTTCCTTTGAATTCATATGCACCATAGCCATTCTGGAAGTTTCATCGATTGAATCATACAATAACATATGAAAACGATGAAACAGTTCACGAATAAATATGTTTTTTCGTACCGCATTGATGTGTATGTTGTCCAATTTTTCACATGGAATCTCCGTTGCGACCATTTCATCAATCGTCAATATATCCTTTATCTTAGGATCGGAAATTATGCGAGTTCCAGATATAAAATCGTAATCAATTGTTACCTGAATCGGTACGCGAATCTGTGAATCACATAGTCCAACTGCACGAATTTTATGTTCTTTATCTGTAATAAAGATGGTTTCTTTTCCAGATACAATACAATCTGCTATGTGTATGCTTGCAAGACACTCGCGTATGTATGTTTCGTATTGTAATACACCAATTCGAGGATATATTCTTTCTATTCCTAGTAACGGGAAGAGTTTCTTTCCTGGAACATAGTATGCGATTACGTTTCCAACTTCAGTAACAATTTGCAGTATAGATTTCTCATTATATTCCTCAATCAAAGAAAGTAACGCATAATAGTTATCTGTAGAGTGTGTATCGTTGTGTTCTTGAAGTAACATCTTAGATACACTTAGACTAAATATATCTTCTGGTCCAAACTGTCTTTTGGACGATAGAAAGTTGTCATACTTGAGTACTTTAACAAGTGGTTCGTACATGCATACTCCTCTATCATTGTCTGCGAATATGATAATCCAATTTCTTCTGGAGCACAGTATTGGATTGATTTTCCCATAATCCATGAGCATATCGCACTTCATGAGTTCTGTTCTGGTGTATTTGCGATTTTTCTTCTTATCTCTTGCGTAGCTGATAATTAGAATGTTGCAGTTTATCGTTTCTGCTAGAATATCCTGAAATAACGTATGTGACAATTCACGACGTGGATTTCTGAGTATCTGTTCAGCTGTATCCTTTTTGATTGCTCCATTTTCACCTGAAAAGATGTATTTTTTCATGTTTTCATTCTCCGCTTCGTCTAATTTCTGAACCTCAGAGAGAATTAGAGATCGAAACTCTGTGACCAACGTATCTCGTGTTTTCTTGCATGCATGTATGAATGTATCAGACGTGCAATACAATATACTATGAAGTAACGTATTGTAGTGTCCCTGTGGAGTGATAATTCCAACACGTCGAAACTCTGCATCTTCTTCTCCTGCAAAATCGTTTAGTTTTCTATCTACAATCGGTGATAGTTTTCCGTATCTCATATATGGTACAATGAGCTGGTCGAATTTGTAGGGATACAGTTTCACATTGACCTTCTCTGGAAGTATGTAGTACTTGAAGCGCCATTTCTCCTTCTTTCGTTGATCTTCTTTAAATCCGCACGGTTCTCCGAGATTGTTCCAACCTGGATACCAGGCGTGTTTCAATAGATTGTCATTGTCGAACGGGCATATAATAAACATACGTTGTCCTTCATATATCGTTCCCTGTAAGTCGTATTCTGGTATGGGAGCTGCGTATGTAAAAGCTCCGCAATTTTTATATCCTACACTTTTGAGAGATTCCGGATTTACTCCCGATATGTAGTTTGCGTCGATTTCTTCTTGTGATACAACGGTTGGAACGAATCCCTTTTGACAATGTGTGGTACCTTTCATTCTTGGATAGATTCTGAGCAGACGTTCCCATTTTCCTGCGCTTCTTACTTCACATTTTAATAAACTATTCTCATTTATATGTTGATAATCATAAAGTAGTCCTTCTATGAATGCGATGACATGATATAGGTATTCTGCCGAATGTTTCAAAGTGATTGTCAGAAACGATGAGTTAATATATTGTTGTTCACCTTTTTCGACACGTATCGTATTGTGTTGTCGAGCATCCAGATATTCAGATACATATGGAAAATTACGCAAATATAATGTAGTCGATTTCCGCATTCTTCTTCGATTCTTCTTGTAACTTGACATACGTTGATATTCACATGAAATCTTTTGTTTAAGAGCACTTTCAGTCGGTAGTGATTCTTCGATTGTCTTCATTTCCTGTAAGTATTCTTTAAGTTCGTTTGCCGTCATATCAATAATTGATAAATCTATCAATTTCGATGTTTTTTGTTCATTCTTTTTTTTAAACATATATACATACTTTACGAATAGTTCTCTTTCCATAATAACAGGTATATGCAAAGACACCCGTATTGAATCGATAATACTTCGAATTACATGAAATTCAGATGTAACTATATCATGTTGTATTTTTTCCTGTAACGTGTTGTTTTCAAATACGTTCATTTCCCACGCATCTTGCATAGAACATTGTTTGAGATTCGTAATCAGAATGCACTTACTTATAAGTATCATATATGATACATTTTTTGTGTATATAATTACACAATCTTCATCGGCAACATCAATCCATTTTTTACCAAACGTATCTTTAATTGTTTTTTCATAACTCCATACATTGTTGTGAGCGTTTCGATTACAATATATTTTGATATTGGAATCATAAATAATAACTGGGAACTGATCGCTTGTTACAAATGTATTGAATAGTTCCATACCGTTGCATGATATACCTATTTCAGATACATATGTAACTGTTTTAACATATATATCTCTATTATCTGTATTCAGCAATTTGGATGAATAAGACAATTGAGATTTATTAATCTCGCTACCAGGCAATGATAGATTACGTTTCATCAGTTCTCCTTCTAAATCATTACCTGGTTCTACATGTTTTTTGGTGAAAAGTAGTTTATCAGGACAGAATTGAACATCTTTGTGATCTGCTACTAATTTTTCGTCTGTTCCTGAGAATAATGTGGCAAATGTAGCATCCATAATCAATAGAATTTGAAAGTGATATAAAAACAATTTTGTAAGATGTATTAAACAATTTTGGTTTTTTGAATTTCTGTTTTTTAATAAACGTAACTTGATAAAAACGGAAAATAAAAATTAACAAAAATACTATGACGACAACAAAGAAAAATTCGGTGAAAACCCCATTACGAGGAAACCCAAAAACAAAAACAAAAACTCTTAAGACCACAACGAAAGTAACAAAAGTAACAAAACCCTCTAAAACAAACGAAAATGTATCCGTATCTGTGACAAATCGCGCTCGTTCCTATAAGCATATGGGAGAAATTGAGCATATTCTAAAGCGTCCAGATATGTATATTGGAACCACCGGCCAAGTACACGATAGTCATTATTTAATGGCTCAATTTGAACCTGGTGAGAATGGCATTCACATGGAGAAACGTTCGATTGTCTACACTCCCGCATGTGCAAAAGGATTCGATGAAATATTGGTAAATGCGATCGATCACTCGGTAGAAATGCGTCAAAACAATAGTGCAAATCCAGTTACGCACATATCGGTATCTCTTTCTGATACGGAGATAACGGTTCTTAACGACGGAGAAGGTATACCTATCGAGTATTCAGATAGTGTAATGGAAGTGGATTATGTAGGCATGACTGAACCTGAGAAACGCCAACTCTTGGTTCCCGAGCTTATTTTTGGACAACTGCGATCCGGCAGTAATTACGACGATGATAAAGAACGTATCACAGGTGGTATGAATGGTCTTGGTGCGAAACTCACTATCGTATACAGTAAGTGGTTTACGATCGAAACCGTTGATTCTGTTACACATCGTTGTTTCAAGCAGCGTTTTGAAAATAATATGGAACAGGTATATCCACCAGAAGTTACAACTGTTCCCGCGGATACTCTACCATATACAAAGATCAGTTTCCAACCGGATTATGAGAAGTTTTCTATGCCGAATGGGTTAACAGACGATATGAGAATGTTATTAGAACGACGTGTAATTGATGCGTGTGCGTGTACAGATGAGATGGTAAAGGTTTCTTTGAACGGAATTGTATCTACTGCATCGAATTTTGAGAGTTACATACCTCTGTTTCTTCCATTGGACTACAAGAAGAATTATGTGTATACCAAACTGGAGAATCGCTTGAATAACCGTATCATTCCTCACTGGGAGTTGGGGGTTTCTGTATCTCCAACTGATGAATTTCAGCAACGTTCTTTTGTGAACGGTATCGATACTCATAAGGGTGGCCAACATGTAACAAGTGCTGCGACAAAACTTGCGAATGCAATTATTGCGTATATTCAATCTCAGAAGGATTACAAGGAATTGACCTTCTCTCCTACCTATGTCAAGAGCAAACTGTGGATTTTCCTGAATGCTACGGTAATTAAACCGCGTTTCACCAGTCAAACCAAGGAGGAGATGCGTAGTTCTATGAAGGAGAGCGGCTTTCAGTTTCCGAAAATCACCGAGGAATTAGTAATATCGATTCTAGAGTTGCGCGATCCTTCTTCAGGTGATACTCTTTTGAACGAAATCGTGCGTTTCTCAGAGATGAGACAGAGCAAAGCGCTTTTGGCAACGGATGGTAAGAAATGCAGCCAGTTGTTCATTCCTAAGTTGCGTGATGCAGCCTATGCAGGTACTAGTAAGTCTCTCCAGTGCACAATTATCTTTACGGAGGGTGATTCTGCGTGTAGTATGGCTATTGCGGGTCTCGGTGCTCTAACTGAGAAAGAAAAGTCCTACTTTGGAGTGTTTCCTCTTCGTGGTAAGGTTCTAAATGTGCGTGATAAGAATCCAGCAAAGATTGCGAAAAACAAGGAAATATTGAATATGAAAAAAATCATCGGTCTTGAGCAGGGTCGAACCTACACCACTCAAAATGATATGGAACGGCTTCGTTATGGTCGTGTGATTGTGTTCACCGATCAGGATCACGATGGTACACATATCAAGGGTCTGATTGTGAATTTTATTGAATTCTTCTGGCCTGCTCTGCTGAAACGTGAGGGTTTTCTATGTGATTTTCAAACTCCAATCGTTAAGGTGTTTCGTCGTAGCGGAAAGATGAATAAACTAAAGCCCGCATTCGAATTTACCACACAAACCGCATATGATGAGTGGAAAAAAACGCACGATACCAGTAAGTATCAACCAAAGTACTACAAGGGTTTGGGTACCAGTTCATCGGTGGAAGCAAAGCAGTATTTTGAACGTCTAAGTACCTGTGTTCGTGCGTTCACCTCTTCTGAATCGCGACCTGCCCAACTTCATCCTTCTGATAATGAAAATCCAGTCGATCCCGCAATCGTAGTAAATGAAATCGAAAGTAAAGATTACGTTCCTTTTTGGCAGCGTCCTACATATTGGGGTGATTTGTATGAAACTACACTTCCACAGGATGCCAAGAACAATATTCTTCTGGCTTTTAGCAAACACCAGAGAGATGCTCGTAAAGATTGGTTGGTGGAATACGATTCACAGATAGAGGTATTACGTAACGATCAAAAAATCGAATTTGGTGAATTTATCAACAAGGAGTTGATTCACTTTTCAAATGCCGATAATCAACGTAGTCTTCCACACATTATCGATGGTTTTAAGACTGTTCAGCGTAAGATCATATATGCTCTTCTGGATCGTACTGGTATGACGGGAGATATTCGCGTACCCTCTCTCGGTGGTTATGTTACAGAAAAGACCGCCTATCATCACGGTGATACAAGTATGCATGAAACGATTGTTGGATTGGCACAGGATTTTATCGGAAGTAATAATCTGAATCTTTTGTGCCCCGAAGGTCAGTTCGGTACGCGACTCGAAGGTGGAAAAGATCATGCACAATTCCGTTATATTTCTACCAAATTGCAACCGTACACAAAAAAGATATTCAATACGAAAGATATGCCCATACTGAAATACAAAGAAGATGATGGTACAGTGATTGAACCTGAATTCCTACTACCAGTAATTCCGATGTTACTTGTGAATGGAAGTGAAGGTATTGGCACTGGATATTCTACAAAAACCTTCGCACATAATCCACTCGAATTGGTAGATCGATTGTTGGCCGTCTTAGCGAACGAAAAACAGTTTTCGGATTTCCCCAGTTTAATTCCATGGTATCGTGGTTTCGAGGGTACGATTACGAAATCGACTCGTGGTGTAAATAGTTTCTGTTTCAAGGGAAAATGCCATTTTGTACGTGGCACAAACAAACTTGAATTACACGTAACTGCGCTACCGATTGGAGTTTGGGCAAATAAGTACGAAGAATATCTAGAACGATTACGTCGTCCTCCTGACTCAAGTCCACAACTTGTATCAGCGTACAGCCATATTGGGGATGAGCTCTGTCCTGGTTTTAAAGTGACTCTTACTCGTCAGATGAGCGATGATCACAAGCCTGAGAATGTACACAAAGCATACAATCTGATAAGGAATGATTCAGAAGCAAATAATCATCTGCATACTCCTTCTGGAAAGATCAAAAAATACAGCTGTGCGGATGATATATTGCGAGATTTCTATACAACACGTATCTATTGGTATCAGAAACGTAAGGAATATTGGATAGCTTCATATGAGAGCGAATTGCAGCTAATTTCTAGTAAGGTTGTGTTCGTTCTTGCGGTGGTCAATAAAGAACTGGAGATTCGTGATGTTCCAGAAAGTATACCTATTGCATTTTGTGAACAGAATCAATTGGTGAAACAAAAAGGTTCCTACAATTACCTATTGGACATGGCTCTCCGTTCGTTGAGTCAAGAACGCGTGAAGAAACTCAAGGACGAACATCTCGAAGTTGAGAAACGACTTCATAATCTAAGAAACAAAACTCCAGCAGAACTTTGGATTGAAGATCTCAATGAATTGAGAGACACTTTAGTCAAAATGAAAGTCTACAAATACAAAAAATAAAATAGATAATACATAAAATCAATATATGTGTCAAAGATTATCTTGAATCTTAACAGAATTAAAACCAGAATTATAACGAACCACAATACCTTGTTATTGTTTTAACACCTACACATATATTCCTAGGTCTCGCTAGGAGTGTATCAGTA
>Ga0210057_1001381_pt1 | contig 37050 bp, 32 predicted proteins | sample CryGeyCG2114_010_2_FD_183968 | JGI IMG/M metagenome (GOLD analysis project Ga0210057, IMG submission 183968) | Groundwater microbial communities from aquifer - Crystal Geyser CG10_big_fil_rev_8/21/14_0.10 (SPAdes) (version 2) | ecosystem: Environmental > Aquatic > Deep subsurface > Groundwater ... | reverse complement strand
GGGGATAAATGAAAGTTATTTCGATAAGCAGTTTCAAAGGCGGGACAGCAAAGACATCGACCTCGCTTCACGTAGGATCTGCTCTTGCTTTATACCATAAAAAACGGGTCCTTTTAATCGACTTCGACGCACAAGCGAATCTCACAACAGGCTTAGGTTTTGATCCAGATGAACAAGACAGTATGGCGCCTGTTTTGCAAGGCGAAAAAGCATTGCAAGATGTGATTTTAACAACATGTATTCCAAATATGGACATTGTTCCTGCAGATACATGGTTGGAGCGCGTTGAAGTATCGGGATCTTTAGCTGCCGACCGATATTCTCACGAAAGGCTCAAAGAAATCTTGCGCGATCTCCCTTACGATGTTGTAATCATTGACACACCGCCTTCCCTTTGCTGGCTTACAGAATCGTCGATGATTGCAGCCGATTATTCTCTTGTCTGTGCAACACCTGAGTTTTATAGTGTAAAGGGACTGCAGAGATTAGCACTTTTTATAAACAATATTTCTGAGCGCCACGGCACAAAAGTTTTAGGAGTTGCGCTTTCATTTTGGAATCATCGCGGTAAAAGTAACGATGCATTTTTGAAAGTGATTGAACAAACTTTTCCAGGAAAACTCTTGCAAGCAAAAGTCAGACGCGATATCGCAGTATCTGAGGCGACAATTTATGGAAAGCCGATTTTTGAGACCGCGCCTGCTGCTCGTGCATCACACGATTACATGCATCTCACATCGGAAATACTTACGAGGATTTGATGATGTCCAAATTCAATGATCTATTGAACCTGCGATTCAAACAAAAAGAAACGCAGCAACCTAAAATGACCGCTCTTGTGGAGCGTTCAAATAACGGAGATCTTTCAAGCTTCTCCGGAGTGTTTCGTGTAGCTGCGCTAAACGAAAAAGAAAAAGATGATATTGAAACCATCTTACGCAATTTTCGCACGAGTGAATCGTTTGATTTCGAATCAGATTTAAAAGCTTTAATGGCGATTACTTCTGAAGTAAAAGCGATCACCAACCAAGCCGTAATTTTGCATGGTGAAAGGATCAAAAGAGCGCAAGATATTCTCAAAAAATACCGAGAAGGTGCATTCACTGCATGGCTTTTTTCCACCTATGGAAACCGCCAAACTCCTTACAACTTTCTACAATATTATGAGTTTTACACCGTATTGCCACAAGCTCTGCATCCAAAACTAGATCAGATGCCGCGTCAAGCAGTGTATAGCTTAGCAAGTAGAGCGGGTGCTTTTGATAAAAAAGAGTCCATTGTAAAAAATTACACAGGCCAAGCAAAAGATGAACTCCTTAAGCTCATCCGCCATGAATTTCCACTTCCTGAAGATGACAAACGTCTTCCTCATTTCACCTCAAATGCAATTGCTTTTTTAAAAAGAGCTCGCGAAATGTTGAAGAATCCAAATTGTCATCCTCGAGAAGATGAGAAAAAACAGATCCAAAATTTGATCTCGCAACTTCAATCTCTCATAAAGTGATCTAACATGCACTCAGCGCGCCATGAAGAATATGTCTCTCCTTTCACGGCGCGCTATATAAGCAAAGAGATGTCAGCTCTCTTTTCTCCCCAGTTTAAAATCTCAACCTTTCGAAAACTTTGGACAGCACTTGCAAAAGCTCAGCAAAAAATGGGACTTCCCATTACGCATCAACAAATTGCGCAGCTTGAAGACAACATTCATAAAATAGATTTTGAAGCAGCCCACAGATATGAGAAAAAGTTCCGCCACGATGTTATGGCCCATATCCACGCTTATGGAGACCAGTGTCCCGAAGCAAAGGCAATTATCCATCTTGGAGCGACTTCTTCCTACGTGACCGACAACACAGATCTCATCCAACTCAAAAAAGCGCTACAACTGCTCCTAGATAAACTCACAAACATCCTCCGCACGCTTTCAAATTTTGCTGAAAATGAGGCCGCAAGTCCGTGTCTTGGCTTTACACATTTTCAACCAGCGCAACCGACAACCATCGGCAAACGGGCCTGTCTTTGGATACAAGATCTCCTTCTCGACGCGCAAGAATGGGAAAGACAGATTGAATCTTTACCTTTTCTTGGAGTGAAAGGGGCAACGGGGACTCAAGCTTCATTTCTCGAGCTACTAGAAGGTGATGCTCAAAAGGTAAAAAACCTAGAAGAGATGGTTGCCAAAGACTTTGGCTTTACAAAAGTTCTCCCCATTGCAGGACAGACCTACACGCGCAAAATTGATCTCAATATTTTAAATTCTTTAGAGTCCTTTGCGGCAAGTTCTCATAAAATAGCAACAGACTTACGCCTTTTAGCCCATGATAATGAATTAACCGAAACTTTCTCAGATACGCAGGTAGGATCGTCAGCAATGCCCTATAAACGCAATCCAATCTATTCAGAAAGGATTTGTGGCCTTGCTCGCTTTGTGATGTCTTTAGCGCAAAATCCAGCCTATACAACGGCAACACAGTGGCTCGAACGTTCTCTCGACGATTCTTCAAACAGACGCCTGAGCATCCCTGAGTCTTTTTTAGGAGTCGATGCGATTTTAAATCTCCTGACACACCTTCTAAAAAATCTCAAAGTAGATCAAGCTTTAGCTTTAAAGCATCTAGAGGAGAAAATTCCCCACTTGGCCATGGAAAACATCTTGATGAAAGCTGTTAAAAAAGGGGCAGATCGGCAAGAAGTTCATGAAAAACTAAGAATGCTAAGTGGAAAGCCGATCTCAGAAATCCTCAAAGAGCTTCGTCTTGATCCTAAAGAATTCACCCCACTTTCTTTGTGTGGAAGAGCTCCAGATCAGGTGCGAGATTTTCTCAAAAACGACGTTGTACCATATCTAGAGCGGCACAAAAATGTCTCCATTTCTGTGCCAGCAGTTGAAGTTTGAGTAAATTAATACAGTGAATGGTTCTTCCAAATCAGATGCTCTGGCTTTTGCGTCCGACCCTCATGACTCGTCCATCTTCCTTCCAATTCTCCCCACGGCCCAATCCGATAAGAGGCAACTCCCCAGAAATTTGGGTTTGAAAAATCTACAAAAGCAACACTCAATATGTCGTCTTGCAAAATACCCACGCCTGCTTGCGTTTGTTTGCTTCCCACATACCAAGTGACGCTATAGTTATCTCCTTGAGGTGCGATGACAACTTCTCCCTGATAGCCACTGCCTCCCCATTCGCTATTTCCGCCGCTTAAATGGTACGTTCCTGTCTTTAACGTCCATGCATGAACGCCACTTGCCATTGCTAAAAATACGAACACTAGCAAAACTGTTTTTTTCATATCTACTCCAGGTTAAAGGAGAAGAATCCTAACTAGTTTTTGAAAAAAAGTAAAAGACTCAAATCGACTCAAGTTCTTTCGTCAATTCTCGGTTGTACACCGTCGCTTTCAGAAGAAGGTTTTGATAACAAAAGTACTTCATGAAGAGCTCTTGATCATGTAAAGCTTCTAGGGGATACCTAAGAGGAACATGGATCCCATCAACACTCAACGTTACGTAGCGTCCACCAACAATATCTTGCGGGACTGCCCGCTCATTCCAATGCTTCACATTTTGAAGATCAATCCCAGTTAACTCATCAGCAGTTTGGATAAGATAGGAAATTGGAAAATTTGCAACCGCAGTTTCTAGAGTTAGATCTAAAGATCCACTTTTACCCTCATCTTGCAGGCAAAGATTCATCAATGAATCGATTCGATCAAAAGGATCGGGAAGATAGCAATTTGGCTGATTATCTTGCGCTAATAACCCCTCAGGCAACAGCGAAGCACCTTTTTGGGTAGGATAAATATGTCCCTTCGCAGCCTCAACAGTCGGATCCTCGGAATTTGCCCCATTTGGAATCCCTAAATGAAGCCTTCTGTAGGTAAGCTTAACCTTTCTAATGAAGGTCCATATTTTTTTAATCTGCTCGATTGTCAGATTTTCAGCTTCAAGATCACCAGAATATTGCGCAATTTCTTGTTCAAAACCGTCATAGCATGCAACACAAGTATCGGGGCTTTCTTTTTTTCCCACTTCGATACTTCGGTCTGCTTCTTCCTTGAGTACATTCCGAGCAAAACATCCAAGCAGACTGTAAAAAGGGATTCGTTTTTCATCAGGTTCTAACTCTTTTGCCGAAACATCTATCGGAATAAAGGCAGAAAAGGCGCTAGCTTTTGAAATATCAAAAAAGGAGAGGAAAAGTACGGGATGATCATTGAATACAGACCAATTTAAATAGATCCGATTCGATGCATTTTTTGCGATTGGTTTTAACTGCCCAAGATGTGTTGCCCATGCCTCTTCGCCCCATCTTATTCCCTCTTTTTCGGTTATATTTGTAATCAAAAAGTAATCTGTCAAAGGTTGTAGCGGCGGGAAAAAGGCTAAATGCATAGCTCTTTGAAACGTAACAAAAAACCGCTGTTTTTCATCTTCATCATCGCACTCTTTTGCAAGCTCATTTGAAAAGTTCGAAACCTGAGTAAAAACCCCCTTAAAGACTTCTTGATCAACAACGAACCGATTGATTTGATGATCTATCCAGTCCTGTCTGATCCCTATAAAAGCATCAATTTCTTCTAATGTGACTCTTATGTGGTAATGAAGAAGAAAGAAAATTTCTTTTTTATCCAGTACAGGGCAAAACTTTCGAAGTTTTTCGATAAGGCTTAAGTCATTTTCTTGAGTTAAAAGCTCTCCTTTATCAAGCAGACGAATGGTCTCAACATAGAGCAAAAACAGCTCAACATGAGAAAAACCAAAACGATTTTGAAGTTCAAACACTGTTTTTAACGCTTGTTCGTTTACTTCAACGGTAACTTGAAATGCATTGTTTATCAGCGGCTTGTGCTCTTTTGAAAGGATCTCTACAAGTTCGCTATCACTAAACTTTTCTATACCTAGAGAAGAGGCGCCATGTAGTAGATCGAAAAGCCAAGTATTTGGATGAAGGATGAAGTATCTGAACATCCCAATGTGCTCTTGTTTAAAACTAAATTGATGTTCTTTAAGAAATGAAATCAGTTTTTTGACATTTCTTTCCGCTTTGCCAAAAGAGATTGCAAATCGATCAAAATTTTCAATGCTAGGGATCAAAAATAGGCACTCTTTTTCAACAAATTTGATATTTTCAGCATTTAAAATCTCAATGATTTTGATGTACTGCTCGCAGAAAAACTGCGTATTTTTTCCATTGAATACTTCGTGATTTTCCCTATATATCCGCTCAATTTCTTCTAGATCCATTTTACAATCTAGAGCAAGAAACAGATCAACAACATGCTCTCTTTTTTGGTTTTCAAATAAAGCTACAAATAACGGCCAGCAGTGGGGACTCTCATGAGGTATTGGATCATTGACCATGGATAAAATGCGCTCAAAATTGCTCCAAATTTTATCGAATTCATCACTTTGGATGCTTACATCTTCTAAGCCCAATTTACGCTCATTAAATGCTTTAAATTTAACAAAAGCCCAATCAATAGGCCGATTCATCAGCATCTTATACAGCTCTTCTTGAACAGTTTTTTTCACATCACATGTCCGACTTATGAAAACAACAACTTGTAAAGAAATAAGATGAAAATATGAGGAGCGGTTCAAGCTCGTAAAATCTAAATCGTAAAAATAAGGCAAGCTCTGTGTATAAAAGCAAAAATCAGAACGAATATATTCATCAACAAATAAATTTCTAAAGTACAGATTTACAAATTCGCAAAAATCAATTTTTAAATTATTCTTTATTTCCTTAACTGAAACATTGATCAAAAAATCTTGAAATGAGATTCCTTCTTCAACACGCGTCTTGATATCTCGGTTGGGATTTTGTTTGATCATATTCTCATGGGAAAATTGCCGCAAAATCCTTTGATAGTTTTCTTCATTCCAAATCCTGATGAGCTCCCCATATTTAGCGACTTTAGAGTTTACAACCAAAGCACCTGAATTAAACAAAAGCTTGGCTAGTTCTTTTTTTTCTTCAACCGTAAGTTCTTTCTCGCTAGATAAATTATTAAAAGTTGCAACCTTTGCATTTTCTATAGTGTTTATAGATTCAATATCAGGATGTGGGTACGACAAAGCTGTTTGGGGGAAAGATAAAACACAAAGTGATCGTTTCTTTAATTGTTCAAAAAATTGGGCGTCACTTCTTCCCTCATAACGAAACTTATCAATGACTTTTTGAGTGTCACGAAAGCCTAAGGAGACATAAATATGCTCTCCCTTGCTCCATTTTTTTTGAATTTCACAAAATGCAGATTCAACAAGGTTAAATTCCTCAGCGAGCTTAGAGGGCATTTGGGTTTTGATCTGCTTTGAAAACTGCCGCCCAAATGCCGATAAGAGCTCGACAACAAACGCGAAAGACTCCTGGGTCTTTGGTTTTAGATCCCGTCTTTTGAAATCAAATACAGTGAGTTGATCAACAGGTGCGGCAGCACTCATGGGATCTTTCCACTGATACTTAGTTTTGCAGTAATAGCTCCATTTACAAGAGCCATGAGAGGAAATTTTGTTGGAGCTGAGCCAATTCGATCGCTAGAGGTGACAAAAAACTCTCTTCCCATTGATAAACCATAAGCTGCCCAAGAGGATATAATCGCCACGCGACGAAACGGGCTCCTTTGCGCCTCAATTGCATGGTTATTCATCGATAGGGCGTTTGTTCCCGCTAAATAAAGGTAAAGAGGATCTACCCCTAAAAGCCTGGAATCTGCATTAAAGAAAAGGAACAGCTTATCTTTAAGCAAATGCCTAACACCTGGATTCCACGTTTTATCCGCAAATTTTGCCAAACTATACGAAGATAAAAAACCACCTAACATAGACCCAAGAGAAATTTTTGAATCGAGATCATCCAAAGAAAAACCTTCCTGCCAAACGACAAATCCAATAAGACCGCTTACAGCTATAACAGGCGCTGCTACTTTCCATGCACGGTAGGCAACAGCTAGGGGAGATTTGTTTTGAATCTGCTCTTCCTCATTTACATCATCCAGTAATTTAAGCTCTTCTAAATGCGCAATCGGACAGTTTTCAATCCGAGCCATTTTACTCTTACTCAAAACTCCATCAAACAGGCCTAAAACAGCTCCGACAATTTTAAGCTGACTGAGTCTCGTACTAGAATCGGGATTTGCAGTCCAAGGGATAAATGTTAGGGGGATCACAACATAAGCTGAAGATGTTAAAGCTGTTTTAAGAGCTCGATAGCGAGTTCCTTCAGTAGAGTCATTTTTTTCGATTTTCCCGTCGATGAAAATAAGAACTCTTTCGCCAACAACTTGACACCCAAAAAATGTCGCTCCAAAAGCACTTAGCGCTTTAAGAACTGGATCACTGTCTAAAAAAGCAGCAGCGGTCAGCCCACCAGAGGCAAGAATTTTTAAAGCATGCGATACATTTTCATTAACAAGTCCTTTTGGAAAACGATCACCCGGAAGATCTTTGTATGCATGACTTTCTACCCTTACTGCCCCTTGCTGGTAAAGCCAATGGGAGACAAGTTGAATATTTGCCCCTAAAAGGGCCATGATTGTGTGAGTGAAGATAATTTGCGCTTTGCGATCTCTATCATTTGCATACGCCTGACTTACACCAAATAGTGCAACTTGGCCAAATGTCGTTAAACAAATTTGCCTCGTCTTTGCAATAGACACGCCACTTTTTCCAGAGCTGATAGGTCCTTGAAAGAAAAAACCTGTGGCAATACTACCAACTGCATTTGTTAAAGGGGAAATATCTAAGGCTCTAAGAACAATTGATCCTGCTGTTCCAACTAAAGATATGACTCGTCCACGCCACCTTTGCCAGCAGCCAGGTTGTTGATACTCCGGCGCCTCTAGATCATCAAAATCATCAATGGGAACATAATTTCCAGCCCCTCTTACAGTCATATTTTACCTTCAGCAAAAAACTTTTCCGTAGGGAGTTTAAGAAAAATTTAAATGCTGTCAATGAAATATTTATTTACAGAGGGGGGATCAGAGCGTCTTTGTACTGCTCTTCGACGGCCATTTCAGCAATCATCCGACTGCAATGAGTGGACATATGCCAAAATTTATCGACGTTATTTCTGAGGGTTTCTTGAAACCCTTCTTCAAAAGGGACTTCTTGAATCAAAAAAACTTTATTTTCTTCAATTTTATAACTGGTTACATGAGGCTTGAAATTGGATTCTTTCCTTGCTTCAACATAAGTTTTGATGCTGCTCGGCATTTCTTTAGATGCAAAAATAGGGATCGAGAAACGAAAAATTTTCCTTTTCACATCGAAATCGATTTTCATTCGACCTCTTTGTGGATACGCAAGTAACCGACTTACAATTTCATTATACATTCCCACCTCACCGTTCATCTATTATAACAACCTTTCAGATATAATTCTTCTCTTAAAAAGTTCCTAGCGAGTAGACAAATTTTTACAATGTAAAGTGGCAATACAAAACCCCAAAAACTTGTGCGGTTTCCGGGGGCCCCTAAGTTATGTGTAAAGCGGCAATACAAAACCCCAAAAACCTTGCGGTTTCCGGGGGCCCCTAAGTTATGTGTAAAGCGGCAATACAAAACCCCAAAAACCTTGCGGTTTCCGGGGGCCCCTAAGTTATGTGTAAAGCGGCTTTACATTGGTTTGAGCGCTAAAGATAGGAAGGACAGAATAATCTTTAGTCTTAATTTCTAGAAAGAATCGCCCCATTCAGCATCACGCGCCTTTCGGTATAACTCTTTATTTTTGCGAGTGACCGTCTTCTCTTCTAATTTGCCCGAATCAGCGCAGACAGAAAGTCGCACGAAGCCAGACTGTTTTTGTGGCTGGCGGATGATGCGAGATGAAAATGGGGCGCAAGGAGTTTTTGATGCGATGACGTAGGAAAATTTCTCATCCTCATAGCCCAAAGAGCCTTCCTTTAAAAGACGGTGCAAGCGGGTTCTTTCAACGCGAGCTGAAAAGTGGCACCAATCGGATCCTTGGATAGGGCAAGCCGCAGCATGGGGGCAAGGGGCAATGAGATGAGCATTGAGATCGATCAGCTTTTGCCTGATTTTTCGAATGAGCTGAAAACCTCTAGGTGTTCCCGGCTCGATGATGATGAGTAGATCTACTGCATTCCAAAAGCTTTCAATCAAAGAGAGGGGATCTTTCACCTCATTCAAGACATAAGACAAAATAGCTGCATCTGCCGTAGGAATGGGGTCAGTAATTGATTGATTGAGCCACAGGGCCGTTTGTAAAGCGGGACTTGTTGAGCTTTTAGCAAGAGTTTGTCCCAAAGCGATTGCCTCCTTGCTCTTTTCAACAAGTGTGATCTTTTCCAACATTGGAAAAAGATCAATAGCTGCCCAAGAAGCAGTTCCTGGTCCTGCCCCTAAATCTAGCAAATGGTGAATAGAAGAGACGTTTTGAAGGACTTTATGGATCGCCGCGTAGGTTGCTGGCATTCTAGAGCCAAGGTAAGCAAGGCGCATCGCTTCATCGGCAAATGGGGAGGCTCGTCCCTCTCTATAGCCTTGTGATAATGCCTCTCTCGCTTTTTTTAAAGAGGGGCTATGTTGGGCAATCTGATCGATTGCCTCTTGGAGCTTGGGGGGTAGTTGCATATGCGAAGAGTATATCCCAAAATGGGGCAATGCTCAACGAACTTTCAGCGCCACTTTTGCTGACAAGCCCGGCTTTAACTCAATTCCCTGATTTTCGATAGAGATCTTGATGGGGATGACCTGATTGATTGTAGAAATAGGGAGAAATGAACTTTTCGCAACAGTTGCAGGGCCAATGTAGCTAACTGCGCCGACAAGCTCTTTATCTGGGTAAGCGGTAAGGCAGATCCGGGCCTTCGTTCCCACTTTAATTTGCCCAATGTCACTTTCTCTTATTTCTGTCTCGATCCAAAGAGGATCAGACTTACAAAGGGTGTAAACAGGATCACCAAAAGAGACGACTGCTCCTGGATTTTTTGCTTTTTTAAGAATAACTGCGTCAAATGGGGCAACTGTTGTCATTTTCTTCAGCTCAAGATTGATGAGCCTTAAATCTTTTTCCGCATCTGCGATTTTGGAAAGTGCGATTTCTGACTTTTCTTGGGCCTCATCCATCATAGAAAGTTGTTTTTGGATAACATCAGGTGAGCCAATCCCAAGATCGAGATCATTCGATGCAGTCAAGTAAGCCTCCATTGCTTTTCCCATCCGCTCTTTTTCTATCTCAACTTGTTTGTTTAGCGAATCGAGGATAAATTTAGCTTGAGACTGTTTTGCTAATACAAGATCGCGATCTAAAGAAAAAAGAGGCTGTCCTTTTTTTACACGTTCTCCTTCTTGCGGGCCCATTTCAGCAATTCGTCCCGCTGCATCACTGCTTAAAACGGTGGAAAATGCTTCAATGCGCGCATGAGAAAGCCAAAGATAGGGACGAATATTTTGGTACCAATATCCCACGAAAGAGGCGAAAAATATTGCACCAAGGAGAAGTAAAAAGCGGATCGTTAAAAATGCGCGCCACTTTAAACGAGGTAGTTGAATGGTAATTTTTTTTTCTTCACGTGTTGACATGTTCTACTTTTTCAAGAATTGATGAATATGCTGTTTGTAACTGCTCAGCTGCTTGAACCAAAAAGTCCATTTCCAAAGCTGCTTGATGCATTTCTTCAGACAAGTCGTCAGGCAATGGGAAAACCTCTTCTTGATTTTCCATGTAGTCAGACATCTCATCGATCCATTTGCGCATATTTTGAGAGAATAAGCAAAAGACTACCGATGTTTCAACATAAAATAGTAAGTGATGACGGCAACAAGACTAAAAAATGAGGCAATCAGAAAGGTTAAATTAAGAGAGATTCCATAAGCAATACCACCTATTACAGGCCCTATTGCCATTGCCAAAGATTGAACAGATTGACTCACTCCTAAAATTTTCCCCTGAATTTCGCGAGGAGCCATGCTTGAAATCATCCCCGTACAAATTGGCCACGCAATCCCGCCAAAAATTACGCACATACCTAAAATGGGAAGAAGCTCATAGATGTGGTGAGGAAATATTACGGATCCACAAAGGATTGTAAAGCCAACAAGACATACCTCTAAAGTTATCGATGACTTAAAATGCTTAGCCAATACTTTATTCAAATATCCCGATCCCATCGACCAGCAAATGCCAATAAAAAGTGCAAGATCGCCAATGTTAGAACTTGTGAACGCAAATTTTTGAACCGTTAATACCGGGAAAAACTGGAGTAAAATAATCCAAGCCAAAAGGAATAAAAAATAGATAAGGTATGTTCTTTTAATTTTTTTTGTTTCTAGGGCAGTTTTAATATCCTGAAATGCTCGCATCAAATGAAATCGTGCATTTGGATGAATTGCAGTAGTTTCCCTAAACCCAAACAAAACAAAAAGAAAATTTAGAAATGTAAGTCCGGCAGCAAGCCAAAGGGGAACTGCCGTAAAAAAAGAGGAGTCCACTGTCTTATCGGCAAGCTTTCCTCCGACAAAAGCGCCCACGAGAAAAGCTAACCCCGCGATCATAGACAAATAACCAAAGTATTTGACTTTTGTTTTTTCCGTATCACTCAAATCTGCAACGCAACTTAAACAAACCGAATTGCTACTTGCAAAAACTCCCGTTAAAAGACGACCCACAAAAAGCCAAACTAAATATTTGGCGTGCATACTCCACGCGCTTAAACAAAGACCAATAAGGGTAAAAAAAACGCTCAAAATTAATGCTTTTCTTCTCCCGTGCTTGTCCGCATATTCACCGATAACTGGCGCACCGAAAAATTGTCCTAAAGAAAATGCCATGAGAAAAACTCCCAAAATCATTGTCCGCGTACCAAGAGTTACTTCGGGAGAAAAAAGGACATTTCCAGGATCTAAAAAATATGGGGCAAAAATTGGGAAAACAATCGCCCAACTTAAGTTATCGATGAAAAAAGTGAAGTACACCGCAATCAAAGAGGCTTTTTTCTTTCTAGTCATCATGAGTGTACGGCCCAATCAATTGGTGTTTTTCCAACTTTTTTCAAAAATGCATTTGTTTTTGAAAAATGTCTGCAACCCAAAAAACCCGCATAAGCAGATAGGGGAGATGGGTGAGGTGAGGTTAAAACAAGATGGTGCGATGCATTTGTGCAAATGTGCTGAAATTTTTCATAAGCCGATCTGCCCCATAAAATAAAAACAATCGGATCTTTTCTTGTACAAAGCAAATCGACAACTCGATCGGTAAACTTTTCCCAGCCCCTATTGTGATGAGATTTAGCCTCATTCGCCCTTACGGTTAAAGTTGCATTCAAAAGGAGCACACCTTGACGCGCCCAGCCTTCAAGACACCCATGTTTAGGGATCTCAATCCCCAAATCATCCCGAATTTCCTTGTAGATATTTAGAAGAGAAGGGGGAATCCGCTCTCCCTTAGGGACGCTGAACGATAATCCATGAGCCTGATTAGGTCCGTGATAGGGATCTTGGCCCATGATCACAACTTTAACCTGATCGATTGGAGTTTGACAAAATGCGTTAAAAACCAGGTCCATTGGGGGATATACCTCAGCGGAACTGATCTCTTTCGATAAAAAAGCTTCTAGCTCTCGCATGTAGGGGCTTTTGAACTCATCGAGAAGATGTTCAAGCCAGCTTTGCTCAATGAGAGGAACTTTTTCTGTGACAATCGCCATAAGAAGTTGAGCTTACCAGCGAATCATTTTTTCGGCAAAGGACATGATTGACAGAAAGAATTATGAAGGGCTAAGATTTAGCCTTTCTTACCCTACCCCTGGAGAATACAATTGAAAAATCTAGCTGAAAATAACGTAATCCGTTTCACCAATATCACACGTAAAAAAGACGCAATCTTCGCCAATTTCAAAGTGAAGGGGCTTAAAAATGGAGTTGTTTTTTCAGCATCGATTTCAGTAGATATTACAGCACTGGAGCTTCATCCTGGGGATTCTTTAGAAAAGATTATCGAAGAGTGTGCCCGTCACGGGGTTAAAGAATTTAAGAAGTCCGAGATCCAATTTGAAGGTCTTGCGGCGGTATTGTCAGATCATCTGGGTGTAGCGCAGCTTGGCTAGCGTGCTTGCATGGGGTGCAAGAGGTCGTAGGTTCGAATCCTATCACCCAGATTCTTTTATTATAAATGACTTACGATCAAAGTCAACACCATCATAACCGCTTGTTTTTCTCTCAGGTGGTGGATGGGTGGTGGATAGCGCATAAGAATTGACATTTGGCTTGCATAGCCGATGCGCATTAGCAACATCGTGTATCGAAGGACTATTATGCAAATCTGGTGACCCTGCCCCTTCCGAGAGGCGCTTGATGTAAAGCTCCATTTTGGAGATAAGAAAACCTACCAAATGGATCCGGCAAATGCCCGAGAAGCTCTTTTTGAAGCGGCGCTTGATGAGGAAGAAGGGGCCGATATCCTGATGGTTAAGCCGGCAAGTTTGTACCTCGACATCATTTCTAAGCTCCGAGAGCAAACTAAACGGCCCATTGCCGCCTACCACGTCGGCGGTGAATATTCGATGGTGATGGCAGCGCATCAAGCTGGCTGGCTGAATGGGCCTAAGGTTTTTTACGAAACGTTCCTTAGCATTAAAAGAGCGGGTGCGGATCTCATCTCACCTACGCAGCCAAACAGGTCCTCGACCAAATGTAAAGCCGCTTTACATTGAACGGGCTGCTCGACGAAGGTCCTCGTCCTTCAAGACGCGGATCGAAGCGAGCCATCTGCCCAGCTGTGGCAAGGAACTTACCGCCCATACCTGCGCGGAGAATCTCTCGCCTTCAAGGCAACGAGTTCTTCAATGCCGCGAGGAACAAAGCCTTTTATATCTGGCGGTTTGTAATTTTGTTTTTTTGCATCCGAGGGAAAGCTATATCAATTTCATAAATTGGGTCTGAAGAGCGACAGAATTCAACGTCGGAAAGACAGTCAGTATAAATTTTTCTTTCTTCTTCTGATTCTTTGAACGGAAGATCTTCGTGCAATATCAGAATTTTTTTTTTATGAAGATGCTCTAAATCGCACAAACAATCATAAAATGCATCCCAATTTTTGCCAAAATATGTGGGGAATTGTAGGTTGGAAGAAAATATCTCAAAGAGTTCATCCTTACTGTTAATACCTTTTTTAACATGCACGACTAAATCGTACTCATCATTGTTTATTTCTTCTTTTCTTGAATAAAACAAAAACATATATACCTATTATTTAAAGTCTGATGAAAGTTTTGTAATGATCTGGCGAATAAAACATCTCAGAATTTTCTCCGATGATAACACGCCGAGGCCCAGGTCCTTCGATTCCAGGAGTTGGGTGTACATATTCTCGATAGTAAGAACTATGTTTCTTGGGTAGCAACCCCTCGCGATTCTTGAAAATAGTTCCATCATTTCTATGTGGAAATTTAATGCCTTTTTGAATCCGCTCTATTGTTGAAGATAGGTCAACTATTGATTCCACATGTCTTTGATTCCTAAAAAATGACAGTCCTTTTTTTATCTCCTTAATATTCCCCCTAAGGACATCAAGAGCAATTAATCCCACATAGGCACCATTTTCATAAAAATGAGCGTCTTCACTTTGCAGATCGAAATTGATAGCAGAGACGAGCCCTTCATTCCACGCGTCATGGAGCTGATCCAATGAATATTCCATAGCATCATGCATCTCAGCTTTGAAAGTACGATCAAAGCCAAAATCATCAGCTGTGGCTAAAAAGCCTGCTTCAGCAAATTGATTTAAGATCCCCATGAAAAAACTAGAAACGCCTAAACCTGCTCCTCCAATCACATTCCGAATATCTCCTCCTCGCTTGCAATCGCGATGCTGTTCGCAATGGCAGTAGGGTTCATACTCTCCGTAAAAATACTCACAGAATTCATCACCGCCTGTTTCAGAGGCAAGACCGAAATAGTCGACAAATTTCAAAGGGTTATTGCGGCAAAATCGATAGAGATTGGGACCGTCTAAGCTTCCGATTGGATCGGGAGATATCCACCTTCCTATCTTGGGAGAATAATAACGTTTGCCAAAATAGACAAGCCCTGTTTCGGAATCTATTCGTTTGGCTTTGTATCTCCACGGATTTCCAAGAGCAGAGTCGGTAATTTTCTTGCCTCTTTGGTTAAAAATCTCTTCTTCGCCAAAAGCAGAATAGCGGTAGCTTTCCACTACAACACGGCGTTCAGGATCGATAAGACACGCGACATTCCCTTGACTGTCATAAAGAGGAACATATGTCTCTTTTTTGATCTCGATGGCCACACTGGGCGAGGGTTCTGGATCATTTGGATTACTGGGAATTTTCAGCTCAATGATATTTCCCTTCTCATCGAGGCAGCCTAGTTCTGTCTGCCCGAGGTAAAAATAACGGTATATTTTTGGTTTTTTGCCTTTAGATTCGACTTTCTTTGAGAGGCGTTTTCCACTTAAATCATAGGTAAAAGCGACAGTTGTTTGATTAGGATCTTGAGCAGAGATCAGATGGCCTAAGGGGCTCGTTTGAAAATTCCATGTTTTCTCAAGAGAAGTTTTGGTTTCTAAATTTCCTACAGGATCGAAGCTGAAAACTTCCCCTTCTGCCTCTATTATTTGATTTAAATCATTGATTTTATAGGAAGCTCCGTCTTGTTTAAGCCGATTTCCTAACGAGTCATAGGCATATGTACGTTCTCTTTCGCCTTTTTCATAGATCAGCTCACTAAGAGCGTTATAGTCATACTCAGCGCTGTGCTTTTCGCCATCTAGAGTTACGGTTCTCTTCTTGATATTATGAAGATGGTCGTAACCACCTTCTGGCACTTGATCTGAAAAGAAATCAGTAAAAATTCCAGTTCTTCTACCAGCTATATCCCAAGTTTGTTTTCTTGCTCCGGCGTGCCCAATGAGCACTTCTTCCAGAATATGTCCCATTTGGTCGCGGGAGATAATGCGGTAGTTATACGACTCTTTTTTCTCCTTCGATTGCCGCGATATAGACTTAACAAATGGCCCTTCGTAAGTGTACTTGATTAAAGAGCCGTCTGGCAGATGAATGACTTTAATGCACCCTTCTCCGTCATAGACAAGCTTAATTCGATAGGGACCAAACTCGTCTTTCACCGTTTCAGACTTGAGAAGATTATTTGGGCTGAACTTATAAGAGACCGTTGATTTACCTAATTCGACCTCTCTAATGTTCTTCTTTTTGTCAAAAGAGAGTTTATAAGTTGTCTTTTTGGCTTCGTTTTCGCCCTTATAGGAAATAGATTGCATATTTCCTTCAGGATCGTATCGATAAGTGATTGGTTCTGTAATTCCTGGGAGCGTTGTGGTAAAGAGATTGCCATAAGCGTCGTGTTCCCAGCCGAAAGTCCTCTCTTCAGAAGTTCCCTCGGCTATTGCCCTCGACTTGAGATGGCTCGCTGTATAAGATTCCTTGGCTCTATATGTTCTTAAGGATTCTCCATTAGCAATAACAGCGTTTTTCTCTAGGTTCAGATTGCCTACGGAGTCAAAGAAAAATACGGATTCAGCAAGAAGCTGTCCTTTTTTGTCTTTCTTTGTCGTTTTGACTAAACGACCCGCAGGATCAAAGATCTCCTCTGTTTGAGTCCCAACAGGGTCTGTTTGGGTCCGTTTTAGGACTTTTTGGCCCCATTCGTTGATATAGCGATCTTCGTAGTTAATTTTAGTGATCGATCCAAAAGGGTCCCGAATCTCATGAACACGCCCGAAGTCATCATAATCATACCTAACAAGGATACTCTCTTGAGCTCCGGGATAGCCAATGACCTCTTGAATTTGACCCGCATCGTTATAGATGCGGCGGCTTTTTAAAAGAACTTTCCCTTGGGTATCTTCGGTTCTTTCCTCTGTGATTCGATCCAAAAGATCATGCTCTTTGACTTCAAGAGTAAAAGTTTTAGCTGACTTCCATTTCTTGGTAGCATAAGTTCTTCCTAAAGAATCGTAAATAAACCCCCTTTTCTGAGCGTCCTTGGTCTGAGTTGCAAGACGGCCTGCTCCATCGTAGGCGTAAGTCGTTTTGTCTCCCTCAACATCCTCATGGGAGATCAGGTGAAAGGTATCGTATTCATAATAGTCTCTCTTAAAACCATCCTCTTTCCCTTTGCTTCCTCGCTCGTAATATTCTACGTGCGCAAGCCTCCCTTGGTAGTCATACTCAAAAACTCTGATGATTCCATCTTTTGCTAGATGCCGATGAAGACTGCCCTCCGGGTCATACTTAAATAGCTCTTTCGTTCCATCGGGATAAAGAATCAAGGTTGGCTGCCCACGAACCGTGTATGTTTTTTGAGTCACTTGGTTTTGAGGGTCTGTAATGCTGATGACATGATCAAATAAATCATAGCCATAAGTGCAGATGGGCCTAGTCCAAGCGCATTCATCTGTCTGAACTTCAGGATAGCTCACAGAAGCAATACGGCCGAGATCATCGGGAATATAGACTGTTTTATTGCCAAAGCGGTCTGTTTCAGAGATTTTATTCCCCGCAGCATCATAGGTATATAGAGTTTCGAAACAATGTCCTTTCCCATCTTTTTCACCTATGTAGGTTAGGCGATTTTTTAAATCGTATCGATACTCAAACGAGAGGCTGGAATTAGAATGAGTTGTTGAAGAGAGGTTTTGGTTGCCGTCATAGGTATAGCGGGCTTCATTTCCAAGAGGATCTGTTTCTAAAACGAGCAACCCTTGTTCGTAGATTTTCTTTAAAGTATAGCGATGATCTCCTTTGGCATCATGGACTGCTATTGATTTGACGTTTCCATGCGAGTCAAAGCCAAATACGCTCCTTTTTAAGAGAATCTCCTGTCCTTTTTTAGGATCTAGATACTTTTCCTCTACAACCTCAGAGGCTCCTACGTTCGGAAGCTCCTGCTTAGGGGTAATCGTTGTAATGTGTCTTTCGTGAATATTATAGGGAGAGTCAAAATCTTCTTCATCCCCATCATCGACTACAGTCTGGATGAGGGCTCCATCATCATTGTAATGATAAAACCATCTCTTCTTGATTTCTTTTTTCTCCAAGAGGAGTTTCTTGAAAAGAATTCCAGTGCCTTTTTTGTAAAACAGTTTGACAGAGCTGCCTTTAGGATCTTTTTGGCTGACAATATCCAGGTCTTTGACTCTCCGATACGAATATGTTTTGGTGTGCGATTCTTGACCTGATTCCGGAACTCCATCTTCATCTAGACGCAAGGGCTGAGAATGGGTCCCTGTTAAATTGCCATATTCTTTCTCTTCAACGATATTGCCGCTATCATCATAAGCAAAGCTTTTGAAGTAATAGGCAGCGCCGGCTCCATCTTCCACTGATGTTGTAATGATATTTCCAGCATCTTGTCTCTTACCCCAGGTTTTCTTATGAACTCTAATGAGCTCTTTACTCAAGTATTGTTCTGTTGCAGTCAGTTGCAATTGATCGTCGAATCGGTAGATAGCAATACGCGTTAAAGGTCCGTCAACTTGTGTAAATCCAGAGCCATCTTCTTCCGTAGTGTAGGTAAATCGGGTACTCGTCATGCCGCATATTCCAGCAGGGGTTGTTACTGACTCAACCTTATTTTTATTTTCTTCGTCGGAATAGTAATCGATTTGTACAAAACGTCCTTCAGGAAGGTCCTTTTTTATAAGAAGAGGACGATCATCTACAATTCGATATTGGTACTTTAAGGCAGGTTTATCAGATCGGATCACCTCCGATAAAAGAGGCTGGTCTTGCTGAAAGTGATAATCGACAGTGTTCCCATCACTGGCATCAATATGGATGACAGGGCCGTATTGAATCTTAATCCAGCTGAGAATCTTTTCCTCCGATGCATTTGTCATTTTGATCTGACAAAGAGCCGTACCCTCGTATTCATAGAAAATTTTGTTGCCGCTTGGAAGAATTTCTGTTTGAAGAAGGTACAGGTCTGAGTTAGATGGACCAGGCACATAAATTCTTTTTCCTCCAGTGCTTAAAATGAGCTCATAACAATTGCTTTGCGCATCGAAATAGAGTTGATTATTTTTCTGATTTGTCCAGGCATTAATATTGCCTCGTGCTGTATTGGCAAGTCCTAATAGACTGCCCTCTACATCGACTTTAAATAATGAACGAGCATCAGGGTTTGTTGTATTTTTCCAACCGGCATAAGTTAAAATACTTCCCTCATTCGTTCCTATAAGAATATGGGTGTAATCGAATTTTCCTTCTGCGGTCGTATAAGTTTTGGGTCGAGCTTCTTTTTGGATAGATAAAAAACAGTGGGGATGAAAACGCCAGCCACCTAAAGAAGCGCCTCCTAAGAGGGGGTCTTCGCTGCTGTAGAATCGAGAAAGAACAAGGGAGTCAGGCCCCGGTACGACAAGATCAATCTCATAATCTGTGTAATTTCCGTGGATCGTGCTGACATTTTCGATAATACTTTCTGGGTCATTCTCTCTTGCTTCTAAGTAAGCTATGTTTACGGAACTTTCCACAGCATGGGCCTGAAGAAAGAAAAAGAGAGCTAAAGTCAGATTCAATAAATAGCACATTCGTCCTCTCATTTTCATAGCAGAGGACCTACTATATCCAAAATTCACTTTTTCTGAATGTAGAATTAAGAATGTCTAAAGCTGTTTACTTTTTTCACGCTGTCTTCTGATATGCTCGCAAAATGCTCGATACCCGATTGAGTTGTGATTCCCTTGAGAACAGTGTAATTTCTCCCCATCCTGATAAATGGGATCTCCGTCGTGGCTCAGTGGTAAGGCCGCCCACAGCACTGCGCTTGTCCATTTTGTTTTGGATTTGAGCTTTTTACTGATCCATAGATCAAGAGCTGGCCAAGGACGTTCTTTTTGGGCTGCCTTGATTTGCTGACGCCTGATTGCCTCCAGTTTCATCCCAGCTTCAAATATCGCCAATTCTTGGGCAACCATGCTTTTTAACGAAGAGTCTGACTGTTCTGAGTAAAGCCAAACCAATTTCAATAAAACCTGGATAGTGTAAACGTGTTCTGGTTGGATGTTTAAATCATCAGAGGCCCAAGTGACAATCCAACTGACTCCGGACAAAGATTCGTCGGGGACTTCTAAAAAACAATGCCTAAAGATTTTCTCAAGGTCAAAGCCAGTCAATTCAGCGATAGCCTTCCCAATGGAGTGTTTTTGAACGAATTGGAGAAGCCTGGGGGGATAGTTGCTTTGAAGGTGCTAGTCATGGCGTCACCTCCATCAGGAGATTCAGTTTCTCTCCTAATTTTTCCCATGCTTGACGCATTTCAACTTCGTAACCATAACGCTGATAAACTCGTTTGATCCTGTTTTCTTCCATGTGGTTTAAATGGGGTGCAAGAGGTCGTAGGTTCGAATCCTATCACCCAGATTCTTTTATTATCAGCGATTTAAGAAAATTCTCTTATCCTAAGAAGCTCGAATTTTACCATTTGTGGCGGACATGTGGCGGATAGATCCTCGGCACTAGCTCGCCAAGAAATAATTTTTCTAAAATTGACTTTGCGCTTTTTCCTGACCTACTAGCTTGCTTGCCAAGTCAAACAAACTTAACTCCATGAGTGAGGGTTCGTCAGGCTTTTGGATTATTTTTCTAAACACTAATTTCAACGCAAAGTTACAGGAAAATCAGATTCTACTGGCAAAAGAGGAGCCAGAAGAGTGTTCGTTCGATTATTTTGAAGTGCACAAAGGTATTTTGAATCAAATCTTTCATCGAGAGATTTTGTACAAAACGATCCAATGCTCTTGAAAAAATCCCGGATAGCTTCAAAAAACAACGAAATACAAGACAAACTTTCTAACGATTCACCATCCATCTTTTGGATCTTCTCTCCATATTCAGCAAGCTTTCCATCAGCTTGGTCTTCAACAGTTAGATAAAAGCGCTTTAGAGCGTCAAGTGAATATGTAACAGAATGCATCACTTTATCAGAGCCTATAATGTTTGCAGTAACGGTTCTGCCCCCAAAAAAGGATGCAGTCCCATATGTGGGATTTTCTACACCCACAAAAGATTCAAACAAATCCAAATCACTTACAGGACACATATTTACAAAAGACATATAAACACCCTCTCTATTAATCATTTATAATATTATAACAAATATTTTAATTTAAATAAACGCCAATCATTTTAAGGTCGTATGTTTTTCATAAATAATTTATCCTTAGTAGTTTATATTATATTGAGTGACTTCTGGAATTTCAATTTAGGAAGAAATAACTAAAGACTCTTCAGGAGGCCCCCCAGAGATTTTCCCCGCCCATTCGACTATTTGAAAAAAAGGTCTAGCAAAGCCATGAAAAGAACTGGAGCTTTGCCCATTTAATTGTTAAAGACTCTTCTGATTGCGAAAAAACAATCTATCTATTACCGTTTTACATCTAAATACTTTTCCAAACCATAAAAACTGGAGATAAATGTATTACAACACCTAAATGCCATCAACATCAGGGTGAAACAAAGGGAATTTACACTTCCTGTAGCTAGGATGATTTACTCTATGCTGCAGGTCGATCCTACAAAACGTTCTACCCTAAAAGATGTTAGCCGATATTTTAGGGAAGAGATTCTCCCGATGATATAGCCACAGTGGATATTGCGCTTAAATCCGCTCTTTAGAATAAACCCCTCTTTTCTGTTTAGTTTTTTTATAGCCCTTTGTAGAGAAGAAGAAGCTTTTTGATTTATTCTTCGCTGCTCTCTCTGGCAGAATCCCTTTTTCTATTCATTTAGATTAAAATCTTGTTAAAAAAAATTTTATTCTTCAAGATTACCTGCTCTGAAAAAACAAGGAGGTTCACATGTTGATTGAGTCATTAGGTTCTGAAGAATATGATGATCTTTTCAATACTTATAGTTCCCAAGTCTCGTGGAATGAAAGAAGAATTGAAGAAGCTTGCCAAAGAGTTGAATTATTTAAAAATTTCGCGACCCCACATTCTAAACATGTTTACGAAAAAATCCTGCCGATGAGCGGGGAGGCCTCAATAGACATTTCGAAAGAACCAGGAGGACAACCAACAGCGACAATCGATATTACTCACACTTCCGAGGACGGTAACATATCGATCACGGCTCAAGGAAGCATCAACACCGATGGAGAGGTTTCTGGAAAAGCCAAAGTTGGAATAAGTTGGGACAATGATTAGCGCTTCAAAAAAATGGAGATGGCCGTTTTGGGCCATCTTCATCTTTTTCTTAATGTGCCTCTACCCTCTCATTCAGGAAAAATCACTCTGGTTTGAAATTCCCATTCATTTTTCAAAATCAGGCATACCCAAAATGAACGTGAAAATTGAAAATCAGTTGTTGCCCGTAGCGCTTGATTCAGGCGCAGCAAACTATCTATCTCTGCGCTCACATGAAATTGAAAAAATTAAGGGTAAAACCCCAAAGGGAAGCTTTAGTTCAGTAGATTTTAAAGGAAATCATTATACTTCCCCTTATTTTAAAGTTGATCGAATACAGATAGAAAAAATCAAACTATCTGAGGTTCCTGTAATTGAAGAAAACCTGTCCTTTATTTTAGAAGGGTCCATTTTAACACCACCTATTTCAAATGAGTTGAGAGAAGAAGCTTTAATGCTGTGTGGGAGAATGGGTGCCAAACTATTTGAAAGCGTCGATTTTTGGTTGCTAGACTTTCCGGCCTCAAGAATTGTTGCAATTAGGGATTTAGATGAATATAAAAAAGTTTTCCAAATTTCTTTTTCCAATTATGCAGTTTCGCCACTAGAATACTGTAATTCTCACATTGTGGTAACAATAAATACAGATCTTGGTCTTAAAAAGTTTTCCATAGATACCGGCTCAAAAATTTCTCTTCTCAATCCTCCTTCCGAATATACGAAAACCACCAATCCAATTTTAATCTCGAATGAATTTTCAATTGGAAACAAAAAATTGGGCCCCTTTAATCTCCGCATGTATCACCTTGACCCGACATTCCCTTTTGATGGGATTCTAGGGAGAGATTTTTTGATGAAACGACACATATTCTTAGATTTCAAAAACAAAAAAGCCTACGTTGAAGCTTCTTCAATATGAAGCCTTTAAGTTCTTGTCCGCTACCTCTGTACTGGACTAAAGAAGGGGGCAAGGTCACAGCCGCTAAATACTAAAACAAGAAAAAAGTAAAAGGAGGTAAGCTTCATCAACTCTCAGAATAAATAGAAGGGGAATTATTCCCCATCTATTTAGCTTCATTTTCATCATCGTGACTCACTCCAGCACTTACGCTACCAGAGCCATCCTCTAGGTTACGAATTCAATGGGCGTTTATTTTAAATACTTTCTCAACCAAGTCGAGAATTTTTTTAATGAAGTAGTTGAAGGAAAAACACGCCCTGATTCTGAAGCTGAAAATAAGCCTATTTTATCTCTAGCTAGAGAGCCAGGACGATTAGAAACAACACGATCATCGTTAATCCAATCAATAGAGACATTTTTTTTACGTCACTTTCTAACCACTTCTTGGCGGGTTTCGGCAAAAAAGAGGTAAAAAAAATACACAAAACAGAAAAAACAATTAGCGCAATTAAAATAATAAAATATTTACCTTCTATACTCATTAAACCACCCGGATATTTTGATTCAAATCAAACATACATCTCCTTGTTTTATCTATTATTTTCCTGTAAACTCGTTAGAAAATACCCCCGAGAAGTCGTGAATAAATACTCTTTCAACCCCTATAGCAAAATATTTCCCCAACTTTTCGTGAGAGAGAAGGAGCGAATTAAGGATGCATTAGGTGCGGCCAATACTATTGAACATGTGGGCAGCACCGCGGTCCCGAGCTTAGGCGGGAAAGGGATTATCGATATTGCCATTGCGGTCAATAAAGCAGATCTAGATTTAGTAACGCAGCAACTCACTCGTTTGGGGTATGAATTTAGGCCAACTTTTAGTACGAAAGATCGCTACTATTTCATAATCTACTTACCTGATCCCGAAGAAGGAACGAGAAGATATCACGTCCATTTAACATATCCAGAAAGTAATGAATGGAAAAAACTCATCGGGTTCAGAGATTATTTAAGAACTCATCCAGAGATGGCACATGAATATGCTGAAATTAAGAAAAAGGCTGCTAGTGAGGCAAATCAAGATGGAAAAAAATATAGAGCGCTCAAAGAATACTTTTTTGAAAAAGTGAGCGCCCGAATTATCTTAATACAATAGATTCTGTTATTCTTCTGGCATAGACCACAGTTGGCTTTGTTGCAATTCAGAACCATGTCGCAATAAACTTTGAGCCATGGCATCAAATTGTGATTGTGGTGATGCGTCGATAATTTTTTGAGAAACTTGTTCATCAAGTGATTTTGTACAAAACGATCCCATACACTTAAATAAATCCCGCATCGTTTCAAAAAATAATGAAACGTGAGATAATTTATCTAGGGACTCTGCATCCATCTTTTGAATTTGTATCCCAAAATCTTCAACTCCCACATCATCATCTTCAAGGGACAGAAAAAGACGTTTTAATTCATCAAAAGAATAAGTTACAGGTTTTGCAACGCCATCCTCAACGAGCAAAGCTGTAACATTTCTTCCGCCAAAACATGAGTCGGTTCCATATGTATGTTCTCGTACGCCCATAAAAGACTGAAATTGTTTTAAAGGAGTTTGCTCTTTAACTGGAATTACCACAGACATGTTATTACCTATTTTTTATTAATTACAAGTAATATTATACCAAAAATTTCACCTTAATTACACATTAATCGTCCGCACAGCAAGAAACCTATTTAATCCGCTCATTATTAGCTTCTTATGAACTCGTCGGTCTTTTGAAGAGGGCAAGGGTCTCAACGTGGTTAGTCCCCGGGAAGAGGATATAGCCGTGGGCCTCTTTGAGCTTCCAGCCTATAGAAAGAAGGTTTTGGGCGTCTCTTTTGAAGCTCTCAAAGCCGCAGCTGATATAAATCAGTTGTGGGGATTCAAGCTTGGGAAGGATGGTTGGATCGAGCCCTTTACGGGGAGGATCGACGATGATCAGATCGTAATTTGTGAAATCAGCAAGTTTTGCATCGGTGCATTGATAAGTGATGTTTGGCTTTGGAGTTTGTTGGTAGCTAAGATGGGCATATGGATTATTTTCGACGAGAGTGATTTGCTTGACTAGAGGCGAAAGGCAAAGCCCGATTGCCCCAACGCCTGCATAAAGTTCGAGGACTTTATCATTTGGCTTTACCCAAGTTTGAATTTTTTGGATCATTTTTTCAAAAAGCGGAAGGTTTGCTTGGGCAAAAGCCCCCGGATGAAAAGGGATGAGGTGATCGTTGATGGGCTGCCACAAAAAGGGCTCTCCATAGATTTGCTCCCATCTATCCGATAAGATTCGGTTCGTTGCAGATGGGTGGATATTTTGCCAAATAGAGTGCCAAAGATCGTATTTGAGGAGGCTTTTACAAAAGAGTTCTAACGATTCTGTTGTAATGAGTACGAGTTGAATCTGATTTGTGGTACGGTGGACAAAAAGCTGTATGTATCGAATTTGTCCAAGGCGTGTTGTTTCGTTGTAAGGGGAAATCTTTTGTGAGATCATTTCCTTACGGATGATTTCAACTGCACGGTTAATTGGATCGTGGTGGATCAGACAATTTGGAATAGATAGAACATCATGTGTATTTTTTTTAAACAGGCCGATTTCGGGGCCTGGACGCACGGCCAGTTTTGCCTTATAACGGGTTTGAGAAAATCCCGATGTATGAAGGAGGGGTTCGATGTCGTGCGCGCGGAAAAACTCCTTCGCATCTTGCCATACGGGCGGATTGAAAATATCTGTCAGCGTACAGCCAGAACAGAGGGGAAAATGGGGACATGTGGATGGATTGTTCATAAGCTGTTCACAAGGTGTTCAAAAGTTGTCGACAAATGTATGGGTTGTTCAAAAGTGAGGGTTTGTGAACAGGTTACTGACAAGTTATGAACCATTCTTTTCTCCTATGGGCTTCCCCTATTCTATCAACATTTCCACAGAAACAGAAGAAGAGGATTATTCTATATATAAAGATATAAATATTCCTATGTTCTTGTGATCTCGATTGGTATACTGGCAAACGTGAAAAACCTCGAAACTTTTTTCTCTTTAGAAGGATTTGCGCATAAAGCCCTTTGGCAAAAAGAAGATTTTGTCTGGTCTGCTCTGATTTCGTTAAATGAATATTTGGAAAAAAATAATCCATGCCAAATTGAAATCGAGATTCCTGAAGGTGTGTTTTTACAGAATAAAGAGCTCATTTCGATAGGAGTTGGGACGATAATTGAGCCTGGCGCTATGATCAAAGGGCCTTGCATCATTGGAAAAAATTGTTTTATTGGTCATGGCGCCTATCTTCGCGAATCTGTGATTTGTGGCGATGGATGTCATATTGGCCATAGTGCGGAACTTAAACACAGTATTTTATTAGATGGCGCCGCAGCAACTCATTTTGTCTATGTCGGTGATTGCATTTTAGGAAACTTTGTCAACTTAGGCGCTGGCGTTAAGTGTGCCAATTTACGGCTGGATCGGAGTCAGGTCACGGTGCATCTCGAGGGTGAGAAAATAGAGACTGGATTGAAAAAATTTGGCGCTATTGTGGGAGACTTTGTTCAAATCGGTTGCAACTCAGTTCTCAATCCTGGAACACTTGTTGGCCGAGAGTGTTTTTCTCATCCGCTCATGAATCTAAAAGGCTTTATCCCTAAGGGATCGCAAGTGAGCGTTAAAGGGATTGAGCCTATTGAAAAAAAACTATTAACGAAGCTTGTATGTCAATCGAACTTTTCCGCTCCCAAGTAGAAAGTGAACTACGTCTTTTTATCGAAAAGATGGGGGAAAAAAATCAACTTCGCGATGCGTGCGAGTATGCCCTTTTAAATGGCGGTAAACGGCTTCGTCCCATTTTAGTAGTGATGATAGCAGATGCGCTAGATCGTGGCTTAAATGTCATGCCAGTGGCTTTGAGCGTCGAATTTTTTCATACTGCGTCTTTGATCGCCGATGATTTGCCTTGCATGGATGATGACGATGAACGGCGCAATCATCCTTCGCTACATAAAGAGTTCGGGGAAAGTGTTGCCATATTGGCAAGTTACGCGCTCATTGCCGAAGGTTATGGCGGGATTTATCGAAATAGTAAAATGAATCCCGATGCGGATGCGATGTTATGTTTAGAGGCGGCGACCCGTTGTGCTGGGATTGCTGGTGCGACTAATGGGCAGTTTCTCGATCTTTACCCACCAGATGAGAGCTTAGAGACGGTCAAAAAGATCTTATACCAAAAGACTGTTACTCTTTTTGAGATCTCATTTATTTTTGGTTGGATTTTTGGGGGTGGCAACTCAGATCGCTTGGAAGAGGTAAAGCTATGCGCTTACCATCTGGGGATGGCGTTTCAGATTGCCGATGATCTAATCGATGGCGTGCAAGACGTGGGGACGATCAACATTGCAGCTGCTTGTGGTAGAGAGGAGGCGTTTCGTCTTTTTCAAGAGGAGATCTCTTTATTTACAGAAAGTTTGAAGAGCTTAGGACTTTGGACAAAGTCTTTTCAAGAAGTGGTTCGATTTTTAAAAGAGTATGGGACAGCGCCGAGCGCTGCCCCTTGAGATTAAACTTCTGCGGGAGCCTCTACAGGCTTTTGTTTTTTTGCATTGAGCTTTTCGTGGATCGCTTTTTCGATCTCTTCCGCAATTTTTTTGTTATTTTTTAACTCTTCACGAGCCGATTCGCGCCCTTGTCCTAGGCGGTGCGTTTGGTAACTAAACCACGTCCCTTTCTTATCGATAACGCCACATTCAACGCCAACGTCGATGAGTGATCCAACGTGTGAGATACCTTCATTGAAAATGATGTCAAATTCAGCCACCTGAAAGGGAGGCGCGCATTTGTTTTTTACAACTTTTACTTTAACGCGCGAGCCGATATCTGTCGGGCTGTCATTTACTTTAATTCCAGCCATGCGACGGATATCCATGCGGATAGACGCATAGAACTTAAGAGCTCTACCGCCAGTTGTCGTTTCGGGATTTCCAAACATCACACCAATTTTTTCGCGGATTTGGTTGATGAAGATTGCACATGTATTGCTGCGTGCAAGTGTTGCTGTTAGTTTACGCAAAGCCTGTGACATCATTCTCGCTTGAAGTCCCATAAATTGATCGCCAATTTCCCCCTCGAGCTCCGATTTCGGAACGAGCGCTGCAACAGAGTCGATCACAATGACATCAACTGCGTTTGAGCGAGCGAGCATTTCTGCGATGTTGAGTGCTTCTTCGCCATTATCTGGTTGCGAAATCATTAGATCATCGATGTTTACGCCGATTCTCGCAGCGTAAGCGGGATCTAATGCATGTTCAGCGTCGATGTAGGCTGCAAGGCCCCCATTTTTTTGGGCGCTTGCGACGATGTGAGTGGCAAGTGTGGATTTACCAGAAGACTCTGGTCCAAAAATTTCGACGATACGGCCGCGAGGAATCCCTCCTATGCCGAGTGCGATGTCAAGTGCGATGGCTCCTGTTTTGATGACGCTCATGCCGTGTGCGGCAGAGTGTTTTCCAAGCGTCATGATGGCTCCGTCTCCAAATTGTTTTTGGATGTGGGAAATGGCAAGTTCTAGGGCTTTTTTCTTCCCTGTATCGGGTTGTTGACTCATGGTTTCCTCCTTAAGAAATGTATGAATATAAGAATGAAATCTATTTTTCTTCTCGTCAAGGCAGAAATAAATGTTGAGATTTGGTTCAATGCGAAAAAAGGGGAAAAATGATCTTAGCTGGCGACATCGGAGGAACAAATACTCGGCTTGCTCTTTTCGAAAACGGGAAGATGCTTGGTGAGGAAAAAAAATTTCCAAGCGCAAAATATAAGTGTTTGGAAGATATTTGTTCTGAATTTTTACAAGATAAGCAGGTGCTCAAGGCCTGTTTTGGTGTTGCAGGTCCTGTTCGAGACGGAAAAAGCAAAATCACAAATCTCCCTTGGAATATCGATGCCGCACACATTAGCCAAACGTTAAAAATCCCCAAAGTTCACTTGTTGAACGATCTGGAAGCAAACGCGTATGGCTTAAAGATGTTGCAAAAAGGGGAGCTATTTTTGTTGCATGAAGGGGTCCATCAAAAAGGGAATCAAGCCTTAATTGCTGCAGGAACCGGATTGGGTGAGGCTGGGTTATTTTGGGATGGAAATGAGCATCGCCCTTTTGCCTGTGAAGGGGGACACGCCGACTTTGCTCCACGAAATGCTCTTGAAATTGAGCTTTTGGTCTATCTGATGAAGCAGTTTGGAACCGTTTCATATGAAAGGGTTTTATCAGGACCGGGTATACATTCTCTCTTCCAATTTTTGATCGATACAGGTAGAGAGGTGTTATCGCCCGCTCTCAAAGCCGAGATGGAAAAACGTAATCCTGTTGAAGTGATTTCTGAGTGGGGATGTCAAAACAAGGATAAGGCATGTGTTCATGCGATTGAATGGTTTGTATCTTTGTATGGAGCAGAAGCAGGCAATATGGCTTTAAAATTTCTTTCTTTGGGTGGATTTTATATCGGTGGAGGGATTGCTCCGCGGATTATCTCCAAAATTAAGGAAGGGGCATTTCATGCCTCTTTTCTGAATAAAGGAAGATTCAAAGATCTTTTGGAAACGATCCCGATTTGGATCGTTTTGAACGATAATGCTGCGCTTCTCGGCGCTGCAAATTATGCGGAGTCTTATGAATCCTGAGTCTAAGCGTTTAGAAGAACATAAAAAAACAGACTTTTCAAAAGAAGTACCTGTATGGGAAAAATGGGGACCTTATGTTTCTGAAAGAGGCTGGGGAAGCGTTCGCGAAGATTACAGCGCAGATGGGGATGCTTGGAACTATTTTACCCATGACCAAGCGCGTATGCGTACATATCGCAGATGTGAAGATGGAATCGCAGGGATTTCAGACCGGTTTCAAGTTCTCCTTTTTGCTCCCGCTTTTTGGAATGGAGCCGATCCAATTTTAAAAGAGAGGCTTTTTGGGGTAAATTGTTACGAGGGCAATCACGGAGAAGATGTTAAAGAACTTTATTATCATCTCGATGCAACGCCAACTCACAGCTATTTGAAGTATCTCTACAAATACCCTCACGCAGCCTATCCGTATGACAAGTTAGTTTCTGAAAATCAGCACCGAAGCGCTGCGAAACGGGAGTTTGAGATCATCGATACGGGCCTTTTTGATGAAGATCGCTATTTTGATATTTTTATCGAGTATGCGAAAGACGGTCCTGAAGATATTTGTATAAAAATTGAGGCGTTTAACCGCGGACCTGAAGCAGCTCCTTTGCATATTTTACCCCACCTTTGGTTTCGGAATAAGTGGTCTTGGGGAAAGCAAAGAATAGGCGTTCCTGAAATATCTTTGGAAAAAGGGGATGAACTTTGTTTGGTTGCTGAAGAAAAGGATCTTAAATCGCCTAGATACCTCCTTTTTGACTACTATTTAGGAACGCGTTATCTCTACGCAACAGCTGGCGCAGAGCCCCTTTTTACACACAATGACAGCAATATGAAGGCCCTTTGGAATCAACCGAATGAAACGCCTTACGTCAAGGATGCTTTTCACCGCTATGTGATTCAGGGAGAAAAGGAAGCGGTTAATCCGGAGCGCATCGGGACAAAGTCGGCACTTCACTACTTTTTTCCTCAAGTTCCAGCTAAACAAAGCGTTACAGTCTATTTGCGCCTGACTGATACAAAGAAGAAAAATGCATTAAAGAACATTGAATCAGTGATTGCCGATAGAAAAAAAGAGGCAGATCAGTTTTATCAAGCAATTCACCCGAAATCTGCGAGCGAAGATGAAAAATTAGTTCAAAGGCAAGCTCTAGCGGGAATGATCTGGAATAAGCAAATCTATATCTATGATGTAGGGACATGGTTGCAAGGTGATAATCCTGATGCTTTACCGCCTGAGTCTCATAGGTGGATCCGCAATTTTCACTGGCGGCATATTGTCTCTTATCGCATTTTTTCAATGCCTGATAAGTGGGAGTTTCCTTGGTTTGCTGCGTGGGATTTAACGTTTCATGCGCTCGCATTTTCTCTCGTCGATCTCCATTTTGCAAAAAATCAATTGTGGCTTTTGCTATTTGATCAATTTCAACATCCAAATGGAGCCATTCCTGCCTATGAGTGGGAATTTAGCGATGTGAATCCCCCAGTTCAAGCTTGGGCCGTTTTGAAATTGTTTGAATATGAAAAAAGGGAATTGGGTATTGAAGATTACCCTTACTTAGAAAAGTGTTTTCATAAACTTCTTCTCAACTTTTCATGGTGGGTAAACAAAGTTGACAGTCTTGGAAATAACATATTTGAGGGGGGATTTTTGGGAATGGATAACATTGCTTTTGTTGATCGCTCCCAAAAAATGCCTGCTGGAATTTTAGTGGATGAAGCAGATGGTGCTGGATGGATTTCTCTTTTTTGTCTAAATCTAATGCGAATTGCCCTTACGTTAGCGAAGAAAAATCCAATTTATGAAGGATTAGGCATAAAGTTTTTCCAACACTTTATTTTTGTAACAGCGTCTATGAGGAAAGGGTATTGGCGCTCTTACGATATGTGGAATAAAGAAGATGGCTTTTTTTACAGTCATATGCGCTATCCCGATGGCCATACCGAAGAAATTAAAATCCGCTCACTCGTTGGTATTGTCCCCTTTTTCGCTTGTGATTTTTGGGATGAAGACGAGCTTAAACAGTTCCCCCATTTTTATAACTCATATGAGTGGATGGTAGAAAAACGGGCAGATTTAGTCTCAAAGTGCATTCAGAAAGTCCCTCATGATACAGGGTCACACCATCTATTTGGCCTAATGACCGCAGAAGAAATTCAAAAGTTTTTGAAAAATATTTGGGATCCGAATGAATTTCGTTCAGATTATGGCTTGAGAAGTCTTTCTAAATACCATGAAAAGAATCCGGCAAAGATGCACGGCAATAGTTTAGGTTATGAACCGGGAGAATCAACTGAGAGGGTAAAAGGGGGCAATTCAAATTGGCGTGGTCCTATTTGGTTTCCTCTTAATTTCTTGCTGATTGATACGTTGGCGCGGCTTGGAAAGGTGTTTAAAAATGACATGTTAATACAAGTTGGAGATGAGCCTGCCGTGAATTTAAACCAGATGGCTGAATCCTTTTCAGATCGTTTGATCGATATCTTTAAAAAAGATGAGAAAGGAAACAGGCCTGTCTTTGGCGATTACGAAAAATTTCAAAAAGATCCCCATTTTAAGGATTTCATCTTCTTTCATGAACATTTCCACGGGGATAATGGACGCGGTCTCGGAGCTTCACACCAAAATGGGTGGACAGGTCTTGTTGCAAATCTCATTAAAGATATACACAAATAAACTCAAAAATCGAGTTTTGTTGAAAGGTTCAGCCCTTGAATATAGAGATTTCCATTTGGTAATCTACTATTTCCCGTCATCACGTGATCTTGGAAATGGCGAAACATATTTTGGTTAAAAAATACTTGGAATTCATAGGTTGCACTGAAGTCTAAATGCCAGTTGTTGCAATCTAAGTAAGTGCTCCACCCAAGACCTAGCTGAAGATCTAAATGAGGCTTGACTACAGTGATATTTTTCTGTTTGATCTTGATATTGTCTACAGGAGAAAATGGCAAAATACTATCAAAAGAGAGTCCAGAATAGTTTGTAACAAGGAGATCTGCTTCTGCGCGGCCAAGAGCTTTAAAACCAGAAGCGATTTTCCATTCCGTATCAACACCCGTTTTCGCTCCAAGTCCCCAAGAATGATATTTAACGGTTACTACACTTGAGACAAACGTAGGCCCCAACGTTGAGATGATCTTTGCGTTTTGACGGATCCAAGCAGCTCTAGTTCCAAAGAAGGGGCGTATAATGAAGTTTTTGCCCACATATCCCCATCTTCCTAAATCAAGATCGCCAATATCAATCTTCAAATTCCAATTCTCATGATCATTCGTTAAATAACTTTGGGCTGTTGGATGTTGCCATATTGAGTATAACTCTCCATTGGGTAACACCTTTACGCTTTGATTTTGATTGCAATGAAACCATGTGTATTCAGCATATAAATCCCAATGATCATAGTCAAAATAGCTACCTATGCCCAGTTTGAATCCAGGCTTATAGTCGAAGTCCATATTGACCATCATCCCATTTAGTATTGGGGGGGGTGTTTTGCTGGAAAATACGATTTCCATATTCTCTTGAACAGGCTGCCAATAAATGAAGCTTGCATCTAGATAAAGGTTCCAAGAGTACCGTATTTGAGGGCAAGCAGGATAGTTGTATCCTGTAATGAGCAAAGGGGGCTCCTGCGTTGACTGAGATGAATCTTCGTTGCAATTCTGAGCTATTTTTGGAGAGCAAGTAAGCTTTGATGCGCAATGATCTTGGGCAAAAAGCAACTGCGTGGTGATAAGCAAAGAGGTAATGGTTTTATCTAACGCCAATATTTACATCGCAAGAGTTAAGATCATTCGATAAGTAGAAATGGGCAAAGCTACAGTTACTTTGTAGCTTGCCCAATATCGATTAGTACTCGAGTTTGGCTGTGAGAGTCAAACCTTGCAGATACAAGTTGCCATTTGGCAATCGGCTGCTTGCAGTCATTTGATCGTCGTTGAAGTGGCGAAACATGTTTTGGTCAAAGAACACCTGGAACTCATAGGTTGCAGCAAAATCTAAATACCAGTTGTTGCAATCAAGATAAGTGCTCCAGCCAAGGCCGAGCTCTAGATCTAAGTGTGGTTTTACAGCATAGACACTTTTTTGCTTGATGAAGATGTCATTTGCTGGTGTGAACGGCAATAGGCTCCGATAAGAAAGACCTGTGTAGTTTGTAAAGAGAAGATCTGCTTCTGCATTCCCAATGACTCTAAAACCTGAGCCGATCATCCAATTTGTATCAACTCCCGTTTTAGCTCCGAGTCCCCATGAATGTGATTTAACAGTAATATTACTTGTATTTAGTGTGCTTACCATCCCGATCACAGAAACATCTTGTCTGATCCAGGCGCCTCTTGCACCGATGTTAGGACGAATCGTAAAGTTCTTTCCAACGTATTGCCATCTTCCTAAATCAACATCAGCAAGATCCACTTTTAAGTTCCACTTCTCGGTTAGCTTTGTAAAGCTACCAGCGGCAAATGGGTGTTGCCATGTGGAAAGTAGAACGCCACCTGTTAGGTTTTCTGTGTTTTTACTTTGATTGGAGTGAAACCAGGTGTACTCGGCACTCAGATCCCAATTATCGTAGTCAAAATAGCCGCCCATAGCAATTTTAAAGCCTGGCTTATAGTCAAAAGCCATATTAACCATGGATCCGTTGATTTCAGTTCCAGACAAAGAGTTGGAAAGAGCTAGCTCCATATTTTCTTGTATGGGCTGCCAGTAGACGAAACTCGCATCTACATAAAGATCCCAAGAACACTTCGTTTGAGGGCGCGCAGAGTAATTATAGGCTGCATTGAGTACGGGAGTTTCCCAAGCTGGGCAGCATGGATCTTGTTCGCAAACTTGTGTTGGTGGGTTTGGCTGTGGGCAAGGAGTTGGTTTGCACTTAGGCTCACAATTGTTTTGAGCCGTCAGTGTTTGCGCAATAAATAGCATTGCAGCTGTGCTTTGCATGAGCGTTTTTTGTAGGTTAAACATTTCTTCCTCAAAGTAGATGAATTTTTTTTCAGTTTAACTTAAGGTGCTTAGAAATCAAGTTTAAATGCAATTGTTAAGCCTTGAATGTAGAGATTTCCATACGGTGATCTGCTGTTTGCGGACATTTGATCGTCATTGAAGTGACGAAACATGTTTTGATTGAAAAAAACTTGAAATCCATAGCCTGCCGAAAAATCGATGTGGTAATCGTTGTAATTGACAAGCGATCCCCAACCAAAGCCAAATTCTATATCAAAATGGGGAAGTATGGCGTAGTTATCACTTTGTTTGATGTGAATATCATTGTTATCTGATGGAATTATAAATTGATTTACGCATCGATTTGCAATTTTTGTGTACCGTGTGAAAAGTAGATCTGCTTCAGAGTTTGCATAGAGTCTAAATCCGAAGCCTAAATTGAGGTTTGCATCCAGTCCGGCTTTTGTTCCAATTGCCCAGGAGCGCGATCTTGCCGTAATTGTATAGATGTCATCAGTCCCGGTGCTAATGACAGAATCATTCGTATTCACAACTTTTATGTTTTGGTGGATTACCGCGGCTCTTACACCAACGCTTGGGCGGAAAGTGAGCTTTGGACTAACATAGCACCATCTTCCCAAGTCGAGATCACCAATATCCATAGAAAGACGCCACTGCTCAGTAATGTTGTTGTAGACGTTGCTGTTTACAATTGCGCTGTTACCTGGTCCCCACATCGGTAATAATTGGGTGACGGTTTGGTTAACAGATGTTTTTTGGTTGTTGGTGTTGTGAAACCACGTGTATTGCGCGTGTAGGTCCCAACCATCGTGGTCAAAATACCCACCTATGCCAAGTTTAAATCCAGGTTTATAGTTGAATTCCATATTCACTACATCGCCAGAAAACCCGGTTGTTGCAATTAGGAGGGTATTTGTTGTTGCCAGCTCCATATTTTCTTGCATAGGCTGCCAAAAAACAAAGCTAAAGTCGAAATTGATATTGCACGGGTTGTTGGTGTGGATGCGTGCAGGATAGTTATATGCGGCATTTAATAGGGGCTTTGGAAATAAAGGGCAGCACGGATCATCCTCACATGTTTGAGTAGGAGGATTTGGTTGAGGGCAAACATTTGTTTCACACTTAGGAGTACAAGCATCTTGTGCATAGATTGTGTGTGTAGTGAATAGCAACGCAGTTAAATAACGAATTGCTTTTGCCTGCAACGGGAACATGAGCCTTGCCTCCAGAAAAATTGATTTTGTGTGAAGTATATTGTTTACGAGGATTGTAGCGCAAGAAATCATAGGAATAAAAAAAACAGGCTGGGAAAATCCCAGCCTGTCGAAGATGAAACGATGATATTAAACTAGATTAGAAATCGAGTTTGAATGTCATTGTTAAACCGTGGACGTACAAGTTGCCGTTTGGCAATGTGCTGTTTGCATCCATGATGTCATCATTGAAGTGACGGAACATGTTCTGATCAAAGAACACTTGGAATCCGTAACCCGCTGAGAAATCCATGTACCAGTTGTTGCAATCTAGGTATGTGCCCCAGCCGAATCCCAATTCTAAATCGAGGTGTGGCTTAACAGCGTATACTCTTTTTTGCTTAACGTGTACGTCAGCAGTTGTAACTACTGGACTTGCAACGTGAACAGACTTAGAAGAGAGTCTTGTGTATTTTGTAAAGAGAAGATCAGCTTCTCCGTTACCAAACATTCTGAATCCATATCCAAGATCCCAGTTTGTGTCTAATCCAGTTTTTGCGCCGATTGCCCAAGAACGTGATTTTCCAGTCACTGTGTTTACTGTTGTTGCATTTGTGTTAGTTACAGTTACGTTTTGACGGATCCAAGCTGCTCTCGCACCAAAGTTAGGGCGGAAAGTAAGCTTTGTTCCAACATAGTACCAGCGTCCTAAGTCTAAGTCCGCGATATCCATGTTAAGGCGCCATTTTTCACTAATAGAAGTGTAAGTAGCGTTACCATTGCTTCCTGGATTTCCCCACATTGGCAATAGTTGTACTACTGAACCACCTGTTGCAGTGCTTTCTTTTTGGTTGCCGTGGAACCATGTGTATTCACCGTGTAGATCCCAACCATCATAGTCAAAGTATCCACCCATTCCAACTTTAAAGCCTGGCTTGTAGTTGAAATCCATGTTTACAACGTTTCCGCTGATTCCTGTAGATGCAACTAGAAGTGTGTTTGCAACTGCTAATTCCATGTTCTCTTGAACTGGTTGCCAGTAGATGAAACTTGCGTCAAAGTTGATATCCCATGGGCAACGTGTCTGCATGCGTGCTGGATAGTTATATGCAGCATTCAATACAGGTGTTGGCCAAGCTGGGCAGCAAGGGTCGCCCGGGCAAATTTGTGTCGGTGGGCACG
>Ga0210057_1001380_pt1 | contig 37051 bp, 42 predicted proteins | sample CryGeyCG2114_010_2_FD_183968 | JGI IMG/M metagenome (GOLD analysis project Ga0210057, IMG submission 183968) | Groundwater microbial communities from aquifer - Crystal Geyser CG10_big_fil_rev_8/21/14_0.10 (SPAdes) (version 2) | ecosystem: Environmental > Aquatic > Deep subsurface > Groundwater ... | reverse complement strand
TTAACCAAAACCTAAACATAAGCGGCACGCCTGTCATCACTGCCAACTTTTAATTTTCTAAGCAAAACAATTAAGATAATTAAAGCAATTAATATTACAATCCCTATGAATGTCCAAATCTTCCATGAAGAAACTTCATTGCCGCTAGTACTCACAGAAGAAATTTTAGAAATCAAGATAATTGACTCGCCCGACGGTGAAATACTATCCAAAATAAATAATGCATCATTATTTCCATCTTTGTCAAAATCAATTTTTAAGCCCTTGTCCAATAATAATGTAATAAACGAATCATAACTCGTGCCGGATATTTTAAAAGTGATGGTCTGCGTTCCGGCTTCAGTGATATCTAGAGTATATTGTTTTCCTCCGGAGATAATATTCAAAATGCCTCCGACAGCTGTCGTGATTGTGTATGAAGGTTGGGCGTCTAAATTTAAATTCCAGTTAATTTGAGTCCCGCCGGTACTTTCATTTTGGCAGGCAGAACTGCATCCGTCGTTGGAAATTGTGTTTCCATCATCGCATTGCTCTCCGGATTCTAAAATTCCATTTCCGCAAACCGGAGAGGTGTCATTTCCTTCAGAAACATTCCCCCCAAACGTAATCCATGAGTCAATTATTAATTTTGTGTGGCTTTTTGTGGAAGTTCCTTCGGGCAGATTAACAGGAATATCTGTATATTCACTTCTAAAAATTATCTGGTCAGGAGCCCCAATCGCATCATAAACATCGTTTGAAAAATCAATCGCATCATCATAATAATTGCTATTCGTGTTGGAGTCATAATGGTTTGCAGTTATAACAACTCCAAAATCAATATTTTCATCTGAGAAATAATCACTGATGTCCTCTAAATCAGAGCCTACAGCCCCCTTTTCTTTATTGAATGTAATTTGCTTTCTGATTAAATTTCTATTTCTATTCTCTCCTGCCTCGTCAATCCATTCAACAAAATACAGATAAGGCGTTCTTCTTGTAACCTCAAAATTACGGGCGCCAAGAATCTCTTCTCCGCCAATCTCCAAGATGGTTTCTTCAATCATTGCAGGATAATATTTTTTATTTCCTGTAGTGGCCATTAACAATTTCCTGTCAGACCATACCAATAAATCGTTGGACAAAGAATAATAAAATCCATCTACACCATTCAGGCTGGAATAATCAACCAAAATATATTTTCCCAAATAAGAATTCCAGGTGATGGATGCCGACATATTTGAAATTTTACTGAACTCAATAGGAAAACAAGTATAATCTACCGGTCTTGAAGGTTCGGTAGGATAAGGATCTATTGGATTATTCGTGGAGCCGGAACTGCTCAAATATTCCCAGGAAGAAGGACTGGTTACATCTGCCGTTCTCATCAGGCAAGTTCCGGAATTTTGATTAGACACATTATTTACCTTGAAGAAGGAATAATAGTCTCCACCCTTTTCAATAATATTGCTTGGCTCAAAATATCCAACAGGCTCATTTTCAAATAAACGATATTGGTAAGGAGGTGTAGCTACAAGGTGAGCTCCATCAGCTCCGACCATAGAATAGCTGACCCCGATATTGCTTGATGAGAAAAGGGTTAAAGAGACCCAGAAATCACCTCCCGTTTCTGCGTATTTATCCTGAGTAAGAATATAAATATTCGAGCCATCAAGAGTATATGGAACTGAAAGATATTGACTAAAAGAATAATGACTATGGTCTGTGTCTCTCTCAGACCTGTAAATAACACTGCAATCTTTCGCAACAGAGTCCAAAGAATTTCCAATTAATCTTCTGGAAACAGAAGTTGACGCGATGACCTGAACTTTTCCGTTAGAATCAATAAAAGCCCTCGGACCAACATCAATGGTATCTGCAGGAAAACATGCCCCTCCATCTTCGGGGAGTTTTGCCCACTCAAAAACAATTTCATCAGAGCCAAGACTAATATCCAAAGAGTTGTCATTATCCCAATCCTCGGCAAATTCCATATCTACATCCAGCTGGAAAAAATCCAAATCAATATTTTTATCTTTTAAAATCTCATTCCATGAAGTTAAGTCATCAACATTAAATATTGGATAAGATTCCAGCTCCCCAATTTTAATTGAAGAATCATGAGAAGAAATATCATCAATATATGAATCAAGTTCATTAGCAGTTTCCTCGTCATTCATTTTGCAAAAATTCCTTCCGTCAAACAAAGGTCTTCTCATTACAAGATAAGAAACAGAATTTCCGGTGCCCCCTATTTGATTAATCAGCCCAATTGTGTCCGAGGCAGAATCGCCCCCATCACATTTTCCGGGACCAAAAACTGACACCTCAAGAGCAATCTCAATTCCTTCACCAACTAATAAATCATATCCATTTAAATTATCAACTGAATCAACAGTCTCTTCATTCACAACAAAAACATCAATAAGCCCCCTTGAAGTTTCCCAAGTTGTCAATTTACTTGAATCAAATAATTCATCAAAATCTGAAGAGCCTACCGCAGGAGAAAACCAGACTTGATTTGTTGAGTCAGCGTTTGCTACAATTGATAGAAACAAAAAAGAAAAAAATACGAAACTAACCAGAAACGCCAAACTAAAATTAAACCACCCTCTCTTATTTAACATGGTTACTGATGTAATTTTTAATTTATATACTTTTTGAATTCTCTGGCCCCATCCCAAATTGGTAAGTTTCATTCATTATCCACCCCCACCTATGTTTTATGAATGAAATATATAAATTTAATTTGGGATGGAGCCGAATTCTCTTTCATTATATTTATAAACTTCAGTACCATTTAATTTTTGAAGATGAGGTCGAAAATTAATTTAACATTAATAGTGTTTTTACTGGTATTTTCTCTTAATTTAGTTTTGTCGGTAGAAAGCGATATAACTTCCGAATTTGAAATTGGGGGATGCACAACACCTTCTGGCGAGGGTTTAAGTTTAAATGCATGTTCTGCCGATGGAAATTATTATTGCAATCAAGGAGGAGGAGTTGAAAATACGATAACCACAGAAGGTGCTTGCTCTGACGGTTCTTCAATTTGTTGTCCTTCCGGGCGTGATTGTGAAAATGATGGAAGCGGAAATTTTTATTGTGTTCAAAGAGAAACGCCTTGTTCAGATAATCAGGATGTATCTAGCTGTGAACTTGCCAATTGTTTCTGGATTGAGCCTAGTCCTAGTAGTCCCGAAAGTTTCTGTGCAGACAGGCCGTCAGATTATAGTTGCAGTGTATATACTTCTCCAACCGAATGTCAAAACGACTTCCTAAATCTCGGAAGAATAGGATTTGGAACTGAGATTTGTGGGCAGGATTTTGTCGATGGGAATGGAAAAATATTCGTGGCACCGGCAAAAAACTGCCGGTGCATCTGGCAAAATCTTGCAGGAGGAATATGCAAACTCAAATATGATGTCACTCCGGATATCTATGCATTTGGGAATCCAAATTTCGACAGATTCAGTTGCCAAAAAGAATTCACAAGCGCATTTTGCATTGATGGTGAGCAAAAAGTTAATTGGACGGCAGCGGTAGTTGATATTCAGGGGTTTTTATTTGGAAGTCCGGACGACACCCTTATAGCCAATTCAAAATGTAAGGATGGTGAGCACACAAGAACCTGCGGGGAAACAATCATCCGTCTTCCGGCAATGAGCACTTTTGCAATGATTTCCTCTTCGGTAATTATCGGATTATTTTATTTCTTAAAAAGAGAAGAATTTGAATAAGCTCAAAATCTCTCTTAGTTATAAATAGATGTCTTGTTGCGTGATTCTAATCTCAAAGAATAAATTACTAAGGCAAATTAAATCCTCTCCGAGGAAACCAAGGTTTCCTACGGTTACCTTCCTTCAATATAATCGACTTCGTCGTGTTTAACTCCGAGGAAACCAAGGTTTCCTACGGTTACCTTCCATTGAGATAATTAGATTTATACAAGACACAATTTGCAATCTTCCTGTAATGAGCCTACTTGGGCAAAATATCTTTCTCTCATCTGTAATTAAATAATAAATATCCCGCCGATATATGCAAAGTATCAAAATTACTGAATTAATAACAAACATTATTATGAATAAAACATATAAATTTAATTTGGGATGGAGCCGCACATAAAATAATTTATAAACTAAAAATTCCTCTTTTATTGATGAAAAAGGTGACGGCATTTTTAATATTAATCTCTTTACTTGCTTTAGTTCAGGCGTCAATAACCGTAAACAATTATTCAATAGATAAAGTTTATAAGCCCTTTGAAAAAATAAGAGGTTCAATTGACTTAACCATCTCAGAGGAAAATTACAATTCAGTCGTTACCTCGAGCGATGGCGACGAAATATTGTTTTCAGCTTTTCTGAATGCAAATCAGGCGCCTTATATCTGTGAGCCGCAGGATTGCTCAAACAACTATGAAACAATTTCAAGCAGTGATGGGGGCGAAACATTAGTAATTACCGAGGGTGAGGGCACAGGATATTTAGGTTTTAAATTAGTCGGAAATGACATCAGAATATACAGCATAAACTTTTCAGCAACATCAACCTTTGAGCAATCAGGCGAAATTCCCTTAAAAATTAATTTCTTTGAAGGAAAAAGATTGTGGGCATTTTCAGAATTTTCAGAAAATTTTGGAGACCAAAAAACCGGCTGTTATGACTCGTCTGCCGACGTATCTCCCGGACCATACATTGGGGCCTCCAGTTATTGTGAATTAATAGAAACGACGGCAACGAGCAAGTTTAAACTTGGAGCATTCATCAGCGGCACGGACAGCAGCAATAATGAATTAAGAATGAGTTTATATCCTGGAAATGGCGGATTAAGAATAGATTCATGCACATATGATCCAAACACCGAAGAAGATTCCTGCGAAATAGAAGGCAACGGTCAGGTTTTTGACGGGGGATTTTATCGGGTGTGTGTAGAAGCAAAAGACGAGTCTACAGATTATAAAATATTTATAGAAAACGAAGGAGAAAATTGCGGATTTGTAAGGGAAAATGGCCCCGATGATAGCAATCAGGATTTTGGAATCTTTTCGCAATCAGCACTTTTTGAAGATGCGTCCGTCTTTGACTTTGATGACTTAAATTTAGAAACCTTGGGGGAAAAAGCAGACCAGTATGTTAATTCAAAATATGGAAGAAATTGCGGTGCAGAGGGATGCATCCTGCCCTTTGAAGTTACAGGAATTCCGCAATCTTTTTTCATGAACGAACTTGATGTTGAATATTCTAAAGAAGGGCTCACTTATCATGAATCCAAAATTCACAAATTTTCATCTCTTCCTGCACAAGTCGATTTTTCCGGAGTTTTGAACTTATCAAAGACGGGATTTAATATAACGAGAAAAGGAAATTTATCTCTTTTTCTAAACGGTGAATTGTTGCTGAACGAATATTTGGATGTGATTGCAGTTCCAATTGTAAATTCTGTAATGCCAATAAATCCGCCGGCAGGAATTCCAATAACTCTCAAGGCAATAACAGGTTATGGCGGACCGGAATCTCTTTCGTACCAGTGGACAATTTCCAGCAATACAAATTCTTCTTCAACATTTACGACCCAGAATAATAAATTGGAATACACTTTTCCGGAAATAAAAACTTATCATGTAAAGGTAAAAGTATCTGCGTCTCAGGAATTGTCTTCCGAATCCACATTTGATATTTTTCCGATTAGTCCAAGAGATGCAATAAACTCAACACTTTTTGAAAAAAACCAAAAACTTGCAGAATTAAGCAACATAATCGGAATTTTGCCCCCTTGGTATTCCGGAAAAATTGAGGAACAAGCCAGAACCTCGGAGCTTAAAGCACAATTGAATGCCTTAAATCAATCTTTTCATAACACAATAATCGATTCAGACCTTGTTGCCATAGCCATTTCATTATTTGGCTTAGAGATTCCGGAAAGTATTGATATAGTCTCAATTGCTAAAATAGACTTAACAAGTGATTCCGGCAAAATAAATCCAGGCCTGGCAGCAAGAGTGGAAGGAATACAAATTTCCAATGAGCAAAAATACAAAAATCTTATTTTAAATTTTCAAAGTTCAAAAATAAATTCAATAATCTCTTCAGAAGAAATATATTTGACCTCTCCGGATTTAGTCAGAGAGAGATTATTGACCGTCGTCAGCGGGGAAGTGAGATCCTTTGATTCAGAAGATAGCTACCTAATAATCTCGATTCCAAAAAACGAGTTAGTCTTTAAAGATTCAACAGAAAGTATCGACCTCGAAACTGCAACAGCAATAAAAATTAGCCCAAACAGCGAAAAGACATTTAATTTCTATACAACAAATAACGAAGAAATGCCAATTTTTGTTTCACCAAGATTAAGCCTGTTTCCCGGAGAAATCGACGAGAGTTGCAATTTTAATAATTTTTGCGAAGAAGGAGAGAATTCAAAATCCTGCAGAAGTGATTGCAGTCCGGTGACAGGAATAATAATTTACTCAATTTTAGGATTAATATTCATTCTGACAATCTATACAATCCTGCAGATTTGGTATACAAAAAGGTACGAGGCTTTCTTGTTTGAAGACAAAAGACATCTTTACAACCTGTTAATGTTCGTAACAAATGCAAGAGTTAGAGGAACACCAGATTCAGAAATTGAAAAATCCCTCAAAAAATCCGGGTGGTCTGGGGAGAGAATAAGATATGTAATAAAAAAATCGACCGGTAAAAGAACAGGACTTATTGAGATAATTCCAATCACAAAAATATCAAATTATTTAAGAAATAGAAAAATAAAAAATAAATTAAATCAGTCTGCCGGCAATACTGCTACTGGCTTTAAACAACAACAAAGCAGAAACATTAATAAATATTGAGGGTGGTGGATAAAGATGATAAAAATAATTAGGAATTTTGCAAGAAGATTATTCTCCGGAATTTTTAAAAGCAAGGGCGAGGTAAAACTTGGGTTTTATGGTTCCCCAAATGCCGGGAAAACAAGCCTGGCAAACAGAATTTGTCAGGATTGGCTGGGAGAAGATTTGGGAAATGTGAGCAAAGTGCCTCATGAAACCAGAGAGATTCAGATGAAGGAAAAAGTAATTATGCAGAGAAAGGGGAAAAAAATAGAATTCAAGTTAATCGACACTCCAGGAATTGCAACAAAAGTTGACTTTGAAGATTTTTTGAAATTTGGACTTTCTAAAAAAGAATCTCAAAAAAGAGCAAAAGAAGCAACTCAGGGGATTATAGAATCTATAAAATGGCTGGACGACATGGACTCTGTTATCGTTTTAATCGACGCTACTCTGAATCCATATTCTCAGGTGAATATTACTATTATCGGAAATTTGGTCGCCAGAAAAATTCCCGTCTTAATAGTAGCAAATAAGATAGATTTAAAAAAATCAGATATTAAGAAAGTTAAAGGTGCTTTCCCAGAATACACTGTTGTTGGGATTTCCGCAAAAAACGGAACTAATATGGAAGAGTTCTATGAAGAGCTTTTCAAGTTAATAAAAAAGAGAAAATAATATGGCAAAAAAGAGTGTGAAGAAAAATAGGAATGGAAAGATTGGAAAGAAGGACTTGTTGATTCATTTCATGCCATATTCTGAAATAGCAAGGGAGGACACTATCGGGAAAATAAAAAAGATTATGGGAATAATCCTGAAAAACAGAATAATTATCCTCCAGGGAAAATTAAAATCCGACGAAGAGGCAAGGTTGATAGAAAATTCCATGACCCTGATAGGAAATATCCCTGGATTTCAGGGAATTGAGATAGCAACTCTCTCCGGAGAAAATGACAATGGAATTTTCAGAAGAATCCGCCAGGGGGTTGCAAGAATTCTCGTCGGCGAGCAGGACGCAATTACAATCATCGGTCCGGCCTCAGTCGTCAAAGAAATAACAAGAGACCCACGGAAAATGGAACTGATGCTTAGTAGAAGATGAACACATTGTGTTGCATGATTATAATATCAAAGAAGAATATAAGAAATAATTTATAATCTCCTCGTGAATGAGCTAATTTAAGTAATCTATATAATTTATCTAATTGATTATTAAATTAATAATAAACATTAAATCTCTATTGCTTGGCTTCGCCCAAATTTTAATTTTTCTTTCTAACTCACACTTTGCTCTTGTTATTTTTTCTTTAATTTAGTCAAGAGCAAAATGCTCGCCCACCCCTAGATAGTGAGAGATTGCTTGGAAATCCTTTAGACAAATAACCTTTGTCTGACGACAAAAGAGAAAAACTTCTTATTTTCGACGAAGGAGAAAAGCGCAAGGATTTTTAATCCGCCTCTTATCCGACCGACGAGAAAACCAACAAAATGCTCCGCACTTTGCATAACAATAGATAAAAGGTTCGCTTCGCTCTCCCAAATTTTTCTATTTATTTAGGGAGAGTTTCTAATCCTTCGGATAGATAGTCGGCTTTGCCGAAAGATAACTTTTTAAGTTTTGATTTTCTATACATTTTATGGAAGATTGGATAGTTTGGATTATTATAATCCTTCTCGCAGTTATTATCGGAAACCAAACACGAGAAAGACAAGAAAGAGAAACAAAGGGAATGACGAACAAACAAAAAGAAGAATATTTAAAAAATATCAAAAAGAAACAAAAAGAAAATGCTAAATTTTTATGGTGGATACTTGGGATTATAATCGGGATTATTATATTATTCTTTTTGTTCTTGCTTAGTTAATTTTTTCCTTTTCAAAACTTCTTCAATTTCATCCACGCATTTAGAAACATTTTCATTAATATCGCTCTCCCAGAAGTATAAATATATCCAAGAATTTTTATCTACTTTTTTTATGTATGCTTCTTTAGATTTATCTCTATTTATTCCTTTAATTTGATGAGGATGCAATTTTTTATTAGAATACTTTTTTGGATTTGCATGCCAAAAATCTCCATATGCTTCAATAACAATTTTATTTTTCGGAAAACAAAAGTCACACATAAATTTATTATTAAATTTAAATTGATGAATAAAATCCACTCCATCTATATAACCCCTTTTTATTAATTCTTTTTTAATTGCTATTTCTATCTTTGTATGAGTTTGTTTTGGGAAAGAACCAGACTCATATTGTTTTAATGTATACTCTCTTATCTTTTGTTTAATCTCTTCAGAAAATTTATGCCCTCTTCTAAATTTGCCTTTGTTTATAGATAATTTAGCCGATTCACTCATTCTTTTTCTATGTTCAGAATTTTGCCACAACTTTTTTTGGGATTTACTCATTTTTTCTTTTGATTCCTTGGACGCAGAACCTCCCTTATTCCAACTAACTTGAACACCTTTCTTTCCTTTATTCCAAGGAGTTCTACCAACATTTATCTTGTTTCCGATTAATCTAATGTCTCCTTTTTTAAATTCTGTTTTTGGAGAAGAATGTTTTCCTTTATGAATTTCGCTATGTCTCTTTCTAAGTTCTGGATTAGCCCATACTCTTTTTTGGGTTTCCCGATTTTTTCTCCTTTGCTCTTCAGTCATCTTTGAACCTTTTTTCATAAATAAAAAATACTTTTATAACTTAAAAACACTTCTTTTATAGAAATGAATTAAAAGACAGAGTTCTATCTAGAAATATGGACTTAACACTAATTGAAATTTTGGGAATTGGAGGTTTTATTTTGGGAATTATCAATCTTTTTTTATTGTGGGCAAAATACAGAAAAGATAGACCAATAATAAAGATAAGCAAAAACATTTACAAAAATCACAAAAAATCTGATGAATTAAGCTCTAAAGAATATGCAAATAAAGTTATGCAAGGAGAGCTTCCAGATGACTCCAATTTTAAATTTAGAAATCTTGTTGTAGATATAACAAATAGCGGACATAGAGATGCGAGGCTAAAAAATGTTTTACCTCTTTATGAACAAGAAGGTAGTAATAGCTTTTCTCCAAAAGTTATAAAATTTAATCCTATAATCCTAAAAGCAGGAGACCGAGAGGAAATCCCTCTATTTTTTGAATTTCCAAGAGAGATAATTGAAAGTATTGAAAAAACATTGCCTAATATAATTTTTGTAGAGTTTGATTTCGCACATAAGAAAATCAAAAAGAAATTTGTTATTGGGAAGAAACCTTTTGTTGAGAGAAAATAAACTTAACGGAACTCTCCTATTTTCTTTTTAAAAAAAAGAAACAAAAAGTGGGCGGGCAAAACCAAAAAAAACCAACCAAAAACTATAAATACCTCCCCAGTTTATTATAATCATATACGCCTGTCCTTGCTTCGGCAAGGGATAGGCATTTTTTCAAATGAAAAGAGTCGCTGTTTTTATCGATGGTAATAACTTTTATTTTGGTTTAAGGAAACTTTACGGAAAAGATAAAAGTTTAAAGAATTTTGATTTTCAGGGTTTTGCCAATTTTTTAGCAGGAGAAGGAAAAGTCGTAGGAATTTATTATTATAATGCCCAATTGGATAGGGAGTTTAATCCCAAAAAATTTAAGAGTCAGAAAGATTTTTTCGCGAAACTTAGAGAAATACCAAATTTTCATCTTGTTCTATGTAAATTATTAAAGCGAAATATCACAGGAACAGATAAGCATTATTACATAATTAAAGAAGATGACATAAATATGGCTGTTGATATGGTTGATGGTTCTGCTGATGATAATTTTGATGTTGCTGTTTTAGTTTCAGGCGATGGCGATTTCGTTCCAGCTGTTCGTTCTGTAAAAAGAAGAAATAAAAAAGCAGAAAATGTTTATTTTGATGGAAGTTCGTCAAGAAGTCTAAAGAATCATTGTGATAATTCTCTTGCACTAACAAAAGAAATTTTGAAAGATTTTTTTAAAGATTAAACAACAGAACTCCTCCATTTTCTTTTTCAAAAAAAGAAACAAAAAACGAGTGGGCAATCTCTCAAAATTAAATGGTCATCGCTTCCACCTCCAACTCGCACTTCACTCTTGTTATTCCCATTTTAATTAGTCAAGAGCAAAATGCTCGTCCCCACCAAAAAAAATTAAAACTCACGAGGTCGCTTCTTACTCCGCTCGTGCCCCACTTCGTTCGGTCAAGCAACAGCAGATTTTTCTGAGCTTGCGAAGAAAACATGAAACATCTTTGATGTTACTTTAAGAGGTAATTTCTTTTTGCTTCGCAAATCGGCTTCGTGAAAACCAGAAATTAGTCAAAATGTCAATCCAGCTCTCAAAAATTTCTCAGCTCGTCATTTCATTCCAGAGTATAAATTTTTGGAGAGATTGCCACTTTTTTTAATCGCGGAAAACAGATATACTCCTTGCGGTCTTATAGCTCAATCATGCAACAATGCAGATGAACCAAAACTTTATTAATTTCCTTTCCCAGACCATTGTATGAATGAAAAAGCACAAATTAATTTAATTGATTTTATCGCAGGACTGGTTGTTATCGCCGGTGGCACCCTGATAGCTTTGTCATATTCAAACTTAGGAATAGTTTTTACAAGTTTAGGGTTGTTAATTGAAGCAATTAAATTTATGATTCAGTCTGGTGTAAAATGATTGAAGCAAATGTAATCGTCGGAATATTAATAATTTTAATTAATTTAATTCCGATGATTTTAAGAAAATGGAGTGTCCTTTATTTTACAATTACTTTATCAGTTGTTCTCGCCTTAATATTCCGGTTTGTTCAGGGATAAATGTTCATCAATTAAAACATTTCTTAATTTCAAAATATTTTCAACAGAATAATATTTCTCAATTACCAATCTAAAGAAATCATAATCCTAATACAAATTAAGGGTCCTTCTTCTAAATTATAGACGTTGTTGACTTGCAATCTATCTTAAGAATTTCTTAGGATTTATTAAACTGCCTTTTCATATGGCTTTTTCCATAAACACAAAACTTTATTAATTTCTTTTTACATCATTAAATATGCCACACCAATGCGTTCATTGCTCTAAAATAATAGATGTAGGAAGTAAAGAGATTTTTGAAGGTTGCAATAATTGTAAGGGAAAATTTTTTTTCTACATCCGGGACGAACAAATTTCAAAATTAAAAGAAGAAAAAGAAGCTCCTGTTCCGGAATTTAATACTATTGACAAAAAGCAGGTGGAAGAGGACGTTAGAAGTATTTTAAAAATTGAGGACGACGAAAAACCGGTTATACTTGACCTTGAAAGTGTCAGGACTTTAGCTCCAGGCAAATATGAATTTGACATCGTTTCCTTAATCAACAAAAGGCCTATCGTCTTCAAACTCTCCGAAGGAAAATACATAATCGACCTTGAGGGAATGTGATGTGGCATCAAAAACTAAAATAAATTTTTTTCTTTTTAATGAAAGTAAATTATATGTTAGAAGAAATTTTAAAAAATTACCCTAAATAACCTCCCCTGATTTTATTAAATCTTTTTAATTATTCCTGATAAAAAACCAATTCTATTTGTCCTGTCAATCTCTTCTTTAGCTAAACTTACAACTATTCTGCATCCTGGTTTAATTGGTCTGCCATATTTATCAATTAATTCGTCTAATTCACTCTTTGTGTTATGGGCTATAGTTAATAATGCATTTGGACTTGATAACGAATCAAATACATGGTCAAATCCTGCAAATGTATAAATTGATTCAGGGTCTCTATTTAATAATGCATTTGCTCTTAACCAACGAAATTCATCTGTTAATCCTGCAATTAATTCTATTTTTGCTCCGTTGGTTGCGTTTCCTCCAGTGAATCTTCCATCTGATGAAAGCCTGTAGGTTCTGTCTTTTTCATCTACAAAAGTTCGCCCTGCATACCTTTCTAAATCTCTTGGATTAAACTTTCCAAGCCAATATTTAACATTTTTCATAAATAATTAGGAAAATTAGACTTTATAAAGTTTTGTGTTAAATACTACTATATAATTAATACTAATAACTGAATTTCTAAATGGCTAATTTAATAAACTCATCTCTCTTTTTTAATTAATGAATGTAAACAAATTATTAGAAGAAGTTTTAAAAGAAATAACTCCGAACAAGGATGAAATTTCTAAATCCTTAAAGATTGCAAATGACTTAATAAAACTTTTGAAGAAACAAAATCTAAATGCTTTCATCGGCGGAAGTTTCGCAAAAGGAACAGTCGTCAGGAGAAAGGAAAAACAGGATCTTGATATTTTTGTAGTTTTTAAAACAAACGAAGAATTGGAAAAGTTAGACGAGGTTTTAAGGAAAATAAATCTTCCGGGAATATTAAAAAAAGTTCACGGTTCAAGAGATTATTTTCAAATAATTTGTGATGAATTTATTATTGAATTAGTTCCTGTCTTAGAAAATAGTTTCCCAAAAAATGCAGAGAATGTGACGGATTTTTCATTAAGTCATGTAAAATATGTTGTGAAAGAAATTTTTAAAAACAAAAAATTAGCTGATGAAATTAGATTATCAAAAGCATTTTGCGAAGCTCAAAAAATATACGGGGCTGAAACATACATCGGAGGGTTCAGCGGATATTCTTTAGAAATTTTAACAATTCATTTTGGAAGTTTTGAATCATTGTTAAGAAATTTGGTTTCCCCCCCGTCTAAGTACCGAGAAGGAGATAAAATAGTAATTGACCCAAAAAGACATTTTAAAGAAAAAAAGGAGATCTTACGGGAAATCAATGCATCGAAATTAACCGGTCCGATAATTTTAATTGACCCAACATACAAATATAGAAATGTCTCTGCAGGATTAGGCGAAGAAACTTTTAAAAAATTCCAAAAAGTAGCGAAAGAATTTTTAGATAATCCAAGCAAAGATTTTTTCAAAGAAAAAGAATTCAACAAAAATGAGTGGATAAAAAGAAACAAAAAATCAAATCAAATTTTTATAGAACTCTCTTTGAGCACAAAAAAAGAAAAAAAGGATATCGCCGCTGCAAAAATGAAAAAATTATTTAATTTTGTCGTATGTGAATTGAATAGATGTTCCCAAAAAGTAAAAGTCTGGGAATTCGTTTACGAAGAAAACTCAAAAAATGCCAAAGGGTTTTTGATTGTCGAAGAAAAAAAAGAAGTTGAAATAAAAGGTCCTCCAATAAAATTAAAAGAAGCTTCAGAAAAATTTAAAAGAAACAAAACAAACATTTTCAAAAAATCAGGTCATTTTTGGTTTAAGGAAGAATGCGGAATAAAAAATGTTTTGGAAAAAATCAGAAAAGTTCAAAGTGAGATGGGTGTTGAGGTTATTTTCAAAGTTATTTAATCATAGGTGTTTTTTTATTTTCATTTTTGAATTTGATTAACTCCGGACAGAGCCTTAAGGTGCCGATTGAAGGTAAGAGATTTTAATGAATATTTATTTGTATATGCCTTTTCTTGGACCAACCTCAATAACATAAATAATTAATTTATTATTTATATATCTAATATTGCTCTGTAATTGCCTATTCTAAAAATATAAAGGTGAGTTCCTGTTTTTCTTTTGACAAAGTGGTGTGGACGAATTTTTATTCTTTCCAGAGCGAAACCAATTCTATCTCTTAATGCAGGGGGAAGTTTAGATAATTGTTTTTTAGATTTGTCAGAAGAATGATTTCATACATTTATATTTAGCTCCCTCTTTACATCTCCCCATTTGTGGACTTTTCCTCCTCTAATTTCCTTTTCACTTTGTGCAATATTTTTTTTCGTACTTTCAGAAAATTCCATTCGGTCTTCTATCAAATCCCAAATGAGATCTTCATAGCTTTCTTTTTCATGAATTTTCATCATTCTAAGCTTATCTAAAAGTTCTCTACTTGCCTGAATTGTCGTTTCCATACTAATTCCATAGCTTACTATAGTCTATAAATATTTCTAATAGATTTAACAAGTTGCCTTAGAATCAGACATTTGTTCATAAAAACTCTTTGAAAAGTGTTTTCTTATTTTAAGACGAAAGAAAACTAATTAAATATTCATAATAAATTCATAAATTCTTCTTTAGTTAGTCTAGATTGTCTTATAATCTCTAATAAAGTACCTTTATCTATTTCCTTATGATTAGGGACTACTAAGCTGAATTTTTCTTCAGAAATTTCTTTTTTCAAAATAACATGACTACCCCTTTGTCTAACAAAAACAAATCCTGCTTTAGAAAGCAATTTAATAACTTCTTTCCCCGACAACCGAGGTAGTTTTTTCATTAAATTCTACTCCAAAATTTACCACCATAACATCCCCAGATTCAACTCCTTCAGGAACGCCCATTTCCTCAAGGTATAATTCCACAGCTTCTTTTAAATTAGCTAAAGTTTCTTCAATAGTGTATCCCTGACTAACTACATCTAATTCAGGGCACAAAGCTACAAATTGTTTTTCTCCCTTCCTAATTACTGCTGTAAAAGACTTCATGGAAAACATAAGAAGAACAGATTTATAAAACTTAGCTTTAGATAAATTTAACAAGTTTTTTTGAATGAACTAACAACATTTTCTTAAATAAAAATCCAGGTATTACTAAATAAACTCTTTACATATTTTAAAAAGTTTGAAATTGCGAGAGATATTAATTGTGTAAATAACATTTTATAAATAAATTGTTTATTTTCTTTATTTTGCTGTTTTGCACGATTCTAAGAGCAAAGAATAAAGTGCCAACGCAAGTTACGTCATTTTTGCGATGACCAATTTTGTGCAAGATATGATTTGTAATCTCCCCGCAATAGGCATCCATAAGCAACCTATTTTTTTTCTTGTTTATAATTTAACAAATTGTCAAATTAATAATGAACATTACGTTTCTATTTTACAAGAACAATTATATGTGGCTTTGCTGTTTCATGGCTCTGTTGTGCAACACAGTACTTCATTTTATTCTCTTCGCTGAATCTTAACAATCTCACCAGAAAGAAATCCAACCCGTTCATATCTTCTCATTTCTGAATCTTCTAAACTTAGAGCTATTCTATCTCCCTCTTCAATTGGTTTCCCATACTTTTTGATTTTTTTATCCCATCCCCCCTTATCTCTGGGATCAGAGGTCAACGCCATTCTTACATCCATCCAATGTTCAGGAGCTATACCCGCTATCATTTCAATTTTTGCCCCTTCAATACTCTCTCTTCCATGAAATCTTCTTTCTTCAGACAAGCAATAAACCCCCCCATCAGCGTCTTCAAATTCAATTCCAAAATACTGGGTTAAATCTCTTGGGTTATATCTGTTTCTGCCGAAAAATTTCATCATTAATCCCTCCAAGCTATATCAAAAAGATATGCAAGAGAGTTTATAAAAAATGGAGAGTTTATCCAAACGCCATAATCAAAATCCTCGTGCACCTTTGTTGGCTTTATTGTAAAAATAATCTCGTTCTTATCCGCAATCACAAATCTGGAATTAAGCGGTTTTGATTTTATCTTAACGCCAAATTTTTTAATTAATCTCTTTGCTTCCTCTTCGCCATCGGAAATAATAACCTTTACATCAATTCCTCTTTTCTTAAGGGCAGAAAAAGCGTCCTTGAACATTTTTTGTTTTGACATTAATTCAAATTCACTCGTTGCCATATAAATAGTTGTTTGCGCGGATTCCATTAAAGCCCTCATTTGCAGATATAAATTTGACCTCCCTTTAATAGAAGTTGAAAGCTCGTGATTCTTTATTGGCTCAATGCCGGATTTATGCAGTTCTTCTAATTCCTGATATTCTTTGGTTTCTTTTAATGTAGAAAGTGTCTTTACTTTTTCCTCTGCAAGCATCATAGTGTTGTTTCTCATTTTTTCAATAACTATTTTTGGCTTTACAGCAATATACTTTACAGGTTTTCCAAGTTTTTGAATTACAAATCCCCTTTTCTCCAAAGATTCCAAAACATCATAAGTTCTTGACCTTGGAACTCCGGAAAGTTCAGCAATCTCCCCGGCTGAAGAAATTCCCCTGGAAAGCAAAGCTAGCCAAACCTTAGTTTCATAAATATTTAAGTCAAAGTAATCTTTCAATTTTCCCACTAATTCAGTTTTTACTATCATTTTTCTGTTGCCTCCATAACATCGTCTAAAGTCTGAATAGAGTCAACCGAACTTTTATTAACAATTTTTCTTTTAATCTTATAAAGTGGGTCATCAAGACCAATTCTTATATTATTAAAACCATAATCCGTTGATTTTACATCTTCTAATGTTAAGAATTTACCATCATATTCGGTAAAATCTCCTATTTCTAAATGTCCACTATTTGATTCCAAAACAACCCTTTTTCCGAGATATTGCGAAATTGAATCTAAAGATATTTTTCCTTGTCCCTGTAATTCTTGTCTCATTCTCTGTTCTTGTTTTTCTTGTGCCATTTCACTACTTCCAAATAAACCCCTTTTATAAACCTTTCGCTTGTTGTCTTTTTATGGGGGTTACATAAACAATAAGTTTAAATAACTCAATTTTTTGGGATTATTATGAACAAAATAAAAAACATCCTGATATTCTTTTTAGGATTTTTTAGCTGTGCTTTCATTCTTCTTTCAATTTCTTATTCTAATATCGAAGTCCCTTTTCAAAACCAAATTCTCATATTTCCAAATTATTCAACAATTTCTCCTTCAGACTCCGTCGCTGAAGAGAACATTCTTTTATATAAAGACAGAATAATCCTTTTAATTCCCGGAGCAAGCATTTCAAATTACGCACCAACCGGGAGCATGAGGCCTTTATTAGATGAAGGTTCCAATGGAATAAGAATAGTTCCAAATTCAGAAGACGAAATAAAAATTGGGGACATAATAAGTTATCAGGCAGGAAATAATTTAATAGTTCATAGGGTAATAAAAAAGGGTTTTGACGAAGAAGGAATTTATTTTATTACAAAGGGGGATAACAATTCCTTTGAAGATGAAAAAATCAGATTTTCTGATATTAAATATAAAACCATTGGGATTTTGTGGTGATTAAGCTGACTTGAAAAGCAAAAATTCTTAATGTAAAATTAATTATGCCTGCACGAAAGGCATTGCAAGAAAAGTTTGATTTTTTAATAGATGTTTTTTCTATATTTCAGCCCCTTTTAACTTAACAATGCAACGCTTTATTTAAATAAATATAATGCTTTAGAAATACTTTCTCTCAACATAATTCTAAAAAAATTATCTTTGTCCATTGAAGCGTCCTTCCTAAAAATGAGCTAATTTTAAAACAGAAAAATTTATAAATATGTAAGAACATGTAAGAACATGGCTGATAGAAAAAGAATGAGAAAATTGCGAAAGAAAAGAATAGGCTCTGTTAAGAAGCAGATAGAGAAACACGAAGAAAAAATTAAAAATGAAAGAGGAAGGTTTGATACAACAAAAGACTATTGGAAGAAGGAGATTGAGGAAAAATTTCTGAAGCAAATTGAGGATGATGAAAAAAATTTGGAAAAAAAATAATGATGGAAATTCAGATAAAAAAAGCAGTCAGGGCAGGGAATTCTTCGGCAGTTCTGCTTCCAAGAGCGTGGCTTGATAAAGAAGTAAGAGTTGAACTACTGGAAAAAACTCCTGAAAAAATATTGCATAATGTTATTGAGATTGCAAAGAACCATATTAATCTCGAAAGCATAATCGGAGTTTATTTGGCCGGCAGTTATGCAAGAAAAGAAGAAGATGAAGGCAGTGATATAGATATATTAATTGTAACTAAAGACATTGATAAAAAAATGATTAGTGATGGGATTTATAATATCTTAATAATTTCTTTAGAGCTATTAAATCAAAAATTAAAAAAAGATTTGCTTCCCATTGGGCAGATGTTAAGAGAAGCGAAGCCACTTTTAAATTCTGCATATTTGGATTCAATAAATATAAAGGCAACAAAAAGAAATGTTAAATGGTATATTGAAACTACCGAAGGTAAATTAAATATCATAAAGAAGGCTGTTGAAATAGCAAAAAGGAGAGAATCAAAGTATCTTGATGATATTGTTGCCTACACCCTCGTATTGAGAATAAGGACATTGCATATAATCGAGAAACTTATAAAAAATGAAGAATATTCAAAAAAAGAATTTATGAAACTAATCAGAGATATCGGGGGAGAAAATGCTTATGAAAGATATTTAGCTGTAAAAAATAATTCTAAAAATGGGGAGGGGATTAGTATCTGGGAAACTGATAAATTATATGGATATTTGAAAGATGAGCTGAATAAGGTTAAAAATTTACTATAAGATTATTTTTTCAATTTCTGCAATCCTCTAAAATCTTTATATTTGCTACTAAAATCCCCTTATTTTAGAAATCTATAGGTGCTAATATCAGATTAAAAGTTTAATATCTTCTGCATTACTTTAATAAATTAATTTATTGTCTTCCAACCAAAAAATCAGATAAGAGCTGATTACTTTATTTATCCGCATTTAAAGAAAGAAATCTAATCTAAATATAAAATAAAATTTCTTTCGCTGTCAAGCATAAGTAACTTCAATCATCCAATAATAAACAAAAAGAATCTCTGTTTATTACTTTAATTCTATAAAACAAACAAAACCCATGCCAACAACCCAACAAAAATCCCCGCGGTTATATAGGGCATTGCGGGATAAGCTTTATCTTTCTCCGTTATTGCAAATAAATATGTGAGCCCCAAAAGAGAACCGAACAAAACAAAAAGTGCAGGCACAATATCAAAAGCCCGAAGGAAAACCCCCGCCGTGATTATAGGAAAGATAACATCTCCTCCTCCAAGAATTGCAAGACTAACTTTGAATTTCTTTTCCCGAATTTTCTTTGGAATCTTTTTCCCTTTGTATTTTTGCTTTAGATTCTTTATCTGCTTCTTTACTTTTGAAGAAGCACTTGGGAGCAAAAACCCGCCGAAAAGATTCAATTCTTCCATTTGAAACTTTGCCATTTTTTGCATAATCCCACTATGCCAAACAGCCCACATATCATAAAGAGAAATTAAAATCAAAAGGATGATAGCAGAATAAACGCTCAGGATTGGAACAAAAACGGCGGCGATTCCGGGATAAATAAGAAGCTCAGTAATATTATGAACCCAGACATTAGGTCTAAAAATTTTTAAGTAAGCAAGAGGAACCGCAAAAATCAGGGTTAGAAGAGTTGGATTAGCGAATGAATTTCTAAAGAAAATATAAAAAACAATTCCAAGAGCTAAGGCGACGACGAAGAAAAACCAGGCACGAATAATAAATTTCCATTTATATTTCATCAAAACAAAAATCAAAAAGAATGCAAACATGAAAGCGATAATCAGGGAAACGAAATTTTTTTCCGGTTCTTCTTCCGGGGGGTCAAGGTTGAATGGCAAATCGTTTCTAATTTCTTCCCCGGTAATAGGATTAATAGAAGTGGAATAAGAATTAACAACACCAAGACCAATAAACTGCGTCAGCAAAAACATTCCAAGAAGCATTAAAGTTATTGATAATTTATGTTTCACTTGTCTCTTCTTTTTAGAAAATTTGGGAAACTGACATTTCTCTAAAAGCACCACCTATCGGTGCAGTTAAATAGAAAAACTTAGATTCTAAAACTCCGTTTTGATATTTAATTTTCATTAATAAGAATAGAAGAAAGAGTTTTTAAAAGCATTTATTTCTTTAGTATCTTCCGATATTTATAAAAGATTAAGGAAGTCCTAATAATCTTTTATCTCGTCGGGATAAAATTGATATGTTTATTTATTAATCGGGTGATCATTTAGATAGATTAGATAAGTTGCAGAAAGTTATCTCATCACGACGAGATTACAAATTATTTCTTATTTAAATTTGTCATCACAAAGACGACTTAATTTGCCTTAGCACTCTATTCTTTAATATCTTTTTAAACTTAATAATTATGAAAAATCATTGGGATACTATTTCTTTTTTATTTCAAAATAAGCAACAATCAAACTTAAAATAAAAGTCACAACGGCTAAAATAAAAAGTCCTCCGCCATCGTCGTTGAATACAACTCCAATAAAAAACAGATGGGAAAATATTGCTCCAACCATCAAGATCACTGCGCCCATCGAGGCAAAAAATGCAGTTGAAGGAATCAAAATTCCAACAGCAACAAATAGTTCAATTATTCCGAGTAAAATTCTCCCCCATGGCTCAATACCGAGTTCAGAAAAAAGCAAAACGCTGTCGGGATGGGTGGTAAATTTAAAAAAAAGAGTTTGCAGAAGTATAACAGCAATAATAACCTTCACAATCCAAATACTAATTATTTTTATCTTCATATTCATCTTAATCTGACTGTCTCTAAATTCTTAGGTACAACGGTCTCGATTTTATAGGTCTTGTAAATGCTTGATGCTAAATCCAAAGCACGAGATTGCTCGCCGTGATTAATAATAATTTTTTTTGGCCGGGGACGTGCATTACTAACAAACGCCATTAATTCATTTCTGGATGAGTGACCTGAAAATCCTTCAATTGTCAAAAACCTCATTTTTACATTTACCTTGTCCTTCTCTTCAGGGAATTGAACCTCCCTTAAACCTTCTTTTAATTGTCTTCCTACGCCTCCCGGTGGCTGATAACAAGACAAACATAAACCATTATTTAGATTGTCGGCAAATTCTTTAAAATATTCAACTGAAGCTCCTCCAGCGAGCATACCAGATGTTGCAATAACAATGCAAGGGCCGCCCTCAATAACTTCTTTTCTTTCCTGAGCTGAACCAACTTGTTTGAAAGCATCGGAGATGAAAGGGTTTTTGTCTGAAAAGATAGACGAACGAATATTATTTGATAAAAAATCAGGATAAGCAGTATGAACTGCATTAATGTGCCAAATCATTCCGTCAACATAAATTGGAACTTTTGGAATCCTCCCGGTTTTAATTGCTTCTTCCATCATTAACATTTTTTCCTGCGCGTGTCCGGTCCCGAGTTCAGGCAGCAAAACTTTCCCGCCTTTTGAAATAACATCATTAATAAAATCAATTAATTCCTGTTCAGATTCTCTTCTTGAGGGATAATTGCAATCCTTCCCGCCATAAGTGGATTCCATCTGCAAAGTTTCTAATCGCGGAAAATAAGTCGCTGCAGAATCAAGCAACCTTGTTTTTCCATATTTTAAATCTCCGGTATAAATATAATTGTGAAGACCATTTCCGATATTAAAATGAATCATTGCAGAACCAAGGCAGTGTCCGGCGGGATACAAAGTGATTCTAATATCTGGAGTAATATCAGTGACTTCATTAAAATTTAAAGAGATGGAATGCTTAACCATATTTCTGACATCAGTTGACTTGAAAATTGGAGCTGCGGCTTGTTTGTAAGCCACCCCGATAAAATCAAGTGCTAATAGGGCCGCAACATCCCTCGTAGGCGTCGTCATATAAACCGGCCCCCTGTATCCCATCTTATACAGATAGGGAACTAAACCCGAATGGTCCAGATGTGCATGGGATAAAACAACGGCATCAACCGTATCCAAATCAACTTCAGGGATTTCCAAGTATGGATATTTATCTTTTCCCTTAGCAGAAACATCAATTCCGCAATCAACTATCACAGAAGAAATTGGAGTTTGAAGAAGAAAACACGAACGCCCAACTTGCCTGCCGGAACCAAGAATCGTCAAACGAACCCAGCCCTCCATTTTTTCAGGATTCCAGTCTTTATACAATCTTTCTCCAATTGAATTTAGAAATTTTTTTCTATAAGAGTTGTCCTGATATAAAACTTCCCTAATTTTATCTGTAATTTTTGAAGGAATTGCGGCACTTCTTTGAACTTGTGGGGTCCAAAGAGTCGCCAATTTTATATCTTTTAAAACTGAGCCTGCTTTGCCAATTGCAACTCCTGGTTTTTTAGTTTGTATAACTACAACACTTCTTTGAGGGTCAAAAATAATTCCATCAAGCTCTGCTTCTCCCGGAATCAACTCTCTAATCTTCCTCTCTGTTTCTCCCTGGTCTAAAAGAATTTTTTTATCAGCCCGAAGCTCAATCCTTTTTTTAATATTATTCACCACTTCTTTTATTGAAGAATCTCCATTTTTTAAAAATGCGATATCTGAAGTGTAAACTACAATATTCGCGCCCTCAAAAATAGTCGAGCTGACCACGCCCTTCGGTAATTGGTCTCCAATTGTCTTTAAGATATCTGCCATTTTATTATATTTTCTATCAATAACTAATCATGTTCTTTGTAAATTTTCTCAAGCTTTTGTCTCGACACATGATTTATTCCGTCTTTTGTTATAGTTAAAACATCGATCCCATTTCCTGAAGCAACATCCCGCTCTGAAGAGGATTTTATTGCATTCAAAGCAAGTTCCACACCTTCTTCAATAGTCATGCCTTTTTTCCATTCTCTCTCCAGCAATCCTAAAATATAAGGCATTCCCGAAGAAAAATTTGCATCAAAATCTTCAACTTTTACAGCACTTCCCGCGGGCTCAACAGAATAAAGTTCTGCATTTCCATCTTCGTTCAATCCACCAACCATTAGTCCTGCCATAAAGGGAATCATAGAAGGTTGCCTGATATTATTATAAGACATCATGGTTATCATCCCGGCGGCCTCCCTCACCGTCGGTCTTTTCCTGTCCTTTAATTCTTTAAGTTTTAATTGAGCCCTAATTAACTTTTTCGCAAGCTCAATGTCTGAAGCAATACCCGTTCCGGAAATAACCAAATAATCATTTATCATATCAACCTTTAACTTATCCTTATTCATAACAATGCCTCCTGCGGTCGTTCGTCTATCCCCAGCCATAACAATCCCATTCTTACAGACTATTCCCACAAGACTGGTTCCTGTGGTCATAATACTTTTCTTTAAATCTTCGTCCATTTTATGCCTCATAGAATTGAGCTTCTAGAATTTACAGAAAAGTGAGTAATTACCTGTTTAAAAAGTTTTGGGTGAGGCCGGCTCCATCCCAAATTAGTATGTTTCATTCATTATCCTTTCCCCACCCTCAGGGAAATCCCAAACCCGAGGAAACCAAGGTTTCCTACAGGTACCTTCCTTCAAGATAGTCGACTTCGTCGTGTCCATTCTCGTGTGGGGTGATTTCAACTCACGATTTACTTTTGTTGATTTTTTATTTGTCAAAAGCAAATCGCTCGCCCACCCTATTTTTATGAATGAAATATATAAATTTAATTTGGGATGAATCTGTTTTCGTTTTTTTGAAAGTTTTTGTTTTGCTTTTTATTCTAGAAGAATTATTCTTAATTTTATAATGATCACCTAAGTGTATATGCTGGGGACATATGTCACCTGCGTATACAATAATTTGCCCTATCTAAACCCTTATAAATCCACTTTTCATGTGTAATTTATGAATTACGAACAACTACTCGAAGAAGCATATAAGAATGTCGAAGTAAAAACCCAGTGTGAACGCTTTGAAGTTCTAAAAGTAAAGGGCCATCACGAGGGTTCAAGAACAATAATTTCTAACTTTTCATCAATAGCTTCCTGCCTTAGAAGAGATCAAAACCATTTAATAAAATTTTTAAGCAAAGAACTTGCAAGCTCGGCAGAACTATCTGGAGACAGATTAATTCTTCCAAGAAAAGTATCTTCCGCAGATATTAACGAAAAAATCAAAAAATATGTAAACATATTTGTTTTGTGCTCAAAATGTCAAAAACCGGACACAGAATTAAGCTTAGAAAATATAAAAGTTTTTCTAAAGTGCATGGCATGTGGAAGCAAACAGGAAATTCAGAGGATATAGTTCAAAAATAGGAAATAAATCAAACAAGGAGGAAAAATGGAAGGAAGATGTATGAAATGTAAGGGTCAGATGGCTATGAAAGACGTTCAGATGACTCAAACATCAAGAGGCGGATACATGGCTAAAGGAAAATGTGAATCTTGCGGAACAACTGTTTGCAAAATTTGTTCCAAGGACAATGCCGAAAAAGCAATGGAGTCTGGAGAAGCAAAAAAAGCCTTTTAATTTTTTAAAATTTCCCCATCTCAAATGGGGAACAAAATTCTTTAATGAATTTTGCAATTAGATGATTATTTAAATCATGAAATTTTGAAACCATGATGAACGAAAAAATAATCTTGCTAAAAGTCCATAAATCATATAGGCTTGTAATCGCAGTTTGCGATAAAGAGATTTACGGAAAAATATTTGAAGAAGAAAATAAGAGATTGGACCTCTCCGGAGAATTTTTCAACGGAGAAGAAATGACAGAAGGAGAAACAAAACAAAAGATTATTCTTTATCTAAAAGAAGATGCAACATTTAATATAGCTGGAGAAAACTCCGTAGCTCTTGCAAAAGCACTGGGGATAATTTCTAACGAAGGAATAAAGAAAATTGACGGCGTTCCCTTAGCGATGGTTTTATCTTGATTTTTTTCTTTTATAGAATTGGAATATAAGAAGAATATTAGTCCAAGTTTATAAAGTTCATCTCCAGATTATGCGACAACACCATCCCAACTACATTGTTAAGTTAAGGGAAACTGATTGACTAAAAATTTATTTTAATAATAATTTCATAAGAGAACATCAAAGTATAAAATGCTGTCCTTATGAATTGGCTATTCCTAATCTAACTTTAAAGAATGAGAATAAATGGTTGGAGTTGATTAATTTGAGTAAATGCCCATTACTGCGCAAAATTAAGTTTTATTATATGATTTATTGCGCATAATTAAAATGGAGATACATTAATCTTATTTTATCGTCGTAATTATCCTTTACACATTTTTCAAATGACTTTAAAGAATGTTTCTCAAAGATATGATAAAACTTCTTTAGTTGCTCAAAGACTTAAGAGAGCAACTTCTATAATCAATAAACTAAGGAGAAAATATGGGGGTAGAAAACCTACAATGAATTTATCTCAAATGCAAGACATAGCAGGTTGTAGGGCAGTGGTTAATGATGTTAAAATTGCAAAAGAAATTTATAATGACTATTATCTCAAAGGGAATTTAAAGCATAAGAGGGTTGGGAAAAAAGATTATATTACATTTCCAAAAAAGGATGGGTATAGGAGTTTACACATTGTTTATGAGTTCAAGAGTGATAAGGGGAAGAAAGAATATAATGGACTAAAAGTTGAAGTTCAAATAAGGTCTAAATTACAACACTTATGGGCTACTGCTGTTGAAACAGTAGATTTTTTCACAAGACAAGCCATTAAGTTTAATGAGGGCAGACCAGATTGGGCAGATTTTTTTAAATTAGTAAGTTCAGCATTCGCAATAAATGAAAATTGCCCAATAATTGAGGGGACAACTGCTAATGAGAAAGAACTATGCACCCAAATAATGAATAAAGAAAAAGAATTAGAAGTAATACATCGTATGGAAGGATGGACTCACGCAATGAAATTCTTTAACGAAGAAGTAAAGAAAAAAATGAGAGGAAAAGTAAAATTTTTCTTGTTGGAACTTGATATTTTGGGAAATAAACTAAGTGTTAAAGCATACACTCAAAAACAAGAAAAACAGGCAATAGAAGATTATGATAAATTAGAAAAAAGACATAAAGGAAGAACTGACTATGATGTTGTTCTTGTTGGTGCAGAAACTACCAAGGACTTGGAAAAGGCATATCCGAACTATTTTGTTGATACGAGAGAGTTTATTTTTGAATTAGAAAAAATAATAAAGAAAGCCAATTAAATTTTTTTATCTATCTACCAACCGCTAAGGTAACAATGTACTTCTCAAGGCTCCATCCCAAATTAGTATGTTTCATTCATTATCTGCTCCCCGCCCTTGGGGAAATCCCGAACCTTCTATTTGGTAATCTCCCCCGCCCATGTTTTATAAATGAAACATATAAATTTAATTTGGGATGGAGCCACTTCTCAACATACTTTTATAAACTAAAAAATATTTTTTATATAATGGCATTTACAAAATTCAAAGACAAATCAAAGAAAAATAATCCCAAAGAGATTGTTCCCTATGATGGTCCTGTGAGGGTCAAGGTTCCAAGAGGAAAGGAAATAATCGGGATAATCACAAAAAGATTTGGCGGCTCCCGTATGAATGTTTCTTGCATGGATGGAAAGACGAGAAATTGCAGAGTTCCGGGAAGAAAGAGAAGAGGTCTTTGGCTTAGGGAAGGAGATGTGATAATAATTGAGCCATGGGAATTTGACAACGATAAAGGAGATGTTTTATTCAAGTATACTCTAAATGCTATAGAAAAACTTAAGTCAATGGGATTATTAAAAACGGAAGTGAGTGAATTTTAGAATGGCTGAATATTTATCTTGAGAGAGTTTGTGTAGTAAGTGGTACTATTTTTATTTTTTATATAAAGGTGTCCCGCTGCAGCGGTTTAAAATATTTTTCGAAAGGTCTGTCTGGTTTAGGAATACTAATTTCTAAAATCTTATCCAAATATTTTGGGGAATAATCTTTGTCAATTTTTCCAAAGTAAATGCTAACCTCTTCTATTTCAAAAGGTGTAGTTTCCATTGCGTTTTTCAATCCTTCAGGTGTGGTTATATTGTCCAGAGAAAGAAAAACTTTATCATAATGTTTAGCCACATTTAATGCTTGAGACCTTTTAAAATCACAATCAGATTGGCTCATTTTTCCATCCCTAACTTCCATTCTTGCAAGTGCAAATTGACACTCCATTAATTCACTTGGAGTTATACTTCTTATCTCTGGTAAAATGTATGTCCCAGCAAGGCTGTAACGTGCTACATAGTTTAATTTTGGAGTTCCTTCTGGCAAATAAACTAATCCCGTAATTGGATTTATTTCTTGAGTTGCCTCATTTTCATAATCAAAATCTTCTCTTGGAGTTCTCTCTTGGTTTAAATCTCTCCTTCTTTCTGCATCAATCTTTGTATCCTCAACCATAACAAATCTAAAAATATTTACTTTATAAACTTTTAGATATGTTGCCTTTATGGAGTAGTTAGACAATACAAAACAAATCCCAAATAATCTTATAAACTTTCTTTCTCTGTAAAAACAATGAAAACCCTATTAATACAAAAGCTTAACAAGATAAAAAAATCCGTTCCTATAATTGAAGAAAAGATATCCGTAAATATTATATTTGGGAAAAGAAAAGACAGAATTTCAATAAAAGGAAAAGAGCTGGATGAGTTTATAGCAGAACAAATAATTTTGGCGGTTGATTTTGGATTTCATTTGGATGACGCGCTTCTCCTAAAAAATCAGGACTTCGTTTTAGAATTCATAGATATAAAGGAACACACAAGAAGAAAAAATTTAAAAGATGTTCGGGCAAGAATAATTGGGAGAAATGGTAAAGCCAAAAAAACTATAGAAAAGTTAACCGGAGCAATAATTGTTATTAATGAAAATAATATTGGTGTAATTGTGGACTCAAGACATTTAGATTCAGTAATCCAAGCTATCGAATCATTAATCCGGGGCTCAAAGCACGGAAATGTCTTCGCTTATTTAGAAAAACAAAACATAAACCGAAGAAAATTCGACGACGAAGATTTAGGGTTGAAGGAAGTGTGAAAGAATAAGTTTTATAATAAATTTTGGTCGCTTTAAATCGGACTTCGTCATGATTTTCTGCTCAACACAAAAAACAAAAATAATCCATGTAAATTCTTGAGATGATTTGTTCTACATAAACTTTTCTAATGTTACTTATTTTTGGAGAAAGAAATCTAATATTCTTTTCAAAATAAGATTTCTTTCGATTATAGTTTTATTCTAACCAATAACTTATTTCTAATCACTTTAAGTAAGATATATTTATTATTGTTTCATTATAAATCTGCAACGAAGTTGCTAATATTTTTAAAGGCAGAAAGATAGCTAATTCAATGCTCCGGTAGCTCAGTGGTTAGAGCACGCGGCTGTTAACCGCGGGGTCGAAGGTTCAAATCCTTCTCGGAGCGTAGATTTGAACCTGAGACGTCGAAGGCGAAAGAATTGCTCAAATTTTACACAATAAAAATAATAACTTTGCAAAATTTAGAGTGATTTTTGAGTAAAATCCTTCTCGGAGCGTAGATTTGAACCTGAGACGTCGAAGGCGAAAGAATTGCTCAACAACTAACTTAAGTTGTTTATTTTGTTGAGGTGAAAGTAAGCAGAATAATTCGCTTTGAGCAAACTAAAAATTAAATAATAAATTAAACATTATATTTTTGCGAAATGCAAATTGCGATTAAGATAGCCATTTTAAACAACACAAATACTTAAAAAAGAATTTCTTTAAAGAATTTCATGAAGACAAACATAGAAAATTTTAGGAATCTTCACGATGGAGCAAGAATTACTATTCTTGGGTCTTCTCCCACAATAAAATTATATGAAGGAGAGGAGGATGTTGCAATAGCAGTAAACGGGGCATCTATTTGTGATGTTGTAAAAGAATTTGGTGCGGATTATTTTGTATGTGGAGATAAAAACTCTCCAAGTCGAAAATGGTTTGAAGAATCTAGAAAAACCTGTAAATCCAGATTAGTAGCCTCGTTTATAGCTCCATATGACTATGAAGTGATTCTGAATTCCTTAGAACGAGATATTTTCAGAGATATTTTAGTTGAAAATGGAAACCATCAAAATCATTACGGTGGAGACATAAGATTTACGCCAGATTTTCAGGAGATAGCTTCTCCCCATGGAGTTTTTATTTACGCAGATTTATGGGAGCAGGAAATCTCGAGTGATCAGAGGCGTTTTTGCAGAGGGGGAACTATTTCCGGAGTAGCAGCTCAAATTGCTTTAGTAATGGGTGCTAAAGAAATTCATCTTTATGGTTGTTCATTTGGAAGACCAAATGGAAGCAATGTTCATTATGCATATAATAATGGAATAGAAACTGGAGGAATCCAACATTTTCATCCAATTAGGATGGACTACATTCTTAGTAGATTAGTTGAAGAAGGAGTTAGAATTGTAAGCCATGGATTTACAAAGTTGAGAGTTCCAGAAAAGATAAATGGTTTAACATCACCCCAATAATCTTATAAACTTCTCATCCTTTCTAAAAACATGCAACTAGAAGAAGCAATAAAAAAGCGAAAGAGCGTAACACGTTATCTGGATAAAAAGCCGGATTGGAGAAAAATTATTCAATCAATGGATGAAGCCAGATACGCTCCCAATGCTGACGGAACCTCAGCAATAAAATTCATATTAGTATCAAACGAAGAAAAAATACAAGAATTAAAAGAGGCAACACAGCAATCTTTTGTAGGGACGGCCAAATACATTGTAATCTTAGTTAGTGACGATTCAAAACTTATCCAAAAGTATGATGACCGGGGAAAAAGATATTCAAGCCTGCAAGCTGGTGCCGCAATTCAGAATTTCTTACTTTCATTAACCGAAAAAAAACTCGTAACAAAATGGGTAAAATATTTCGATGATGAAAAAGTAAAAAGGTTATTTGAAATTCCGGAAAATCTCTCAATAGAAGGAATTTTCCCGATTGGTCTCGAAACTAAAATTAAAACAAAAGAAGAAAGAAAAACCAGATTAGAGAATTTAGTCTATTTCGAAAAATGGGGAAATTCCAAAATGACGCCCCACACAAGGATAAGTTTGGAGAATTCTTGAAGAATCTCATTTTATTAGCACCGTTGCATGATTGAGATATAAAACAGCAAAGCATTATAAGTACTCTTCCGTAACATTAGGATTTAGAGAAGTTTATTTTTCAGAGATTGGTGAGGCTGAGGCAACCAACAAAATTCCGACCTCGAAAAATAAATTTGGGTGGAGAAACCTGCAAGTTTCTGGAACCGTTAAATTCCTTTTAGTTTCGTCTGACCAACTGGAAGACCGAGCCAAAGTGCAACGATGCCGAAAAAATCAAAGTTTGCGAGCGAGCGTTAGTTTAAACATCCAATGCAGGTGTTTATTATTGTATCTATAGAGTAGTGAATAAACGAAAGATTTATAAATCAATACATCTTCCCATTTTTATGAATAAATTACAAAAGATTATAGCAACAGGACTCGTAGCGGTTCCATTAGTGTTAGGTATGCCTAGTTGTAAAAAAGCAGAAAATGAAACTAATACTAATCAGACTAGAACAGAACAAGCTCGGGAAGATAATCAACAATTAAGAAACACTGTCTTAGGTTATTTATCACAACCAAAATTCTCAAATTCTGACTTTATGGAGCAAATAACCAGCACAAAAGCTGAATTACAAATGCTTGATTTAAGAGCGGGAATGGTATATTTATCAATACCTGAAAGGGAATTTACAAAAGAAGTGCTTGGAGAACTAGCAGTTAAACCAGATTTAGTTGAATTTGGAAAAACGGCTAATGGAGAGTTTAGTGGAAGTAGAATTGTACTTGGTGATTATGTTTTGAGAAAACCAGAAAGTTATTTCTTTAGATTTCCTTCAAACAATTTTAGGGTTGATGAAACAGATACAATAAACATCCCGTACAGAAGTGCAAATTATTCTATAAATATGCAAGAATTACAGGATTTTGTAAGCAATAAAAGTATTTTTGGAGGTCATCTTAATGCAGATACCGGAACAGACAGGTATGGAAGACCCAGAGTTATTGCGAACCATGGTGCTTTTGTAGCTAAAAAAGGAGAAAGTTCTTTAGAAAGATTGGTAAGCTCACTGACAAAAAATGAAAGTACTAATGAAGGGAAAGCACAAAGGCTACTTGATTTTGTTTCAGAAGAATTAAAGTATGACCATTCAGATGCAAATTCAAGAGCAGAAGTATTAAAACGACCAAATGAAGTTTTAATGACCGGCGGTTCAGATTGCAGTGGAAAAGTAATTCTTTACTCTTCATTATTAGAACAAACAAATGTAGATTATAGAATGGTTTATATTAATGGACATATTACAGTTGCAGTTGAAGGAGAGTATGGAAATAGAAATGGATTAAGTTTCAATATCGGAGATACAACTTATTCTATAGCCGAGACTACCGCTAGAGGTTTTCAAATTGGTCGCTCAAGATTAAATAAGGATTTGGGTATCGAAGATATAAAATATATACAAAGACCTGGTGAAGACTCAAAAATTTACGATGCTAAAACTAGTAACCCTTTGCCTTTTCGGTAAAATTAAAGAAAAATTGGGCTTAGTAAAATTATTATTGATTTTATAGTGGTTATGGAAGAAAAGCTTAAATAGTTTTATTGTTTGTTAATATAAATATGAGCCTAGAAAATATAATAAATTCAGGAAAAAGGATTCTTAGCAGAACTTTATTAGTGGGAACATTGGCTGTAAGTCCATTATTGAGTAGTTATGGTAAAGATGAAGATGCCATGACTGGAGAGACTCAGGCACTAGGTATATCAGAAGAGCTTCAAGAACAATGGCCAATCTGGAAATCTACTGATTTGGAATCAAACAAACACAAGGGTCCTATTTTAGCTTATAATAGAAAATTTAATATTAGGCCAAAGTTCTACGATGGATCAATACCTTTACAATATAAAGGCACAAAAACCCTAGGAGCAGGCCCTATGACTGGAACATCTAAAGTATTACGGTATAAATTTGAGGATTTTAGCAATTATTTCATTTACAGAGATTTTTTCGATCTTGTTGGAGCTGTTTCAGTAGACAATAATAACAAAATGGTTGCGGAAGCGAAAATAGATCTTTATATGAAAAAAGAAGGGAAGATATATACTCCCAATGCAGAGGTAGAAGAATTCCATTATGATGGGGGGCTACTTATTTTTCACTGCAAAAGTCAATTTGAAAAGGGCTGGGGTATGAAGCAGAAAGAGATTGAATATTCAGGCAAAAAACAAAAAGATTATTTTTTCATTCTTCCAATTGGAATTAGCGAGTAAAGTTAAATAGTTTAGTTGATAATAAAGCCCAATTTTTCTCTTTCTGTCGCCCGAGGGCAAATTGCAACTAACAACCATTAATCTACTTCTTTAAAAAAATATACAAATAGTTTATTCATAATTAGTCAAAACTTCCCTCACTATTAATATCTTCATAAGCAGAGAATGCAGCGGTACAGCATTCTGCAACTCCGGTAATTAATTGTTTGAAAGCGTTATCTGTGACATCTCCAGCAGCATAGACTCTTTCCAAATTTGTCCGGGAAGTTCTGTCAATTATAATTTCTTCCTTTTCATTAATTTTAATTCCTAATTTTTTTGCTAAGTCCGATAAGACAATATGTCCTATTGCAACAAAAACAGCAAAGCATTATAGATACTCTTCCGTAACATTAGGATTTAGAGAAGTTTCACAAAGTGAAATTTGGGGATTTTTCGCAGGAAAATCCCAGATAATCGCTCAGCCTGTCCCATAATTCTTTTCAAAAATGGGTCTGAGGTCTTCCCTAAAATAGTTCTGGTTTATCAATATCTCTTCGCTGTCAACAAATCTTCGTTCATTAAATAAACTGTTTTTGAATTATGGGGCAGGCTCTGCTGTTCAACTCCCCGAACGAAGTGAGAGCCTGCAAGGCGTTACCGAGAAAAATCTTGATTTTTCGATGGAGTTATGATGACCAGATTTAAGAGTGGGAAAAAGCAGTGCGATTGTTATACTAAACAATATAAAATTATATAAAGAATACAATAAAACCATATAATATGGCATTTGATACAAGAGTAGAAGATATGGTGGTGCTTGTAGTTGATAGGGATCATCAAAGACACGGACAAATAGGAGCAATGCTCTATCATGACTGGAAAGAATATGGGGGGATTGGAGTAAAATTTCCTAACGGCAATACAGAAGAATTCTACGACGGAATAATGAGGGGAGATGCTCCATCTAAAATACAAAGATTTTATAGACAGGCTGATGATAAAGGAAGAGAATTTGATTCTGAAGGTGGTGGACCTAATTCTTTCCAGAGAAAGTATTTAGAGCATGGAGAAAATTTAGAAAAGTTAACTGAACAATATAGAATATTGTTCGGTGAAGAGTTACCTCAAATGCCCGTTAATTCTGAATAAATCGCACTGCTTTGGGGTGATCTATAAAATAAGTCATCATAATTTGACTTAACAACTATTAATCGAGATTTACATAAGACATAATTTATATCTCCATGTAATGAGCCAACTTAAGCAACTTATTTTTCTTTAATCCTTAAACATAGTCAACTTCATCAATTAAGTTATCTAAGAATATTTTTTATTACTAAACAACCCTTCATATTAATCTCTAATATTCAAAAAAACAAAAAAATCCCAAAAAATGGGACAATAAAAAAATAAAAAATAAATTATGGTTTAGCTTAAATCGTCAAGCCCAAGTTCATTAACAGTAATCATTTTTTCTTCCATAAAAGAATTCCTTGTATTCCTACCGAGAATATATGGAGATTTAACCCCTGTCATGATTGTGATAACTCTGACTCTTCCCTGAAATTCTTTGTTAACTCTGGCACCGATAATAACTTGTGCTTCCGGGGATAAATTTTCAGTTACAAGCCTTCCGATACTGTCAAACTCTTCAAGTTTCAAATCAGGACCGCAGGTAATATGTATCAAAGCTCCGGTTGCACCCCTGTAATCCACATCAAGTAAAGGATGTGTAAGTGCTTGCTGAACCGCGGAATCGACTCGTGCATTTGAATTGTCTTCTCCAATTCCAATAACTGCGACATCGCCGTTCTTCATAATAGAAGAGACATCGGCATAGTCCAGATTAATTAAAGATGGAAGTGTAATCGTTTCAACAATTCCTTTAATCATTGTAGAAACTAATTCGTTAGCGACGGCAAAAGCCTGCTCCATCGGAAGTTGTCCGGCGATATCTACTAATCTATTATTATCCAGAACGATTACAGTATCAACAACTTCTCTAAGTTCCTGAAGACCAAACTCGGCTTTATCAATTCTTGCTTTCTCGGCCTCAAAAGGCATTGTAACAACAGCGATAACAACTGCTCCCGCTTCTTTAGCAAGCTGAGCAACAACCGGAATCGAGCCTGTACCTGAACCGCCACCCATTCCTGCCAGAACGAAAACCATATCCGAATTCGAAACAGCTCTCTTCAAGTCAGTCAGGGATTCTTTGGCAGCCTCTCTTCCTCTTTTTGGATAACCTCCGCAACCAAGCCCACGTGTAAGTTCTTTACCGATTAATAATTTTTCATCGGATTTAGTAATGGACAGGTGCAATGCGTCGGTATTTACTCCGTAAATCGTAGCGCCGTTTATACCTTTGTTAAAAAGCCAAGTAGCCATATTACATCCGCAACCTCCGCAGCCAAAAACCTTAATGTTCGCCTTTCCGGCTTTTAGTTCATCAAAGTTAATACTGTTTTTTTCAGAGTTTTCTATAGCTTCCTTCGCAAAATCTAATGGCATTTTCTTTTTTATTCAACCTCCTTTCAATTATATTAATGTAAGGCTTATTAATTATTCAAAATAATAAGAACTTCCTCTTTAAAAATATATATGTGGTTTGAGCAAACTAAAATTACAAGTTTTCATCAGAATATTTCTTCAAATTTTCCTTAAATTTCTTAAAATCTTTTTTTAAAATATTCGCACCAGAAGCTTTGAAATGTCCTCCGGCAGTTTTCCATTCAAAATCTTTCGTGCATTTCTTTAATAATTCTGCCATGTCAAATTTTCCACTTTGACATCTTGCACCAATAGAAATTTTATCCGCATTAGCCATAGGATTTGTAAATATAAAAATCTCTTCGGGATTGCGGGAAGAAATCATAGAAATAACAACACTCTTTACACTAAACTTCGGCTCAAAATAAAAATAATATATCTTTCCAATTTTTTTCTTTTCAACTTCAAAACTTTCCAAGGTTTTATCAATTTCTTCCTGAACAGGCTTGGAATACTTTTTTAAAGTTTTTATTTCTTCATAAATCTCTATCTTTTTCAAGATCTCAAATGCTTCTTTTGGATTCTTATTGAAATATAAAAGAAAATTGGATAAGGTATACACAAACTTCTTTTCAAATTCTTCCAGCTTCAAACCCTCTTTCTTCAAAAAACTATTGATAAATTCTTTATTTTCAGGGTACTTATGGCCGTAATCGCAAATAGTACCTATAATCCCAAGCCATTTTTTCTCTTCGGTAATTTCGTACGCAGACCGGGATGAAGGAAAATATTCTCCTTCCTCGGCTAAACTTCTGTATTCCAAAACTGCCTCCGTAATCTCAACATCTTTTGGGTGATGGTCAACATATAAAATCTCTTTGTCTTTCAACGCTTCCAAATAATCTTTAATCAATCCAGGACCAATATCTGTTATGATTATTTTGTTAAATTCTCTCATCGATTCTTTATTAATTTCTGAAATCCCGCGGGTAAATGGAAATCCTTCAACTTTCGCGTTTTTCTTTTTGCAATAAGAATACATTATAGTTCCTGAACAAAATCCGTCAGAGTCATTGTCAAAAATGACGGCAACGTTGTCTTTTGAAGAAATGTTTTTTGCAAATTCCTGAGCTTGGTCGAGATTAATTTTCGGCATTTTTCCTAACCTTTTTTTCTATCATAACTTTCTTTTTATTAGGGTCTTCAAATTCTTTCCATTCAGAAGAGCTTTCTAAACTATCTAACATTTTAAATCTTCTATCTCTTAAGGTTTTTTGGTTGGTTCTGATGACTAAAATTATCTTTTTGCTTCCATAAAAAACATCAACCTCATATTTTAAATTTTTATAATAATGACATTCGTCAACATACTCGTAAATACTCCCTTCAATTGGTTCTCCTGTACCAGGATCTTCTTTTATAAATAATCTTTTGGTCACACTTTCGTCAAAACCCAAATCTCCTAAGAATTTTCTAAAAATATCTTTAAAGGAATTATTTTTAACAAAACTATGTCTATGTCTAATTCCATTATTATTTGTTCCGGTTAATATAAATTTGTTTTCTGCCATAAAAATTCAAAACTTCTTAAGCTTTTAAATTCAGTTGATTGAACCATGACCCGTTTTTGCTAAAGCAGAAACAAGGGCGTAGCCAAAATTTAGCGGTCATCAGACAATCTAAATCCCAAATTTTTTGCTTTTAGTATAAAAATAACCTCCTAAGTACTATGAACAACAAAGTTTTAACTATCAAATTTATCTACAGCAATTAAACATATTATCCCAGGACATGCCCCATTCTTCTTTTGAACTGAACAGCAGTTATTACCGGTCTCCAAATAAATTTTAATTTCTTTATTCTTGCTTTTACTATAGATAAAACAGAATAATTTCCTTTAAACTTTTCTCTGGGATTCTTGCATTTATCATCTATAATCAAGAAATTAATAAACGTCC
>Ga0210057_1001378_pt1 | contig 37095 bp, 44 predicted proteins | sample CryGeyCG2114_010_2_FD_183968 | JGI IMG/M metagenome (GOLD analysis project Ga0210057, IMG submission 183968) | Groundwater microbial communities from aquifer - Crystal Geyser CG10_big_fil_rev_8/21/14_0.10 (SPAdes) (version 2) | ecosystem: Environmental > Aquatic > Deep subsurface > Groundwater ... | reverse complement strand
TACTCTATTTCATCTGACATATTTTAAAACCTGCTATATGAGTCTCTATTTTTGAAACACAATAAGCAGGCAAATTAATAATAACCTATTTATAATACTAGAAAATAGAAATGTGTCAAATAATTTTATTTTTTTCTATTCTTCTTTTGGCTGAAAATACCATTCAAAAATCTTTTTAGCGATTGGGGTAGCGCTTATATCTCCACCTTCCCCTTCTTCAATTAAAACAGTAATAACAATTTCTGGATTGCGATAAGGCGCATATCCAGTAAACCAAGCATGTGGAAGCTTTTCACTTGAGAATTGAGCTGTGCCTGTTTTTCCAGCTACTTCAACATTTAAAGAAGATAATGATCTAGCAGTTCCATAAGTAACAGCAGCGCGAAGTCCTTGTTGAATTACATTAATATTATATTTATCAATAAAATCTTTGTTTAATATTCTTGGTTCGTTTATTGTAGCATTTTTATAGTTCCTCCCAATTCTATCAACAATTCTAGGAACATATAAAGTTCCTCCGTTAGCAATAGCAGAAGTAAAATTAGCAACTTGTAAAGGAGTGACTAAAATATCTCCTTGGCCAATGGCTAGATGATATGTGTCTCCTAAATACCATTTTTCATTTTTTTCTTCTTCTTTCCATTCTTTGCTAGGTAAAAAACCATTTGATTCGCTAGGCAGATCAATTTCTGTTTTTTTAGATAAACCAAAAGCACTTCCATAATATGCGATTTTTTCTACTCCAAGTCCATCAATATTATTATATCCTCCTCCAACAGCATAAAAAAAAGTATTAACTGACTCAGCTAAAGCATGAATAATATCTGTTTGTCCGTGTCCTCCATACTTCCAATCAGGAAACCAGTATCCATTAACATCAATTCCACCAGTACTTAATACTGAATCATATCTGCCAATAATACCCTCTTCTAATGCAGCTGCTCCAATAACAAGTTTTATTGTTGATCCAGAAGGATATTCACCAGATATGCTTCTATTAAATAAAGGCTTGCGAACATCTTCTAAGAGTGCTTGATATTCTTTTGAACTTATATTGCGAGCAAAAATTTCATTATCAAAACCCGGAAAACTTACTAATGCTCGTATGCTTCCATCCCTAGGATCCAAAACAACTACGCTTGCGCCTGGAAATCCTTTTTCATTAATTAATTCTTGTAAAATTTCCCAAATAAATACTTGCAAGTCTGAATCAAGATTTAAATATAAATTATTTCCAACTTCTGGATCTTTCCTATCTAATTCTCTTGTTGTTTTATTATTAGAATCAACTTCAACTAATTGAATTCCTAATTCTCCGCGTAAATCATTTTGATATTGTTTTTCTAAACCTGTTTTACCAACATGTTCAACTAAAAGATATCCTTGTTCAGAAAAATAATCAAAGTCTTTGTCTGAAATTTTTCCTGTGTATCCTAAAATGTGTGAAAGTGGCTCTTTTATTTCATAAGTTCTTTGTTGCACACTCTCAAGAGATATACCAAGCCAGTTATTTATTTCTCTTGCAATTACTACTGCTTGGGACTGTGAAATTCCTCGAATAAGTTCAATTGGCAAAATAGAAGTTCGTGGAATATGCGCAAAAGCCTCAACTAAGTCAAAATGATTAATACCTAAAGTTTGAGATAAAACAAAAAATATTTCATCTTCTTTTGATTGTTCACTTGGAAGGTCAGATGGCACAACTATTAAAGCAAAATCAGGAACATTATGAGCTAAGCGCTTGCCTGTTAAGTCAAAAATTACTCCACGAGGAGGAAGTATTGCTATGCTTCTTATCCGATTTCCTTCTGCTGTGCCATAATATTCAGCGCCTCTTATAATTTGTAAATAATAAAGCCTGCTAAGCAAACAAATAAAAGCAACAACAGAAAAAATAACTAATATTTTCATTCCAATTGTATTTTTCCATATATGTTTTGTTTTTTTTCTATATGAGTCAGATATAACTATATCTCCATCAATTTGTCCAGAAAAAAAATTTAGTTTTGTGTCTTTTATATCTGTTGCTTGTTGTTTTATGAAAAATGGATCATAGGACATATTATTTTATAAAAAACCACTTACTAAAAATATAAGATACAAAATATGATATTGAAATAAATAAAAATACTAAAAAAGTAGACAAAATAGCACTTGAAAGTATTAACTTAAAAGAAAATAAACTTGCAAAATCTACAGAAAACTTAGTAAACATATTAATGCTTATATATTGTATTATGCCTAAAATTGAAATATATAGACTAGAGCCAAAAAAAATTAATAAAACAAAAACTCCATTAGATGTATTAGTAAAAATGTTAATTGTATATTTTAATATTAGCCAGATAAGAATATGCGCTATTATAAATGTTCCAAAAGGAGTAATTGGAGAAATTATATCAAGTAAAATTCCATACATAAGCGCTATAGAAAAGGCATTATTTTGAAAATTGCGTAACATCAAAAAAACAATAATTAAAAATCCTATATTTAAATAAAGATCAGATATTGACTTTGCTAAAAAAAAATCAATACACACAGTTAAAAATGATATTAAAAAACAAATAAACCACATAATATTATTTTAAATTATTTGGAATAATAACCCCAACACTTGAAATAGAAGAAGCAGAGATAAATGGAGATAAAGTAGCTGTTTTAAAAAGTTCACCTTGTATATATTTTACTGAAGCGATTTGCCCTACAAGAAGGCCTTGTGGAGTATCTTTTTCAAGTAAAGAAGTAACAACAATGTCTCCTGTTTCCAATTCAGAATCTTGAGGAATTAATTCCATTTCCAAACTTATTCCTTTTTTACCACGCACAATTGATTGCACTGACATATCAGAATATAAAGTAGAAGCAACAGCACTAGATGAATCAGTTATTAAAAGAATTACTGAAGAATTTTTATCAACTTGAATTATTTTTCCTATAAATATTGCTTGCTCTGTTATTACTGGAGCGCCTTCAACAATACCATCTTTAGATCCCTTATTAATTAAAAGTATGTGTTTTCCTGAATTAAATTGCAAAGATACGACTTTTGACTCAATTATTGTTGAAACAAATAAATTTGAAAGCTCTATAAAATTTTTTCCATAAAATTCATTATTTGATTTTACTTGTTCAAGTTCAAATATTAAAGACGCAATTTGTTTTTCTTGTTGTTCTTGTTTTTTTAATAAATCATTTCCTTTTGCAAAAGCAAAGAAAAAATTATTGATTGGTTTTCCAGCTGAATAAAAAAAAGAACCTGACCACATAATAGGTCTTTTAATAATAGAAAAAACTTCAGATAGCCGCGTTGTATTATATAAGACTATAATTATAACTAAAATAATTATACTTATTCGGATTTTATGCTGAAATAGATTGCGCATAAGGAATTAATTTATTGTAATATTTCCCAATGACTCAACTTCTTTTAATAGAACAGGGTCTTCTAAAAGTATTCCAGTTCCTCTTACAACAGTAGTTAATGGATCATCAGCTATATTAACAGGCATTTGAAGCTCTTTTTTTATAAGTTTATCAATTCCGCGCAATAAAGACCCACCTCCTGATAATAATATTCCACTTTCATAAAGATCGCTCATTAGCTCTGATGGAGCATTTTCAACTGTTGCTCTTATTGCGTCAACAATATTTTTAGTTGGACGTTTTATTGCTTCTCTTACTTCTGAATCTGATATTTTGAATTCTTTTGGAAGGCCTGTAAGCATATTTCTTCCTTTAACAGAAATTTCATGATTTTCTTTTGACTCAATAACTGATCCAATTTTTATTTTTATTTCTTCTGATGCCTTTTTTCCTATGTTTACATTAAAGTTTTCTTTTACAAATTCACTTATTGCGTTATCAAATTCATTACCAGCAGTTTTTAAAGATTTTGAAGTTACGATTCCAGACAAAGATATAATAGCAATTGAGGTTTTTCCTCCTCCAATTTCAACAATCATCCTACCGTAAGATTCTTGAAGATTTAATCTAGCGCCAATTGCAGTTGCGATTGGTTCATCAACTAATCTAACTTCTCTTGCTCCAGCGTTTGCAACAGCGTCTTGCACTGCTTTTCTTTCAACTTCTGTAATATCAAGAGGAATGCTTACAATTGTTTTTGGTCTTGGAGATATAGTAAAACTTCCTCTATGTATTTTTTCAATGCAATGCTTTATAAATTTTTCGCTTAATTCAAAATCTGAAATAACTCCATTTACAATTGGAGCGCTTACCTCAATATGCGCTGGAGTTTTTCCTAGCATTTTTTTTGCATCAATTCCAACGGCTATTAATTGATCTGTTCTTGTATTTATCGCGACAAAAGAAGGCTCATTTATTACTATGCCTTTATCACGCACATAAAATAATGTGTTTGAAGTTCCTAAATCAATTCCAATATCTTTAGAAAATTTTCCTAGAAATTTTTTTATCATATCACACTATCCTATCAAACTCTGCCAAATTCGTCCACCAAATCGAGCAATATCTCTATAAGTAATAAAAATAGCCAAAAGCATAAATAAAATAAATCCTATTCTATGAAACCATTCTTCAACCTCTTTTTTAGAAGGCTTTCCTCTTATTGCTTCTACTGCCAAAAAAATCAATCTTCCTCCATCAAGAGCTGGAAAAGGAAAAATATTCAAAATCGCAAGATTAAATGAAAGTATTGCTGTAAAAATCAAAACACGAATAAATCCTAAATTAATCATGTCATTTGTAATTACAGCAATTGCAACTGGCCCCCCAACTCCTTGAAGTCCTTTTCCAAAAAAAGCTCCTTTTACAATACCAAAAAACGCGCTAGCTATTCTTGTTGTGTATCCATACGCTGCTTGGCTTCCCGCAACAATTGCCTTATGAATAGGATATCTAACAGTGCCAATTTTTGATAAGGCAACTCCAATGACTTTTCTGTCTTCTGAAATATCTTTAATAATTTCTGGGCTTATACTAATTGTTTTGCTTTCTTTTGAGCGTATAAAATCAATATTAATTTCAGACTCTGCGCTCGCAATTATATCCTGGAATTCATCAATTGTATTTATTTCTTTTCCTTGTATTGAAACAATTTCATCTCCTGGCTTTAATCCTTGTTTTTCTGCAGGAGAGTCTACTATAATTTCCGTAATAGTAATTTTTTGACTTAAAATATATTTTTCTTGTATTGATTCATCTATTTCAACAGGCGCTGAAACAGAAAATAAAATAATAAAAATAAGCCATCCAGCAATTATATTCATAATTACGCCAGCAATAACAACTAAAGCTCGCTTCCAAATGGGTTTTGCGGAAAAACTATCTTCTTCATCTTCTATGGCATAATCTTCGCCTTTAATTTTTACATACCCGCCCAAGGGTATTAAATTAAGGCAATATTTTGTTCCATTTATTCGCTTTTTATAAATTGTAGGCGGAAAACCAAGTCCAAATTCCTCTACTTTCATTCCCATTTTTTTTGCAACAATAAAATGTCCAAATTCATGAACTAATACAAGAAATCCAATAATTAAAATAAAAGCAAGTATTGTTAAAAACATATTAAATTGTCATTATTTCTTTTTCTTTTTCAGAAGCATTTTTTTCAAGAGATAAAATACTATCTTTTGTAGCTTGGTCTAAATTTTTAATTCCATCTCGTTTGTCATCTTCAGTTATTGCGCCTGACTTTTCATCTAATTCAATTTTTTTCTTTTCTTCTTCTCTTGATCTTCTAATGGATATACGAGCTTCTTCTAGTTTTTCATTTAGCAATTTTACTAAGTCCTTGCGTGTTTCTTCTGTTGTTTCTGGTATACTTATGCGAACTATATTACCATCAATAGCTGAAGATATATTTCTTCCAGATGATAAAATTCCTTTTTCAATATTTTTTACAATTGACTTATCCCAAGGTTCAACAATAATTGTATGCACGTCTTGAACTCCAATACTTGCTAATTGTTTCAAAGGCTGACTTGCGCCATATACTTCAACTTTTATATCAGAAACCAAATCAATGTTGGCTCTGCCAGTTCTGAATGATTTTAATTCCTCTTTAAAATATTCTTGTATTTTTTGTACTGATTCTTTAAATGTCATATATTTTATTTAAGTACACTTAGACCCATAAATAATGTATCTGGATCATCTGGGTGAATAATAAGCTCAGTAGGCACGAGAGATGTTTGCAAAACCCTAGGAATCCAATTAAACCCACCATCAACTGAATAATATAAGGTAGATCTCGTCCCATAAAAAATTTTAAGAGGATTATTTGGGTTTATAGCAATTGAATATATATTAGAATCGTTTTTCCCAGAAATTAATGGAAGACTTGTCCAGTCATTGCCAAAATTTAAGCTTCTAAAAAGTCCAGAAGTTGAAGCATATACAATACCAGAAGGAATTAATTCAAAATCACGTGGTTCTCCTGCAATATTAAAAATCTCCCAAGTTTTTCCAGTATCTTTAGATTTAATTAATCCTTTTCCTTTAGCTATCGCGTAAATAGTGGTTTGTTTTTTATTTGCGTCTAATTCATTAGAATTAAATTGCATATTTTCTAAAATTATGCCACTTGGAAGTTCTGTATATATGTGCCAGGAAATTCCGCTATTTTCTGAAATAAGTATATTGCTATTGCTAGTTGCCGCGTATAAAATATTTAAATTATTAGGATCTAAAACTATACTTGTAATAAAAGAACTTGGATGATTGGTTATATATGTTGATTTCCAATGTACTCCTTCATCTTCTGAAACAGCTATACTGTTTCCAACTGCTACATACATTCTTCTTGGATTTTTAAAATCTATAGCAATATCATTTACAGATGAATTGCTAAATATTGAATCCCAATTATACCCGCTGTTCCAGCTTATCCAAAGACCATTTTTTTCTGCTATTAAAAATATTTTTCTGCTATCTTTTGGAGAAAATATAATTTCTTTAACATCTAAATTTGCTATTGTTTTTTTTGATGATCTATCAAAATAAATATTAATTCTTTGTTCCCAAGTTTCCCCATTGTTCACTGACGCCAAAACTCCCCCGTCAGAATTACTTGAATTAGAAACTGAAAAAGGCGTGCATGCTGCTCCTAATAGAGCAATTGAGGCAGTTATGATTATTAATTTGGTTTTATTCATATGTTTTCCGTAGACCACCCATAGCTCTGTACTCAGAGCTATGGGTGGTCTAAATTGAAATTATTAAATTTTCAGCTACTAATTGCCAATTTTGGGATTTTGGATTTGATAATCTCTTTAGTAAATCCTGAATCGCGTTTGCTGATTTTTTTGATTTTGTTTTTATAATATATTTTCTAAGTATTGGCACGGCTTCAGAAAGCCACTCATAAATTTTATCTTTATCCATTTTTGCCTGCATCCAAATTTTCATTCTTTCCTGAACTTCAGAACATTTTACAATTTCATCAATAAGTGACGAATCAAAATCTTTAAATTCTTTGCGCGTTAAACTAAAATAAATAGGAACTATTCTAGAATAAATTGTTGGCAATACTTGATCCTTGTGGTTGATTAATAGAAAAATATATGTATTTTTTGCTGGCTCTTCTAAAATTTTCAAAAACGCGTTCTGGGATTCTTTATTCATTAAATACGCGCTATCTATAATTAAAACTTTTTTATCTGATGAGATTGGAGTCATTGAAAGCCAATTGCGAGCTGATCTTATAATATCTATTGAAATAACTGACTTTTCTGGAAATAAAAATTTTATATCAGGATGATTGCTTATGCTTGAAGATATAAATTCATTTAAAAAGAACTCCAAAGTTTTCATCTTTCCAATATTATTCGCGCCTATAAACGCGTATGCATGCGAAAGAGTTTCATTTTTCACGCAAACATTCAAATATGATAAGATATTCTGATGCGCTTGTTTATCTAACATAAGTTTACCCAGCACTTTATATTTTAATTAGTATTAAAGCTTTTTATATTTAAAATAAAGTGCTGGGTTTATTATACAAGTTATATGCTGTGTTGGTCAAATAAAATGTGGTAAACACGTTGAGTTTATCATTTATATAGTTTAAGAGCTATTTACAAAAGTCGGTATTCCAGAAAAAAAATTCAATTCAGCCTGAAGCAAAAATTGAACTTAATGAGGTTGATAATAATATAACAATTATATTAGTTTAGTTTTTCTTCTTTTTTATTTATAAAAATAAGCACTAGCTTGTTGCAAGTATACTTCTTTTATAAGACTCAAGATTTTCAAGCGCTACTCCAGTGCCTTTTACAACGCAAAGAAGAGGTTCATCAGCAGTATAAGCCGGAACTCCGGTTGCTTGAGCAATTAATCTATCTAAATTTCTAAGCAAAGACGATCCACCTGAGAGAACAATGCCCTTATCAATAACATCTGCTGATAATTCAGGAGGTGTGCTTTGCAAAACAGATTTTACTGAAGCAATTATTCCTTCTAATTCTGTTTGAATAGCTTCTGTGACGTCATCAGAGCTTGCTGTTATTGTTCTAGGAAGCCCTGAAATCATATCTCTTCCCCTTACTTCCATGCTCATTTTTTTCTGTAAATATAAAGCAGAACCAATTCCAATTTTTATTTCTTCAGCGCTTCTCTCCCCTATCGCGAGATTATATTTTCGTCTTATGTGTTCCATAATCGCAATGTCAAACCTATTGCCTCCAATCCTAACAGATGTGTTAGCAACAATTCCGCCTAAAGATATTATAGCCATTTCGCTTGTTCCGCCTCCTAAATCAATAATCATATGACCTGATGCTGAACCTATTGGAATATTTGCTCCAATCGCTGCAGCAATTGGTTCTTTAATTATATAAGCAGCTTTTGCTCCTCCAGCAATTGTCGCGTCTATTACAGCCCTTCTTTCTGTTGAAGTTATTCCAGCTGGAACAGCTACCATAACTTCTGGCCTAAAAAGCCTTATGTTTCCAACTGCTTTATTTATAAAATATTTAAGCATTGCTTCTGTTGTTTTGTAGTCAGCAATAACTCCTTCTCGCAATGGCCGGGATGCGACAATTGTATCAGGAGTTCTGCCAAGCATTTCTTTTGCTTCTTCTCCAACTGCCAAAATCTGCCTATCATTTAAAGATATAGCAACAACAGATGGCTCATTTAAAACAATGCCCTTGCCAGGCACATGAACTAAAGTATTTGCTGTTCCAAGATCAATTCCAATTTTAGTTACAAATAGACCCATAGTCAGTTTATCTTAAGCTAACTATGGGCTTGAGTCAAGGCAAAATTTTTATAAAAAATAAGAAATATATTTTTTATTTTTGTTTAATTATGATTTCTCGATCAACTGATAAATCCCATTCTCCAATAGCTTGATTTGCTCCTTTTTTATCAAAAATATTAGATGGATAAATATCTTTAATTTTATAAGGCAAAGTAATATTTATATTTAAATCATGCGCGCGAATTCCTGCTTGTTTTTGGACTAAAAGACTATAATCTTCTTGCAAAATACGAGATGCAACATTTTCTGCTAAAATATATGTAAATGACAAAGTTTCGCTTGAACCTGGTTCAATTGAAATAAATGTGCCAAAAACAGTTTTTCCATGCTCATTAGTAATTGAAATATCTTCTTCGTTTCCTTTTGAAGACAAAAAAGTAGATCCAATTGGAACATATACGCGAGTATAAGTTCTGTATCTAGTTGTTTTCCAATCAAAGTCTCCTGTATGCTCATATGTAATTGAAGCTGTGGCTTGCAAATTTCCTTTTTCGTTCACATTAATCGTATAGTCAATAGTCCTGTTTATTGCTGGATCTGATTTTAATGATCCAAGATTAGCATCAACTATATATAAATAATCTTTATCAAATGGCAAAATTTTTCCTCCCCATTTTAAATTTGTCACAATTTTTTGAACATTTTGATTTTCAAAGAAAAACATTAATTGTTTTTGGTTTAAATTTTCAAATAAAACAGGCACTAAAGAGCGCATCTGATCAATTGAGAGAGTAAATACTTTTTCCTTTAACTGTTGCGCAACATCATCAATAATTTGTTTTCGGTTATAAATTGTGATTCCCTCTTCTTTAAATCCTTTTTCAACATGATATGCAAGAGTATCAATTAAATTTTCAGATGTAAATTCTTTATCATCAACATACACACTTCCAAGAACTGACATAATGCTTTCAACAACAGTAGGAGTGAGCGCAATTACTCCGTCAAAATTTTTAACAGAACCTTTTTCATCTTTATAAAATTGAATTGCCATCTTAGCAGTCGTAGGAAAATCAGGATCCCAGTTTACATCACGGAAAAACCATTGAGATTGTTTTATATATTTTTGTATTGGCAAAGGCGGAACTTTTGTGTTAAAAGCTTTTGCTGGCTCATCTAGATTATATACATTGTCTGTTGTAAAAGACACAACTGAACCATTACGGATTTTTAAAATTCCATATGTTCCAATAAACCCACCTGTTGGCCTAAGCTCTGTATTATTTTGAAGCAAAATAAGATATGTTTTTTCCTCAGGATATCCAGCAATATTTGGAAATACTGATATCCATGGCTGTATCTGAGCAAATAATTCCTGCGCTTTAAAAAGCTTTGATCCAATATTATTTATTTGAGAATTAATTATTGGTATATTAGTTGTTTTTTGCGCATGTGCTAAAAATTGAAGTGATAAAATTGTCTGCTTATTAACCTTGTTCCAAATATCAGATGATTCTGATAACACAAGAAGAAACTCTTTTTTATCTGCTTCTTTAAGGCTACTAAATGAATTAAATTCCGCGTTATTTATGATTGGAATATCTTTAATCCAATCTATGACTAAAATTCCAGAAGCAATTGAAATTTTTGATGCTTGTATAATTGAATTTACTGCTTGCGCTTCTTCAGAAATTCCTGGCAACAAAGTAAAAGGATAAAGATTATTTATAGAAGACTCAAGCTTATTTATATCTGTATTTGTTTTTATTAAGATATTGTTCGTAGTTTGCCAATCTTTTAAAATAAGAGCTTGCTTTAATTCTTCAATAGAATCTTGAATATTTTTCGCGTTTCTATATGCTTGAATTGCATAATACCCATAAAAAGTAATTAAAAAAATAAGCACCAAAATAGTTGCCCATATAAAATGATTTTTTTTAGGAATAATATGAGTAAAATTTATCTTATCTCGCCAATCCCCATTTTTTAAAATATTTAATTGCGGAAGCAACATGTATCCAAGATAATTTATTAAATAATGTTTTGTAAAATTTATCTGCTGACGCGCGCGAATGGTAATGCACAATTTCTACATCTGCAATATACCATACTTCGCATCCTTTTTGCCAGAATCTTTTGCACCAATCTGTATCTTCCATAAACATAAAATATCTTTCATCCATTAATCCAACTTCTTTAATTTCTTGTTTGCGTACTATCATGCAAGAGCCTTGAACCCAGTCAACTTTTTTATTGTCTTTATGGTCCCAATCATGCATTAAATATTTATCTATTGCTTTTTTTGCAAATTTAAATCTTGCTAAAGGAGTTCTGCGATATAATAAAACCAATGGATTTGGAAATTCATAACAAAAATATTGCAAAGAAAAATCAGGGTGCAAAAGTCTTGGACCTGCTATTCCAACATTAGGATGATTATCCATAAAATCAACCAGGCTTTTTAAAGCATTGTCCCAAATTAAAATATCAGAATTAAGAATCAACACATACCTGCCATTTGATTGCTTTATTCCAAGATTATTTCCAGCTGAAAATCCTATATTTTTTTCAGATTCAATTAATTTAACTTGTTCAAATCTTGGAATTAAATTCTGTTTTATATATTGAGCGCTTCCATCTTGCGAAGCATTATCAACTATAATAATTTCATAATCTAAATTATGAGTATTTTCTATGACTCCTTTAATACATGGGAAAAGAAAATCTTTTGTATTATAGTTTACTATTATTACTGATAGATCCATATTATTTTAAAAACAACAAACATCAAACATCAAATAAACACCAAATTTCTAAATGTCAAAAAATATAAAAATTTTTATTTTGGTGTTTTTGTGTTTGTAATTTATTTGATGTTTGAAGTTTGGTTCTTGATGTTTTTGAAATATGCTTTCAAATTCTGTCTTTCAAATAATGCGACATAAATAAATTTTATAATCTCATAACTTAATATAAAATTTATGCGCCAAATATCTTTCCAAGATAAATTTTTTTTCAACATCATTAAATGATTTCGTATTGAGGATTGGTTTACTTCATCTGTCCTATTTTTTCTATCATCACCTAATCTAGTTTTTCTTGAATGATATGCAATTGCTTTTGAAGCTATCTTTGCTTTAAACCCAGAATTATTTAATCTCCAAGCTAAGTCTGCGTCATCTTTAAGAGAATATAATCCAAATCTTTCATCTAAAATTCCATTTTCATCCTTAACTTGTTTTATTGCTGATAAACGATATAAAGCGCATGCTCCAGACACCCCAAATACATCTGTTTTAAGCCTAAAATTTGAGTTTAGAGGCTTGTTTTGGCCAATATCAAGTATTTGCCCATTTATTCTCATTTCTAGACCTAAACTATCTATTACGCCATTTTTTCCGTCTTTTGGCAATTGCTGATAAAGCACTCCTCCAACTGAAGCAATTTGCTCATCTGACTCTATCACATCTACGCATTCTTGCAAAAAACCTTTTTGTAATTCTGTATCAGGATTTAATATTAAAACATGCTCTGACTCACACATTGCAAATCCTTGGTTATGTCCTGCTGCAAATCCCCTATTTTCTAAATTTCTTATAATTTTTACTTCTGGCTCATTAGAGCGTATCCATTCAACTGTTTCATCTTTTGAAGCATTATCAATTACTAAAACAGAATATAATGATTTTTCTTGATTATTTATTCCACAAAAAAGCTGTTCAAGATGTTCTCTAGAATTATAAGTGACAATTTGAATTTGAACTTTTTCTGGCATATCAATATTATAACTGTATATTATACTATTTAAAATAAAAAGAAAGGAAATAAAAAAAGACCCAAGAGCTCGCTGGCTGTTGGGTCTGTTGTACTTTGGCAAACTTTCAGCTCGGAACCTGCAGACGATAGAAAACACCTTGTCTTGTGTTGGGATTATATACTCCAACAAAGCTGTTCTTTTCATTTCTTTTATAAGAAGACCCGTCAGAGTACAAAGTATTCCAACGCGACGTAAACCAAACCAAAACAAACTTGGAGTGTGGCAATTTAGAAGGAGCAATCCCATGAAGAGAGCATAGCTCAAAATTTATCTTTCTTAAAGTAAACGAATTCAGAAGCGTAAATCCTACTATGCCAGAACGACGAATCGCCCAGAGAGCGATATCAAGATCTCCAGGACCTCCTGTATCTTTTACAATATAATAACCATCTTGATGCTTTACAGATGCGCTACTTCCCCACCACCCAGAAACAACAGCAAGGATTTGAGCCTGGAATGCTTCTACCTCATAAAGTACAACAAGTGGTATCTGATATTCAGGTTCGCCTGACAAGCTACCTGCTTGTTCTGCTTCTGTTCTCTTGGTAGTCATAACGACTTCCCTCCTGCGTAAAAGTTAAAGAGCGCGCCTTGTTGGCGCATAACTCATAACGAGTTATTAGTTATAATAAACAGTAAATATTTATTTATGTCAATGGCTCAGGCGCCTGAGCCATTGAATTTTTAATAAAAAAACACGTAGCTCGTCAATCTTTCAATTTTCTGGTATAATAATAATATTAGAATAAAAATTAAAATAAAATCCAGTATTAACTGGATAAAAAGGAGAAAACAAAATATGTGTTTAATAAAATGGGGTAATAATTTAACAAAAAGATTGAGGTTTCCAGATATTTCATTAATAAAGTTATCAACCGCAGGATTTGTTTTAATGGTAGCAAAGCTTTGGCCTGACTTACTCTCTTTAGAATGGTATTGGTATTTGATAATTGCATTAGTTGCAGCATCTCCAGTTATACCTAAAATGTTTAAAAAATAATTCCTAAAATAAAAAAACGCCTAGAGAACACTCTAAGGCGTTTTTGAAATGAGCTTTTGGGAAGAGAAAATTCTCAGCTAGGCGCGCTTTGCATAATCCTTACTCCAGTGGAGCAACCTATGCGAGTCGCGCCCATATTGATAAGAGTAACAGCGTCACAAAATCGAGGCAATTCTCCTTCAAATTTGATTCCAATTTTTGGACCAACCATTCTGCAAATTTCTTGCAAATTATAGATGAATGAATATGACATTGCCACATAATCAGCGCCAGTTAACGCAGCAGCTCTAATCATTCTTTTTATTCTTTCTGTCAAAAGACATTCTTCAACAACATGGACTTTAATCATTGCCACAATAGGACAAAAAGCGCGAATAGTCTCAACAGCTTGTTGCATTTCTTCAATATCTGTCAAAAAAATAAATATACCAATTTCGCTTGCGCCATCGCGAATGGCTTCTTCTGCTATACACACATAAGTATCAATACGGCGCATATCATATATAAATATTTCGCAAGAAACACGAACACTTGTTCCATGAAGAAAATCTCCGCAAGTAGCAACTGAACCAGGAAGCACGCAAACAGACTTGAATCCATATTGAACAGCTTCGCTGCAAAGCTTCTTTAATTTTGCTCTTGTTTGCGTAGGATCCAGCATTGTGTGATCAATATAAGAAGCAACTTGCCTGGCATTCATTTCTAGCTCCCCTATAAAGAGCAATTTTTATTTTTCTGGACTATCCAGAAATAAACTTCTAGCTAATTTACTATAATAAATAGATATTGTCAATTTTTATAAATAAGTGTTTTTTTAAAGTATTTTCTCTCAACTAAACTTGCGCAAATAATTACAATTCCTATTCCTAAAGGATGATTTAGATAAGGACTTGCTAAATGAGTTAAGGTGACTGAAATTAATCCAAGACATAAACCAGCTAAAGAATATTTTTTTATTTTGCCAGAAGGAATTTGCTTAATACTTTTATACCCAATTTCACATATCTTGTATATAAAATATAAATACGCAAAAACACCAATCAATCCTAATTTAAGCCAGATTTCAAGCCATCCAAGTTCAAATGCTGTTGTAGTATATTTTCCATCTGGATTATTTTTTAATACGCGCGGGTCTTGGGATTCATATGTCACGCTTGTTCCAAATCCAGAACCAATAACAGGATGAATACTTATACCTCTAAGCATTGGTTTGATTTGAGCATATCTGCTTGAGAGTGCTGATTCTCCTTTAAACTTTCCAGCTCTATCACGAAGCAAATCAGCGCTTGATGAACCTTTTGGAATTGGAAAAGAAGCAACTCCTAGAGTTAGTCCAATACTTGCTAAAACAATAACAGATGTTAATCCAATAAATACAAAAAATTTCTTAATTCTCTTTTTTCGCAATCTTCTTATAAAATAAATACAAGCAAAAAATAAAAACGTTATTATAAATGCAAGCCAAAAGCTTCTTGAAAAACTCATTATAATAGCGCTCATTAATATAGCAAGAATAGCAACAAGTGATATAATCCGAATATTTGTTATTTTTTTTGTAATTATCGCGTCTTTGTATTCAATTGGATTTTCTTTTTCTTCGCTGTCTTGCTCTGTATTATCATATGAGCTTGATTTACAAATAAATGGAACAATATTTTTTAAAGAAACAATCAAATATATAAATAATAAAAACAAAAGCCAAATATGGGATTGCATAAATATTCTTGAAAGTAAAATATTTGGATCTATATTTGTAATTTCTGCTAAGCGAGTAGCGCGAAGCCATAAATATAACGTGTCTTGAAGATCAAAAAATTCATGGCTGAAAATATAAAATAAAATAATTGTTTTTAAAGCAATAAACATGCCAGCAGACAACATAATATAATATAATTGTTCAGTGCATTTTCTAGATCTTAATACTCCATATATAGGAAAAATTAAAGCAAAATAAAAATAATTATTAACATCACTAAATATAGCGCTAATACTATTAGATCGTATTACTCCAAAAATAATGCCCCAAAAAATTACTAAACACAAAATACAAAAAGGAACAAAAAGACGTGATTTTAAAAATGAAATTTTACGGTTTTTTAAAATATGCGCAAACCAAACACAAAGCAAAATAATCCAGATTGCCATTCGCAATGATATGTCAAATCCATTTAATTCAAGAACAAGTATTTTACCCAAAGACCCAATAATTAACTCAGCAATTGCTATAAATACGCCTAATTCTAATTTATATACTGTTGCTATAATGATTAAAATTGATACAACACCAAAAATCCAAGGACTTAACCCTGGATTTACAAACGCGAGAAAAGACAAAATTTCTAATAAAACAATCCCTATTAAAGTATTTATAAATACTTTTCTATTATTATTCATATTTTAATAATACAATTATTTGTTATCAAAGTAAACCGCGCAAAAATTTGGGCTTATCTTGAAAGATAAGCCCAATCACCCAAAAACATTATTATCTAAAGCACTATCTTGCATAAACATACCCAATCGCTCTTCCGTCTTGGTTTACGCCAAAACACTTACTACATATGTTTCCTTTTAGTTCAAATTTATTTCTATATTCTTTACAAGAAGGACAATTACAAGTTCCTTTTCCATTGCAATGAGGACATGTTGGGTTATGCACATTAATTCGTTTCATTTTATCTTGCTCCTTTTCTTTCAATGTAATAAATTTTTCCTCTGCATACTGAACATATTACTGTTCCTTTATAATCTTTCCCAACTCCTGCTTTCTTTTTGCACATTTGACAATCACATTCTCCTTCTTTGCCAGCAGATAAAGAGGATGAACAATGATCACACTTCTTAGATCTGTATATCAACATTTCTAGCTCCTTTATTTTAATAGATAGCGCAAAGCGCTTCTAAAAAACCAGAATTGTTTTTTGAGTGTATTTGCTTGAGAAAAAGACTTAGCTTTATGATGAATAATTTTTACGTTTGGATGATAAAGAACTTTCCATCCATTTTGCATTACTCTGCGACAAAAGTCAACCTCTTCAAACCAAATAAAGTATTTTTCATCTAATAAACCAATTTTTTCAAAAACTTGTTTTCGCACTAAAAAAAACGCTCCCATGACTTGATTTACTTCTTGCTCGCGAGAATAATCAAAATCATACGCAAGATATTTATCAAGCAATTTTGGAAACATTTTATTTAATTTAAAAAGTATGGCTAATATATCTATTACTCGCGGAAATCTACGCACTGAAGGCTGAATTGTTTTATCTGTGTTTAATAATCTGCACCCAAGCACTCCAATTTTTTTATCAAATTCCATTTTTTTCAAAATAGGATCAAGAGTATCTTCAATAAATTCTGTATCTGGGTTTAGCAATAAAATATATTCTGCTTTTGCTATTTTTATTCCTTGATTATTAGCTTTTGCAAATCCAAGATTCTTGTTATTAGATATTAGTTTAATATTTGGAAAATCACATTTTATGGCTTCCAATGTTCCATCGCTAGATCCATTATCAACAACAATAATTTCAAAATTAATATTTTTTGAAAAAAATAAAACAGACTCAATGCATTTTAAAAGCAAATCTTTTACATTCCAAGAAACAATTATAATTGATACATGCATGCTTGACTTTTAAATAATAAGATTTAGTATATATCTATGCTACTAGCAATTTCAATTTTTTACAACACAAAGGGGTAAAAAATGCGCATTATAAAACAAGTGCAAATACGAGAAATTCCTGATCTTCAATCTATTGTTGGCAGAACAATGATTGTTTATAAATATGACCCTGCAGGCCATCATTTATATACAAGACTGCATATAGACACAGTTACAGTTTCAGAAGGCTCTATTATGCTTAGGCAAGCAAATGGAATTAAGCAAGTATGCACAGATCCAGAAGCAAACTTAGTAGAGTTCTCTGAACAAGCATAAGCCGTATAAAAAAACTTACGGCTTTTTTTATTATGAAAATTTTTAAAAATACTGTATAATATTCTAGATGCAAAAAAGTAAAAGCAATATATTTTGCTCTTTCACACAAGAAAACAGGAGAATCATGAGAGTTTTTGTTTTTGAAACAGCGACTCAAGCAAATAGAATGATCAAAGGAAAGGATGTTGTTATATGGACTAACAAAGGCCAAACAAACATCCAAAAAGTTGTAGAAGTCCAAAGCATAAATGGAAACAACTTGCTAATTGTCGGAAGTAATGGAGGTGAAGTTTTATGTGGACATTCAATTATGATGAGTATTCAAACTGAAAAATCATTTGGTCGTAAAGCTAAAATGGAAAACCGAAGGTTGACTTTTCACAAACCTGAAAAGTATCAAAAAAAAGACTAACAAATATAAAGGTTGAAGCTTTTTGCATCTAAACCGCTTGATGGTTTTTATCAAGCGGTTTTCTTTTTATAAAAAAAAGACCGCAGGATAATTTCATGCGGTCAATCTAAAGCTGTTTTATAGAAAAGCTTTAGTTAGAAGTCATTACCTGGTTTCTTATTTCTTCTTTTATCCTCATATCTCTTGTTTGAATGCAATAAAAAAAATCAATCACTCTATAAAACAAAACAGAAAAAAAAGCGCTGAAACACAAAATCCAAAAAAATACCCCATAATACTGATTATATATCCTATAGGTACATACTGAGATAAGAAGAATGCTCAAAACGAAAAAAAACACCCTTATTCCTTTTAGACTCATTACTTCGAGATGTTGTTCCACTTTATTACCTCCTGTTTCTTTAAAGTGAGTGTTTGTGCTTAACTATGTCCATTGCTTTAGCATACTCTGGATTTCTTCTAGCTAGAAACTTTGGAAGCCATTTACTAATGCTTCCACCAGCTTTTACTTTGAAAAGAACGATATTAATCCACTTACCTATATACCCTTTTTCAAGCATTGTCAAGAATAAATCCCAATCTTGAAATCGCTTTAGATTAGGATCAAATCCTAAAAAATGCTCTCTGCGCATTAAAGATGTGGTATGAATATATGGAATTTTACGCAATCGATCTGCGTCAAAATCCCAAAGCTTAAACTTTTTCCATCCAAATTTGAATGAAGAATATGCATATGATATATCTGGATTTTCATCCAAAACTTGATTCATTTTTTCTAGCATATCTGGTTGCATAACTATATCTGCATCGCAGAAGATAATGTATTCTCCACTTGATTTGGCAAATCCATTATTGCGAGCAACTGGAGCGCCTTGGTTGGGTTGATTAAAAAGTTGGATAGTTGGATAATTGGATAATTGGATAGTTGATTCAATCTTTTGGCGTGATATATCAGTAGATCCATCATTCACGATTATTATTTCAACTCCCACCCCCTCTTTATCTCCCCCTCGGGCATGGGGAGAGATTATTGTCTGATTTTTGATAGATTCTAAGCATTGCAGTAGTTTTTTATACTGATTATATAAAGGAATTATTATTGATATTTTAGGTGTTGACATATTAAACTCCCCTCCCTTCCAGGGAGGGGTTGGGGGAGGGTTTGAGTTTTGAAATCTTATCACAATACTCTTTTAAATCAACATAAATCGTATCTGTATATTTTAATACTTGTTCATTTGAATATCGTTTAATCCTAAAACCAAATTTTTTAAAATAAGATTCTCTTGATTTATCTTTATCAGGATTATCTCCTTCTCCATGTATTGTTCCATCTATTTCAAGTATTAAATTTAATTCAGCACAAAAAAAATCAACAATAAATTTTCCAATACTATATTGCCTTCTAAATTTATAGCCAATCTGTTTTCCTTTTAATGCGTTCCACATAATAACTTCTGATTTAGTCATATTTCTACGTAATCTTTTTCTGGTATTTTTTGTACTTCTACTATTACGTAATTTATAAGCTTTCATAAAAACCCACACCCCCTCTAACTCCCCCTCGGAGAGGGGGAGAACTTGATAATAATTGCTTTTGATATTTCCTCAATATTCCCAGCTTCAACCAATACCCCACCACCAATCCTACGCTCTGAGTACAGAGCTTCGGAGGGCATACTGTCTCCAACTGCCTCTGACACGCCCCCAACTCTAGAGCCTATTACTGGCTTATTAAACATTTGTGCTTCTTTATAAACTATACCATATCCTTCAAAATCATTTGGATCATCTATTGGAGTAAGTATAAAACAGTCGCACGCATATAGCCAGGCATATTTTTCTTTATCTGAAATTGCGCCAGTAAAAATTATATTTTGTTGATTGTGAGCTAAAGCCTTTAGATTGGACATTTCTTCTCCATCCCCTACCACAATATAAACTAAATCAGGGATTTGCTTCCAAACATCTGGCAAAGCAGAAATAACAAGGTTAATCCCCTTTCTTTTTACTAACCTACTTATAGTAAGTAAAATTTTCTTATTCTCAAGATTATATTTTTTTCGCAAATCAAGGCCTATTTGCTTATAATCCTCTGGATTTACTTTTTGAATGCTTGGATAGCGCACTTTTAAACCCTTCATGACCACTGAAGGGTTTATTTTTATATTATAAAATTCCAAAAGCTTGGATGTTGCATTGCTGTTGCAAATAATTTCATCTGCATTATTTAAAATCTTTTTCACCCAAAATGTTTTCCATTTTGATTTTTTAGGACGCACTAGATCAAGTCCATGCAAATATACACGATAAGGAATTTTAAATAATTTTTTATAAATTAAAACAATATATCCAATTGGTAAAATATGCGACACCCAAATAGAATCGCAATAAACTCCCCTTCCTTCCAGGGAGGGGTTGGGGGAGGGTTTGGGTTTTGTGAAATACACATAGACTCCCCACACCAAAGGCAACCATTTAGGCCAAAAAAACATCTCATAATCTTGCGCTTTCACAATTTTTACCTGTCCTTTTAAAAATGCAACTTCTTGTTCAAGATATTTTCCTATTCCTCCAAAATCAGGAGGATATTCATAAGTTATAAGCAATGGTTTTTTCATACCTTTACAGAATAATACCTTTATATTACTGAAAAATCAATATAACACAACATACCATTAGGAATAATTCTAACGGTTTTTTTATTTACTCATAAATGGCTCACTACTTGAGACATTTATGTAAAGGTAATAAGATTGCAAAGTTTGCACAAGCATTTAAACAAATAAATTTAACTATTTGAAATTACATTGCGAAGCCAATCTAAATCCTCTCTTTTCCAAACGCGCAATAATAATAGCATTATAAAATAGACAACTGCTCCAATAGGAATTACAATTAAAAATGAATATTCATCTCTCATCCACCAAACAGAAGCGCCCATTACTGATGATGAAATCAGTAATTTTAATAAAATTATTATTGTTTTTTTATTAAATACGCTTACAATTTTACGCGCGCTAAGCCATCCTAAAAATACAATTAAAATACTTCCAACTAAAGCTGTATATACAGCTCCCATAAATCCATACAAAGGAATCAAAATTAAGTTTAAACCTACAAATACTATAAACTGTATTGCGCGATTAATTGTGTTTTTTCGCTCATTTCCAGTTGCATTTAAAATAGACCCAAAAGGATATTCAATATATAAAAACGCAAGAGCCCAAATTAAAATTTGAAGAGCAGGAATTGATTTAGAAAACTCAGGCCATATGCGAGTTATAATTGGATCAGCTAATAAGCTTATTCCAACTGAAATTGGCAAAGATATTGTAAGTAAAATTAAAAGAGCGCGAGTAAACACGCTTTGTAATCTATCTTTTGCGTATTTCGCGTAATTACTCATTGCAGGATAAACCGCAGCTGTAATTGCCAGCGCAATAAAAGGAAAAGTAAAAACAACTTTCGCTGGAATAGAAAATAATCCAAGAGCTTCGTCGCCTGCTATGTTTTTTATTAAAATTGAATCAATTGTATTATATGCTTTTATAAATCCAGCTGCCATAAAAAATGGAATAGCGCGCGCCATCCATTGCTTTGCAATATCTTTATCAAAATAAGGTTTAAATGATATTTTAGCTTTTTTAGCTATCAAAATTGATGAAAATATTATATGAAACAAGCTTCCTGCAAATATTACCAATAACAAAAGATGTAAATCATTTGTTTTTGCAATTGTAATAAGTCCAACTGTAAAAATAATTGTCTGAAAAATTGCTGTTCCAATTGACTCATAAATTAAATTTTGGCGAGATCTAAAAATTGTATAGAAAAAAGCAGTAAACGCGTCCATTATCATAATAACTGAAGTAATAGCCAGCAATAAGTGAAGTTCTGATCCATATCCTAATAAAAATGAAATAAAATGCAAAATAAGAATGCCTAAAACAGCAAGAATTAAACGAATTGTGAAAAATGTTTGAAAATGGCGCTTTTGCTGTTTTTCATTGTCTTGGCTAAATGTGCGAATTGCCATTGGAACAAATCCAAAATCAACCACAAGCTGAAAAAACGCAGCAAAAGAAAGCGCAAAAATATATGTTCCTAATTTTTGAGGACCTAAAGCGCGCGCAAGAATACTAAAATAAGTAAATGATAAAATCTTTTGATATATAAGAGCTAAAGTATATATTGCGCTAGATCTAACTACTTTTTTAGGATTATGGTAATTCATAAATATATTATCGCATATTTATAAAAAAAAGTCGCCCAGCAATTGCTGGGCGCTTTAATAATTTATTATCTCTTTGACCACTGCGGTGCTCTGCGAGCCCTCTTTAATCCTGGTTTCTTTCTTTCTTTTACTCTTCTATCAACTGTTAAAAATCCTGCTGCGCGAAGTTGTGGTTTTAAATCAGCATCATGAGAAATAAGCGCTCTCGCTATTGCGAGTCTAGAAGCTTCTGCTTGTCCTTTTTTACCTCCGCCTGTTGCGCGTATATTTACGTCAATTGAATCAAGCTTGCTTATTTTTTCTAAAGACGCTTTTGCTATCTCAATTAAATCAGGGCGAGCAAAATATTCTTTTATGTCTAATTTATTTACCAAAAATTTGCCTTTTCCTTTAAAGTAAAGTTTTGCAACAGAAGTGCTACTTTTTCTACGCCCTAAAGCGCGCACGTATTTTCTGCCTTCAAAAATATTAGTATCTTGTTTTTTCTCTTCTGCCATATTATTTAATTTCTAATCTTTTAATCATATCATCTCGCAATTTATTCTTTGGAAGCATTCCTAATACAGCCTTGCGAAGCACTTCTTTTGGCCTTCTTTTCCATAAACTTGCAAGTGTTTCAGATTTTAAAGCTCCAACTCTTGTTGTTGGCCTATAGTATTTTTTTTGCTCCATTTTGTTTCCAGTAAACTTAATTTTATCTAAATTTTCAATTACAACAAAATCACCTTCATCTTTATATGGAAGATAAGAAGCTTTTTGCTTTCCCATCAAAATCCAAGCAATTTTAGTTGCAACTCTGCCTAAAGATATTCCTGATGCGTCAATTTTATGTATTTTTCTATCCATATTAATTAATCAACTAAAGAAATAATTGCTTTTTCACCACTGTCTCCTTTTCTTATGCTTGTTCTTCTAATTCTTGTATATCCGCCTTTTCTATCCTTATTTTTTGGGCCAATAACTTCAAACAATTTTTTAACAGCATTTTTGTGCGTTAATTTTTTATCTGCCATTCTGCGCCCTGCTACTGTATCTTTTGCGCCTAAAGTAATAAGTTTTTCAACATATGGTCGCAAAACTTTTGCTTTTGCAATAGTTGTTTCAAGTTTTTCGTACAAAAAAAGAGAAGTTGCTAATTGTGAAATTAGCTCTTTTACGTGAGATTGTTTTCGGCCTAAATGAATTCTCTCTTTTCTGTGACGCATATATTATTCTAATTTCTTATCTATTTCTTTATTATCTTCTTCTATTTTTTCTTCTGGTTCTTCTTCTAATTCTGTTTCATTTGTTTCTGGCTCTAATTTATCAAATTCACTAATAAGCTTAAAATGATCAGATAAAATATTAGCAGATTGTTTTACTGCTTCATCAATTTCAATTCCACCATTTGTTTCTATACGCATAGTAACTTTATCAAAATCAGTTCTGTCTCCAACACGAACACTGTCAACTTGGTATCCAACTTGTCTTATTGGAGTATAAATTGAATCAATAGCAATAGCATTTACTTCTAAATCTTCTTCAGGCCTTGCTTCTACTGTTATATATCCTAGTCCTTTTCTTACCCAAATAGTCATTTCAACTGAAGCTGCTTTATCTGTTAGAGTCATAATTTTCTGATCTGGATTAACAATTTCAATATCAGAATTCTTTTCTATGTCCGCGGCTGTTATTTCTTTTTCTCCAGTTGCTTTTAAAGTAAGCTGAACAATTTCATCTGTATGGCTTTTTATGTTGACTTGCTTTAAATTCAATGAAATATCAACCACATCTTCTTTTACATAGTCAACAGATGTAAATTCATGACTCACTCCTTTTATCTTAAACGCAAAAATAGCTGCTCCAGGAAGAGATGATAATAAAATTCTGCGCAAAGAGTTTGCTACAGTTGGCCCATATCCTGGATATAGAGGCGATATTGTGAGAGTGCCAGAATTTGGATCTTTTTTGTCTGGCTCAATTTGTATATTTTTTGGAAGAGGTATTAATTCCATATTTTTCTCCTAATTATTTTATCTAGAATAAAACTCAACAATATGCCTTACATCAATAAGAGTTTTTGGCTCATTAATGTCTGGCTCTGCAACTACTTTTGCTGATGTACCATTTAAAACTAACCAATCAGCAGTTCTTCTATTAATTGCTTTTATATTTTCTTGAAATTTTGGATTTTCAGCGATTCTTTGAATCACTTCAATTTTATCTCCTATTTTTATATGAGTTGAAGGAGTTTTGCTTTTTTTATCATTTATCTTAATATGCCCATGACTTACCATTTGCCTAGCAGCAGGACGAGTTTTCGCGAATCCAAGCCTATAAATTATATTATCAACACGGCTTTCTAATAAAGAAAGTATAATGTCTCCTGTTTCTTCTCCGCTAGTTAAAGCTTTTTTATAATAATTTCTAAATTGCTTTTCTAAAATTCCATAAATTCGCTTTGCTTTTTGCTTTTCTCTAAGCTGAACTCCATAGTTAGTAACCTTTACTCTCTTCATTTTGGGACCATGAACTCCAGGCTTATACGCTTTTCTAATTAAAGGTGATTTTGCTGTTCCTGCCTTATCTAAATCAGGATGCAAATCCATTCCTTCGCTTCTTGATCTTTTAAATTTTGGTGATAAATCTCTTGCCATAGTATTTTTTAAACTCTCCTTGGTTTCTTTGCTCTTGGACCATTATGAGGTACAGATGTCTTATCTTTAATTGATTGAATTTGTAATCCTATTCCTGACAATCCTCTTATTGCGGCATCACGTCCCATTCCAACTCCTTTAATAATTACGTCAATTTGAATAATCCCAGACTGTTTTACAAAATCAGCTAAATCACGAACAACAATTCCTGCTGCATATGGAGTTGATTTTTTTGGTCCTTTAAATCCTAATTTTCCAGCAGAAGTCCAAGCAACAACATTACCTTGTGAATCTGCTATACTAACAATTGTATTATTATATGTCGCATTAATATAAGCAACACCTTGCTTAAAGGCGATTTTTGACTTTTTCTTTCGCTTCTTTGGAGTAGGTTTTTTGCCTTTACTTTCTTCAGGCTTTGCTTCTATTATTGATTGTGTTGTTTCTTCAGTCATAAATTATGTCTTTTGTGTTGCAAGCTTCTTTCCACTTGCAGCAGTTTTTCTAACATTTCCTCTTACTGTTCTTGAATTTGTTTTGGTTCTTTGTCCATTAACTGGTAAATTTCTTGAATGCCTTAAACCTCTCCAAGAACCTATTTCTTTTAATCTTTTTATGTTTGAATGGATTTGACGAGCTAATTCTCCTTCTAAAAGATATGCTTCTTTATCTATAACATTTCTAATCTTATTTATCTCTTCTTCAGATAAATCTTTTGCTCTTTTTGATTCGTCAATTCCAGCACTAGCTAAAATCTTTTGGCTTCTGCTTTTGCCTATTCCTTTAACATAAGAAAGGCTTATTACTATTCTTTTATTGTCTGGAAGATTAATTCCTGAAATTCTTGCTGCCATAATTATCCTTGTCTTTGTTTATGCTTCGGATTCTTGCAAATAACAACCACACGCCCTTTTCTGCGTATGACTTTGCAATCTCTGCACATTGATTTTACCGAAGCTCTTACTTTCATAAATTTAATATCTATATGTTATTCTTCCTTTTGTTGTGTCATAAGGACTCATCTCAACTTTTACTCTATCAAAAGGCAATAATCTTATTTTAAACATTCTCATTTTTCCCGCAAGATGAGCTAATATTTCATGCCCATTTTCAAGCTCTACTTTAAATGTTGCGTTTGGAAGAAGCTCCATTACTTGCCCATCTATTTCAATAAACCCTTTTTTGTTAACATTGAAACCCTCTGGCTGTTCGCCTTTTGGTTTTTCTGACATTTCTTGGTTGTTATTAGGGGTATTATTATCTTCAGGCATGTAATGAAACAAAATTAAGTTTAAGAGGTTTTTCTCTTAAAATAATGCGAAAAATTATTCAATTTTTGTGCATTTTTTATAGGTATATTGAATATAGGAATATTACTGGAGTTTCATTTTTATGTCAATAGCTATGCTTAAACTTAGTAAAGGATAAACTTAGCGCTATTATTAAGTGCCAAATAGTACATAAAATGACTTAATTAACATTTCTATTAACTATTATATAAAACTAACTAAATTCCTCGCAACTTTATCAACATCCCCTGCTCCCATGATAATTACAATATCTTCTGGTTTTATTTTTTTACGAAGCATTTGTTCGGCAGATTCTAGATTTTGGGCGTATGAAATATTATCTGCAGACAATCCACTTTCATCTCCCTCCCCACTTCGGACAGGAAAGGAGTTTTTAATTGCTATTACTAAATCATTAGATGAGATTTCTTGGTCCTCGGATATTTCACGTCCTGCTACATCATAAATTTCACTAATAATAACTTCATCTGCTTGACTAAAAGATTGAACAAACTCATTAAATAAATTTTTAGTTCTATTATGGTGATGCGGTTGAAATAAAAGAACTATCCTATGGAATGGATACCAACTGCGCGCTGCCTCTAGGGTTGCTTTTATTGCTTCTGGATGATGAGCATAATCAGAAATAATTAAAGCGCTTTTATATTCTCCAACTGTTTCAAACCTGCGCCAAGTTCCTTTAAACTCTTTTAATGCTTTTATTATTTTTTTACGAATAATTCCAGCAGAATCACAAGCCACTGCCGCAGCCACTGCATTTATAATATTATGCTTGCCAGGAACTTGCATACGAACCATTCCCCAATCTTTTTCATTATCAACAATATTAAAATCAGTTTCCCCTCCCCAATCTGCATCTTTAGAACATTCAGTTATTCCAACAGCTCGAACACAATCTTTTCCTCCTATTCCAAATTTATAAACTTGCTTATTTGATGTTAATAATTTATTACTATTTTTATCATCTCTATTTAAAATAATAAAAGAATTGTCAGGCATTTTATCAACCCATTTTTGAAAATGAAAAATAATATCATCTAAATTTTTATAATAATCTAAGTGATCTTCCGCGATATTTGTTATTACTGCTATATATGGAGTGTAATTTAACATTTTAGCGTGATATTCATCTGCTTCAATAACAAGCCAATCTGAGGAACCTATTCTAATATTATTATTCCATTGCAAAACTCGAGTTCCAACAACAACAGTTGGGTCAAGTCCAGCTTCCTCTAAAATTAATCCAATCATTGCTGTTGTAGAGCTTTTCCCATTTGTTCCAGATATTGCAATTACTTTTTTATCTTTACTAAATTCACCCCAAAATTCAGATCCGCTTAATTGCTTTATTTGTCTTTTTTTTGCTTGAGCGCGAATAGAATCATTTTCTGGCACTGCTTCTGAATATATTAATAAATCAACATCTTCTGGAATTTGAGCGCTTTTATCCATAATTATAATATCAGCGCCTAATGATATAATTTCGCGTGTGATATTGCTCTCAACTAAATCAAATCCGCTCACATTAATTTTGTGATATAAAAACAACTTAGCAATAGCGCTAATGCTTATTCCTCCAATGCCTATTAAATAGATATGTTTGTAGTTTTTTAAATTCATATTGATTCTAAAATTTCTATCATTCTCTCTCTTGCGCCTTTTTTCATAAGATCTCCCATTGCTTGAGATAATTTTGCGCGTTCTGTTTCAGAATTAATTAAATTTATAACAGTACGCATAACCCTGTCATCCATTTTATCCTGCCTATAAACAATAGCAGCTTTTTGGCTTTCAACATAAAATGCATTATCTTCTTGGTGGGTTCCTGGCATTGGAATAACAATAGCAACCTTAGAAAGATATGCAAGCTCAGCTAAAATTGATATTCCAGCGCGAGTAATTACAATATCACAAGCATGCAAAACATGAAACATGTATCCTCCTAAAAATTCAATCTGCTTATAATTTTCATGTTTTATATTTGGATTTAGCTTATTATATCCTGTTAAATGTATAACATTAGCTCTCTTGCAAAGAGAGTCTAAATTTTGCCAAGTCCATTTATTTAACGCGCCTGATCCGCTTGAGCCACCTGTAATTAATATTGTTAGTAAATTTTCTTTAAGATTAAATTTTTCGCGCGCTAATTCTTTCTTTCCAGACAAAAGAGCGTCCCGCACAGGGTTCCCTATCCATTCTGTTTTTTCTTTTGAATAATCTTCCAAAGACTTGGAAAAACTAACTGTTATTTTGTTAGAGCACCAAGCAGTAAGCTTATTAGACAAAGTTGGACGGATATCCTGCTGATGAATAATAATTTTTTTTCTAAATAACCAAGCAGACCAAATAACAGGAACACTAACAAATGATCCAGCTCCAATAATAATATCTGGCTTAACTGTTGAAATAATTAATAAACTTCTAAAAAAAGCAACAATAAAAAGAAAAGGATCAAAAATTGTCTTAAAAGAAAAATATCTGCGCAATTTAGCTGTTGGAACCCATTCATATTGAATCTTTAAAGATTCAACAACCTTTCTCTCTACTCCGTTTTTTGTCCCAACCCAAAACCATTCCCATTGTTTTTCTTGCTTTTGTGCTTGTTCATAAATTGCAATTAATGGACTCACTGATCCAAGAGTTCCTCCGCCTGTTAAAAGTATTTTCATAAAATTAAGCTCTTTTTGATATATTCAACAATATTCCAACACTAATCATAGTAACAATTAAAGAACTTCCTCCATAGCTCATTAAAGGCAGTGTTAAGCCAGTTAAAGGCAAAATTCCGAGCATTGCCCCAATATTCACAAAAGCTTGTAAACAAATCCAAGTACCAATGCCAATTGCGACTAATTTTCCAAAATTATCAGGAGCTTTTCTAGAAATTACTATACTACGCCAAAAAAAACCTAAAAACAATAAAATAATTATTATACTAAAAACAAAACCTAATTCTTCGGCAATAACTGCGAATAAAGAATCTCCAACAACTTCTGGCAAATATAAAAATTTTTGACGTGATTGTCCAAGTCCTAATCCTAAAAAACCTCCGCTTCCAACTGCTAAAAGAGCTTGTTTAATATGGTATCCAGCACCTTGAGGATCTAAAGAAGGATCAATAAATGACATAAGACGTCTCATTCTATATGGCGCAAGAGCAATAGCTGCGGCAACTGACAATCCCATTGCTACTATAATAGCAAAAATATGTTTTATGCTTGCTCCGCCTAAAAAAAACATTGCTATGCCAATAGCGCAAATTATTATTAAACTTCCAAGATCTGGTTGCTTAATAATTAAAAAAGCTAATACTATTAAAACACTTACAAAAGGGACAAATCCTCCTTTAAAACTTCCTATAACACTCTGCCCTCTCTCTGAAAGCCAGGCTCCAATATATAAAATTAAAGTTAATTTTACAAGCTCAGACGGTTGAAATCCAAAAATGCCAAAATTAAGCCATCGCTGAGCTCCTTGGCCCTCTATTCCAAATCCTTGAAACAAAACTAATAATAGTAAAAATATGCTAAAAATAAATAAAATTAATGACCATTTCTCAAAAAAATGATAATCAATTTTATATACTACAAACATAAGAACTAATCCAATTACCAAATAAATCATCTGCTTTTTTATAAAATAATTAGCATCACCAAATCTTTCAAATCCAACTGCAATTGACGCGCTATAAAGCATTATAAGTCCAAAAATAAGAATAATTCCGCTAATTATAAATAACGGCTTATCAAAATGAAATCTTTTTTCTGAATCTTTTTTAAATATCATATAATTTTCAGAAACTTATTTTAATGAAGTTACTGATTTTATAAAATCATCCCCTCGTTCAAATTCATGATTCCAAAGATTAAAACTAGCTGCTGCCGGAGAAAAAAGCACAATATCCCCTTTCTTAACTTTATTTGAAATATTGCGTACTAAAACACTAAGATCATTATGCTTATCTGATAAATTTGAAATTATTTTTAATTCTTTTTTCATTTTATCGCTCGCGCCACCAGTTAAAAGATATACTTCTTTACAATATTTTTTAACTTGAATCGCCCAATCACTATATTCTAATTTTTTATCCGCGCCTCCTGCGATTAAAATAATTCGCTTTTTAGTTGATTTTTGGCCAAATCTGCGCAAGCCCGCAATCCCTGCTTCAGGGGTTGTGCTTGTTGTGTCATTTATATATTTTACTCCATTTATATTCGCAATTTCCTCTTGTCTTCCTGAAAGCAAAATTGGTTTTTTAAGAGCTTTTTTAATGTCTGAATTTTTTATGTTATAAATTTTCGCAACAGTTATTGCTGCTAAAATATTTTCTAAATTATGCTCACCTTCTAAAGCAATATCTTTAACAGAAATAATTAATTCCTCTTTTTTGTCTGATCTAAATATAATTTTTCCTGATTTTACGAACGCGCCAAGCGATTTGTGATCCTTTTTAGAAAAAAATAATGCACAAGAGCATGTTTCTTTTTGCCAATCTCGCACAATTTTATTTGAATTATTTAACACAATAAAATGATCTTCTGTTTGATGTTTAAAAATTTCTTTTTTAGAACAATAATAATGAGTTAAATTGCGATAACGATTTAAATGATCAGCATAAAGATTTGTAATAACCGCAATATGGGGAGCTGCGCGCACAATATTTAATCCTTCTAATTGCCAAGAAGACAACTCTAATATAACAATATCTTTTTTTGTGGCGCGATCAATAACATCTAACATAAAAGATGTTTTAATATTTCCAGCAAGTATTGTTCGTGGATTTTTCTGCTTGCACATTTGCGCTATTAAAGTAGAAGTTGTTGATTTTCCGCGCGTGCCAGTGACTGCAATAATTGTGGCAGAGCATCTATCAAAAAATAAGCTTGCTTCATTATAGACTGGCTTGTTTAGCCTGCGCGCAAGTTGCAAATATTTTGATTCTTTAGGAACTCCTGGATTATACACAATAAAATCAGCCCATTTTATATCGCGTTCTCGATGTTTTCCTAAAACATAAGAAATATTTTTTTGTTTTGATAAATTTTTTAAAGACAAAGACAAGTCCTCCTTATTTTTTAAGTCAGAAACAATAAGCTTGGCTCCATTTTTATGTAGCCACCTTGTAGTTGCAACTCCGCCTCCATGAAGCCCTAATCCGAGAAGTAAAACTTTTTTATTCTTAATCTCTATCATATAGTAGTATCAATCAAAAATAATATAACTCCTAAAACAGCGCACACTCCAGCAATAATCCAAAATCTCATCACAATTTTTGGCTCGCTCCAACCAACTGCCTCAAAATGATGATGAATTGGAGAAGACAAGAAAACTTTTTTTCCACGAATTTTCTTTGATAATTGCTGAATAATAACAGATAAAGATTCAACAACAAATAACAAGCATACAATTGGCAAAAATAATGCAGTATTAGTTAGCATTGCAACAATTCCAAGAGTAACGCCTAACCCCATTGAACCAGTGTCTCCCATAAAAAATCGCGCTGGATTTATATTAAACCAAAGAAATGCTAAAAGAGCTCCTGAAATAACTCCGCAAAAAGTAGCTAATTCAAATTTTCCACTAATAAATGCCATTGTTCCAAAAGCAGTAAAAGCGCTCACAAGAAGCCCTCCTGCTAATCCATCTAAACCATCTGACTCATTAACAGAAAAAGAAGTGGCAACAATTATAAAAATAAAAATTGGAATATACCATAATCCAATTTCAAAATTGCCAACAAAAGGAATATGCAGTAAATCCCAATCAAGCTTATAAAAAAACCACCAAGACCCTACAGCAGCAATTGCAGTATAAATAACAAGCCTATGCCAAATTCTCATTCCTCCTTTAAAAATGCCTTTTCCTCGAATATTAAGCCAGTCATCAACAAGCCCAACAACAGAAGACGCAATTAAAGCTCCTAAAGGCAAGAGAGTTTCTCCTCTATTAAGAAAACTAAAACCAGCTAAAAAAGATTCAGGAAAAAATTTATTAATATAAAAAAATAATAAAGCAATAATTAAAACAGTACCCCAAATTAAAATACCACCCATTGTTGGAGTTCCTGATTTAGATGCGTGTAATTTTGAAAAAATTGGCGCTAAAGAATGAGCTCGAATTGGTTTTCCAAATTTATATTTATATAAAAAATGAGTAAGAATTGGCGTAAGTAAAAACGCGACAATAAAAGAAAGAGCTGTTAAAATAAAAATTTTTATAACTGGAAACAATTCTATATAATCCATATTTATGAAAGTTCTTTCAAAATAGATAAAATAAAAGAAGTTAATAAAGTTAATTCCATTAAAAAAGTAAGTCCAATAAAAATAGTGCGCCAAAACCTTGTGTCTTCTAAGACAATTCTACTTATAATTAAATTTAAAATAAATATTATTGTTCCAAGGGTTGGAAACAAAAATAAATCAAATTTTGGACCAAATCTATCAACTCCAAAATAAATAGTATAATGAAGAGACACAAAATCTGATGATACTTGAAATCTCCAAACAGCAAAAAACCACAAAATACAAACAACTAAAATGTTTAAACCAATTAAAACTGGATAATAGTAATTTTCTATTTTTTTATCTTTAAACATAAATCTATCATACAATATTTTACTATTTTAGTCTACAAAAATTAGGTTATGCACATTTATTTTATCTATTGTATTAATAACATAATTTCTGTTATAATATATTAATACAAAAACAATACAAAAATAAATGCTTTCAGATACAAAAACAAAACAAGTAATTGAAAAAAATAATCTCCTAGACACGGAAGAAATAAAAAAATACGAAAAAGAAGCAGGAGAAAAAAACCAAAGTTTGGATGAATTTCTTATTGAAAAAGGTCTTATTACAGAAGAAATTCTATACAATAGCGTAGCTAATTTACACAATCTTCCATTTGTGAACCTAAAGGATAAAACAATTCCTAAAGAGGTTCTTTTTTTAATTCCAGAACCAATATCAAATTCATATCAAATAATCGCATTTGAAAAAACTGAAGAATATCTTTCTGTTGCAATGACAGACCCAGATGATCTTCAAACAATTGAATTTATAAAACGAAAAGTAAATCTTCCAATAAAAGTAAGCGTTTCAACTCCTCAAGGAATACAAGAAGCAGGAAAAGCATATCATAAAAGCCTAGAACAAGAACTTGGGGTAATAAATAAAAAAACAGGGTCTAAAATCAGCGCTGAATTACCACAAAAAGGAAGCGCTACAGCCCAAAAAGAAGCAAGTCTTCAAGATTTAGCCCAAGATATGCCTGTTATACGCGTTGTTGATACATTATTAGAGTATGCAATCTTTGAAGGAGCTTCAGATATACATATTGAGCCTTCAGAAAAATCAGTAATTGTTAGATTTAGAATTGATGGAATTTTGCGCGAAATAATGAACTTGCCTAAAAAATTGCAAGATGGAATTTTAGCGCGCATAAAAATACTTTCTAATTTAAAACTTGATGAACATAGATTGCCTCAAGACGGAAGATTTAAAATAGAAACAAATGATTATAAAATATCATTTCGTGTTTCAATTATACCTGTATTTGATGGAGAAAAAGTTGTTATGAGATTATTAGATGAAGGCAAAAAAATTCTAGATCTAAAAGATCTTGGACTTAATAAAAAATGTTTAGAAAAAATTAAAATAAGCCTATTAAAGCCACATGGAATGATTCTAGTTACTGGTCCGACTGGAAGCGGGAAAACAACTACTCTTTACACAATGATGCATATTTTAAATACAACAAAAGTTAACATTGCAACAGTTGAAGATCCTATTGAATACAGAATGCAACACATAAACCAAAGTCAAGTTAACTCTAAAATTAAATTTACTTTTGCTAAGGGCTTAAGAGCACTTTTGCGCCAAGACCCTGACATTATAATGGTTGGAGAAATTAGAGACAAAGAAACTGCTTCTATCGCGATTAACGCAGCAATGACAGGACATCTTGTTCTTTCAACTTTGCACACTAATGACGCGTCAACAACACTGCCTAGGCTTCTTGATATGGGCGTTGAGCCATTTCTTATAAGTTCTACTGTTAATTTAATTATAGCTCAAAGGTTAATAAGAAAATTATGTTTAAATTGCAGAACAAGTTACAAACTAAAACCAGAAGAAGTAGCTGAATTAGAAAAAAATCAAGGGATAAATATTCAGGAATTAACATCTTCTATTTCTAAAGTAGAAGAAACAAAAGAAGTTAATAAAAATTTATCAGATATACTATTTTTTAAAGGAAAAGGATGCACAAAATGTGGAGCGCAAGGATATAAAGGAAGAGTTGGAATTTATGAAGTTCTTGAAATAACAGAAGAAATGAGACACTTAGTTTCCTCAAGAGCTTCTACTGATGATATTTTTGCAAAAGCAAGAGAACAAGGAATGATTACAATGCTTGAAGATGGTTTTTTAAAAGCAAAATCAGGCATTACAACTATTGAAGAAGTATTGCGCGTAACAAAAGAATAATTATGCCAACAGAAGAAATAAAACAAAATACAAACAAACCAAAACCTTCTCAAAAAAATATAGAATCAAATCCTTCGTTTGATGTTTTAGAAAAAAAAATTTTATACCCAGAAGGAATAAATCAAAAATTTGATCTCTGGATAGACCATATTCGTTCAATACCAAATGAAGAAAAAATCTTTTTTACTCAAAATTTAGGAGTAATGCTTAAAAGCGGATTATCTGCTTCTCGCGCGCTTAGAACATTAACACTTCAGGCAAATAATCCAAAATTTAAAAGAGCGCTTGCAAAAATTACTAGAAGCGTAGAAAAAGGAAAGCCAATCGCCCAAGCAATGAAAGAATTTCCAAAAATATTTTCAGATATTTTTGTAAGCATGATTCAAGCAGGAGAAACATCAGGACAACTTGAAAATGTTCTTAAAGAGCTTACAGAACAATTAAAAAGATCCCATGAATTAAAAAGCAAAGTTAAAGGAGCGCTAATGTATCCTGTGGCAATTTTAATCGCGATGATTGTTATTGGATCAGGTATGATAATTTTTGTAATACCAAAACTTACTGCAGTTTTTTCAGAAATGAATGCTGAACTTCCTTTACCAACAAAAATATTAATCTCAATCAGTGATGGAGTTAATAATTATATTCTTATAATAGCTCCGCTTAGTATTTTATTAGTAGGATTTTTAATTTATATTACAAGAAAAGGCTTAGGACAAAAAATTTGGCATAAAATAATTTTAATGTCTCCTGTTATTAATAAAATTGCAATAAAAATTAATTTAGCAAAAATATCACGCACTTTAAGCTCTCTCTTAGCAACTGATATGCCAATTGTTAAAAGCTTGGAACTAACTTCAAATGTTGTAAAAAACGCATATTACAAAAATTCTTTGCTTTTGATGTCAAAACAAGTTGAACAAGGAGTTACTTTATCAAGTCAAATGCCCGCATTTGGAAAACTATATCCCCCAGTGGCGCAACAAATGGTTCAAGTTGGAGAAGAAACAGGAGAAATTTCAAATATTTTAAATCAACTTGCTCAATTTTATGAAGAAGATGTTTCAGAAACAATGAATTCCCTACCTTCTCTTATTGAACCAATTTTAATTATGGTTCTCGGAGGCGCTGTTGGAGCAATGGCTGTTGCTATTATTCTGCCAATGTATTCACTATCAAGCGCAATGTAAATATGAAAAAAAACACAAACAATCCAAAAGGACTTACCTTAATTGAAATAATGATTACAATATCTATTATTATAATATTGCTTGGCATTAGCATAGTTTTTATAAAAGAATATAATGTAAAAGTGCAGCTTGTTGTTACTTCAAGCGAACTAAAAAGCAATATAAATAAAGCAAGAGAGAAGACAATTTCAGAACAAAAAATTTATGGAATACATTTTTTTGAGTCTGAAAATAGATATGAATTTATATTGGCAGAATCACCTGAAAATCCAATAGAATCATACACCCTTGATCAAGAAATAACATTTTCGCAAATATCATCATTTACAGATGACATATTAAAATTTAATAAAGCAGGCGGAGCAAGTGAATCAGGAATTATAATTTTGGAAAATACAAATCAAAACAATAAAACAATAACAATAAACCCTTCTGGATATATTTATGCTGAATAAAATAAAAAATAACAAAGGAATAACATTGATTGAGATTATTATAAGCGTCACAATTCTTGCGGTTGGAATTCTTGGGCTATTCCAAGCTTTTCCAAGAGGCATAAGCATACAGCATTCTATTGAACTTGAAACAATTGCAAATCATTTAGCCCAAGAAAAAATTGAAAATATTGTAGCAATTGCATATGAAAATATTGACGTAGGAATAATTGAAAATCAAGTTGCTCTATCAGAAGATCCTTCAAATGAATTTTATAAATTTAAAAGAACAACCACTGTTGAATTAGTAGATGGAAACTTAGCTCCAAGTTTAAATGATTTAGGACTTAAAAAAATTACCACAACAGTAGAATGGCCTAAATTTTTAAATAATGGGACAGATTCAATGTCAATAATAACACTAATAAGCCAAAGATAAA
>Ga0210057_1001377_pt1 | contig 37112 bp, 35 predicted proteins | sample CryGeyCG2114_010_2_FD_183968 | JGI IMG/M metagenome (GOLD analysis project Ga0210057, IMG submission 183968) | Groundwater microbial communities from aquifer - Crystal Geyser CG10_big_fil_rev_8/21/14_0.10 (SPAdes) (version 2) | ecosystem: Environmental > Aquatic > Deep subsurface > Groundwater ... | reverse complement strand
GAGCTGTCAATCAGATGCGAAAGGATCAAGGTTTGACACGTGAGGATCGAGTTGTGTTGTCGTACAAAACAGATGATGTTGTTCTCGCTTCAGTCTTTACCGATTTCAGAGAAGAACTCATGTCGAGCGTGTTGGCAGATGATATTGTTGAGGATAGTGGGGAGAAAGTAGAACTTTCTGGACATGTGGTTGAACTGGGATTGAAAAAAGTATAAGTTCCACAAGAATTGTTGAAGACTCGTTATGTATAACGAGTCTTTTTTTTGTGGATAGTATATTGACAGATCCACTTTGATCTGCTAGGTTTCTATGATATATTTTTGTATATCCGAGCACCGTGCTCTGTATTTTTTGTTAAAAATGTAGAGCATGTAGCTCGTTTGTGACCGAGTTGCTGCTACTTCGTGTGAGTACGCGAGGATGCTCTTTTTGTCACTACCCCAATGGAGGGGAATTCATGATTCACCCCGGATTCGATTTGCCGCCAACTTCGTCCAACACCACTCATCGTGGGGGACGGCAGAGGCAGCTGAGCGGACGTGAGACCCTCGAGGGACAGCTGCAGCATCTGCTGCAGAACCGACCCGAGGAGACCTCCAGGATCGCTCAGATTCGGGCGCAGATCGCTGGCTTGTGCGGCAAGACGCCGGAGGAGGACAGCTGATGGGGGATCAGGTTCAACCGTCGGACGAAGACCGTACGAACCTGCCATCACTTTGGTTCGTGGTCCAGATCGGCAACACGAACTTCCGTTCAGAACTCCCCAGCCTGGGGCATCGCTACCTGGAATTGACCTATGAGCTGGTGATGCGTGGCGAGAACGAAATCGCCAGAGAAGTTATCAGCCTGGCTCAAGAACGGGGCTTGGTCGAGCCGTTAGCTGACTAGCTCTGACGATACACGAGCTTGCCGTCGACAAGATGGCGAGCAGGGAATGACATGACAATCCAGCAAGCGTCGCATTCGCGTCGCCCGGGAAGAGAGGCACCGGATCAACAGCCTCTCATTACTTCAGTCTCTCGAACTCTCTTCGACAGAGCGATGTGTAAAAAAACTCCTCAACGGGAGTTTTTTTGTTTATTTGAACGGTTGACGCAGAGGGATATGCTGGGTAGAATGAGAACGTAGGGTGTCTATGTATATAGTGCTCTTGCATTCAATTTTTAATATTGTACAGGTATGTCGATCTATAGCACTTCAGACAATTACAAAGCGGATGCTTTCGTCCTCCCACTTTTTGAAGAGGAAACGTTGAGTAAAGATATGAACGTACTGGATGAAACATTCGGCGGTGCTATATCACGTGCACTCGAGTTAAAAGATTTTGAAGGAAAAAAATTGCAGACTGCTTTTCTTTATACGGGCAACAAAGAAACACCTCGCGTGTTGCTCATTGGCCTCGGAAAGAAAAAAGATCTTTCGGTTCGTATGTGGAAACAAGCTATTGGTGCGAGTGTCGTAGCATTGCAAGGGAAAAAATATACGGCACTCTCACTGTATATATCTGGAGACATTACAAGCAAATTTGGAACAAAAAAAATTGCACGACAAACCGTGCTTGCGGCAGGACTTGCGAGTTATGCCTTTGATGAATACAAAAGTGAAAAAGATGCACGCGTGGTAGAGATGAAGAGCCTCGCCTTTCTCAATATCACCGGCAGTGAAAAACGTGCGTGGCAAAGTGGTATGGAAGATGGAGAAAAAATGAGTGATGCTATCAATGAAACACGGAGACTTGCAAATACGCCACCGACTATTATGACGCCAGTGTTTCTTGCAAAAGCAGCACAAAAAATTGGCAAATTATTTCCTTCTATAAAAGTGAGCGTGCTAGGAAAAGCAGAAGCAAAAAAACTTGGTATGGGATGTTTCCTCGGTGTGGCACAAGGATCTGCACTTCCACCACAGTTTATTGTTATGGAATACATGGGAGGAAAGAAAACAGAAAAACCAACGGTGCTGGTAGGAAAAGGAATCACATTTGACTCAGGTGGATTGTCCCTCAAACCGAGTGCGTATATGACAGATATGAAGTTTGATATGCTTGGTGCTGCTACGGTGCTCGGGACAGTGCGTGCAGCAGCAGCACTGGGACTCAAAAAAAATATTGTTGCTCTCATGCCAGCGTGTGAAAATATGCCAGGTGGTGAGTCATACCGACCGGACGATATTCTGGTCAACATGGAAGGGAAGACTGTCGAGATTGGTAATACCGATGCAGAAGGTCGATTGATCTTGTGTGACGCGCTGTCCTATGCAAAAAAATACCAACCAAAAGAAGTAATCGATTTTGCAACACTCACTGGTGCGTGTATGGTCGCCCTTGGAAATGAACGTTCTGGATTATTTTCTCAAGAAGAAACAATGATAGAAAAATTGATGAAAAGTAGTGAAGAAACAGGAGAACAATTGTGGCGTCTTCCTCTCGGAGAAGAATACACTGAAGCGATCAAAAGTGAAGTCGCCGATGTCGCAAATGTCGGAGACGTGGGTGGACGTGGGTATGCTGGGGCATCTACTGCTGCAGCGTTCCTTGAATTTTTCACAAAAAACGTTGAGACTGGAGAATCCGCATATCCATGGGCGCACATCGATCTTTCCTGTAGTTATTACGGGGGGAAAGGAAAACCATGGATTCGACATGGTGCCAATGGTTTTGGTATTGAAACGATGATTGAGTATTTAGCATAGATAGTATATGGCGAAAGGTGATACAGAAGATGTCGGGTTTAAAGAAGACGCACATAAAAAAATCCGTACTATTTTAGCACTTGTACAAGAGAAAGGCATTGATGTTTTTAGAACAGCGGTACATAATTCGAAAGAAGCGACGCTATATGCGTATAAAAATGCATTGCAGTATGCCAAGAGTGATGCAATTGAATTGACGCAGGAAGAAGATACTATTTTTGATGAATGTTTGGAAATCATTCAAGAAAAATTAGATCATATCGCACAAGAAAGAGATGATTTAACAAATGAGATGATGCGTGGTATGGGGTATAGTTCAGAATCGTCAGAAGAGCCTACTCAACAAACAGCCAAGATGGAAAGTGAAGTAATTGATAAAGATACATTCAAAACATTTGCTTTGGATGTCCTCAATAAAAGGGGCAAAGAAGAAATGCTTATACAAGCGGTGCAAGTGTTTGTCATGTTGGAAAATGCTACGACTGAGGATGATATTGATGACGCTTCTGCAGCAATTCATGTATTGCGAACTCTTCCCTCAGAGATAAGGAACGAGCTTTCTAGGCTTCTTGACCATAAAAAAACAGAATTAGGGCTTTAATAGTATATTTATGATTTCCTACCTCACCGGAACTATTTACGCAAAAGAACATAGTGCCATTATTCTCCTCACAAGTGGTGGTGTTGGGTATGACATCACGTTGACTGGTGTACACGCGTCAGAACTTTCTGTTGGGCAAACAGTCGAGTTTTATACACATATGAAGGTATCAGAAAATGCAATGGATCTGTACGGCTTTCGGACAAAAGAAGAGAAATCTTTTTTTTCTATTCTTCTTTCTGTCTCTGGTGTTGGCCCAAAAAGTGCGATGAATATTCTCGCTATTGGGTCTATCCATGATATTGAAGATGCTATCCTTCGTGCTGATGCAAAATATCTTTCTGCTGTGCAAGGAATAGGAAAGAAGACGGCAGAACGCATGGTAGTAGAGTTGAAATCAAAATTGCAAAAACGCACAGGATCTAGTGATGCCCGACAGACCGTTGGCGGGGATGTCCTTGAAGATGTTATCGATGGACTTATCTCTATGGGATATGCAAAAGATGATGCACGTTCTGCTGCACTGGCGTGTGATGCGGATGGAAAGTCGACAGAGCAATTGTTGCGTGATGCACTGCAAGCATTATCGAGATAAAGGTATTCTATACAGAAATAAAAACCATCCTGATTGGGATGGTTTTTTTGACGTATGGGTTTTGAATGTTATTCAGTCGGAGTTTCCTCTTCTTCCTCTCCAAACAAGAGCGCCATGCCTACAACGGTATCTCCATCTGCTTTGAATCGCATGATGCGGACACCTTGTGTTGCTCTGCCAAGTGTTGATACTGATTTGAGAGGTACGCGGACAACTTGTCCCTTTTTGGAGATCAAGAGCACGTCCTGATCTTCTGTGTTGTTGATTACACGCATGCCGATGATTGGCCCTGTCTTTGCGGTCACTGCCATAGTCTTGATACCGCTTCCTCCACGACCTTGGACTTTGTATTCATTGAGTTCTGTTTTTTTTCCAAGACCATTTTCCGAAATAACGAGCATCTCGAGTACTTTGTGTTTGACCAATTCTGGAGAAACCACATCCATACCTACAATCGTATCATTTGATTTGAGCTTCATGCCACGAACACCTTTTGCCGTACGTCCCATTGGTCTGAGACCACTTTCTTTGAAACGGATGGCTTGCCCCTGACTCGTTGCAATGATGATGTCGTCTTTTCCGCTCGATGGACGAATCCATTCGAGCATATCATCTTCTGCAAGCTTGAGCGCGATGAGACCAGATGCACGAACTTTTTTGAAGTCTTCAAGAGCAGACTTTTTGATTGTTCCTTTGTTTGTCACCATGATGAGGTTTTTGTATTTGCTCACATCATCCATAGAAAGAATGACGGATACATTTTCATTTGGTGCGAGCTGGAGGAAGTTGACGAGAGCCTGTCCTTTGGCGGTTCTCGTTGCTTGTGGTACATCGTATGCACGAAGCTGGAAGACACGACCACGTGTCGTAAAGAAGAGAAGATTGTCATGTGTATTGGTCGCTATCAAGTGCTCGATAACATCTTCTTCCTTTGTTGTGAGTCCGATGACACCTTTGCCACCTCTTCCTTGTGTCTTGAATGTATCTGCTGGCATACGTTTGATGTAGCCATCTTGTGTTGCCATGATAATGGTTGATTCGTTGGCGACGAGATCTTCCATTTTAAATTCTTTGACACCGTGTGGAATAATTTGTGTTTTTCGTTCACTGCCAAATTGTGTTTGAATTTCTTGGAGTTCTGTTTTGACCACTCCCAAAATTCTTTTTTCACTGGCGAGGAGTGCTTCGAGTTCTTTGATAAGCGTCATTTTTTCTTTGAGTTCATCTTCTATTTTCTTTCGTTCAAGATTTGCGAGCTGTTGCAACCTCATTTCGAGAATAGCAACGGTTTGGCGTTCACTAAATTTGAACTGCTTCATCAAGTTGATCTTTGCTTCATCTTTGTCTTTTGATTTTCTGATGGTGTTGATGATTTGGTCGATTTTATCGAGCGCCATTTTCAATCCTTCGAGAATATGAGCACGATCTTTTGCTTTGTTGAGATCAAATTGTGTTCGACGTCGAATAACGACTTCTCGATGTTTGATATATTCTTCGAGAACAGTTTTTATATTCAAAAGTCGGGGTTGGATACCATCAACAAGTGCAATCATGTTGACGTGAAAAGTCGTTTGGAGTTCTGTTAGTTTGAACAATTTGTTGAGGACTTTCTTTGGATATGCATCTTTTTTCATTTCTATCACAATACGGACGCCGTCTTTGTTGGATTCATCACGAAGATCTTTGATACCCTCGATTTTCTTTTCCTGTACCAAGGTTGCAATTTTTTCAATCAACTTTGATTTGTTCACTTGGTATGGCACTTCCGTCACTACGATTTTGTGTGTGCCTAGTTTTCCTTCTGAAATATCTGTTTTTGCACGAATCACAATACCACCACGGCCAGTGGAATACGCAGAAAGAATGTCTGGTTTGCTATAGATGATACCTCCAGTAGGGAAGTCAGGCCCTTTGATAAATTCGTGAAGGTCTTCCACTGTTGCCGTCGGATTTTCGATGAGGTGGATTGTTCCTTCACACAGCTCTGTGAGATTGTGTGGAGGAATATTGGTAGCCATACCGACGGCGATACCCATGCTTCCGTTGAGGAGCAAGTTTGGCAATTTTCCTGGGAGAACGCGAGGTTCTTTGTTGGAAGAATCGTAGGTGGGAGTGAAATCAACTGTTTCTTTTTCTATATCAAACAGGAGCTCTTCAGCAATTTTTTGGAGTTTTGCTTCGGTATAACGCATGGCAGCGGCATTGTCACCATCCATGGAACCAAAGTTTCCTTGTCCAAATACGAGCGGGTCTCTCATGCTAAAATCTTGTGCCATGCGGACAAGAGAGTCGTAAATTGCCGAATCACCATGCGGGTGATATTTTGCCATCACTTCACCGACGACGTGGGCAGATTTTCGAAATTTTGTATTGTGTCTGAGACCAATTTTCCACATCGCATACAAAATACGACGATGTACTGGTTTCAATCCATCGCGAACATCTGGAAGTGCACGAGACACGATGACACTCATCGCATAATCAAGATACGATGTTTGCATCTCATCGACAAGTTGGATCGGTTCGATGCGACCGATATTTAGCGGTGCATTCGCAGGGTTTCTTTTTTCTGTAGGTTGTATCATTTTCTTTTTCTGCATAGCTATGGTGTTGTTGTCGTAAATGATGTACTCGTCGGTGTAGACGATACATGATTTGCAAGTGAATTGGCAAGGGTGTCGAGTGTGGATGTAGCCACAGTATGAATTGGTGTGCTGGTTGTTTCACTGAAATCTTGCTGTGTAGTATCGAGACGTGCCTGTTCGGATTCTTCTGCTTGTACGTCTTGTTTCCCTGCGATTTGCATGGCTTCGTTGAAATAGGTGCCTACAGAATTGAGTGGCGTCACGACATCATATTTGCCACGAGAGGCATCGTAAAATACTGTTCGCATATTCCATCCCCACATGCCCATGATCGCGAGGACGATGGCACCGACCGACACCCAGATGATGCGTTGCTTGACGACGTGTCCTTGATAATCTTGAGCAATGCGTGTGGCTGGGTGCACTCTGTTTTTTTGTCGTCCATCGGATGATGCATGATTTTTCCCTGTTGCATTCTCTCCTCCTCGGATACTTGCTTCTAGCGCATCAATCGTCTGATCAATATCTTGCTTCAATCTTCCTTGCATTGTCTTTGAAGATTGGTTGTTTTTCATACCGTACGGTTAGAAACATGTATACACGTGTCGTGCATACATGAACAGGTTCAGTACTTATTCTTTGGTCAGTACGATAACACGTGTATCTTCTTGAGGAAGATCTTTTTTCTTGACAATCGTCTTTGCTTCTTCCACAACATCTTTTGCTCCATACGCTTTCACAAATGCCGAAACCGGATCTGCGGAGGGGTCGATGTCACTTTGGAACATCATAGGAATAACGATGCGAGGTTCTACTGCATTGACTGCTTTGACTGCATCCTCTGCATTGTAACATCCTTTTCCTCCGACTGGCACGATGAGGACATCCACATCACCAAGGACTTCCAGTTGCTCATTGGTCAGTTGTTTTGAGGCATTGCCGAGATGAGCAATTTTGAGGTATTCGCTATCGATACGGAGAAAAATTTGCCCTGGCTCATGTCCTTGCACTGCTGTTACCAGCACACCTTTTGTTTCACATTCACCAGGCGTCGTAAGGACGAAAGGATCGCCAGAGAGAGTAACAGAACCTTCTTCGCCTCGAGTATAGAGACCTATCTGAGGAGAGATGCTTCGAGGAAAGTTTCCTGTGTCAGGCTTGTATGGGTCGATGACGACGACCACGTCTTCATCGAGTGGTTTTGTTTGGATTTTGATTGCAGAATTGCCGAGCCAAGAGATATGCATAGTGATTCAAAATCAGAAAAATAGTGACACTATTATAGTGGAAATGTGGGTTTTGTGCAAGTAGTGACAGACTTTTTTTTGAAATAAAAAAACAGCCTTTTAGAGGCTATTTTTAAATGAAATTATATAGACGTATACAATTTTGCCACAACAACTATGATCATAATAACAAGAATTCCCAAGAGTACTTTCATATACCACGGATCTTTTTTTCTAGGAGAGATCTCTAATCCTAATTGTTTTGCTAATTTTTTGGAAACGATCATCTGCACTGATTCATCGAATTTGATATCGGGTTTTAATTGTTGTATAGAAAAGAGAATGTTTTTTTTGATAGGGACGGATGGAAAATTCGGAGTAAGTAAAATCATGCGTGTGCCATGGCTTCTGCCGCGATTCAAAAGAATTGTTAGTAAGATGGAGATGAGTGAAATCACTGTCAATAGAAAGGTTGAAATTGAAGCAAGTGGATTTGTGGGTCCTTCATTTGCCAAAGAGTAATCCTGAGTAGTCACTTTTGTAATATCAGATATGTGTATTCTTTTTTCCGTGAGGAAAACAGAAGTTTCTATCAATGTCATACCTTCTATCCGTAACGAGTAGAAGATGTATTTTAACAATACGCCAACTAAGAATATGGAAGTGAGAAATAATATTACACACAGAAACATGAGTATATACTTTTTTTCTTGAAATACTGCTATAGGATTAAGAAAAAAAAGGAGCATCAATGAAAAGCTTCCCTCAAAAAGAACATCAATAATTATAGAGAATGGCATTCTCGTTTTGTTCATAGATTCTCTCTATACCCTTCTATGATTTTCACGATTTTTTTTACCGTTTCTTCCAACTCTCCTTCTTTATTTACCACTCGAAAGTCATAATCCTGCGATGTTTGAAGTTCTTCTTCTGCAATCTGCAATCGTTCATGCATCTTTTTTTCACTCACGCCACCACGATTGATAATGCGTTCTTTCAGCACATCAATACTTTCTGGCATGAGGAAAATGGAAAGATGGGGAATATGGAGACGATCAAGACTGTGTTTGCCATTGACGTCTGCTTGCGAAAAAACAAGAGTGTACTTCTTCAAGGATGTTTCAAGTTTTTCTTTCTCCGTTCCATATAAATTGCCGGCGTAGTCATTGTATTCAACAAAGTCGGCGGCATTAATTTTTTTTTTAAAATCTTCGCGTGAAAGAAAGTGATAATCTTTTTCGTCTATTTCACCATCACGTTTTTCCCGAGTCGTGGTTGTCACAAATTGTGCGGCACTGTCAAAGTGTGCGATCAATTCTTTGATCACACTATTTTTTCCTCCACCTGATGGGGAGGATATCAAGACTAATGTGCCGGAATGTGTATGCATATTTATGAAATCGTATCCAGATATGCCTGCAACTCTGTAGGCAACGGAGATTCAAAACATTGCTTTTCTCCTACAAGATCTTGAAAACACAGTCGACGTGCATGCAGAAAGAGTCTACCAAGAGGCACTTCGCTTTTTTTAATATTTTTTTTCTGTTTGTAGAGAGTATCTCCGACGACTGGATGATCATAGGCAAACATATGTACCCGAATTTGGTGCGTTCTTCCACTATGAATTTGAACAGAAAGAAGGGTGAATCGACCAAGCCGTTTGATCACACGAAAATCTGTGCGGGCACTTTTGCCTGGTTGGATATCGTTGACAGTATGGAGTGTTACACTGTTCATTTTTGGTCGTGCGACCATATGTCCATCTTTGCCACGGTCAATAGAGAAGTCGATGGTATCTTCATCGACTTCAAACGTGCCATAGACAAGCACGGTGTATTCTTTTTCTACGGTGCGAGTTTTAAATTGTTGTTTGAGATGCACAAACATGTTGTTTGTTCGTGCGACGACGAGAACACCAGATGCTTCTTTGTCTAGGCGATGCACAATACCAGGACGGACGCTGTTTTCTCCGATATGTTCTATCTCAGGGTATGTCTTGACCAACCATGCTGTCAGTGTGACGGTTTCTTGTGCTTCTGTTGGGTGCACCAGAAGACCTGCTGGTTTGTGTAACACAAGATAGTCTGGTGTTTCCGCAAGAACAATAATTTTTGTGTACAAAGAGGTATCCTCCTTTTCTTCGTCAAGCACCTCTTGGTATGATTCTTCTTGAGTTAGAACAATCTTGTTTCCCGTATGGACAATCGCACCTGCTTTTGACGCAATGGTATCATTGAGAGAAATATGTTTGTGCGTGATGAGTTTTTTGATATGCGAACGTGAATACGAAGAAACCTCTGATAAAAAGAGATCTAATCGTACTCCATCATGTGGAGCGTCGACGCTGTATGTTTCTGTATTCATAAATATATGTGCGCCTGGATGGTCCCGATTCAATCGGGAGAACCATCTATTATGCTTCTTCAAATTTTTTACCGTTATGTTGCAAATACCAGCGGTAATAATTTCTATTTTTACATTTTTTTAATCTTTTTTCTTCTATTTTTGCGTTATTTTTAGTAGAGAATGGGACATATCCTATGACTCGCCAAGGGATTCCTGCCTTAGTATATCGTTGCTTTCCACTATTGTGGTAGACAAGTCGAGCATGAATGTCCGGTGTTTCACCTATATATATTTTTTGAAGTGATTCACTCCAGAGAAAATAAACATAGTGCATAAGCTACCTGGATGGTCTTGAATCAATTTTCTATTAGAACGGGACAGAAGTGGAAGAACCATCGACTCCGATGTTATACGTAAATATATTTCATGTACACGGAGAACATACAAGAAAATTGTGCGCCTGGATGGAATTGAACCATCGACTCCGACGTTATAAGCGTCGTACTCTAACCACTGAGTTACAGGCGCGTAGGCTAAAGAATGCTCATAGCGTAGCAAAAAAGAGCAGATAAATCAAGGCAGGTGTATTGAATACACGGGATATCTGTGGTATTGTGTATATACATTATATCGTTTATGCCTCTCAACCGTACACGACAGGTGGTATCCCTGATCTCCCATGCTGAAACGATTCTTATGGGAAGTCATGATCCACTGCATGATCATCGACACGCTGGACGTGTGGCGGACTACGCTGTCACCATTGCGACACAGCTCGATATCCACAATGAAGATCATCTTGATGCTTTGAGATTGAGTGCCTGGTGGCATGATGTTTCTCGTGTGATGACCAAAAAGCCATCTTTTGTGATTATGCCTATTCTTGATGATACCCTTTCTGCGTTCTTTCTTATGAAGACCTCTCTCAAGAAAGGGCTATGGAATAGAACGGTCTGGTTGGCGAGTCGATTGATTTTGGCCAAAAGTATTGGTACCGGAAAATTATTTTCTCGTCTCTTTCTTTCAAAGCGCATGCGTCTGTTGCTCGATATTCTTCAAGATGCTGATACCATAGATACGCTTGCTAGTGAGCGGACACATATTATCCAAGAACTCGTTGATTCCTCTGTTGTGTATCATTATGCGTATCGTGTCATGGTATGGTGGTTTGTCTCTACTGCTTTTTTGGATGTCAAAACTCAGGCAGCAAAGGAACAACTGATGACTGTCCTTCAAGAATTTTTTGTGTGGGTGCATGAAGAAAGCATTATGGCTTGGCATACCGAACGCTACGGAGAAGTGTGGCTTGAACATATGTTTGACCGACTTGAATATATGATGCAAGAATTGGAACGTGAACTTCATTTAACATTCGTTTCAACAACATAGGTCTATGCCTTGGTTTTTTTCTCCGATTGCGCGTATTCGACATGCAACACAAAAACGTCTTGCAGAGGTAACACCTCATTCAAAAGATTTTTATATTTTGATAAGTTTTTCATCCGCGATGGCAGCGCTTGGTCTCATCATGGATAATACCGCAGTTATTATTGGTGCAATGGTGGTTGCACCACTTGTGACACCTCTTTTTGTATTTTCTTTGAGTGTCCTCATTTTACAAGGACGAGATTTATGGCGTTCATTTCTTTCTATTCTATTTGGAACAATTGTAGCGCTGCTTGTCGCGGCAAGTATTGGATCTATTGCACATGCTTTTGCACAAGAAAGTACATTTTTAACGGGTGAGATTTTGAGTCGCAGTAAACCTGACATGCTCTATTTTCTTGTTGCATGTATTAGCGGACTCGCAGGAGCCTTTGCATATGCTCGCCCGAAAATAAAAGAATTTGTAACAGGTATTGCAATTGCTGCTGCAATTATTCCGCCGATTGCTGTTGCGGGCATTGCTCTTTCTGTTGATAATATATTTTTGTTTCGACAAAGTATGTTGTTGTATATGTTTAATATTATTGGTATTTGTTTGGGAAGTATTTTGATGTTTGTGTTGCTAGGTTTTGGAAAAGAAATTGAAAAAACAAATGCAACACCAAACGTGTAACACGAATTGAAAAAAAATAAAAAAAAACTGTGCGACTTATGCACAGTTTTTTTTGTTGTGTTATTCCAAAAAAAAATAAAAACAACTATACTTGTGTCATAAAGGTCGATCATATTATTTTACATCCATGCTTGTCATGTAAAATAAAAAAACTTTTGGGATGCACCATGGTCATGTCAAAAGATATATCTTCAATAAGAAAGGAGGTGCACACTATGCCAACAGCAAAAAAACGAAAGCCAGCTAAACGAAAGGTAGCTGCAAAGCGAAAGCCAGCTGCTAAAAAAGCTGCTCCTAAGAAACGCAAAGTAGCAAAGCGAAAGCCAGCTGCTAAAAAAGCTGCTCCTAAGAAACGCAAAGTAGCAAAGCGAAAGCCAGCTGCTAAAAAAGCTGCTCCTAAGAAACGCAAAGTAGCAAAGCGAAAGAAGAAGTAATAATATACTTCAAAAAAAGAACCTCTCATGAGGTTCTTTTTTGTTGCATACCGCTAGCAATATTATGGAAGAAGAGCTTTCAGATATGCACCGGTGTAACTCTTTTTTTCTTTTGCAATTTGTTCGGGTGTTCCTGTTGCAACCACCATACCACCACGTTTTCCTCCGTCTGGTCCCATGTCAATCACCCAATCAGCTGATTTTATGACATCAAGATTATGTTCAATGATAAGAACAGTGTTTCCCTTTTCTACCAATTGTGTCAGGACTTCGAGGAGTCGGACGATATCGCCAAAGTGTAATCCTGTCGTTGGTTCGTCGAGAATATATAATGTATCACCATTGCTTCTGCGTGCAAGCTCTGTCGCAAGTTTGATACGTTGTGCTTCTCCACCTGAGAGTGTCGTTGCTGATTGTCCGAGACCTACATAGCCAAGTCCTACATCACGTAGAATACGAAGTTTGTCAGCGATCGCAGGAACATCTCGGAAAAAACTATACGCTTCTTCTACATTCATGGAGAGAATATCTGCAATAGTTTTGCCACGGTAATGGATTTCGAGTGCTTCTTGATTGTATCGCTTTCCTTCACACTCAGGGCATTCCACAAACACATCTGAAAGAAATTGCATTGGGATAGTTACATACCCTTGGCCTGCACATGCCTCACATCGACCGCCACCTTTGACATTAAAACTAAATTTTCCTGCATCCATGCCTCGCATTTTTGCTTCCGGAACATTGGTAAAGACATCACGAATGGCGGTAAACACGCCAGTGTATGTCGCAGGATTACTTCGGGGTGTTCTCCCAATAGGTGATTGATCAATTGAAATAACTTTTTTTATATTGGTCATGCCTTTGATGCTTTTGTGTTCACCTGGCTCTGCTTTGGCACGATAAAACTTTTTGTGCAATGCTTTGCTCAATATATCTATAATGAGACTCGATTTTCCAGAGCCAGACACACCCGTGACGCAGGTAAGTGTCCCGAGAGGGAGAGATACATCAATATTTTTGAGATTGAATGCGCGTGCTCCTTTGATATCAATTGTTTTTTTGTTTCCTTTACGACGTTTTTTTGGAACGGGAATCGTTGCTTTGCCAGAAAGAAATTGCCCTGTTTGAGACGCATTATTTTTTTGGATTTCTTTTGCCGTACCAGTTGCGATAACTTCTCCTCCACCAGTGCCTGCGCCAGGACCGATGTCCACTACAAAATCTGCAGCCTCCATCATCGCCTGGTCGTGTTCTACAACGATAACGGTGTTGTGCAGGTCTCGAAGTTTTTTGAGTGTTGCTATCAGTGTGTCATTATCTTTTGGATGCAACCCGATAGATGGTTCATCAAGAATATAGATCACACCAGTAAGTCCAGTTGAAAGCTGTGTCGATAGACGAACACGTTGTGCTTCTCCACCTGAAAGAGTATGCACTGATCGATCAAGCGAGAGATAATAGAGACCTACATCCAGAAGATTATGAAGGCGTTTTAACATTTCTTTTGCCAGCGGTGTTGCAACCGCCATTTCTGTTTTGGAAAGTGTCAGCGCATTGTTTTTTTCTCCCGCAATAATATCAAATGCATCAATTGCTTCCTCGACTGTCATTTCTCCAATATCAGCAATATTCCACTCAGCAATTTTGACGGCTAAGGATGTTTCTTTCAGGCGCTTTCCAGTACATACCGGACATGTACGCTCACGCATGTACGCTTCTATTTCTTTTCGGACATAATCTGAATCTGTTTCTGTATGTCGCTGTACCAAATTTGGGACAATCCCTTCATATCGTACACTTTTTTTGCCAATTTGATATTCTTGTCCGTCAGTCCCGTAGAGCAGTGTGTCCATGGCTTTTTGAGGAAGATCTTTGACAGGAATATCTACAGAAAATGTATGTGCATTTGCGACGGCAAGAAGAAGTTCTTGATATTTGTGTTGATTGCCTACAATCCGTGTCCATGGTTGGATCGCCCCTTCGGCAAGGGTGAGGCGTGGGTTTGGGATAACAAGATCCGGATCTACATCGAGCGTGATTCCCAACCCTGTGCAACGCGGACATGCCCCATGTGGACTATTGAAGCTAAAGCTTCTCGGTTCAATTAAATCAAAAGAGGTTCCACATTGCGTACACGCAGGAGTGGTATTGTATATTTTTTCGTCTCCATCCTCTGTGAGTGTTATGAGCGAACCATTGCCAAGCTCAAGAGCTTTTTCAATGAGGGTATTTACATTTTGTTTTTTGGTATCAGCAATATCGTCGATAATAATGTCAACGTCGTATGTTTTTGTTTTGTCGAAAGAAAGAGATTTAATGTCGTGAATACGATGTTCTACCCCATTGATACGTATTCGATTGTATCCAGTTTGTTCGAGTTCAGCGAGAAGAGATTTTTGTTTTACTTCTGCATGTTGGAGGAGTGGTGCCATGATGGTGGTGGTGCGTTGTGTGCGTATGAGTGTTCGTACAGATTCTGTAATTTCCCCTGGTGAGGCATGACGAACAGGAACATGACACGATGTACAGTATTGCACCCCAATCCTTGCAAACAATAATCTGAGATAATCATAAATTTCAGTCGTGGTTCCGACCGTAGAACGTGGGTTATTTGAAATTGTTTTTTGATCGATGGCAATCGTTGGAGAGAGACCTTCTATATCATCGACATCAGGTTTATCCTGCAAATCCATGAATTGGCGCGCATAGGCATTCAAACTTTCTGCATAGCGACGTTGTCCTTCGGCGTAGATCGTATCAAACGCAAGAGACGATTTTCCAGAGCCTGAAAGACCGGTGATTACCGTTAATTTATTTTTTGGTATGTCGAGGGATATGTTTTTGAGATTGTGAACGCGTGCGTTTTTTATTGAGAGAACATCTTGTTTTGGCATAGGGAGAAGGCACAGATGAAGAGAGATTGCCTTACACCATACACGAATTTTTTGATTTTGTCAATTCGTGGGAGTAGAACGGTATGTTTTTTGTGTGTATGAACCTACTATTTGCTAGTTCCATCTTTTACTTTCCCTACTGTATATTTTTTACTTACGTTACTTCCTGGATCTGCTGTTTCGTTTGAAGGCATACCGTTGTCACTACCTGTATAAGTTTCTATTGTCTGAAATACGTCAGTTGACACATTTACTGTCATATATACGCCTTTTGCTAAATTTTCAATTGGGATGTAATCATCGTAGGTAATGCGTGTTCCATTTTCGTTTGTTTTGAGCCACGCTCCTATGATAGATTCAGAGGTATTATTTTCTTTGGGCGATGCCTGTCCTATCCACAAATCTGGATCTGTCAGATCACCAGATTCTTTAAGTTCGACCATCACAAATAATCCTTTGAGTTTGTCATATGGGCTATGTGTACACCATTTGCTATCTGTGAGATCTAGAGGAGGAAATACAAAATCATAATCAAATACCTCCTGATTTAATAGAGTTGATTCTCCTTTTGTTTGAATTTTTTGGACTTGATTCCACGAGATGTTTTGCTCATCTCCTCTGTACAAAAAGCCATCTTGTCCTTGACATACGTGCCATATTTCTGGATCATCGCTTTCCATGTCAATCCATTTATTTTCAATTGTTTCCAAAAAAGCTTTGAATCCATCAATGGTTGAGAGTACCGTAGTCCAGGTTCCAGTCATTCGAAAAGAGAGTATTAAATTAGAACGAACACAGTGCCAGTTGGTGAGTTTTTCTTTATTTGGGCCAGCGATATACTGATAACATAAATTACCATTTGGATTTTTCACGCAAGTACGACCTGTACACAGCATGTCACCTGCACCTTCTACAAAATAAGGTGTGCCACACATTGCCTCTGTGGATGTCGTAGTGTAATTATTTGCTGCTGGAAGCGTTTTGCTAAGTGATTCTCGTTCTGCTTGTGTCAGTGTTGGGGGGCCAAGCGGAGCAAGATTTTTTGGTGGTGTAATGGCATCACAGTAGGGAGGCGCAATTCCTTGTGTATTTATTGACCATACTTGAGGAAGACGAATCGTCACAAGAGCGGGGTTGATCGTATTGAGGAGTGCATATGAGAGTACTGCAAGAAGGAGCCCCATAATTGCTCCAGCAATACGTTTTTTTGCTGATCCAATACGTTCTGAGTTGCCACCGGATGTTGTCCACATAAACCCAGCAGCGATCAGCATGAGCGTTGCGAGGACGCCAGCAGCAATGATCCCATATTTGTACATGAGTGTGATAAATTCACCAATGTTATTGAATACATTTTGGCTTCCGAACGTTATCTTTGTTTTTGCATTGGTCGAAGGAAGACAAAAGCCAAGTTGTGCATGATTGGCATCTTCTTTTCCACAAGCGGCTATAGTTGTTGAGTTTTGTACAAAGCCCTCCTGTATTTCTTTTGGCGTCATGTAGTGGGAGGAATCTTCATTTAAGCGTTGATCAATACACTGTTTTTCTATCCAACATCGAGAATCTATGGCTGCAAAACTTACTTGTGGAACAAGGAGAAAGAACAAGAATAAAAAAAGAAAAATGCGTTTCATATATTATGATGATTGGATAGCGGTAATAATTTGTTTGTCCCAGTCGTCAAGAGAAATAACACCTTCGAGACGTGTTGTCCCGACAAAGTAGGTAGGTGTTCCTCTGACACCCAGATCAAGACCATCTTGCATATCTTGTAGAATTTGTGAGCGATATCGTTGTGTTGTGACACATGTTTCAAAAAGAGATTCATTGAGTCCGAGTGTCTTGGCGTATGAAAATAAGGCATTTGTGGTAAAGTCTTTTTTAGTAAAAAGAAGTTCGTAATATGGCCAAAAGTTGTTTTGTTCTTCAGCGCACCCTGCAGCAAGTGCTGCTTGCATTGCAAAGGGGTGGATACTCTCGAGAGGAAATTGCTTGAAGACAATATGAACACCGGCTTCATACCGTTTTCTCAATTGTTCAAACGTAGTATAGGAAGCCTGGCAATACGGACATTCAAAGTCGATAAATGCGAGAATGGTGACGTGACTTGTGAGATTGCCATACTGTGGATCAAATTGGCGAATGTAGGGAGTAATATCTTGTATAGCAACTTGTGTATTTCCTGCGGCAAGGTGAGGGTCTGTGGAAAATTTTGATTTTGTTTCTTGTAATCCTTGCACAATTTGTGCCCCATTTCCGTTATGTATCTGGAGTGCGTAGTATCCGACAAGCCCTGCAAAGGAGAGAACCGATACCAAAAGAACTCCAAGAATACCCAAAAAAGCAATGCCTCCGCCTGTCTTATACCATGGATTGTTTGGGGGGAATTGTTGATCGTGCATAGAAGTACTATGAGTATACCATATATCTCTTGACAAAAAGAGTAGTTTCGCTTATAATCCCGCCACATTATTATCTCTCACTCACCCATAGGGCTCTGCCCACCATTTCCTCAGTTGCACCACTGCATACTGATAGAGGTGAGGAGGAAAAAGGAAATATCTATGAAAATACCAACACTTGAAGCCATGCTTCAGGCCGGTGTCCATTTTGGACATCAAGTATCCCGTTGGCATCCAAAGATGAAACAGTTCATCTTTACCGAACGCAATGGTGTACACATCATCGATCTCGAAAAGACTGAAGATCAGCTTCGAGAAGTGCTCCCGGTTGTGACACAGATGGTAAAGGATGGCAAAAAAATCTTGTTTGTGTCTACAAAGCCACAGGCGAAGGATATTGTCAAAGAAGCTGCCATTGGTTGTGGTATGCCATACCTCGTCGATCGATGGGTGGGAGGACTTTTGACAAACTTTCCAGAAATTAAAAAATTGATTCAAAAATATCTTTCTCTCCAGGAACAAAAAGCAAGTGGAGAACTCGAACGATATACAAAAAAGGAACAACTTGATATTGAACGAGAAATGGAAAAGATGGAACAAATGATTGGTGGTCTTGTAGATCTCAAAGGATTGCCAGATGCTATCTTTATTCCAGCATTCCAGCGTGAAAAAACAACGTTTATCGAAGCAAATAAAATGAACGTGCCTATCATCGCTGTGTGTGATACAAATGCGAATCCAACAAAAGCAGAGTATGTCATCCCAGCAAATGATGACGCGGTAAATGCTATTCGTATGATGGTGACACTCGTCGCTGATGCGATCAAAGAAGGGACGACAGCAGCAGCCAACGAACCAAAAATCAATAAAGAAGAAATCGCCGCATAACGAAGAAAAGAGATAGATGAATAGTGATTGGAGTTTGGTGGTGTCTTATCTTTTTGATAATATGCTTCCTCTCCAATCATTTTTCATTTCAATACATGTTTGATATAGTATCAACCATTTTCATATTACTTATTTTAACACCCAAACAGTATGGCAATTACTGCACAAGATATCGCAAAGCTCCGTGCACAGACTGGTGCTGGGATGCTTGATTGTAAAAAAGCACTCGATGAAACCAACGGTGATTTAGAAAAAGCACTTGATTGGCTTCGCGAGCGTGGTGTTGCAAAAGCAGCAAAACGAGCAGGAAAAGTCGCTGCAGAAGGAGTGGTCTACAGTTATATCCATGGTGGAGGAAGCGTTGGTGTATTGGTAGAAGTAAACTGTGAAACAGATTTTGTGGCAAAAAATGAAGGATTTCAAGCATTGGTCAATGATATCGCACTGCATATCGCAGCGGCTGCTCCAAAATATGTCACTCGCGATGAAGTTCCCGTTGATGTCATTGAAAGAGAAAAAGGCATCTATGTAGAACAGATGAAAAATGAAGGAAAACCTGCAGATATTATTGAAAAAATTGTTGCTGGGAAAGTTGACAAATTTTATGCAGAGATTTGTCTCATGGAACAACCATTTATCAAAGATGAAGATAAAACTATTGAAAAATTGTTGGTTGAAAAAACCGGTGAAATTGGAGAAAAGATTACGGTTCGACGATTTGCACGATTTGAACTTGGGGAAGGTATTGTAAAAGAAAAAGCTGATTTAGCAGCAGAGGTAGAGGAACAACTCAAGCAATCAGCATAAGAGCATTGTATTCTATAAAAAAAGCCCCATGATTGGGTGCTTTTTTTGTATATCCACTAGCCAAGAGTGGTGCATATTGCTACACTACATACGTCTGTTTTTAATTTATATAACGTGTTGTGAGTATGAACATTGCAATTAATGGGTTTGGTCGTATAGGGCGTCATGCGTTGAAAGTTGCCTGGAAGAAAAAAGGTATCAATATTGTGGCTATCAATGATCTCACCGATACAAAGACTCTTGCGCATTTACTCAAATATGATACCGCATATCCAGATTTTGGTGCAAAAGTTTCTGCGAAAGAGGGCATGCTGATTATTAACGGAAAAAAAATTCAGGCACTTGCAGAACGTGACCCAAGCAAATTGCCATGGAAAAAATTGAAAGTCGATGTGGTGCTCGAATGTACCGGTCTTTTCAGAGATAAAGAAAAAGCATCTATGCATCTCATCGCTGGCGCAAAACGCGTCGTGATTTCAGCACCAAGCAAAGGTGAAGGCGTCGATGGATTTGTGCGCGGGGTAAACTGCGGAAGTTATGCAGGACAAAAGATTGTCGACAATGCATCGTGTACAACGAACTGTACTGCTCCCGTTGTTGCTATTCTCGAAGAAGCATTTGGGATAGAAAAAGCAATGCTCACCACGATTCATTCGTATACTGCCGATCAAAATCTGCAAGACGGCCCACACAAAGATTTGCGTCGTGCGCGCGCTGCGGCACAAAATATGGTACCGACAACTACTGGAGCAGCAGTCGCTACCGCAAAAGTTGTGCCATCACTTGAGCAGAAGTTTGAAGGAATCGCGGTGCGTGTGCCCACGATCAGTGCCTCGCTCACAGATATCACCCTCGTTCTCAAAAAAGATGTGACCGTAGAACAAGTCAATAAAGCACTGAAAGCTGCATCAAAGAAAAAACATTGGCAAGGCATTTTTACTGTGACAGACGAACCACTTGTTTCTTCAGATTTTATTGGCAACAGCCATTCATCTATTGCGGACCTCGAGCTGACCCGTGTTGTTGGTGGCAATCTTGTGAAAGTCGTCGCGTGGTATGACAATGAATGGGGCTATGCAAATCGGTTGGTAGAAATGGCAGAGATTGTTGGAAAAACATTGTAATATTGATATATGACGTCAATCACCAAAGCACGCAATCTTGCTGGAAAGGTCGTCCTTGTCCGCGTCGATTTTAACGTACCTATCAAAAAGAAAAAGGTGCTTGATGATTCAAGGCTTCTTGCATCTCTCCCAACAATTCAGTATCTCATGAAAAAAGGAGCAAAGGTCGTGTTGATGACACATATTGGTCGTCCGGATGGAAAGATTGTTGCCTCTTTGAAGGTTGACCCTGTGGTAGAACGTCTATCAGAATTATTAAAGAAAAAAGTAAAAAAACTTGAGACAGAAAATTGGCGATTGACTGATGCCAAAAAGGTTTCCTTGCTGAAAGAAATAAACAACCTTCGTCCCGGGCAAGTAGCAATGATGGAGAACATGCGGTTTGCAAAAGATGAAGCAAAAGATACTGGAACGCTCAGTCAAGAATTAGCAACTCTCGGTGATCTTTTTGTACTCGACGGTTTTGCCGTCGCACACCGGTCGAGTGCATCGGTATCAGGGATTCCAAAATATATAAAAGGATACTCAGGTCTTTTGCTTACAAAAGAAATTGCAGGATTAACAAGAGTATTGCATGATACGAAAGGGTCATTTGTTGCGGTCCTCGGTGGCGCAAAAATGGAAACAAAGATACCTGTGATGAAAAATCTTGTAGAAAAAGCAGACGCTCTTTTAATTGGGGGAGGCATTGTAAATACCTATCTTCTTGCAAAGGGATACAAGATTGGAGATTCACTTGTCGATAAAAATTTTCAACTTCCGTCACTGACGTACTGTAAACGAAAAAACGTGATCAAGCCGCTCGACGTTGTTGTAGGAACAAAAGATGGAAAAAAAGTTCGAGTGGTAAAAATTAAGAAAACACCACATGAGGTGTGCAAAAAAGGGGAAGGTATCTTTGATATAGGTCCAGAGACACTTCGGTTGTATGCAACATATATAAAAGATGCAAAAACACTTGTGTGGAATGGGGCTATGGGATTTTTTGAACAAAAACCGTATGATGTCGCAACGCTTACCATCGCTCGTCTTGTGGCAAGTCGATCAAAAGGACAAGCATACGGCGTGATTGGTGGGGGAGAGACACTCCAAGCAATGGACATGGTTGGTATGACTGACGATATTGATCTGGTGTCGACTGGTGGAGGTGCTATGCTTGAATTTCTCGCTGGAGAAATTCTTCCTGGCATATATGCACTGAATCAATAGTTGCTTGTCAATAATTTTTGTTGTATACTTCCACTAGAAATTTGAAACTAGAAATTAGAAATCATTTTTACTAAAAGATATTTCTAATTTTCATTTTCCAAGTTTCTAATTCCCTTACATATGCCTGTCAGCAAAAAAACAACGAGAACTTCGAAAGAGAGTTCTCCTCTGTTGGCTCAGACGCCGACGCCCCCAATGCCACCTTCTCCACCAGTAGCATGTTCTCCACATGATCACGCATGTCATCATGAAATGCGTTCGTTGTTTCATGGAGGAGAGTTTTCTCGAAAAATATTTTTTACGCTTCTTGCAATTTTTTTGGTCTATGTCATCTTTTGGCTTGGGACATTGATCCGCAATAACATCGAGGAATATTATCATATTGGTCAGGCAGACAGAACTGAACGTACTATTACATTGGATGCTACGGCAAAGGTAACGGCAACGCCAGACATCGCCATGACGACTATTGGTATGGTAGCGACAGGTATGACGGTCGCCGAAGCACAAGAAGCAAATACGCAGGTTATGAATACACTTACAGCAAAGTTGACAGAGCTCGGTGTGCCAAGCGCTGATATGCAGACATCAAATTATAATATTTATCCTCAGTATAATTATACGTCAGATGCTGGAAGAGTCCTCGAAGGGTATGAAGTTAATCAGAGTGTGACGATCAAGATTCGTGATTTGTCGAAGGCAAATCACGTACTGTCACTTGCTGGAGATGTAGGAGCAAATACAGTCAGTGGGTTACAGTTTACTATTGATGACAAAGATGTCTATCGTGAAGAAGCACGAATGGAAGCACTTAAAAAAGTATACCAAAAAGCACAAGCACTCTCACAAGCCCTTGGTGTTCGTATTGTCAGTATTGTGTCATATGGCGAATATGATGTAGGCAATGCCGGTGCGTACATGTACGATAAGGCTGCCTACGGTCTTGGTGGTGCCGATACATCCCCAGATGTTCAAGCAGGAAGCACTGATGTAGAAATGAGTGTCAATGTGACATTTGAGATCAGATAATAACTCTGCGTTCTAAAGAAACCCCTATGCATGGGGTTTCTTTTTGTATATACTATTTTTATATATCTATTTTTGTGTTTGATCTATGAAAAAAACAAGTATTGTCAATATTTTTGGAAGAGAGATCCTTGATTCTCGTGGAAATCCGACAGTAGAAGCAACCGTCATACTCGCCGATGGCTCTGTAGGTGTCGCTGCAGTTCCTAGTGGTGCTTCTACTGGAACGCATGAGGCTGTAGAATTGAGAGATGGTGCAAAACGATATGGTGGAAAGGGTGTTCTCAAGGCAGTCAAACATGTGAACACGATTTTTGCAAAAGAATTCAAAGGATTTGATGCAATGAAGCAACGAGCGCTTGATGAAAAAATGATTGCACTCGATGGCACATCTCAGAAGAAAAAACTTGGTGCAAATGCCATCTTGGCTGTTTCTCTGGCTACCTGTCGTGCGGCTGCTATTTCAAAGCATGTACCATTGTATATGCATATTCGGGCTGTATATAGACTCCCAGAAAAAAAATGGAGAATGCCACTCGCTACGATGAATGTAATCAACGGTGGAAGACATGCAAATAATGGGCTGTCAGTACAAGAGTTTATGATTGTGCCAAAACACAAACTTTTCAAAGAACGAGTTCGCATGGGATCACAAATTTTTCATACACTCGGGCAACTTCTTTCAGAAAAAAAATACAACACAGGTGTCGGAGATGAAGGAGGCTATGCCCCAGAGTTTACTGATAACGAACAAGCCATCACCTTTCTTATGAAAGCGATCCGAATTGCAGGCTTTGAACCTGGGCAACATGTGATGCTTGCCATGGATGTTGCTGCCTCTGAATTTTACAAAAGTGGCAAGTATTATATGCTTGGCCAAAATATTGGATGGTCAGCAGACAAAGTAATTCGTACGATCGATGGGTGGGTTCGAAAATATCCGTTTATTTTCATCGAAGATCCGCTCGCAGAAGATGATTGGGACAATTGGAAAATTGCTACAAAAAAAATGGGGAAAAAAGTAGATGTGGTGGGGGATGATTTGTTTGTCACGAATACTGAACGTATTCAAAAGGGAATTGACATGAACGTAGCCAATGCCGTTCTCATCAAGCTCAATCAAATAGGCACGTTGTCGGAAACAATTGATGCGATTTATCTTGCTCGAAAGCATGGATATGCAGTATCCGTATCTCATCGTTCTGGAGAAACGGCAGACACCTTCATCGCAGATCTCTCTGTTGCCGTGAATGCGGAATATATCAAGACTGGGTCTATGTCTCGTTCAGAGCGAGTAGAGAAGTATAATCGATTGATGAAGATAGAAGATGAGTTGTTTTAGTGAATATATAATATTATACAAAAAAAGGCAGTATTTCTGCCTTTTTTTCATTGTCTTTTTCTGCTATACTACTTCCCACTATGAATCACATACCAGCAAAACATCCACCAACCGTCCTCATGATTCTCGATGGGTTTGGTCTTGCTGACGAAACAGAGCCAGGCAATGCTATCACAAAGAAGACCGCTCCGAATATTTTTTCATATATGGAAAAATATGCGTCTACGACACTCACCGCGCATGGAGTAGATGTGGGGCTTTTTCCTGAGCAAGAAGGGAATTCTGAAGCTGGGCATTTTAACATCGGTGCAGGACGAGTAGTGGAGCAAGATATTGTCCGTATTTCAGATGCGATACATGATGGTACTTTTTTCAAAAATCAAGCATTTCGCGATGCTCTTCATCACACCAAAAAATATAAAACAGCTGTGCATGTGATGGGTCTCATGACCGATGGTCAGAGTGCTCACGCGCATCCAGAGCATTTGTTTGCATTACTCAAACTTTTTCGAGAAGAGGGACAAAAACAGGTATATCTTCATTTATTTACGGATGGCCGTGATTCTCCACCACATTCAGCAATTTCGTTTCTCAAGATTTTGCGAGACCATATGAAAGGCGATGAAAAAATTGCAACGATTATGGGCAGATTTTATGCAATGGATCGGGCGAAGCTATGGGAAAGAACTGAGGCAGCGTATAATACCATGGTGCTTGGGCAGGGACATTGTACAGCGACGAGTGCTGAAGATGCTATTGCCGAAGCATACAATCGTGGTGAAACAGATGAATATATCTGTCCTACGGTTATTACTGAAAAAGGAAAACCCCTTGCAACGATTCAAAACAACGATGTTATCTTCTTTTTTAATGCACGAAGTGATAGAGCTCGTCAGATTACTAAAGCATTTGTTCAAAAAGATTTTGATGGGTTAAACCCTGGAGCTTTTGTTCGAAAAAAATACCCAAAAAATATGCGATTTGTTGCCATGACAGATTTTGGACCAGATCTTGATTTTATCCTCACAGCGTTTCCAAGTCCTGATGTAGAACATAGTCTTGCCAAAGCTATAGGGGAGGCGAGACAACAACTGTATATTTCTGAAACAGAAAAGTATGCACATGTGACGTACTTTATTAATGGAGGATATCCCGCGCCTATCAATGGTGAGGTACGAGAGCTTATCAAATCCCCAAAAAAATATTCCTATGCAGAACAACCGGAAATGCATGCAAAACAACTTACGGGTCGCATTGTAGAATATATCGATGCTGGGACGTATGATTTTGTAACGGTGAATTACCCAAATGCTGATATGGTGGGGCACACAGGCGATTTTACTGCAGCAAAAAAAGCAGTTTCGTTTATGGATGCACAGGTAAAACGGGTTGTCGATATCACCCTCTCTCACGATGGCCAAGTATTATTGACGGCGGATCATGGGAATGCAGAGCAAATGATCAACCCAAAAACAGGAGGTGTTCTCACACAACATACAACGAATCCTGTTCCGTGTATCTTGATAAAAAAGACAAAGAAGAGTATACCTATGCATACCGGTAGACTCGCCGATGTAGCACCAACACTCTTGAAAATGATGGATATCAAGCCTCCAAAGGAAATGACAGGGAAACCGCTTTTTTGATTGTAGATTGCAGAATTTTGAATGTAGAATGTTTTATGCACAAGGAGAACTTGAAGCGGCGGACGAAGCAATATGCATTGAGAATAATGAGGTTGACACAAGCATTGCCGAATAATCAATTAGGATGGGTTATCGGCAAGCAATTAGTAAGATCAGGGACATCCGTTGGAGCAAATTATAGGGCAGCATGTAGAGCTCGTTCAACTGCGGAGTTTATTGCCAAATTAGGCATTGTCATAGAAGAAGCAGATGAATCTGCATTTTGGTTAGAGCTAATTATTGAATCTGGAATGTATAAGAAAGAGGCCATTGACTCATTGCTTAAAGAGACAAATGAAATTGTGGCAATCATGGTGAGTTCATCAAATACTGCAAAGAAAAATGATAAAAAATAAATTTGAAACCTGAATTCAAAAATCTGAAATTATGACACGTCCAAAACCAACAGTACTTGCTATTCTCGATGGATGGGGTGTAGCCCAAGATAGTGAGGGAAACGCTATCACTAGAGCAAATACGCCACACATTGATACGTTTACAAAGGAGTATCCTGTCATGACACTCTATGCTTCTGGCAATGAAGTTGGTCTTCAGTTTGGTGAGATGGGAAATTCAGAGGTGGGACATCTCAACATTGGGGCTGGGCGTGTGTATTATCAGACGTTGCCTCGGATCAACAAAAGTATTTCTGATGGATTATTTTTTCAAAATGATGCATTGCTTTCTGCTATTACTCAGGCAATAAAAAATAATTCTACCCTTCATCTTGTTGGGTTAGTAGGACATGGAAATGTACACGCTAGTCAAGAACATCTTTTTGCACTTTTGGAACTTGCCAAAACACACAAAGTCAAACGTGTGGTAGTTCATGCATTTCTCGATGGGCGAGATAGCAAATTTGATAGTGGAAAAGATTTCGTTGCGGAACTCGAAGCAAAAATGAAAGTACTTGGTGTCGGTACGATTGCAACACTCGACGGACGATATTGGGGAATGGATCGTGATAATCGATGGGACCGTATTGAAAAAGCATATCGTGCTATTGCGTTGGGCCAAGCAGATGCCTATTATGCATCAGCGCAAGATGCAATCGCAGCGTCATACAAAAAAGAGGTATATGATGAAGAATTTGTGCCGGTTGTCATTGGCAAGGAAGGATCCCCAACGGCAACAGTATCATCAGGGGATGCTGTGATCTTCTTCAACTTTAGACCTGATAGAGCGAGGCAACTCACACAAGCTTTTGTCCTTCCTTCTTTTGAAAAATTTGATAGAGGAGAATATATTCGTGATTTGGCTTTTGTGACGATGACGGAGTACGAAAAAGAGCTTCCTGTCTCAGTAGCTTTTCCCCCTGTCGTTGTACACAATTCTTTGGCAGAAGTGATCAGTAATGCAGATTTGTCACAATACCATATCGCAGAAACAGAGAAATATGCTCATGTTACATTCTTTTTGAATGGAACAATTGAAGATCCATTTCCAGGAGAAGAACGAAAAATTATTCCTTCTCCAAAAGTGTCGTCATATGAACAGGCACCTGATATGTCGGCAGCGCTTATCACCAAGGATGTCATTCGTGTGATTGAAGAAGAACAATACGATGTAATTATACTCAACTTCGCGAATGCCGATATGGTAGGACATACTGGCAGTGTTGAGGCAACGATCCTCGGTGTTGAAGCTATTGATAAAGCATTGGGATCTATCGCAGAGCATGTGCTTGCAAAAGATGGGTTACTTCTTATCACAGCAGATCATGGCAATGGCGAAGAAGTCATCAATCTCGAAACAGGAGAAAAAGACAAAGAGCATAGTACCAATCCTGTACCATTTTATATCATTGGAAATGAGTATCGTGGCAAAGCAGGGCCTGCTGGAGATCCACCAGAAGGAGATCTCTCGCTTATGCATCCGGTTGGGATGCTCGCTGATGTTGCACCAACGATGTTGAAATTGCTTGGTGTCGAACCGCCTCCAGAGATGACAGGACGGTCATTGATGTAATTTAAAATAGGCAAAAAGACACATATAATGTTTGCATACTTGCCTATTTGCTTATTTATTGCAACACATTACTTCTGCAACGATGCTAATCTATACTTCACTTCTTCAATCACTTTTTCTTCCACCTCTCGTACCGTTTTTCCTCGCATAGTTATCGATGCTCGCATATCATCCCCTGTAGGATTCAGCGATTTCAAAAGTGCTTTTGCATCATAGGCTTTTGCTGCGTAGAGGATGCTATGTACCGTATCGTCGCCACTCGCATGTTCGTGTGTGAGGAGAATAAGTTTTGCTTCTGGAGAATAGACAATAAGTTCATCGACAATGTCGTAGAGGGAAGATTCTGATGCACCCGTTTGTACAAAAATATCTCGAGAGAGTCTTGTGGTAACAAGACTAATCTGTTGATGCTTTTCCAGATGTGCAAGTGCTTCCCCCCAAAGTTTGAGTGACCCAATCGTCTTGGTTCGGTACAGATTGTGAATGATGTATTGTCTGTCTGCGCCCAGTGACATGAGGGTGCTGGCAGTTCTGAGTGTTTGTGGTTTGACATGTTCGGCTGTAAAGCTTCGTGTGCTATCAATCATCGCAGTGAGAAGCGCGGTCGCGACTTCTTTTGAGATATGTTCTTCGCCAAGCTGTTTGAACATGTCATACAACAGTTCTGCTGTGCTGGATACGGCGCTATCAACAATGTTGATTTGTCCAAATTGTTCATTTGCACTATGGTGGTCGATGTTGATGACTGGTTCAGTATAAAAAAGATCACTATTATTTCTATATGTTGCGCCGAGTGATTCGAGATCTGGTGTATCGAGGACAAAGATCGCATCATATTTGAAATCCGTTTGGGCGGTTGTAATGTGTTCACGCGCAAGTGCCCCGTGCTTTGGGGTGATGTAGATACGAAGTTTTTCATTCTTTACATCATAACTGAGTTCTTCTACTCCAGTATCTTTCACATCGATAGTCAAAATGAATTTTTGAAGATGAGAAAAATTGTCCTGAAATGATCGTGCGATTTTTAAAAATTGCAATTTGTCCGGCAGGACAAATCCATCTACCACAACATCCACACGTTTTTTTTGTGCGGTGAGAAATGCCATGAGTGCAGCCGCGCTCCCGATAGCATCACTTCCTGCGTCTTTGCGGAAGGTGATGAGGAATTGCTTTTTCTCAGTGACGAGGGTATGAATTTGCTGGATGGTTGAAAGTGCCACACTGTTTCATTACGTCATCTCGACCGAAGTCCCGATGAAATACGGGACGGAGTGGAGAGATCTCATTCAAATAATATAAATCCTACACTACATTCATTTTAATACAAAATAAATGTACTGCATGGATCCCCTCGGCGCGTTGTGGTGCGCCGAGGGGTCCCTCCCAAGGTGGGTCAGTCGTCGGGTATCCTGTTCGTGAGTCGCGCCCGAATCTTTAGGGCGCTATAGATGAGTAGTCCCATCACGAGACAGAATACCATGAGCCACGCCCACATGATGGCGCCGTAGATCAAGTTGCCTGCAATACCGAATGCAAGCCCTACACTGATGATGCCAGGGCCTGCATTGACCAGAAGCCCCTTGACAGTTGACTCTTGGAAGTTATAGGGGATGGGCCAGAAAGCCCAAAGCGCAGTTCCCAGAATCAGCTGCTCTAGGACGGGCTTTTCCCAGAACTTTGTGATGATCAACAACAGGAAGGTGCCCGCACAGGTGTAGACGGCATTGCTAAGAACATACCTGGCATCATGCTCATCCAACTCCCCTTTATTGATGAGGAATAGCAGACCAAGCATCGCCAGGAACGGTACCACCGCGTTGAAGATGAGCGGCACGCTGAAGGGGAGCGTCGTGTAGACGTCTCCGGTCCAGTGGATGTTCGTGATGGATGGCAGCTCTCCGGTAGCCAGCCAAAAGCCAAACCACCAGAGGTCGATGGCAATGGACATCATGATGGAGATCTTGACGATAAGCTTCGCCGTCTTGCCCATGAGTCACCTCCGTGGTGTGTTTGTGGGTCCAGAGAAATGCACTAAAAATAACATATTTCTACAGACCCACAGCGAAGGCAAATCAACGACTGAAATGTAAAAGAACGATAGATAAACCTACCATAGTATACTTTCCTTGTCAACGGAGCCAAAAACTTGCGTTTTCATCGTATTTTGATAGTATGGAATGTATAATTGGTACTGTTTTTTTATCCGTTATCCGTAAGAATATGAAAGAACTTCCAAAGGCCTACGAGCCAAAAAACTACGAAGATGCTATCTACAAACGTTGGGAAGAAAGCGGATTTTTTAATCCAGATGTTTGTATTGAAAAGGGTATTACTGACAAAGATGCTGAGTCCTTTAGTATTGTGCTCCCTCCACCAAATGTGACGGGGACGCTCCATATAGGACATGCTGTCATGCTTGCTATCGAGGATGTGATGGTTCGCTATCACCGTATGAAGGGGGATAAGACGCTCTGGGTGCCAGGGACAGACCATGCCGCGATAGCTACACAAGAAAAGGTAGAACGCATGCTCTGGAACGATGAAAAGAAAACTCGTCATGATCTCGGACGTGATGTCTTCTTGAAACGAGTAGAAGATTTTGCGCAGGATAGCCATGACAGAATTGTGAATCAGGCAAAGCGCATGGGGACCTCACTTGATTGGTCTCGTGAATATTATTCTCTAGATGATGAAAGAAATCTTGCTGTTCGCACGGCATTCAAAATCATGTATGACAGAGGTCTCGTCTATCGCGGAGATCGTATTGTAAACTGGGATCCGAAGATGCAATCAAATGTTTCTGATATCGAAGTTGTCAGAAAAGAAGAAAAAGCGCCATTCTACTATTTTCAATATGGTCCGTTTGTGATTGGAACGTCTCGACCAGAAACAAAGTTTGGTGACAAATATGTCGTCATGCATCCAGACGATGAACGCTATGCAAAGTATACGCATGGAGACACATTTGAATGTGAATGGATCAATGGAAAAGTCACCGCAACGATTATCAAAGATGCTTCGGTGGATCCAGAGTTTGGAACAGGTGTTATGACTATTACGCCGTGGCATGATGCAACAGACTTTTTTATTGCAGAACGTCATCACCTTGAAAAAGAACAAGTTATTGATTTCAACGGGAATCTTCTTCCTATTGCGGAAGAATTTGCTGGCATGCATATTCTCGAAGCTCGACCAAAGATTGTTGAAAAGTTGAAAGAAAAAGGACTGCTTGTAAAAATTGACGAAGACTATATCCATAGCACAGCAACGAATAGTCGTGGTGGTGGACTGATTGAGCCACAGATCATGAAGCAGTGGTGGGTTAACGTAAATTCAAAATTCAAAATTCAAAATTCAAAAATTGAAGGTATACAAAGTGGAGAAGAAGTTACTTTGCAACAGCTATTGCAACATGTTGTTAGGACAAAACAAATTGCTATTCTTCCAGAACGATTTGAAAAACAATATTTTAATTGGGTAGATAATTTACTCGATTGGTGTCTGTCTCGTCAGATTTGGTACGGACATCGTGTGCCCGCGTGGTACAAAAGAGAATTGGGGGGGCCTCATCAATCAACTCATTTTGAACTTAATTCCTTCTTAAAAAAAATTGGAGTTGAAACAATTCAAGCTTTTTATATGCTTACGCGTGAGTGGAAGCTGCCTGATCATGTGCAAAGCGCTGGAAGTCCGAACATTCAGATTGGAACATCTTTAATACAGGAACTTAAAGATCGAAATGTTTTAGATGAAAATTGGATTCGTGAAAATGAAGTTAAGCAACCAATTCACAAAACAGAAGAAGTGTATGTTGGTGTAGAGCCGCCAGAAGGAGATGGTTGGGAGCAAGACCCCGATACACTCGATACGTGGTTTAGTGCGGGGATGTTTAGCTTTTCACCACTTGGTCCGGTAGAAGGCGAGAGCGAAGATCAAAAGAATTATCACCCAACGAGTGTGATTGAAACAGGCTACGACATCCTGACATTTTGGGTTGTTCGTATGATTCTCATGACCACGAGTTTGCGTGGAGAAATTCCATTCAAGACCGTCTATCTGCATGGACTTGTTCGTGATGAACAAGGGAGAAAAATGAGTAAGTCACTCGACAACATTATTGATCCACTCGATGTATCAGAAAAGTTTGGGACAGACGCAGTTCGTTTGTCACTCATGGTAGGTTCATCACCGGGAAATGATAGTAAACTTTCTGAAGAAAAAATTGGGTCGTATAGAAATTTTGCGAATAAGCTTTGGAATATTTCGCGATTTATACAATTAACAATAAACAATGAACAATTAACACTTGTTCGCGAGGTATCATTACCAAAAGCAAAAACATTGTCTGATCAGTATATACTGATGAAAGTGAATCACATTGTTGATGTTGTAAGTGGATTACTTGATAGTTATCAATTTTCTCCAGCAGCTGAACAGTTGCGAGATTTCACTTGGAACGAGCTAGCTGATTGGTATCTCGAAATTGCGAAGATTGAAGGTGGCAAAACTGAAACTCTCAATTATGTTTTAAATACTCTACTTAAATTGTGGCATCCGTATATGCCATACGTGACTGAAGCCATTTGGGAAGAATTATATGGTTCAGAACATTTATTAATGGTTGAAAAATGGCCAGCAAAAGAAGAAGTAAAAAATGATATTGGTGTTCTTGACCCATACGGATCTTTTTATCAGCTTAAAGACATCATCACAAACATCCGTTCACTCCGTGCAGAAAAAAATATTGAGGCAGGAAAAGAAGTGTCCGTTGTGATTGTTTGTGCGGAAGAGCAAGCAATGCTTGATGAGAATGCAACATTGATTCGAGGATTGGCACGTGTCGGGTCTCTGACGATTACAGGCGACGAGAGTGCAAAACCAGAACAAGCGAGCACGGCTGTTGTTGGAAGTGTGACGATTCATCTTGATCTCGCAGGAGCAATCGATGTCGATGCAGAAAAAGCACGTCTCCAAAAAGAAATCGATCATGTGTCACCGTATGTGACCCAACTGGAAAAGAAACTTTCAAATAGTAGTTTTGTCGATAATGCACCAGAAGCGGTCATTAACATCGAAAAAAAGAAGCTCGAAGATGCTACACAAAAACTCACCGCTCTACAAGAACAACTCTCGATGCTATAATGGATATATATGCAAGAGCTAACTCCAGAACAAAAAAAAATGTTTGCCATCGATAGTAATGGAGATGGTGTACCAGATATTGTTGATGATCCGGATCAATTTTTGAATAACTATATATCACCGGATGGGACAACCATGACAGAGATGCAAAAGAAACTTTTCAAGACAGTCATCAAGATGATGGGAAAAGAAAAGGCCTCACAGCTATCAAAGGAAATTTCAGAGAGTGGAAACAAACCGTTGCATCATGAAAATATGCATACGGTCAAAGATGTTACAGGTGTCTGGTCAAAGATGAGTGATAACAAAAAAGAATTGATTCGGATTTTTCTTATTCTCGATGCTGCTGTGGTTCTTTTTGCAATGTATTATTTTTTTGGAAGATAACGTATGGCTATTTCAACAGACAGAGATAAAATTACAGAACTCCTCACACGCGGTGTAGAAGAAATCATTGATAGAAAACATTTGCTCGAGCGACTTGAGTCTGGCAAAGAACTTCGTGTGAAGCTTGGCATCGACCCAACGAGTCCAAATTTGCATCTCGGACGGTCTATCCCACTTCTCAAACTCCGTGATTTTCAAGAGCTGGGGCACAAGGTTGTCTTTATTGTTGGCGATGCAACGGGTGTGATCGGTGATACATCTGACAAAGACAGCGAACGCCCCATGCTCACACGAGAAGATGTAGAAAAAAATCTTGAAAGTTACAAAGAACAAGTCGGAAAAATTCTTGATCTTGAAAAAACAGAATTTCGACATAATTCTGAATGGCTCAACAAACTCAGCTATGAAGAAATAGGGGAACATGCAAATGTTTTTTCTGTATCAGAATTTATCTCGCGAGACAATATTCGTCGACGGCTGGAAGCTGGCACACGCGTGTCCCTTCGTGAAGTCTTGTATCCACTCATGCAAGGATATGATTCTGTTGCGATAGAAGCAGACGTGGAACTCGGTGGGACTGATCAGCGATTCAATCTTCTCGCAGGACGAACACTCCAATCACATTTTGGTCAGGAAGCACAAGATATTATTATGAATCCTCTTGTTGCAGGGACTGATGGACGAAAGATGAGCTCGAGCTGGGGCAATACTGTGAATCTGATTGATGCACCAGACGATATGTTTGGAAAAATAATGAGTGTGCCGGACGATCTGATCATTCCATACTTTACCTACATGACACGCGTGCCGATGAGTGAGGTAGAGGAGTATACCAAAGCAATGAAAGATGGTGGCAATCCACGTGATTACAAAATGTTGCTTGGCAAGGCAATTGTGAGCTTTTATCATTCAGCAGAAGATGCAGAAAAAGCAGAAGCAAACTTCATCAGCACATTTTCAAACAAACAGGTCCCAGATGACATGCCAGAACTCGCACCCACAAGTGCAAACATTGTCGACGTCCTTATCGAAGCTGGCTTTGCTACGAGCAAAGGAGACGCACGTCGTGCGATTGATGGGAATGGTGTTCGTATAAATGATGACGTTGTTTCTTCATACGAGATGGAAGTAAAAGCTGGCGATGTGGTGAATAAAGGGAAGCGGCATTTTGTACGAATTAAATAACTTACGGATAACGGATAACCCTGATGTACGGATATGATGCAACAGATTTATAAACAATTGGAAGAAGCCTTGAAATCAGTGGGGATAGAAAGAGCTGAATTTTCAACACCCCCAAATTCTGACATGGGCGATATTGCGTTTCCATGTTTTGCTTTGGCAAAGGAAGTAGGAAAGAATCCTGCAGAGGTGGCGACTGAATTAGCAGCAACACTCAATGAAGTGTATGCAAAAGAGGACTTGCGAGAGTCAAGTCTTGTCAAAGAGATAAAAGCCTTTGGTCCATATGTCAATTTTTTTCTCGATGGACCCGAGCTCGCGTCGTATGTGTTGAATGGAATATCACAACAAGGTGATGCCTATGGAACACATGCCGATGGAAAAGGGAAACAAGTGCTCATTGAGTTTGGCTGTCCAAATCCAATGAAAATATTTCATCTGGGTCATTTGAAAAATCTGATTACCGGAGAATCTGTTGTTCGTGTATTTGAAAACGCGGGGTATGATGTGAAGCGGGTCAATTATCAGGGGGACGTTGGCATGCATATTGCAAAAGTGTTGTATGGACTACAGATTACAGACGACGGACAACGGTCGTTTGCAGATGTTGCAAAGAGTATGACAGAGATGAAAGATGCCTCACTTGCGGAGAAAGTTGCATTTCTAGGGAAGGCCTATGCGCGAGGTGCAAATGCCTACGAAGAAGATGAAAACGCACAAAAGGCTGTTGCTCGATTGAATGAAATGGTATACGAACATGATCCTTCTATTCAAGATGTATACAAAACGGGGAGAGGATGGAGTCTTGAGTATTTTGATACAATTTACAAAAAACTTGGCAGTCATTTTGACCGCATGTATTTTGAATCTGAGACATACGAACGTGGAGTTCAGCTCGTAGAGGAAGGAAAAGAAAAAGGTATTTTCAAAGAGAGTGACGGAGCCATTATTTTCCCTGGGAGTGAGTATGAGTTGCATGATCGAGTTTTTTTGAATAGCAAAGGGTACCCAACGTATGAAGGAAAAGAGCTTGCATTGGCTGAAATGCATTTTACAGAATTCAATCCATATCAGGTGATTCACGTTGTCGGGAAAGAACAGGCTGGATATTTTGATGTGCTTTTCAAAGCACTTGAACAAGTAATGCCTCATACAAAAGGGAGAGAGTATCATCTCGTGGGCGGATACCTTCAATTGAAAGGTGACCAAAAAATGAGTTCGAGAAAAGGAAATGTCATATCTGGTGATGAACTGTTGTCAGCTGTGCAAAAGGGCATTCAAAAAATTCTTCAGGAGCGTGAAGATGAACATGATATATCAGAAGAAACAATAGAAACGATCACTTCAGCAGCACTCAAGTATGCCATGCTCAAATCAGATGTCTCTCAAGATGTCGCCTTTGATATGGAGGAAAGTGTGTCGACGACAGGGGATAGTGGACCGTACCTTCTATATATTGTTGCACGAATTTCAAGTATCCTTGAAAAGGGACAAGAAACAAATAACAAGAAACAAACAATTTCTAATCTCCCATCATCAATTACTTCGGAAGAAAAAAAATTACTTCTGTTGCTTGCAACGTACCCTGAAGTCACAAAGCGAGCGGTGCAAACATATGATCCTTCTCATATAGCAAAATATACATTTGAACTTGCGCAGGCGTTCAATGCATTTTATGCTGCATGTCCAGTGCTCACTGTAGAAGAAGACGTGCGTGCCGTTCGGTTGACTCTCGTATCTCTTGTCCGACAGATAATGATATCAGGATTACGGTTGCTTGGCATAGAAACAGTAGAAAAGATGTAGAGGGGACATTCTTTTTATTTATCCACAATACACCTAGGTAGTACACCTATTTAGGTGTATACTTTTTTTATCCATGTATATGGGAAAATCAACTGAGTCTACAATCGAACGAGTGACGCTCAAGCTCCCCAAACACATTGCTGCTTATTTTAGGAAAGCATTTCCGCATGGGCAACGAAGTAAGTTTGTGGAGAAATGTATCTTGACGCACAAACACCAAGCAGAGGTAGAAAAAATGGAAAAGGAATTGCGACGTGTTGGAAAATCAAGACAATAATTCACTCATATGTCTTTTGATTTTGACAATATGTACTGCGGTGCTATTCACCGAGGAGATATTATTCTTTTTTTTGAAGATGGAAAGACGCAAGAATGTCCAGCTGTCGTTGTTCAGGATGATGCATTAAATCAGGGACTTCCAACTGTGATCTGTGCCAAGATTGAACCATATCAAAAAGGAGATGACGTGTTTGTAAATGAAGTACTGTTACCAAAAGAAGAAACTGGGTTGGGAAAAGATAGTATTTGTATGTTGCACAAGCTCGAGACGATAGAGCGAGTACAGATTGTAGCCAAGAAAGCAGAGTTGCCAGAAGAAACAATACAAAGGATATATCATGCCGTAGATATTACACTCGGAAGATTTCGAGATAGAGTATAGCAACACATGTGTTATCTACAATTTGTGTTTGTTACAAAAGAACCATGCCGAG
>Ga0210057_1001376_pt1 | contig 37121 bp, 28 predicted proteins | sample CryGeyCG2114_010_2_FD_183968 | JGI IMG/M metagenome (GOLD analysis project Ga0210057, IMG submission 183968) | Groundwater microbial communities from aquifer - Crystal Geyser CG10_big_fil_rev_8/21/14_0.10 (SPAdes) (version 2) | ecosystem: Environmental > Aquatic > Deep subsurface > Groundwater ... | reverse complement strand
ATCTCAATTGAATAATCAAACTTGCCAAAAGGAGTATTCTCAATAAAATGAATAATATTGCAAAGAAACTCTTTGCTGTAGGACTCGCGGCTTCCACTGCCCTTATGGGTATGGCTCCGTTAGCAGCCCAGGCCGCGGCTCACGCCGGCGGCACTAACGTTGTTGCGTCCGACGGTACGGTCTATATGATCACTACCGACGGTATGCGCCGCCCCTACACTTCCGCGGGAGCTTTTCTCTCCTACGGATTCAACTCGTTTGCTTCCACCGTGGAAGCCAACGGCGATGATATGGCCTTGCCGGTTGGAAGCTTTATTCCTCCGCAAGACGGTAAAGTCATCTGCAGCGACAGGGATGATTCCTACGCGGTACAAGGCACCTGCTACCTTATTTCTAACGGGCAGAGATTAGCCTTTACTTCCGCTTCGGTATTCACAGGACGCGGCTTTTCGTTCTCCAGAGCGGAAGACGCCGATGTTTCCTGGATGCCTGTCGGCCCTTGGATCAACGACACTTCTTCCGTTAACCCGGTAGGCGTGCTCGTTAACAATGGCGGCACTGTCCAGCTTCGCGGCGAAGGCGTCAACCTTGGTATTCCGGATTTAGCCACCTTTAATTCTTGGGGCTATTCCTTTGCCGACGTTGTCCCTGCCAATGCCGCTGACGCGGCCTTAACCCAAAGCGGCGTTATGGTCTCAAGACAGCCCGGCCAGCTTAGCCCCAGCTTCACAACCGGCGGCGGCAGCGGACCTGTAGTTTCCGGAAATGTCACAGCCTCTTTGGCTTATGACACCCCGGCCGCACAGACCGTGGCTGTTCATACTTCTTATAAGAGTGTGGTCACCTTGGCTAAATTCACCTTTACCGGCAACGGTAGTGTTACTCAACTACAGGTTAAGAGGACCGGCGTTTCCGCGGACAGCGCATTGTCCAATGTGTATCTCTTTAATGGCGATACCCGTTTGACTGACGCGGCTTCCGTAGGCGGCGATAGCCTTATTACCTTTAATAATCCGAACGGATTGTTTACTGTAAACGGCAGCATCACGATTTCCGTGGTTGTTGAAATTGCCGCTAACACTTCTTCCGGAACTACTATTGGTATACAGTTGACTTCGTTTACTGTAGCCAACGGTACCCCGGCAGCTGTTTCTGCTTCCGGTAATATGTTCACGGTTTCTTCCACCAGCAACCTCGCTTATACTACCTTTGGTACGGTTACTCCGACCGGAGGCAGCTATGACCCGGCTGTTGATACTGAAGTTTTCCGCAGTAATGTTGTGGTAAATACCCGCGACATGACCATGTCTCGCTTTATTGTCCGTAATATCGGCACAATCCAGTCAGCGGATTTGAATAATTTCCGCTTGCGCATAGACGGCACCCAAGTTGCTCAATCGCAGACTATGGACGCAAACGGGTACGTTACATTCTCATTCGCACCGGTAACCTTAAAAGCCGGAACACGCACTTTCTCTATTTTGGCTGATATTATTTCCGGATCTTCCAGGAACTTCCAGTTCCAGGTCCGTAATGTCGCTGATGTCAACTTTACCGACACTCAATACGGCGTGACTGTCGCTCCTTCCAACACTTTCCCGGTTGGAAGCGCTTCTTCTAACAGCATTAACTCCGGGACAATGACTATTGTTAGGGCTACAAATTCTCCGTCCGGTAATGTTACCGACGGCAGCTCTAATGTCGTCTTGGCACAGTACACGGTTACTGCTTATGGCGAAGCTCAAAAAATTGAAACCATTACCGTTGCGGCTTCTTCCAGCGACTCAAGCGTTGGCAGCTTGCGTAATGGCCGTGTTTTGGTTGACGGAGTTCAATATGGCTCTACCGCCACTTTGAACAACTCCGCTGCCGGCACTTCATATACCCTCAACTACACTGTAAATCCGGGAACTCCGGTTACTTTGGAAGTTCGCGCGGATATGTTTGACAATGACGGCACTAACCATTTGGGTAACAGCGATACCGTTACTGCTTGGATTTTTGTCGGTTCCAGCAACGTCCAAAAGATGGTTTCTTTGGGCTACAATAGCGTTCCTAGCACCGCGGTTTCCGGTAATGCCTTAACCGACGTAACCGGCTCCGCTACTGTTAGCAAGAACCTAACCTACGCTAACCAGACCGCTCCGTTGCCTCAAACCCAGTATAAGGTTGCTTCCTTTAACCTGGTTGGCAGCAACTCTGAAAACATTACGGTTTCCAGCATTGATCTAGCCGTTGCGGCTTCTTCAAGCATGAGCAACCTAAATAATGTTAAAGTAATGGTGGCCGGCAATATGTATGGCACCATCAAATCAACTGTTGCTGTTCCGACAATCGGCGTTGGCGCGACTTCCACTTTCTCCGGCAACTATAATTTGCCGATGAACAACACTGTTTCTGTGGAAGTTTTTGCCGACATGACCACTCCTTCCGTGCCTTATGGTTCCGACACTCTTACTCCGAGAGTCGTAATAAACGGCACTACAGTCGATTCCTCCGCTTCTATTATGACTGCGGCCGCAGGCCAGACTATTTCAGTCGGCACCGCCAGTTTGGCAGTAGCCCAAGATCCATCTACTCCGGTATCTGCGTTAGTCGCCGGGAGCCAGACTTTGGCAGTGGCTGCTTTCAAATTTACTTCATCTAATGACCAGTACACTATTTCCGATCTTACCCTTTCCGTGGCTACTAATACCACGGTAAGCAGTTTGACCTTGTGGGACGGAGCTACTCAAGTTGGCAGTGCTTTGCCTTTGAGCAACTCTTCTTCCACTTTCAGCGGCTTAAGCTGGGTAATTCCGGCTAACAGCACCAAGATATTAACGGTCAAGGCTGCTTTTGGTCCGGTTGGCTATGGCGACGGTACCAGCGGTGAACAAGTACAGGTGACCTTGCATTCTTATAAGAATGCTCCGTCTTCAACCGGTACTTACACCACCACCACCTCCGGCGCTGTGTCCGGCAACACCATGTATGCTTACAAGGTTGTTCCGACTATTACCAATGGCACTTTGCCAAGTGGCACATTAGCTGCCGGTACTAATACTTTGGCTAAGTTTGCCATCGGTTCCGGCGGAGGTACTATTGGTTGGTCTAAGATATCCTTTACTGTAACTACTTCCACTAACGTAACAGTAACCAGCGTCCAATTGTGGGATGCTGATTCCAACACGCAAATTACCGGTACTGCCAGCACTACTTACACTAGCACTGGTTTGCTCTCGGAATTCTTGCCGTTGGCTGAACAGCAAATTGCCGGTTCTAAAAATTACGTTGTGAAGGCTACTATTGGTGGCACATTGGCTTCGGGTGCATATGTTACAACTAACATTGCCAACCCTTCCACCACCTTTGGACAACCGGTTGCAGCTACTACAGCTACCAATACGACTGCTTCGTTTGTGTGGTCTGATCTTTCTGCTCAGAATCACAGTCTTACGACCGCTGACTGGAACAAGGATTTCTTAGTTAAGAATTTGGCAACAGATTCTCAGACTTTGACTAAGTAGTTTCAGGTAGAGGAACGTTTCCTAAAACGTTGGTTCAAATTTAGGCGACCCCGCCCCGTCCGCCACCCGTCATTCGACGCAGGCGGATCGGGGCGGGGTTTGTTTATGGCCGCTTGAAAAAATTGTTTAGGTTTAGTAAAGTATAAAGAAGCTTATGCGTAAAAAGTTTTTTATTTTAGGGGTAATTATTGTTTTGGTGGCAATTGCCGTTTTTTTCTCATACCAGAAAAATCGTTCGGCAAGTCTTATAAATAGCACCGTTTTAGCAGACAGAAGTAATAATTTAACTCCTGAACAAAAACAAATATTTTTGGATAAAATTGCCAAAGGAGAAGAATATTTAAAAAGCATCAATCCAAAACAGCTTACGGCTGACCGGCAATATTCTAATCTCTACTTGTTTATGGCCCAGCAATATTTTGGTCTGGGCAAATTACAACAGGCTAAAGAATTTTTCGAAAAGTCTTTATTGAAAGATCCTGCCAGTCAGGGAGCGGTAGAAGGTTTATCTTTAACTTTTTTAGCGGCCGGAGACATGGAAAGTGCCGGCCGTCTCCTAGAAGGTTTTTTAAAAAATTATCCGGATAGTGTTAATGTTTGGCTGCAGTATTTTACTGTTTCCGATTCTATGGGCAAAAGCGCGCAAGATTTATATGACGTTTATGAAGAAGCTCTTTCGTCCACTAACCGAGATATTGATATAATTACCAGTGATGCGAGTTTTCAGGAAAAAACAGGGAATATTGATAAAGCTTTGGAGCTTTGGGAAGAAGCGGCGGAAAAATATCCGACCAACGCGGCAATTTATCAAAATGAAATTAGCCGGCTTAAACAGTTAATGAAATGAAGGGCATAGAATTATGAAAAAAATTGTTTTATATATATTTTTTGTTTTCCTGCTGGCCGCGCTGCTGACCCCGTTTTGGGTGTTTAGTGAATTGCAATTCCCATTTATTACCAGTAAGGCTTTTTATTTCCGAATTGCGGTAGAATTGGCTTTGCCTTTGTATTTATATTTGATTCTGGTAGAGCCTAAATTCAGACCAAGGTTAAAGCAACCTTTAAATGTGGCAGTTTTAGTTTTTTTGTTAATCAATTTAATCTCCGCACTTTTTGGTCAAAATCCTATGCGCAGTCTTTGGGGAAATTTTGAGCGAATGGGGGGAGTGTACTACTTGGCGCATTTAGTTTTGTTTTATTTTTATATTCAAGTTTTGGGTCAGGCAGGGGGGCTTTATTTAAAACGTTTCTTGCAGGGATTGGTTTTGGCCTCCGTCGGCCTGGCTATAAATGGTATTTCCGGCTGGCTTGGCGGGCCGACTCTGACCACCGACCCTTCTTTGCCGGCTCGTGTGTCTTCTACTTTTGGTAATCCGATATTTTTTGCCAGCTTTTTAATATTGCCTATGTTTTTAACGAGCTATCTTGCTTTGCAGGAAAAGAATAGGGCTTTACAGATTTCTTATTGGCTTGCAGTCGGTTTAATGCTTGTGGGTATATATTCTTCCGGTACTCGCGGCGCGGTGGTGGGTTTAATTGCGGGTTTATTTTTAGCCGCCGTGGCCTATGTAGTTATGACAAAGCGCCCAAAAGTGCGGCGCTTTGGCTTTATAGGCATTTTGGTTTTTGTTTTGTTGGCCGGAGCAATTTATACCAATCATTCTAAATTTACTCCAGGTTCAACGCTTTATCGTCTGGCAAACTTAAAAGACAGTAATACCGAAGCCCGTCTGGTGCAGTGGAAAATGGCCCTTGAAGGTTATAAAGATTATCCGGTGTTAGGAGTGGGAGCGGAAAATTATTATATAATTTTTAACAGCCATTTTAATCCTGAAATGTATAAGTATGACGCCTCGTGGTTCGACAAACCCCACAATTTTTTAATTGAAGTTTTAGTAACTAACGGGCCGCCAGGCTTATTAGTTTATTTAGGAATGATATTTTTTGCTTTGTACGGATTGTGGCGGGCTTTTAAGGCAGACCTTATTAGTTTGTCTGAAATGTGTTTGCTTTTTGCCGGTTTAATTGCTTATCAAATTCAGAATTTATTTGTATTTGATACAGTCTCCGCCAGCGTGGCTTTTTATGCCTTTTTGGGTTTTTCGTCTTATGTTTGGACAGAATCTAAAAATAACATCACAAACGATCGGAATTTGAACCGCGGGATTTCTTCCGTAAAGGCGACCGTGAGTTTTGCGGGGGCTTTTATAATAATTTGTTATTTAGTTTATATTACCAATATTACTTCTTTGGAGGCGGCAAAACGTGTTAACTTCGGTTACGTCTATACTTCTTATGAACCTCAAATCGCGGCAAATTATTTTGAGTCGGCGCTTCTGGTTCCTATGAATTTGGATCCAAGAGAAACCGCGGGCCGTTATTCCGATTTCGTCGCTACTTTAGTTGCTTCCGAAGGGGCAGTACAAAATTCGGGATTTGTATCCGAACAGCTGGAAAAATCGTTAAAGGCTCAAAGAGCTGTTACCGAAACGACAAAAAACGACCCGTTATTGTGGTTAAGGTTGGCGATAGGAGAGATGAATAATGCTCTTTGGCACCAGACCAGTATGGATCCCGCCTGGCAGGCTATAAATAAAGCCATTGAAATAGCTCCCAGACGGATAGAAATAAAACAGACCGTTATGCAGCTTTATAGCATAAATAAGGATTGGCCCAATGTATTAAAAACAGCGCAGGAAATTATACATTTGAACCCTTATAGCTCGTCGCTGCGTTGGCAACTGGCTATGGCTTACTACCTAAACGGGCAAACGGATGAGGCGGCCAAAGCAGGGGACGAGGCAGTATTAGCGGGTTTTGAATTTTCGCAGCTTCAGCAATTTGCTTGGTATGTTCAATACTATTTGGATAAGGGTGAAAATGAAAAAGTTGTACCACTGTTGGAGAAGGCGATAAATTTGGAACCTGACGAAATTGGTTTGTATACCGAATTGGCTAAAACCTATGCATCTTTGGGTAATTTGGACAGAGCTGAATCTTTGGCCAAGCAAGTTATGGTTTTAGAACCTTCACAAACTCAAGAAATGCGAGAGTTTATAGAGTCTTTAAGATGAGGCTTGCCAAAACCTGAAAATACTGCTATAATATATAACTGAACTAAAATATGAGTTTAATGCTTTATGGAAACAAACGGAAATATTGAGGAAATTTCTATGTCCTCTGTGCCAAGCAAAAAAAAGAGAATTTTGGCTTTCTTCAAAAAGAAGAAAGTCATTTTTGGCATAATAATTTTGGTTATTTTGGCTTTTATTATTTTTGGCAGAAAAAACGGCAACGGAGACGGGACGCTTACAGACACAGTGAAGAGGCAAGATTTAAAGCAAACGGTTTTAGCCACCGGACAGGTTACCAGCGAAACAGACTTGGCGTTAAGTTTTAAGGCTTCGGGTGTTGTCGGCAGGATTAATTATAAGGTTGGAGATCAGGCAGGGAGCGGTGATGTTTTGGCAAGCCTTGAATCGCGCGATGTCTTGGCGAGGCTTACCCAGGCCCGAGGCGCTCTCTCCCAGGCAGAGGCTAATTACCAAAGAGTTATTGAAGGCGCCAGTAGCGAAGACGTTGCCGTGAGCCAGGTGGCTTTGAATAATGCCAAAAATTCTTTAGAAGAGACAAAAAAACAGCAAACAGTGCTTGTAGAAAATGCTTATTCGGCGCTTATGAATAATAATTTGGAAGCCATGGCCGGTTTGGGCAATTCCGGGAGCATTTCTGTTTCTGTGTCCGGAGCATATGGCAACACCGCCCAGGGGCAGTATAAAATTACTGTTTACAGCAGCAGCTCGGGGTTAAAATTCCAATATTCCGGGCTTGAATCCGGCATCGGGGATATTAACACTTCGCCGGTTCCGCTTGGAACGCGCGGGCTTTATATACAGTTTTCCGGCAGCTCTGTTCCCACCAATAATGTTTGGACAATTAGCATCCCAAATACAAAATCTTCTTCTTACATAACTTATTACAACGCTTATCAGTCAGCTTTGGAAACCCAAAGAACGGCAATCGCCACGGCAGAAAACGCGGTGGCAACTGCCCAGGCTGCCTTGGAGCTAAAAAAGGCTAAAGCCAGGCCGGCGGATTTAGCTGTGGCAGAAGCGCAGATACTGTCTGCCCAAGGACAGGTTCAGGCCGCGCAGGCGGAATTGGAAAATACAATCGTCAGAGCGCCGGCCTCCGGCACTATTACTAAGGTAGATATTAAAGTGGGGGAACTTGCAAGCGCGCTCCAGCCGGTTGTTATTTTACAGGATGTAAAAAATTTGCATATAGAGGCAAATATTAGCGAGGCTAACATAGCAAGCCTTCAAATAGGCCAAGAGGTGGAAGTTACTTTTGACGCGCTTGGTTTGGACAGAAAGTTTATTGCCGAGGTACAGGCGGTTGACCCGGCTTCCACAGTCGTCTCCGGAGTTGTGAATTATAAAGTTACGGTCGGACTTGAAAATTTGGAAGAAGTAAAGCCGGGTATGACCGCCAACTTAAATGTTTTAACGGGTGAAAAAGGCGGCGTGCTGGCAATTCCCCAAAGGGCGGTTTTAAACAAAGACGGCAAAAAAATGGTCAGAGTTATCACGGACCAAAAGACTAAAGCCTATGAGGAAAAAGAGGTGTCTCTTGGTATGGAAGCTGACGGCGGCCTGGTAGAAGTTACAAGCGGCCTTAATGAAGGCGAAGAAATTATCACTTACTTAAAGCAATAATTTGAAAATATTAATCCCTTCCCCGCAAATCGGGAAGGGATTTTTTTTATTTTTTTAGTATGATATGATATTAACTATGAACAAAAAAACAGTATTAAACATCTTTTTTTCTCTGGTTAGTTTGTCGCTTTTGGCCACTTTGTTTGTAAGCAAAGATTTTTTGTTTCCTTTTATTACAACCAAGGCTTTCTATTTTAGAATTCTAATTGAGCTGGCGCTGCCTTTTTATTTATATTTGGTTTTTTCAAATAAGGATTTAAGGCCCAACCTAAAAAACCCTTTAAATATTCTGGTGCTGGTGTTTTTGGCAATAAGTTTGCTTTCTGGAATTTTTGGCGAAAATATTGTTAGGAGTTTATGGGGAAATTTTGAAAGAATGGGCGGAGTGTTTTATTTGGCTCATTTGACCCTGCTTTATTTTTACGTTTTGCTTTTGGGCCAATCCGGCGGCAGTTATATAAAGAAATTTTTGCAGGCGCTAATCGGCGTTTCTTTAGTTGTAACTTTAAACGGTATTTTCGGAATGCTTGGCGGACCGACTTTGGTTTTAGACCCTTCTTTGCCGTCGCGCGCGTCTTCCACGCTGGGTAATCCGATATTCTTTGCGAGCTTCCTAATTTTGCCGATGTTTTTTTCCTTGTTTTTTGCTTCGCAAGCCGAAAAAAAATGGTCCAAAATACTCTATATTTTAGCAGCCTTGCTGCAGCTTGTGGGCATCTTGCAAAGCGGAACGAGGGGAGCGGCGGTTGGGCTTGTGCTGGGAGTATTTGCCGCCGCGGTATTGTTTGTGATTCTAACGCAAAAACAAAAATATAAAAATTTCGCGGCCGGTGGGATTTTGGTGTTTGTCCTGGTAGTAGCTTTGCTTTTTAGTTTTAACCAAAAACTTCCTCAAGGCTCTACTTTGCGCAGGGTTTTTAATTTAAGGGACAGCAACAGCAATTCGCGCATTATTCAGTGGAAAATCGGTCTTCAAGGTTTTAAAGACCATATTTTGCTCGGTACGGGACCGGAAAATTATTATGTTACCGGAAATAAATATTACAACAGTGAACTTTATAAATATGACCGTAGCTGGTTTGACAAGCCTCATAATTATCTTTTAGAGATACTTATTACCACGGGCATTTTGGGTTTTTTGGCTTATGCCGGAATTTTACTGTTTTCTTTACATACTTTATGGAGGGCGTTTAAGGAAGGTTTTTTGAGCCTGTTTGAGGCCGGTTTGTTTTTTGCGGGTCTACTTGCCTACCAGATTCAGAATTTGTTTGTGTTTGACACCATACCGGCGAGCCTGATGTTTTTTGCTTTTTTGGGCTTTGTGGCTTATTTGAATTTTGAGCTTTTGGCTTTTGCTTCGAATAAAAAAGAAAAATTCAAAGAAAGCAAATTTCCCCCGGGGGCGGTATTTGCCATTTCCGGAATTCTTGTCCTCGTAATTCTTTATATTGGGAATATTTCCCCGGCAATGACGGCGAAGAATGTAAATTACGGATTTGCTTATGCCGGAGCCGACCCAAAAAAATCAGGAGATTATTTTAATCGTGTTTTGGAAGCGCCGTTTAATTTTGACCGCGCGGAAAGCGGAAATAAGTACTCCGATTTTGCGGTAAGTTTGGTAACCGGCCCAATGTCTGGGAAGGATCCGGAATTTGTTTCCGGGCAGCTAAACAAAGCTATTGAGTATCAAAAATCAGTAACCGATGGCTACTGGCATAACGATCCCGTAGCTCTCCAGCGCCTTGCTAATTTGTATTTGTACCGGGCTGTTTTTAATAAACAGGCGATTCCTTTGGAAGCCGTGGAAACTATTCAAAAAGCTATCGATTTAGCGCCCGGCCGCGTGGAGGCGCGCCTTGGGCTCGCGCAGCTTCGTCTTTATCAGGGTTTTCCCGAAGATGCTATAAAAATAATACAACAAGCTTCGGAACTTGACCCTACCAACAAGCTTACAAAATGGCAGATGGCTTTGGTTAACTACGACGCCGGCAATGTGGAAACAGCGGTTGCTCTGGCCGAGGGACTTTTGGCTGAAGGTTATGAATTCAAGAGTTCCGCCGAGGTTTCCTGGCTCATAAATTATTATATTCAAACAAGCCAGCTCAATAAAGCAATTTCTTTGGGGGAAAAAGGCATGGAATTTGAAAATCCGAGCCTTAACACCGCCAAAGCGCTTTTGGGGGCTTATGTAGTCGCCGGGGAAAAGAAAAAAGCTCAAAGCTTGGGCGACAAGCTAATTGGTTTTGACCCAAACTTGGCGCCGGAAATTAATGCAATTTTAGGCCAATAATAGTTACAGAAAGACCAAAAAAAGCTCCTGCTCCCTTTTTTTAATTGGGAAAATCGGCTATTTGTAATACAATAAGGATGTGGCAAGACAACCAAGAATAGATGTAACAGGGTAAATTAACAAAACATCTATAATTATGCAGGAGCGTGAAAATAGACTAAAAGATTCCAGAGCTTTTACTTTAATAGAATTATTAGTAGTAATTGCAATTATTGCTCTTTTGGCATCCGTTATTTTAGTCGCTCTTAATTCCGCTCGGGATAAAGGGCGGTTTTCAAAAGTGGCCAGCGAACTTAGGCAACTGGCTATAGCCGCGCAGTTGGATTACGACGCCAATCAGGGCTGGGCGCCCAATACAAGCCCCGGCTCCCCACCGAGATTTGTCGGGACCTATATTCTAAATTTTCCGACACCGCCCTGTCCGGGCTGGGTTTATGATTGGGACAACTGGGCGCATCTTCCGCAAACCGGAAGGACCGTGAGAATAACCGCGCGCAAGAATAATAATCCAAATGACAATAATAATTCAGTATATTATATTTGCCTTCAGTCCTCGCTTGACTGCGGGGAAAGCTGGCACTTAGGCGGAGGGGGAGTGAATATTTCAGAAGTTACAGATAAGGAGATTACCTGCAAAGAATAACGGAATTGGGGTATGATCCATTTTTAATATAATTTGGCTGCTGAAACATTTCAGTACATATTTCAGTAGTTATAAAAAAATATGAGAAAACTATCACAGCAAAACATAAGAAAAATCACCAGGGTCGGGACAAGGTAAAATTATTTAAAAGAATTCAATTTTAATTTATGGGCATTATTGACAAAATTTTTCAAAAACTTGTCCGCGAAAAGGCTCCTTTGGAGTTAAGAGAGAAAATTTTATCTCCGGAAAAAACGCCGCAGGCGCCCCGGGGGAGGTTTTGGAAACCGTTCAAAATTGCGGTACCGGCTTTATTAGTGGTTTTGCTAATAGCCGGAGGCGTGTATTACCAATTTTTCACTGTTCATAAATTTGCTTCGGCTTTTGAACTTACCGCAGAGGACAGTGATGCCGCCGGGATTTCTCCTGATTCGGTGTTCATACTCAAGAGCTCAAAAAGCCTTACTACTTCCCAGGTCAAAAAAATTATCAATATTGAACCGGCAGTGGATTTCGAGGTAACCGGCCTTGGCGGCAACCGTTTTCAGATTAAGCCTTTATTGCGCCTAAGCGGTAATACCATTTATAAAATAATCATAAACGAGGGCGCAGCTGAGCGCGACTATTCCTGGGCTTTTCAGGTTAGGGCTCCTTTTGCGGCCTTAAGCACTTTTCCCAGGCACCAGGGTGCAGGTGTTCCCCTAAATAGCAGTATAGAAATAATATTTAACCGGGATAACCTTGAAAACCCGGAAGGGTATTTTGAAATCAGCCCCAAAGTAGCCGGCCGGTTTGAAATCCACGGCGACACGTTGGTTTTTTTGCCTTCCCAGCCCCTCAAGGAGAAAACAGTTTATACCGTTTCCATAAGAAAAGGCCTTAAAGCTGTAGGCGCGGAACAACCGCTTGCCGAGGACATTGTGTTTGCCTTTGAGACTTCGCAGGGCACCTACAGACCTAACAATTATTTTAATTTTAATCAAAGTATTTTTTATTTTCCGCCCGACCAGGTTCCGGCGCTTGATCTTTATGAATACGGTGTTAATTTTTCGGGCGCCAAAGCCACAATTTATTCTTTTGGCAGCAAAGACAGTTTTGTACAAAATTATTACGACAGCCGCGAATGGGACTTAGGCTGGGCGTATTTTTACAGACAGAGCGCGGGGCTTATAGATACCGGCGGGCTTACCAAAATAACCGATTTCAGTCCCCAAATAGCTAAATTTGATTACAAAACGTTTTTTACCCTTCCGGACAAACTGCCTGCCGGCTATTATTTGTTAGATATGAAAGCAGGAGGATTGAGTCGCCAGGCTTGGATTTTAGTCAATGACGTCTCTCATTATTTTTCGCTTACAGACAAAAACGGTTTTGTCTGGGCGCATGAATACAGCCAAAAAAAAATTCTGGAAGGAGCGGCTGTATCCTATTTTGACGCCGAAGGCGTCTCTCATGAACTTGGCAAAACCGACGCTTCCGGTTTGGTTGAATTTGAAGTGCCTGAAGTACTTAGGCCCCAGAATTCCAATAACCCTGATTACGGCAAGCCGAAGTTTTTGGAAATAGCCCCGCCCGGATACCCCTCCATGCTGGCTTTGGTTTCCGCCGGCTGGTGGTATTACTATTCCGGCTCAAATTCTACAAGTGAGTTTTGGGAATACCTTTCCACTGACCGCTTCACTTACAAACTTAGTGATACCGTAAAGTTCTGGGGCGTGGTCAAGGGCAAATCCCAAGATTATAAAAATCAAAAGGTTACGTTGGAACTACGGGAAGGCTATTATTACTATGAATTCTATCCGCGTCCGGGTTTTGGCAGCGAAGACAGGCCCTTGGCCGTGGCCGAAACGATTATTTCTCCCTTTAATACCATTTCGGGGGAAATAAGCTACGAGGGCTTAAAGCCCGGAACTTATCAAATCTTGGCCAAGATTAACGATCAAATTGTTTCCCAGGTTAACGTTGAGGTATTGGCTTACGTAAAGCCTCTTTACCGGGTTAATGTTACCCCTTCGCGGAGCGCTGTTTTTGCCGGCGAAAACGTTGATTTCAATGTTAAGGCCGAATTTTATGACGGCACTTCGGTGGGCGCTCTTAAGCTGAAATACGATGGCTATTATGGTTCGCGCAGAATTACCGGACAGCTTGAGCTTGACTCGCGCGGGCAGGGCAAGGTCAGCGTTACTCCTGAATTTCAAAATAGCGACTATTATCCGTTGGGGCTTTATTTGAATTTCAGCCCGGCTTTGGCGGAAGAGGGCGATATAACTTCCGAAATATCCGCTTCGGTCTCCGTGTTTGGGCCGGACGTTTATTTGCAGGCTAGCCAGGAATATAACAACAATAATAACTTTACCGTTACGGCCAAGGCAAATTATATCGTTTTGGAACGGGGGCTGGATACCAGGGAGGGCGGTTTCGGGTATTGGGATTATATCGGACACCCCGCTTCCGGCACGGCTTTGCGCGCGGAAGTGGAGAAAACCGAGCATTTAAAAATAGAAGACGGTACCTATTATGATCCTATTAACAAAACTAACAACCCTAAGTATCGCTACGAGGAAAAAAAGAGCGTCGTTACCACGCTCGCGGGTACTGCCAATTCAAACGGCGAGTGGGTGTTCAGCTTAAATTTACCCAAGGCTGAAAGGGCTTATTACACCGTAAAAATTACCGGAGCAGACGCCAAAAACCGCGGGTTTAAAACAATGGTTTACCCTTATTACAACAAGCGCTACGGTAATATTTATTATTCGGGCGCCGGCTCTCCGGAAGCGGAGCGTGTGGTTTTGGGTTTAAATTTCAAAGGCGGCGACCAGGAATATAACAAGACTTTTAGTATCGGTGACAAAATAGAGCTGGAAGCGGAGGCTCTTGAAGGAGAGGAATATTTAAACGGCCAAACTTTGTTTTACCGCTACAGCAGGGAAGGTATTGGCAGGCTTGAAGTGGTTAAAGGTAAAGAGCTTTCTGAAATTTTTCAAAGCCCCTGGCGCCCGGCGGTTTCTTACCGCGCCGTAGTCTTTGGCCCGTACGGGTTTGTGGAAAGCAACACTCTTATGGCCGTGTATAAACAACAGGACGCGGAGCTGAATATAAATATTAAGCCGGACAAACAGGCTTACCGTCCTGGCGAGCAGGCCCAGGTAGAGGTGGAAGTAAAAGACAAAGACGGAAAGATTTCACAGGGAGAGGTAAATTTGTCGGTGGTGGACGAAGCGGTTTTTGATGTGTTGCCTTATTATTGGCAGCAAAATATTTTACAGAGCCTTTATCAAATTGATTATAGCCAGCCCAACTCCGGGGCTTCGGATTTTACTCCCAAAGCCGGGCTAAACAGCGCAGAGGGGGGAGCGGAAGGCGGCGGTTGTTTTCTCGCGGGCACCGGGATTCTTTTGCCCGGAGGCAGGTATAAAGCCATAGAAGATATCAAAGTCGGAGATATTGTACTTACGCGCTCGGATGAAAACGACGGTAAAACACTTGCTTCCGTAATTGTACAGGGCATTTCCAAACACGTGGTCGGTGATTATTTAGTTATAAATAACAGTTTAAAGGTAACCGCCGAGCATAAATTGTATGTCAATAACGCCTGGAAAGAAGCGGGGCTTATAAAGCTCGGCGACAGACTGGCCGGAGAAAACGGCGGGAAGGTTGTGGTAAAACGGATAGAAAAAGTGCTGGCGCCTGAAACTATGGTTTATAATTTTAACGTGGGTAAATATCATACTTACTTTGCCGGCGGCGTGTTCGCTCATAACGCGGAAAAAGGCGGCGGCTACCGCAGCGAATTTTTGGACACCGCCTTTTTTGAAAGCAGGGAGCTTACCGGCGGCAAAGCCAGTTTTGAAGTTAAACTCCCCGACAACATTACTTCCTGGCGGGCAACCGCTTCGGCGTTTGACGGCTCAAAAGTTTTTGCGGGCCAGACCGCGGGTTTTTTGGCTGCCACTTTGCCGTTTTTTACGGACGCGGTAATTTCGGAAAACTATCTGGCCGGAGACAAGCCAACAGTGGCGGCCAGGGCGTTTGGTAATAATTTTAGCCCAAATAGCGACACCACTTTTATTATGGACATTGACGGAATGGATTTTCACGAAACCAAAACCGCGCGCGGCGGCAGTACGGACTTTGAGTTGCCGGTGCTTTCAAATCCGGGAAATTATGAACTTAAGCTTAAGGCTAAACAGGGCAGTATGGAAGACGGTGTTTTACGCAAGTTTACCGTAGTGGAGAGCTACTTTGAGACCGCGCAGTCAAACACTTACCACATCTCTTCCGGACAAACAGGTATTACTAGCGAGGCAAAAGGCTATACCCGCGTGGCTTTTTCGGATTCGGGCAAGGCGCGTTTTTATAACGAACTGGTATGGAACAAATACCAACGCGGAAAAAGAGCGGACCAGGTAACGGTTTCCTTTTTGGCTCAGAAAATCCTTGAGGATTATTTTGGCGAAGAAGAGTCTTCCGGGCAGTTAGATTTAGGAGCTTACCACATACCCGGCGGCGGGATCGGGCTGTTTACCTATGGCGACTCCGACTTGGAGCTTAGCGCTAAGCTTGCCGACCTTGCCCCGGACTATGTTTACCAGTCTCAGCTGATCCGGTATTTCAGGGACACGATGAGAGACGAAAAAGCCGACATCCACCGAATTTCCAGAAGCCTTTACGGCCTTGCGGCTTTAGGTCAGCCGGTTTTGGCTAAATTACAGATAATAAAAGACGAGCCGGATTTGGAATTTTCGGATCGCCTATACATAGCCTTGGGCCTTGCGAGGCTGGGTGACAAGGAAACGGCTCGCGCGTATTATAACGAGCATATTAGGGGAGAACTTCGTTTTGAAGGAGGGCAAGCCTGGCTGGACAAACAGCAGGACAGGACGGTGAGAGCAAAATTGACCTCGCTTACCGGGAGTTTGGCCGCCGCGCTTGGCGAGGACCAAGACACGCTCGCAATTTGGGAGTATGTAAAAGGCCATTATCCCACCGAAGATTTGGATATTTTGGAACGCATAATGATTATTCGTGATGAAATCGGCTCTCTGGCTTCGGATGAAGTTTCGTTTATTTACGAACTTGGCGGTAAAAAAACCGAAGTTATTCTTGAAAACGGGCGTTCTAAGAGTTTACTGTTGTCTTCTCAGGAGATGTCCTCTATTGCCTTTAGTAACGTTAAGGGCGATTTGACTGCAGTTATTATGCTTGAGCAGAGCCAAAATCCGGATGAGCTCAACAAAAATCCCGAGCTTAACATAAAACGTTCGTTTTGGGTTAATGGTAAACAGGTCAGCGAAATCCGTGAAGGTGAAACTGTGGTGGTGAGGCTGGAATACCAAATTGCCAAGAGCGCCATAGACGGAGGCTATCAGGTGGTAGATTATTTGCCGAGCGGTTTAAGGCCCCTAACCAATTTGTGGCAAAGAGGTTTAAGTTATTCTTACGCCAAATGTTCCCAAAAAGGCGAGCCTTTGTCCGTGGAGGGTAACAAGGTTTATTTTTCAGCTTATCATAGTAGCGACTACCCTGCGCAGTGCGGTACATATACGGTGGAGTACTACGCCCGAGCCGCGGCCAAGGGAGAGTTTAATGTTAATCCGGCGCTGATCCAGTCTTTAAAGAATTATGGCAGCCTTAACATGAGTGACTCGCAAAAGTTGTACATATTGTCTCAATGAAGAAAAATTTTTTTTGGCTAGTTGGATTGTTGCTTATAGCCACGGTTGCTTTTTTGGGGGTACCGTGGCTTTTGCGCAGGAACGACGGTCAGGAGCCAAGCCGGGCAGTAGCGGGCAGCCAGTATATAAATTATAGCGGACAGGTTTTGCGGAAAAGCGAATTGTCCGAAGTCCAAACAGCCATACCGGAGGGAATGGTGCCGCTAGCGGGCATAACTTCCCACCATTTGCCCACGGCGGAAAATTTTATAGACGAATTTTACGCGCAAATTTACAGCGTCCGGCCGGACATTGGCGTCTTTATGGTTGTAGGCCCGGACCATTTTGAACGCTGTAAAACTTTGGCTTCAACCACTGCCAAAGATTTTTTTACGCCTTTCGGAACCCTTCTAAATGACGGCAAAATAACGGCGGCTTTAATTCAAGCCGGAGCAGGGGAAGACAATAGTTGTTTTATGGAGGAGCATGCCATTGGCGTGCAAGCCAGCTTCATAAAAAAGTATTTTCCGGACGCAAAATTAGTGCCCGTGCTTTTTTCTTCCGCGGCCGGCGCGGAAGCGGCTGAAAAGCTTTTAAACGCACTGATGGAATCGGGGCAAGATGTCTTTGTAATTAGCAGTACCGACTTTTCGCACTATGAACCTTTGGCCGTCGCCGATAGAGTGGACGAACTGACCGAAAGGCAAATAAAAAATTTAGACGCCAAAAGCGCCACGCTTAGGCAGGTGGATTCAGTAGCCGCCTTGAATTTTGTTTTGGGTTTCACCAAAGCCCAAAAAGCCGAACTGTCCTATTTTGAACACGCCAGTTCCTACGACTTCACCGGTAATCCGGACAATACCACAAGTTATTTTAACGTAATTTTCGCGAAATAAATATTTTAGCAATTTTTTTTTAGCGCTGCTTTACAAAATCAGTGGCCGGTTTAGTTCAACAAATTTTGGTAAATTTTTTCGGTTTCTGAAAGCATTTTTTCTTCGGTAAAAAATTTTGACCTTTCCAGGGCTTTTTGGGAATAAGCATTTACTATCATACTACTGTGTATGATAGTATTTGTAGCATTTGCTAGCGCCTTGCTGTCGTGAGCCGGAATAAGCAGTCCGGCTTCTCCTAAGGCTTCCGGTATACCGCCGACGTTGGCGGCAATTATCGGCAATCCAGCCTGTATTGCTTCTAAAACCGCATACGGGAAACCTTCTTTTTTTGAAGGGATAATGAGGCAGTCGAAAGCTTTTAGATATTTAGAGGCATCGTTTATTTTGCCCAATAAGATAATGTGTTTTTGCAGCCCGTAATGCCTAATTCCTAATTCCAAATTTTTTCTTTCGTTTCCGTCGCCGATGATGGCAAATAAGCATCGCGCTTTTATATTATCGTCCAATATTGCCACGGCATCAATTAACACATCCAGGCCTTTGGTTTTGTAAAAATTAGCGACTGTTCCAAAAATAAATTTATCTTCAGACAGGCCAAGTTTTTTTCTTGCCTCCTCGCGCGGCAAAAAATCAATTTGCCCAATGCCATTGTGTATAGTTTGGATTTTATCTTCATCAATTATTTTATTTTCCAGCGCGGCTTTTGTGTCCGCATCGGAAACCGCGATAATAAAGTCGCGGTAAGAGGAAGCAACTTTTTCCAAAGCCAAATAAAACATTTTGGCCGGGTGGGAGAGAGGCTCTAGGAATCTAAAACCATGGGCGGTAAACAAGACTTTGGTTTTTAATCCAATGCACGCAAAACTTCCCAAGATGCCGGCTTTGGTGGAGTTTAAATGCACGATGTCGGGCTTTAATTTTTGTATGAGCTGTCTTATTTCCCACATTGCCCAAAAGTCGTGCCAGGGGTTAATGTCTCGTTTGAGATGCTTTAAGTTGTAAGTTTTAAGTTGTAAGTTTCGGGCATCGTCAAAAAGCTTTTTCGCTTCATTGCCCGCGGCAATGCTCCCGCGAAAATGCTTGGCCAGGCTAAGGACGTATTTTTGCGCCCCGCCCCCGTCTGCCTGGGTTATTATATACAGAATTTTCATCCCGGTAGGGATATTTTTGCTCATAAGGTTTGCGAAATTAAAGGTATTCCCCTTATAAGGATTTGGCTATTTCTGAATTTCTAAAATTGCGTAATCTCTAACGGGGTTCATTGGATTTATTTTACACCAGAATCCGTTTTATTTAAAGAGATTTAATGATATAATAATTATCATGAAAGTTTTATTTTGCGGTCTTAAATATGAATATGGAAATCCTAAAAGGGGTCTGTCTTTTGAATACAAGAACCTTTTTGATTCTTTAAAAAATATGACAGGCGTACAGGCGGAGATGTTCGGGATGGACCAAATTTTGGCGGATGTAGGTAGGGACGAAATGAATAAGCGATTGGTTAAGCAAGTTGAGGAAACCAAGCCGGATTTGCTGTTTTGTTTTTTATTTTCTGAAGAAATAAAAAAAGAAACAATAGATTATATTACAAAAAAAACCAAAACCCAAACTTTTAATTGGTTTGGCGATGACCATTGGCGGTTTCCGGTATATTCTCGGTATTGGGCACCTTTGTTTACCACTGTTTCTACTACAGACGCGCGCGCCTTTTTGGCTTACCGAGCCGAGGGAATTTTAAACGTGGTAAAAACCCAGTGGGCGACAAACCCGTTTATGTATAAGCCTCAGGACCCCGCAAAAAAAACGGGCGCTTATAATATAACATTTTACGGCCAAAAATACGGCAACCGGGGAAAATACGTCGACTTTTTAAAAAAATCAGGTTTACCCGCGGAAGGATATGGTTGGGGTTGGCCAAATGGGGGAGGGACAACAGTGCAGGAGATGCTGGATATTTATTCTTACAGCGCGATTAATTTAAATTTTTCCGAGACGCCTTATTATGGGTTTAAGAAAAAATTGAATTTATTTGCTAAATTATTTGTAAAGAAAGAACTGGGGAAATATTCGTTTAACATTTGGAAATTTTTTGAAAATTGCAAGGCTGCTATCGGAACTCAGCACCGGACAATTAAGTCGCGCACTTTTGACGTCCCGGCCTGTGGCGGGTTTCTAATAACAGGAGCTTCCGACGACGATTTGGGCGAGTACTATGATTTGGGAAAAGAGATGGTGGTATTCAAAAACAAGCAGGATTTGGCGGCAAAATGTAAGTATTATTTGGAGCATGAGGATGAAAGACGGGCTATTGCCAAGGCCGGTTATGAAAGGACTTTAAGGGAACATACCTATCCTCATAGGTTTAGGGAAATATTTAAGCATATGGGTCTATTATAGAATTGGTTTTATAAATTTTAAATTTATATTTTATTTTATGAAAACAGCATTGATAACAGGTTCCGCAGGCCTTATTGGCAGCGAAGCCGTAAGATTTTTTGCAAAAAAGGATTTTCAAATTGTCGGAATAGATAACAACATGCGGGAGTATTTTTTTGGGCCGGAAGCCAGTACGGAGTGGAATAAAAACCAGCTTTTGCATTTGTTTCCCAAACAGTATATACACCATCAAACTGATATTAGAGACAATAAAAAAGTGGAAGAAGTCTTTAAAAAATATAATTTTGACATAATTATTCATACCGCTGCCCAGCCCAGCCACGATTGGGCGGTGAAGGAACCGTTTACCGATTTTAGCGTAAACGCAACCGGCACTTTGGTTATGTTGGAAAATTTTAGAAAGCACGCGCCTAAAGCCACATTTATCTACACTTCCACCAATAAAGTTTACGGCGAAAGACCGAACTCGCTTCCTCTTGTTGAACAGGAATTCCGATGGGAACTGCCTACGGATCATAAATATTTTGGCGGAATAGATGAGAGCATGAGCATAGACGATACCAAACACAGCATTTTTGGAGCATCCAAGACCGCGGCTGATGTTATGGTCCAGGAATATGGCAAATATTTCGGACTCAAAACAGGAGTGTTTAGGGGAGGGTGTTTAACCGGCCCCGCCCACAGCGGTACGCAGCTGCATGGATTTTTGGCGTATTTAATTAAGTGCATCGTTACCGGGCGCAAGTATACAATTTTTGGTTATAAAGGAAAGCAGGTCAGGGACAACATTCATTCCTATGACTTGGTAAACATGTTTTGGCATTTTCACCAGAAGCCGAGGGCCGGGGAAGTATACAATGCGGGCGGCGCTCGCAATTCCAATGTTTCCGTGCTGGAAGCTATTGTTAAAGCGGAAAAGATTTTAGGGAAAAAAGCCAATTATGAATACAGCGAACAGAATCGCATCGGCGACCATATTTGGTATGTCAGTGATGTTTCCAAATTCAAGGCACACTATCCGGATTGGGATTTTACCTGCAACATAGACCAAATTATAGAAGAAATTTGTAAGAATGGGCATTTTTAAATAATATGGTCTCAATTATTTCCGCAATTTATAAGTCAGAGCATTATCTGGCAAAATACATTGGGTATTTGCGAAAGTTCGCCAAAGCCCTTTTAGAAAAAAATTTTAGCTTTGAGGTTTTAATTATAGCCACGCTGCCGTCAAAAGAAGAGAAAGCGCTTTTGGAAAAAATTAGCAAAGAACCCTGGTGCAAAATTTTTGAATTTAACCGGCGGGGGCTTTATGCAGCATGGAATTTTGGGGTGGAAAAATCTAGCGGCGAAATGATTGGGCCGTGGAATGTTGATGATGTAAGATTTTCCGAGGCGGTCATGGAGGCCGAAGATTTAGCCGGCCGGGGGGCGGATGTAATTTATTTCCCTTTTTACCTAAAGCGTTATATTAAGTTAGGACCGTTTGACCTGCCTGTGGCGAGGAGGGAGGTGAGCGGAGAAGTCCTGAAATTTGAAAAGCGCAAGTTTGAAACCACCATGACCGCGGGGCCGCATTTTATGTTTACTAAAAAAGCTTTTGAAAAAGTCGGACCTTTTGACGAGCAGTTTAAAATCGCGGGAGATTTTGACTGGTGCTCGCGCGCGGCTTCTAAAAGCTTAAAGTTTGCCTGCGGGAAAAACTATTCCGGGATTTTTCGCGTGGACGGGAGAGGGCTTTCGGCGGGGGCCAACAAAGTGTTGCGGGCTGAAAATAATATTATTTACCTAAGGCGCAATGCTAAAGATAAGTTTACGGAAGGGCTAGAGGGTTTAACGGGCGAATATAGGGAAGACAGGCTTAAATTTGGAGAAAATTGGGCAAGTTTGCCATAATTTTGACCCTATTTGATACCTATTGACACCCAAACATCTGTTTGATACTCTAAAAAAAGATTCTTATACATTTTGTATTTATGTCCGAAATCAATCCCCGCGAAGTCTATACCACTCGGGAAACCCGGGAGCTGCTCAAAGTGAGCAATAGCACTATTAAACGGATGCTAAAATCCGGACTTTTGCGCGCCAATAAAATCGGCAAGCAGTATCGGATTTTAGGGCATGAAATTTTACGTTTGGTCTCGCCCGAGGTAGAACAAAGGGCCGTCGGCGCTTACCAGAAAATTAAGGCCAAAACCAGAGAAAAAGTCAAACATTGGTAAACAAAATTATGAAAAAAGCTTTAATCACCGGAATCACCGGACAAGACGGCAGTTATTTAGCAGAGCTGCTTTTAAAAAAAGACTATGAAGTGCATGGTATAATCAGGCGCGCCAGTACTTTTAATACCGAACGGGTTAATCATATTTTTGAGGATCCTCATAAAAAAGACAAACGCTTTATTTTACACTACGGGGATTTAAGCGATTCTAGCAACCTTTCCCGTCTTATAGAAAGTGTAAATCCCGACGAAATTTATCATTTGGGGGCTCAAAGCCATGTTAAAGTGAGCTTTGAGATACCGGAATACACTGCGGACATTGATGGCCTTGGGACTTTGAGGCTTTTAGACGCAATTCGCGAGACCAGGATTAAAACTAGATTTTATCAAGCCTCCTCTTCTGAAATGTTCGGCAAAGTGAGAGAAACCCCCCAAAATGAAAATACTCCTTTTTATCCGCGTTCGCCTTACGGGGTTTCAAAAGTTTTTGCTTATTGGATAGCAAAAAATTATGGCGAGAGCTACGGACTTTACGTTTGTAACGGGATTTTATTTAACCACGAGTCTCCCAGGAGGGGCGAAACTTTTGTAACCAGAAAAATTACTCGGGGACTGGCAAGGATTAAGCTTGGCAGGCAAAATAAAATTTATTTGGGAAATTTGGAAGCCAAACGCGATTGGGGCTACGCACCGGAATACGTGGAAGGTATGTGGCTGATGATGCAACAGGCCAAGGGAGACGACTTTATTTTGGCTACCGGGGAAAATCATTCGGTTAGAGAATTTACGGAAGAAAGCGCCAAAATTTTAGGTTTCAATTTGGCTTGGGAAGGAGAGGGGTTAAATGAAAAAGGAATAGATAAAAAAACAAATAAAATAATTGTTGAAATTGATCCAAATTATTTTAGGCCCGCGGAAGTGGACGCGCTAATCGGCGATTATTCTAAGGCAAAGAAGTTAATAGGCTGGGAACCAAAAGTTAAATTTAAAGAGTTGGTACAAATTATGACCGAGGCGGAATTAAAAAAATTAAGTGATCAGTAATGATTAAACTGACTAAGTCCAGCTTTTTTAAGGAAGTGGAAACTAAACAGAAACTATGTGATTTTTTAAGCCGCGCCGAAGTTTTAAGCATGAACGAAGAGTGTTCAAAATTTGAAATAACTTTCGCGAAAAAACAGGGTCGTAGATATGCCGTATTTGTGAGCAGCGGAAGTATGGCTAATTTAATTTTAATTCAGTCTTTGTTAAACCTTGGTCGTTTGAAGAAAGAGCAACGGGTTGGATTTTCGGCTTTAACCTGGCCGACAAATGTAATGCCTTTAATCCAGTTAGGTTTAGAGCCGGTCCCCGTGGATTGCGAAATGACCAGCCTAAATGTTTCCGTAAAGACTTTTATCGAGCATCTAGACAGCGTTTCGGTGTTGTTTTTAACAAATGTTTTGGGTCTCGCGGACGATTTGGAAAATTTGGCAAAATTTTGTAAACAAAATGGAATTTTATTAATTGAAGATAACTGCGAAGCTTTGGGGTCAAAAATTTCCGGCAAACTGCTTGGTAATTTCAGTTCAGCTTCCACCTTTTCTTTTTTTGTCGGCCATCATTTGTCTACCATAGAGGGAGGCATGGTATGCACCGATGACGAGGATTTATACGAAATGCTGTTAATGGTAAGGGCTCACGGTTGGGACAGGAATTTGCCGGAACCACGTCAAAAAAAATTAAGAGAACGACATAAAATTAATAATTTTTATAGCAAGTATACTTTTTATGAGCTGGCTTATAATGCCAGGCCGACAGAAATCTCCGGTTTTTTGGGGAATTTGCAAATGGAACATTGGGAAGAGATTATAAAAAAAAGGCAAGAGAATTTTTCCAAATTCAGCGAAGCGCTAAAAGCAAATTTAGATTTTTTTCCTTTGGAATTAACTCATATGGAGAGGATTTCAAATTTTGCCATGCCTGTGGTTTGCAGGACTAAAGATTTATGGAAACGATATACTAAAAAATTTGAAGACGCGGGTGTGGAGATTAGGCCCATAATTGCGGGCGATATTACAAAGCAGCCCTTTTATATGAAATATGCTATTTCTAAGCAAACATTATGTCCAAATACTGCTTTAATCCACGAGCAAGGTTTTTATTTTCCAAACAATCCGGAGCTAAAAGAAAAAGAAATTGTTTTTTTATGCGAGTTATTGCGAAAGTAAGCAACTAAGTAAATTAAATCTTATGCAAAAAAACTCAAAAATTTTTGTTGCCGGACATAAAGGAATGGTAGGGTCGGCAATAATTAGAAAATTAAAGGCGGAAGGTTATAATAATTTGATTCTAAAGACCAGGCAGGAGTTGGATTTGGTTTCCCAACAGGCAGTAAAAAGTTTTTTTAAAGAAGAAAAACCGGAATATGTAATCGACGCGGCGGCCAGAGTGGGCGGGATTATGGCTAATTCAACTTTTATTGCCGATTTTTTGTATGAAAATTTACAAATGCAGGACAACTTAATTTGGTTTTCCCATAAATACGGAGTAAAAAAGTTTTTATTTTTGGGCAGTAGCTGTATTTATCCCAGAGAATGTCAGCAGCCCATGAAAGAGGAATATTTTTTACAGGGTCGTTTTGAACCGACAAACGAAGGTTATGCAGTGGCTAAGGTGGCGGGTATGAAATTTTGTGAAAAAATTTATGAGCAGTATGGGAAAATTTTTATTTCCTGTATGCCCACTAATCTTTACGGAGAGAATGATAATTTTGACCCTACTTCTTCCCATGTTATACCGGGTATTATGAGAAGGATTCATGAAGCTAAAATCAATAATTCATCGGAGGTCATTATCTGGGGAACGGGAAACGCAAGGCGGGAATTTTTATTTGTTGACGATTTAGCAGAAGCGGTTTTCTGGTTAATGCTTAACTATAATGATAAGCAATTTTTAAACGTAGGCACGGGCGAGGATATGTCTATTCGCGAATTGGCGGAAAAAATTAAAGAAGTGGCCGGTTATAAAGGGATGTTAATATTTGATACCGATAGACCAGATGGTATGCCCAGAAAATTATTGGACGTGAGCAAACTGACACGTCTTGGTTGGCAATACAAGACGTCTTTTGACGAGGGTATAAGAAAAATGTACCAATATTATGTGGAGAATGTGGCAAACGAAAAACAATGAAAGATTTTAGGTTTAATTATATAGTTACTATACATAATAAACAGGATTTAATAGAGCAAGTAATGCTTGGCGTAATTTCGGCGTGGCGAGAAGGGAGTTTTATTTACCCGGTTTTAGATGGCTGCACTGACAAGACGGAAGAGATTATTGACCGTATTTCCCGGGAAAACACGCATATTCCAATTATTAAAATTTTTGCTCCTGATGTTCACGAAATTAGGTCTATAAATGCAGCACTGAGGCGAATTCCCCAGGATAAAAAGGGCTGTAATTTTATTTTGCAGGACGACGTAGTCTTAAAAGCGCCGGATTTGGAGATGCAAATAAGAAATATTTATGATGTTTTAGGTTATTCCGAGATTGGCTGTCTGGTTTTCCGCCACGGAGTGAATGTTTTCGCCGATGACACCAAACAGACTTTGGAGGAGAGAGATTTAATTGAGACTGTTTACGGGGTGGGGATGTGCAGTTATCCGCTTTTGCCCGGCCAATTAATTGAACGTATGGTCGGGGTTAGGAGCCCGGAATGTATTTCTTGTGAAGTTATCTCCAAGGTTGGCGTTATGGATGAAAATTTGGCGCCTTATTCTTATGATAATCATGATATTTCTTTGCGTTGTCTAAAAGCAGGGTATAAAAATTATATTTATGGGTTGGCTTTTGCTTCAGAATTAAAATGGGGAGGCACGAGGAATAATCCTCATCCGGAATACGGCAAAGTTTTGGAACGTAATAAACATTACTTATACGGTAAGCATAAAGATTTTTTACATCAGTTTTGTAGCTCAAAAAATTATAAGGATTTGAAGGCCGCTAAGCGCTTTAATATAGGCCGCGATTTTGGTGGCCATCCTGAAACGGAGAATATTTTAAATAAATACCAAAAAAATCGTAAACGGATGGTTGGAAAAAAAATTTATTTTATAGCCAAATATTTTAAGGATCCTTTAAAAAGAGTTTTAATTTTTTTAAATCTATTTTAAATCTATGAAATTTAAGGATAAATTAGAAATGTTGGTGAAAAACCCGAAGAAATTTTTTAGTTTAAGCGGGCGGGTTTTAAAGGCTTATTTGTTTCCATTAAAAATTTCGCCCGGCGGAAACCGTTTTAGCACGGATTTGGAAATAGAAACTTTACAAAAATATTCCATCTTGGCCAAAGAGGGTATTGTGGAAATTGGGGTATTGGACGGAAAAACCACAGCGGAAATGGCCAAGGTGGCGCATGTTCCCATTTATGGCATTGACCCTATTATTCCAGACAGCATGAATAAAAAATTAATCGGGCACGAGAGGTTAATTAAGCAAAATTTATCTTTTTATAAAGATTTTTATTTCATTAAGGATTTTAGCTACAATGCGGTGAAGAGCTGGAATAAAAAGTTTGATTTTATTTTTATTGACGGTGATCATAATTATGAAGCGGTGAAGCGGGACTGCGAGCAGTGGTTGCCGCTGTTAAGCGCCGGCGGCTTTATGTCTTTTCATGACAGCGCCCCGGTTGTTTCAGTTCCGGGCGCTTTTGAAGGCTGGCCCGGGCCGACGCAGCTGGTCTCCCAGCTGAAAAGCGATTCACGGTTTGAGTTTTTAGAAACGCAGGATTCTTTAAGTGTATTTAAAAAGAAATAGTTATTAAATGAACAATTGGCTATTTTTAAAATTTAAAATGTTTGCGGAATTTTTTTTGCCCCAGGCTGTTTTTCAGAGGATGGCGGAAGAAGGCCCGCAACGGTATTTTTTTCATACCGGTTGGAACCTGTCCGGACGGATTTTAAATATGGCTATTTCTTTTTTGGTGAGCATTTATGTTGTCCGTTATTTGGGACCCAGTAACTGGGGTTTATTAAGTTATGTGGTAAGCTTTACCGGAATTTTTTCTTTTTTGGCAAGCTTAGGAGTTGATAACATCTTGTATGTTGACTTAGTGAGCGAACCGGAGAATAGCGCAAGGCTGCTTGGCACGGGCTTTATGCTTAAGGCAGCGGGAGCACTGCTTTCTTTTGTTTTAATTATGGTTAGCGCACAAGTCGTTCATGCAGGTTTTTATACCGCGGTGTTAATGGCAATTGTCGGCGGGGCGTTATTTTTTCAGCCTTTTAATGTTATAAACCTATATTTTCAAGCCAAGGTTAAGTCAAAGCCGACTGTTATTAATTCTGTGGCAATAGGAATATTTTTGGCTTCATTAAAAGTTTTGTTAGTATTTTTGGGTTTAAGCCTGAAATATTTTGCCTTGCTATATCTAATTGAGGGGGTCTTGGCCGCGGCCGGCTACTTATTTATTTATAAAAAGTACGGTCAAAAGATTTTCAACTGGAAATTCGATTTTAAATTAGCCAAGGTAATGTTAGGACAGTCTTGGCCTTTAATCCTTTCCACTGGTTTTGTGTATGTTTATTCGCGTATTGACCAGGTAATGCTAAAGTCAATGCTGGACCAAAGCGCGGTCGGGCTTTATGACGTGGGGGTCAGGCTTTCGGAAGTGTGGTACGTTTTTCCTACTATAATTATTGGTTCCTTAGCGCCGGCTTTAATTAATGCTAAAAAAATCGGCCAAGAAATGTATTTTAAGAGGCTTGCAAAACTCTATTCTTTTGCTATTTATTTTGCTTTAATTTTTATTTTACCTTTAGCTTTATTTTCTAAATTTATTGTTAATCTGCTGTACGGAGGTGCATTTATTGCCGCGGCGGGGGTTTTGAGCATTTATGTGTGGGCCGGGGTTTCGGTCTCGGTCGGCTCGGTGGTTAACCAGTATTTAATTAACGAAAAATATACCAAGATTGCCCTGTTTTTAAATTTTTTTGGCATGGCCACAAATATACTTCTTAATCTGTATTTAATACCAAAGTACGGAATTAATGGCGCCGCCATGGCAACGCTAATTTCTTATTCCCTAATCCCGGTATCCGTAATTTTCTTTAAGCGTTCGCGATACCAGCTGCGCTTAATTTTAGACGGCTTATTTTTAAAAACTGTAATTTAGCTAAATATGCAGGAACGAGCTTTAATTACGTCCGCCTCAAATAAATTTTTTCCGTCGTTGATTAATTTATTGGGTTCCATAAAAACCAATTACCCTAAAGCTCCAAAAATTTACGTTTATGATTTGGGATTATTTTGGAGCTTCCGTAAGGAGCTGGAAAGCATTGAGGGTGTTGAGATTTTAGAAATGCCTAAATTCGTTACTTTTTGGAGAAGCTGTTATACTTGGAAAACTTATATTTTTACTCATCCATTGGCGCGGTTGAATTTTTATCTGGACGCGGGTTGCCAAGTTTTAAAATCGCTTGACGGCATTTTTGAGCAAATAGAAAAATATGGCTATTTTTTTATAGAACAAGGAGTTAGTTTAAGCCGAATAGTGCCAAAAGATTATATAGAGAAGCTTGGTTTGGACGAGAAATTTAAGAGCGCGGAAAGTATTCACGCGGGAGAGCTTGGTTTTAAGGCCGATTCCGCAATTTCAGAGGCGCTGGAACAGTCATTTGAGTGGGCAAAGCAAGGGCTGGCTTTGGGGTTTTCGCAAAAGGACGCTTGGAGAAACAAGGGCAAAGATAAAACAAATATCGTGAGAAATTGTGAAATATTTAGGCACGACATGACTTTATTAAACATTGCGGTGAGAAAAAAGTTTATGGCAAATTTTACCATTCACAGCTCAAAAATTTTTGCCGGTGGCTACAAAGAAGATCCAAAGCAGGTTATTTGGCATTTGCGGTTAAGCTATAAAAGACTCGACTATTTTTCCCATAAATTTTTGCATAGTAATTTTGATCCGATAGCTGTTTTTAACCGTTTAGTGGTTGTATTTATGGTAGGTTTAAAGAATTTAAATTTGTTCATAAAGAGTTTGCTCGGAATAGTTGCCGGCTAAGCGTCTTTCGTTGACCGTAAAAGTGAAAAAAGCTATGATTAGGCTACGAATAAGTGAATTTTGAAAATTGAAAATTAAGTATATTTTTTATGAAAGTTGTAATACTTTGCGGCGGAGAGGGCACTCGCATGAAAGAGGAAACCGAGTTTAAACCCAAGCCTTTGGTGCTGGTAGGCGGCAAGCCTATATTGTGGCATATTATGAAAGTTTATGCTCATTTTGGATATAATGAGTTTGTTTTGGCGTTGGGCTATAAAGGTAATATGATTAAGGAATACTTTTTGAACTGGCGCACTTTTGCCAATAATTTTACCCTGCATACTAAAGATAGAAGCTTGGAATTTCATAACAAGAATCACGATGATTTCAAAATTACCTTTGTGGAAACCGGCCTTAAGAGTCTTACGGGGGAGCGGGTTAAAAGGGTTCAAGATTATATTGACGGAGATGATTTTATGCTCACTTACGGGGATGGGGTAGCAAATATAGACATAGCAAAGCTGTTGGAATTTCATAAAAGGCAAAACACCCTTGGGACCATTACCGGCGCAAAACCGCTTACCAAGTTCGGTATTGTCCACCACGACAAGCAAGACGGCAAAGTTATTGGTTTTAGCCAAAATTTGGTAGGGGATTTTGTGGACAAAGAAAATTACCATGATTTTTTAATCAACGGCGGGTTTATGGTTTTTAAAAAGGAAATTTTTAATGTAATTGAGCCGGACAGCATGATTGAGTCAATGTTCATTCCCTTGGCAAAAAAAGGCCAGCTTTCGCTTTACCATCATCAGGGCAAATGGAAAGCCATGGATACTTACAAGGAAGTTGAGGAAATGAATGAATATTGGGAAAAAGACCCTTTTTGGAAAGTTTGGGAGAAATAACAATGGATTCGCCTTTAAAAAACCAAAATGTATTGGTAACCGGCGGCTGCGGCTTGGTCGGGGCTCATGTTGTGGAACGGCTTTTGGCTTTGGGAGCAAAAGTGTTTGTCTTGGATATTTTGCTTAAGCCAAAATCTTATTTTGAAACCCGCAAGCTTCGGGAAAAATCTGAATTGATTTTGCAAGATGTAAGGGATTTGGCAAAATTCAAAGAAGTAGTTTTCAAAAATGGTATTAGCCATATTTTCCATTTGGCGGCGCAGGCTTTAGTGCCATTGGCTTATAAAGAGCCGGAACTTACTTTAGATACTAACATTATGGGAACGGTAAATGTTTTAGAGGCCGCACGTGAAAATTCTAAAGTTGAAGCTGTGGTGGTTGCCTCTTCGGACAAGGCTTACGGCAAAGATTGCAGGGATGCCCGGGAAGATCAGCCTCTTATGGGCGGCCATCCGTATGATGTTTCAAAGTCCGCGGCCGACCTTATAACTACGGCTTATTATGAGACTTACAATTTGCCGGTCGTAGTGAGCCGTTTTGCCAACATTTTTGGGCCGGGAGATTTGAATTTTGACCGTATTGTGCCGGGAATAATGAAGGCGGTTATAAAAAATGAAACTTTGGAAATTCGCAGTGACGGAAAATTTGTTCGTGATTATTTATACGTTAAAGACGTGGCGGACGGGTATGTTTTGCTGGCGGAAAAAATTGGCCAGACCAAAGGCCAGGCGTTTAATTTTAGTGCCGGTTATAATTATAATGTATTGGATTTAATTGAAGAGGCGGAGAAGGCAATTGGGCGGAAATGCGGATATAAAATTTTAAATAGCCAAAAAAATGAAATTCTTTTCCAGAGTTTAAATTATGAAAAGGCCGCAAAAGTTTTAAATTGGCAAGCCAAATATGGTTTGGAAGAGGGGATTAAAGACACATACGATTGGTATCAGGGATATTTTAAATAAATGGGAAATAATAACAAAATGAAAGCCGCCATAATTGGCACCGGGAATATCGGCACGGATCTTTTGTTTAAAGTACAAAGGTCTGAATTTTTGGAATGCAGTTTGTTTACCGGCCGTAGGCCGGAATCGGAAGGGATTGCCCGAGCCAAGGCTATGGGGGTAAGAGTATCTGTCGATTCAATAAAAGCCATAGAAGCTGAGCCGGATATTTGCGAAATTGTTTTTGACACCACTTCTGCGAAAGGCCATTCGGTCAATGCGCCGATTTTAAAAAAGCTGGGTAAATTTGTAATAGATCTGACGCCTTCCAGAATAGGTAAAATGTGCGTGCCCGCTATTGATTTAAATGATTCTACGGACAGGCAAAATTTGAGCATGGTCACTTGTGGCGGCCAGGCCACAGTGCCAATAGCTAAGGCGATTATGGAAATTCACCCGGAGACAAAATATATAGAAGTAATAGGAAGCATTTCTTCAAAGTCCGCCGGGCCTGGCACTAGGGCAAATATTGACGAGTATACCCAGACGACAAAAGACGCAATTGAATTATATTCCGGGGTTCCAAAGGCCAAAGCAATAATTATTTTAAATCCCGCGGATCCTCCGGTTTGGATGCACAATACTTTGTATGCCTCAATTGAAAACCCAAAAATGGAAGAGCTTAAGGCAAGGATTTGCGAAATAGAAAAACAAATTCAGGAATATGTGCCGGGATATCATGTGGTTTTAGGGCCTATTTTTGAGAATGGGCGTTTAACAGTTATGGTTCAGGTGGAAGGGGCGGGTGATTTTTTGCCAAAATATTCCGGCAATTTAGATATAATTACCAGCGCCGCGGTGAGAGTCGCGGAAGAATACGCTAAAAAGAAATTAGTCTTATTATGAACCAAATAAAATTTTTTGATTCAACTTTGCGTGACGGCTCCCATGCCGTAAAACATCAAATCAGCCTTGAATCCATAACCGAATATTGCAAGAGGGTGGACGGAAGTGGGCTTTACGTAGTGACTGTCGGCCACGGCAATGGATTGGGTGCTTCCACTTTGCAGGTTGGGTTATCAGCCAATGTGGATTTGGAAATGATTAAGACCGCTCGTAAGGTTTTGCATAAAACCAAGTTAGGCGCATTTCTTATCCCCGGTTTTGGTACTATTAAGGATGATTTGGCGCCGGCAATAGATGCCGGCGCGGACGTGGTTTGTGTTGCCGCTCATTGCACGGAAGCAGATGTTACCCGACAACATGTTGAGTATGTTATTAGTCGAAGCAAGGAAGCTTATGGTGTTTTAATGATGTATCATATGGCGTCCAAAGAGCGATTATTGGAAGAGGCAAAAAAAATGGAAAGTTACGGAGTAATGGGTATTATTTTAATGGATTCCGCAGGGTCTTCAACCCCTGTTATGGTAAAAGATGTTATTTTTCATTTAAATTCCAATTTAAAAGTGCCTGTAGGTTTCCATGCCCATAATAATTTAAGCATGGCGGTTTCTAATTCTTTAACCGCGATAGAATCCGGGGCAGCCATTATTGACGGCACAACCCGCGGTTTTGGCGCCGGTGCCGGAAATTGCCAGTTGGAAGCGTTGTTAGCTTTAATGCAAAAATCCGGTATGGAAACCGGAGTGGATTTATATAAAATTTTGGATGCCAGCGAAGAAGTGGTAAAACAAATGATGGCTAAACCACAAGAGACCGACTCCGTGAGCATAGTAAGCGGTTTGGCCGGAGTTTTTTCCGGTTTTTCTCCGCATGTCCGGAAGGCCGCGGAAAAATTCGGTGTGGATCCCCGGGATATTTTTATGGAGCTTGGAAAGAGAAAAGTTGTCGCCGGACAGGAAGATTTTATAGTAGAGGCCGCGGAAGAATTAGCCAAGAATAAAGAAAATAATATTTAAACGCATGCTTATATGTTAAAAAATAAATTGCAACAAGGGGAATGCTTAATTGGGACATGGTGTGAAATTCCCAGTCCGGCTGTCAGCAATGTTATTGCAAAGGCCGGAATGGATTTTATAATAATTGACATGGAGCACGGCCCGATTGACTTTAAGGTTGCTCAGGAAATGTCCATGGCCGCCGAAGCGGACAATTGCCAGGCGATTGTCCGCGTTTCCGGAAAAGACGAATCTAGTATTTTAAGAGCTTTGGACATAGGCGCGGCAGGCATTATTGTCCCTCACATAAAGAACGAGGAAGAGGCGGATATGGCTGTTAAATTTTCGAAATTCAAGCCGGTTGGCGGGAGGAGCTATAATCCTTACGTAAGAGCCATGGGGTATAATTCTAAAAGCGATATCGGACAAAATAACCAAAATGCTTTTCTTGCAATTATGTTAGAAGATATCAATAGTCTTAAAAATTTAGAAAGTATAATTTCTCATCCGGCTATAGATTTGGTTTATCTGGGTGTTTATGATTTGGCGGTTTCAATGGGATACGGAAACGATATAAAAAACGAAAATGTTCAAAAAGTTTTATCAGATGCTATTAAGAGAATTATAGAAAAAGGCAAGGCAGTTGGATGCATGGTTCATAATCAGGAAGAAATAGATTATTATAAAAAATTAGGCGTATCCTTTTTGGTTTATAAAGTAGACACTTCAGTGATATATGATTCTTACAAAAAGATATCCAAGTAATTAACCTTTTATTTATGAGAGTTGCCGATTATATTGCCGAATTTATTCAAAAGTTGGGGGTTAGACATGTTTTTATGATAACCGGCGGCGGTATGATGTTTTTAAGTGACGGAGTGGCCGCTAATCCTTCTTTAAGCCCCGTGTTTAACCATCACGAACAGGCTTCAGCAATCGGCGCTTTTGCTTATAGCAAATACACCGGGAATTGGGGCGCTGCTTATTTTACAACCGGATGCGGCTCCACAAATGCCGTTACAGGCTTGTTAGACGCCTGGCAGGATAATATCCCTGTAATGTTTATTTCAGGACAAGTGAAAAGAAAAGAAACCACCTATAATAGTGGTTTGCCTTTGCGTCAGTTTGGCGTACAGGAAGCGAACATTATTCCCGTAGTAAGTTCGTTAACCAAATTCGTTGTTATGGTTAATGAACCGGAAAAAATTCGTTACTATTTAGAAAAAGCCGTATATTTAGCAACCACCGGAAGACCAGGGCCGGTTTGGATAGATGTTCCTATGGATGTGCAAGGTGCGCCGATTGACGAGAATAATTTGGCCGGATTTGACCCAAAAGAGTTAGGCGAACCGGAATTTAAAACTGAACCGACGCCGGAGGAGCTTCAAGAAGTAATTAAATTATTAAAATCCGCAAAGCGTCCGGTAATCCTTGCCGGCCACGGAATCCGTATTGCTGGCGCAATTCCTGAATTCAGGCAATTCGTGGAAAAATATAATATTCCTGTCGTGGGCACTTATTTGGCAATTGATTATTTGCCGTCCGCCCATTCTTTATTTATCGGCAGGTCCGGTTTAAAAGGGGACAGAGCCGGAAATTTAGCAATCCAAAACAGCGATCTTTTATTAAATTTAGGGTCGCGTTTGGGAATTACAGTCACCGGTTACGAATATGGATTATTTGCCCGGGAGGCAAAAGTAGTTGTGGTGGACATTGACCCCAAGGAACACCAAAAAAATACCGTGAAGATAGATTTATTTGTAAATGCCGATGTAAAAAAGTTTTTTGGAGCAATGGTTGAAAATTTTGAAACCGGAACGGCTGAATGGAGAAATAAATGTTTGGATTGGAAAAAGCGTTATCCTGTTTGTCTGCCGGAATACGCCAACTCTAGGGAAGGGGTTAATTTGTATTATTTCGTTGACAGAGTATCCAAGCAATTAAAAGAAGATTCGGTGGTTGTTTCCGACGCCGGTTCCGCGATGTATGTGCCCGCCCAGGGGTTGCAGTTAACAAAACAGCAGCGCTTTATTACCTCCGGCGGCGACGCGGAAATGGGTTTTACGATTCCCGCTTGCGTGGGAGTAAGCATGGCTCGAAAAAAAGGCGAAGTTGTCGGAATTACCGGCGACGGTTCTTTTCAGTTAAATATTCAGGAATTACAGACCATTGTATATAATAAATTGCCAATCAAGCTTTTTGTTTGGAATAATGACGGGTATTTGTCCATTCGTTTTACCCAGCGCAGATTTTTTGCCGGACGCGAACACGGTACGGATAAAAGCAACGGAGTGTCCTTCCCGGAGTTGGAAAAAATCGCCTATGCTTACGGCATTCATTATGTAAAAATTCAAAATAACCAGGAGTTGGATGAGGGAATAAAAACAGTAATGTCTCATGAAGGACCTGTAATTTGCGAGGTAATGTGTTTGCGCGACCAGGAAATTATTCCCACCGTATCTTCTAAAAAAAGAGAAGACGGCAGCATGGTATCCAAGCCATTGGAAGATATGTACCCATTTTTAGACAGAGAAGAATTTAAATCCCAAATGATTGTTAAACCTATAGATGAAGAATAAAATAAAATTTTTTTTAACCGGAAGCAGCGGATTTATTGGCAAAAATTTGTTGGAACTGTTGTCTGACAAGTTTGAATTCGTGGCCCCAGGGCATAAGGAATTAGATTTATCCAATACGCAGGCTGTTGCAGATTTTTTGCAATCACAAAACTTTGACCTGGTAATTCACGCGGCAAATTTTGGCGGTAACCGAGCGCAAACCGCGCTTCCCGGCGTGCTGGAAGCTAACAAACAAATGTTTTTGAATTTGGTAAAAAACTCCGAAAAATTTGGCCGAATGATTTTTTTAGGAAGCGGTGCGGAATACGGTAAACAACAACCAATAGTTAATGTAAAAGAATTAGACTTTGGAAAAGTTAAACCCGAAGATGAATACGGGAAAGCTAAATATTTCGCCTCGGAGTATATTGCCACGCATCCAAATATTGTTAATTTGCGCTGTTTCGGGGTTTTTGGAAAATATGAAGACTATACTACTCGGTTTATATCCAATGCAATTTGTCGCGCGCTTTTTGACTTACCCATTATTTTGAAGAGAAATGTTAAATTTGATTATATTTATGTTAATGATTTAGCAAAAATTATTGAGTATTTTATTTTACACGAGCCAAAAGAAAAATTTTATAATATTGGAAGCGGACGAAGTACGGATTTGTTGGGCTTGGCGGAGATTGTCAAAACAGCAACAGGGGGAGAGGCGGAAATAAAAGTTTTAAACCCCGGATTAAATAACGAGTATACCGGCGATAATAGTTTGCTTAGAGGTGAATTACCCGATTTTAAATTTACTCCATTTAATGTGGCTATTGGTGAAATGGTGGAATGGTATAAAGCAAATATGAATTTAATAGATAAGGACAAGCTGAACTTTGATGCGTAATTTATGGTTTGAAGGGTTTGGGCAAGGGTGAAAAACCCTGTCAAACCTAAATAGAAATGTCATAGCGCGGCAAAAGTAGAAATGTCATACCTATGCTAAAACCGGTTTTAATGTTAAAGCTGCTTGTTGTTTAAATTGCCAGGGATGATTAGCGGCGGGCTTGTGGCCTGTGTGCTTTCCGTCCTCTGTTTTGATGGCTGTGGCTTTTTTAGGGCGTTCCGGTATCTCGATAAATCTCAATTCGGTATTTTCTTTAAACAGGAATATTTGCCCGTTCTGCCTGGTCTGGACTGTTATTCGGTCTCCAATTCTGACCAAGACGGGCTGTTTAGGGTCAACTTGGTATAGTTTGCCTCTATGCATGACCGTGTAGTCGTTCATAATATTCCTTTGATCGTGAATGGAAAGCACGGAAGGTAATTCTAATAATTCTTTTTGGTCTAATTAACATTTTGTAGAGATAAAAACGGCATTTTGTGTAATAATAACAGCAAGATTCTTAAACTTTTTGCTATGAACTTCAAAAAAAGTGCCCAAAGTGTCAGTCAGAAAAAATCGTTAAA
>Ga0210057_1001375_pt1 | contig 37131 bp, 37 predicted proteins | sample CryGeyCG2114_010_2_FD_183968 | JGI IMG/M metagenome (GOLD analysis project Ga0210057, IMG submission 183968) | Groundwater microbial communities from aquifer - Crystal Geyser CG10_big_fil_rev_8/21/14_0.10 (SPAdes) (version 2) | ecosystem: Environmental > Aquatic > Deep subsurface > Groundwater ... | reverse complement strand
AATACATAAATAGGCAATTCAAATTCTTCATATAATCTCTGAAGTAATCTTCTAATTCCTCTTGTAGTTTGCCCTTGAGAAGAAATTATGATACAATTATGTTTATCCCAAAATTTATCTTCATGCAATCTTTCCCAAACTGCAGCTTTTTCCATGTAAATAATATATTTTGCATTCACTTTTTTAAATTTAATATTCTCAACATTAGAAGGGATACTCCAACCACCACTCCCTAATTTACTCCAATCAATTAAATCTCCAGCATCCTCAATTACAACCTTACCGGCAACACTTCCATTTTTATTAGCATTAACATGTAATTGTTCTCTTGAAAAGTCAGTTATAACTTCCAAATCTTCAATAGCTTTATCAGAATCTGTTTGTTCATCAACTAAATTAATATTAGTTCCAGGAATAGTTCTTTTAGCCATATAAAAGACATCTCTTAAGCTAGAGTGTTTTCCAGATTCAAGTAATTCTCTTTTAATAATAGAAGCAACTTCAACAGTCTGTAAAAATTTCTTAGCATGAGCAACATTAAAGAAACTTCTCTCAGCCATCTTATCTCCAAGTTTCAAAGTTCTTGATTTAGAATCATAAATAATATTGGATAAAGCTCTTATAGGTAAAATAATAGTTGGATTCTTGCCTTTCTCAGTCTGTTTAATTATATCTAATCCAAATTCTTTTAATCTATCTTTGATATTACTTTTTTGTTTCGCCATTTTCTAATAATTGATTTATTCCTTTCTTTAATATCTTCTTTAAATCCTCTTCTATTTTTGTTTTTTTCTCACTAGTTAAATCAGATAATGAACTTGCTAATTCAGGAATATATTTTTCAAATAGATTTACTTTATCTTGTTGCTCTTTAGCTCTTACATTTTTTCTAATCCATAATCCAAGTTCTCTTCCTGCTTCCTGTAAAGCTAATTTAATTTCTTTAATAATCTCTTCATAATGAGCAAGTGCATCTTTAGCTTCAGAAGTAAAAGGAGGCCATACCGAGCATAAATGTACAAGTACTACTAAAGGCCCATAAGGAAGATTACTTCCCGACTGCTGCATTCCATAAGGCTTCCAACTTATATCAGAAACAGCTTCGTTGATTGCACACGCTCCCTGCTGAAATAATAAAGGAACTCTATTTGCAAATCTTATCAATCTCGCTTGTTCATCTTTAGGGATTTCCCCCCCATATACGAGGCCAATTTCTATAACGAAAGGAAACCCACGATAAACATTTGGTGATCTTGAAATAGCAGTATAAAAATCAGCATTAAATTCCTTTCTTAAACTTTTTTCAAGTACTTCTGCTGAAATAGGGCTTAAACAATCAGTAGGTGGCGCCCTTATTTTAGTTTCTTTAATTGCTTTTAATAATGCTTCAGCTTCTTGATTACTTATTTCTTTAGGTTTTTTATTAAAATTTACTTTAGCTTTTTGACAAATTTCTTTAGCAGTTCCAGGACCAACACTAGAAAAATCATTAACAAAAAATCCTTGAATAGATCTTGCCGAGGTAACACTTAACATCCATAATAAATTTCCTAATTCCATACCATAAGGGTGCGGTTTAATTTCTTTAGGCTTTTTTGGGAATTGCTCTACAGCTCGAGAATATTTAACTTTTTCATTTAAAGGATTAATATAAGTAAATGTTGCATGAGGGTTAGCAATAGCAGTCTCTTTTACATATTCATCAACACTCTGTCTTCCCTTTTGATACTTACCATCCAATTCTATTTCAATTTTGGTTCCGTGCTCTTTATTCCATTCAATAGTTTCTTCTTTTATAATTTTAGGTTCATTTTTTTGTGTATCAATATTTAATTCATAGTAATTTGCTGGTTTATCTTTGCCAATTTTAGAAGTAATTTTAATAGGCTTGCCTGTTGTTAATTGCGAGTATAATACAACAGCGCTTATTCCAATTCCTTGCTGTCCACGATTCTGTGCAATTGTATGAAATTTACTTCCATATAATAATTTACCAAAAATATTAGGAATCTGTTGTTTTACAATTCCTGGTCCATTATCCTCAACAATTACCTTAAATCTTTCCTCAGATATTTTTTTTATTTCTATTAAAATCTCAGGTAAAACATTAGTTTCATCACATGCATCTAAAGAATTATGGCAAACTATAGCCCCAACACCCGCAACAAAATTCTCACATTCTGGAACCGAAACATCATAAACCCAATCATAGTTGTAATCTATTTCTTCTATACTTGTTATCCTTAAAATACCCAAATCACTTGACAAAAAAGTTTTTATTCCGTCATAAACCTCTAATTTCGAGGCAGATATAGTTCTTTGCATTGTGTTTACATGAAGATTTGTTTGATTATTTCTTGAAATAGAATACTTAATTTTAGGATCTGTTGCATTGATTATAGTATTTTCTACTGGTAAAAAATTTATAGCTCCATTTTTATTGCTTGAGTAAATATAAATATAGTAACTGTTTCCAAAATCAGCAAGATTATTATTTATCAATCTCTTTTTACTTTTATTAAATCCTACACTATATCCTATACCTAATGAAGATAAAAGATACTGTAATCCCGTATATAATTCAAAACTTGCAGTTGCACAAGTTATTTTTTCCTGCATTAGATCTCTTAGCTCCAACTTATTTTTTAATAGATTAAATAATTCTTTTGAGGGATAACCATCTCCAGCAAGATACCCCAATAAAAAAGAATGTTTTAATTCGTTGTTTAAATTAAATACAATATCTGGAATTTTTTTATTTTTTGCATAGTCTCCAACTCTTAAAAGATGTTTAAAAACAAAACAAAGAATTGTAGAGTTTGCTATAACATTATAAGCAGTATTATGTGCTTTCTTTATCTTAGGAAGAAATTTAAATACTTTCTCAAATAAATCAAAAAGGTAATAAATCAATTCTTTTTCATGGATTCCAAAAGAAAAATGAATTCTAGTTAAAGATTTTAACATAGAACCCTCTGAAATATAAAGTCCTAACAATTCAGCAAAATTAGAGTCTAATTTTATAACTACTGGAATTTTATATTTAGAAAAAGACATACCTACTCTCGAAGAAGATAATTGGCTTATATCTAAATGCAATTTTCTAAGTACATTTAAAGGTAAATAATTAAATCTTTTAAAATCATTAATTCTATATCTTTTATCAACAGGAAGCATATTTTTAATTTCCTGTATTATGTTATTGGTAAATAAGCTATTAACCCCATATATATTAATTTTAGAAGTTAACGATTGATCAATTAATAAAAGTTCTTCAATTAAATTAAGTTCTCTCAATATATACGGAGATTCCCATTTATTTTTGGGGACAACAAGAGGCATTCCGATTTTAAGCTGGGAAGTAGGAACAGAAATAACATCCCCTTCATCTAAAGTAAAAACAGAGTGATATGCAGTAAGGTCGACGTATCTCCCGGAAGTCAATTTTACCCTATAGATTTTACTGTTTGTTTTATGTCTAAGAAGGGTAGATACTTTATGAAAAGACATCTTTAATGTTTTTTTATCAAAGGCTAAAACTTCTAAATTATCTTTCAAATAAAGTTTATTTAAATCGCCATTTCTCATTAAAATAAGATTATTTTTATTTTCCTTCATTTGTTGATTTACGAATTCACCAATTTTAACAATAGAAATTCTCCCTTCAGATCTAATAACTAAGGGCATATCATAAGTTAGGCTATTATCACAAGCTTCCTTTACAGCCATCAACAAAGCCCTTGTAGGTTTATCAAATCCTAATAAATGTCTGTTTTTAGTAAAAAATTCAGATACAGAAATTTCTCTTTGTTTTTTTGCCAATTCATGAGCTTTTGTTTCTATCATCTTTTTTATTTTTCTTTTTTAGCCTTTCTACACTTTTATAAACTTTGCCATGCGGACTTCCTCTCAATAAATTCTCAATTGCTCTCTTTGCAAGAAAAATATTTTCAATTCTACCTATGATGCAAACTGTTTTTCCATAAATAACAACATAACAATCTGTCATATCCTCAAGAGTTTTTCTAAATACTCCTTGAGTTCCAATCAATCTGCTTCTTAAAGTAAGTAATCTATTTTTTCTTCCTCTTGCATATTCTTCTAAATTTATTTGTTCAAAACAATATTCATCATCAAGCAACAAAAGTGCAATATCTGGATTAAAACCCCGGCCAATAGCATGAATAATATTTTTACAGATATAAATATTTAAGTTGTCCTCTCCACTTAAATTAATTTCTCCAGTATTAGAATTTATAAAAACTTTTAAATTTAATTGCCTCTCCAAATGTCTTTTTATTTCACCTTTCTTTCCAATCAAAACAGCCAATCTGTCTTTTGGAATTTTTATTTCTTGTTGAAACATTAGAATTCCTCACTATCTTCAACACCAGTAAAGAGACCTCTCTTCTTTAAAACCTCAACTTGATTTTTATGATACTTAAAAATTATATCCCCTCTATCATCTCCTCCTTCTTGCCAGGGTTCTACTAAAACAGTATCTCCTTCTCTTACCCATAAAGTTCTCTTTAATCTTCCAGGGATTCTGCATATTCTTACTTTTCCATCAAAACACTTTACTCTACTTCTACTAGCACCTAATCTCTGTTCCAGAATACCTAAAACTTCTTTTCCCCTAGGCATTTTAACTCTAATAAATTCTTCTTGAGGAGCTTGTTCCATTTTACTAGAATTAGAAACTATAATTTATAAATCTTCCTCTATTTTTTCTCTAAAACAAACAGTTACCCTATAGACAAATTTGCTAGTCACCCTACTTTGAGTAAATAATTTCTTACTTATTTTTAAATCCCCCTTAAAAGCTCTTTTTAGTTTTCTTCCTATAGCTACAGCATATTTCTGATCACTAATATAAATATCAATACCTATTTTTTTCCAGTCAATAACCTTAGCAACAAAAACATTATTTTCTCTTTTTTTGATCTGATTATTAACGTAGTCTATTAATTTTTGATCTCGTGGTCTTAATTGTATTATTGCCTCAAAATAATCCTGGCTCTTCATTTTAAGTTCATTGCTCTTCATTTTAAATTATACACCTGCGCATAAGGAACTTTTTTAATATATTTAACATGTTCCTTTTCAATAATTTGATTATTAATAGCAAAATTAATACTATTTTTTCCAACTAAATTAATATTACCTTCATTTTTTAAAATTCTTAATATTTCCTCTTCTTTTTTTGTCTCTCCCTTATAAAATCTTTCAGAAAGATCTAAAACCAAATCGCCTTCTTCAAATCTTTTTCCAACAAGATCTTCATCACAAACAGCAACAATTCTCCCTTTTACAGATTCATGAATTTTTATATACATTTTATATCTTACTCTTAATCTTATGTTTAGCACCGCATGCAGTACATCTAATATACTGATTTCCTTCTTCTTCAATTAGTTTTGTATCTGGTTTCTTGCAGTCATAACATAAAACAAAAGTATTAGCATAATCCTCTAATTTATCATTAACCTGTTTGCTTGTTAATTTTCTTCCTAAAATCAATCTACCCTCATCTAATTTTCCAGGGGTAGCTAACTCTCTTTGTAAATATTTTAAAATATGTAATTTATCTCTATTAAAAGAATTGCAAATCTGAGTAAAATTTATTACTATTGTTTTGTTTCCTTCTATATGTCCCTTAACTTTCGGCATTTCATATCTAGATCCAGATACCTTAATCTCAGGAATTTCCTTATAAGCTTCATTTAATAGATCCTCATACTTCATAGAGATAACAAAACAACAACAAATATATAATGGTTTCTACCAATATAAACGTATGAAAGCACTTATAGCCTATTATTCTAGAACTGGGAATACTAAAAAAGTTGCTAAAGAAATAAAAAAATACCTAAAATCGAATATAGAAGAAATTTTTGATAAAGAAGATAGATCCGGAATTAAAGGTTGGATGAGTGGAGGAAGAGATGCTACTCAAAAAAATATTGCAGAAATAAAATTTAAAAAATCTCCTTCAAAATATGATTTGGTTATTGTAGGAACTCCTATTTGGGGATTCACAGTCACTCCTGCTATTAGATCTTACTTAAAACAAAATAAATTCAAAAAACTTGCCTTCTTTTCAACTTCAGCAGGAGTAGGAATAAAAAGAACTTTCAAAGAAATGGAAAAGATAAGTAAAAAACCAATTGCTACTCTTGCTTTAAAATCTAAAGCTTGGTCAGTTAAATTACATTTAGATAAAGATAATAATAAAAAGAAAATTAAGAATTTTTGTTATACTTTTTTAAAACATAATCAAAAGAAAGTTCATTAAATTCTTTAGTATTATAAATTGTATACCCTTCTTTATGTAATAATACAAATTCGGAAATTCCGGATTCATATATCATTCTACTACAAACAGTGCAACAAGGCGATCCCGAATAAACTATCTTTCCATTTTCAAGAGCAATATGATACATCCTAGATCCTTTTAAAGAACCAGATTTATCCATAATTGCCATTTGCTCAGCATGAAGAGCAGAACATAATTCAACTCTATTACCACTACGAATATCTTTTCTTATACAAGGATTACATAATTTTTCTAATGTTACTTTATTATGACCCTTTCCAATAATATTTCCAGAGTTAACAATAATAACTCCTCTTCGAGATTTTTTACATTCTGATTTTCTAGCTTCTAGTGCTGCTAATCCCATATAAAATTTTATATCTCTGATTTCTATTTTATCTTTAACAATCCTCATTTTAACCAGTAATCTTTAATTTTCCACTTAACTCGTAAACTTCTCCCTCTTTTAAAAGAACTTCAACATAACTTTTAACATCTGCTTCACTAAGCCCACTCTTCATAACAACAAGAGAAACATCTACACCATCTCCATCATCATACTTTTCAATTAATCTTAGTATTTTTTGTCTCGTATCTCCACTAACTTTTTCTTCAATATGTTCCTTTTCTTCAGAAAAAGAGGATTGACTTACAAAAGAAGGTTTTCCGTACATTTCAATAAGTTCTAATTTTCTTAAAAATTCCCAATTAAAATCAGTTTCTTTTCTAACAACTTCTGGCAGAATATAAATTTCTTCATTGTACATTTTAACTTTTCCAATAATAGTTACCAAATCTCCAACATTAATCTCTTTTAAAATATGTAAATCTTCTCTCCAAACTTTTACTCTTATAGTTCCAGATCCATCATCTAAAGCAATAGCAATGTAAGTTCCATCCTCACTTTCATATTTATTAATAACACTACAAATTAAATTAACTCTTGAAACTTTCTTATCTCCAATATTAACATAATTAGGTGTCCATTCTCCTTCACCTTTAATATACTTCCCATTAATTAAATCTTTAATCCAAACTTTATACGCTGTTTGCCTTAATTGTCTTTCATTCATCCTATTTTACTAATCCAATTTCTTTTAGGCTCAAAGATTTCTCCTCCCTTTTTCAAACTTTCAATAATTTCTTCTATTTCTTCTTTTCTAATCCCTTTATTCATAGCCTCTACACTTAATTCATCTAAAGAAATAGTCTTGCTCTTTTTCTCAAGATTATCAATAATTTCTCTAACAGTTATTATTTTACCTCTATGCGAAGCAGTTATTCCAGTAGAAATTCTATCAATATCAATCTGTCCTGTTTCATAATCAAATCCAACTTGCATTAAACAATATCTTAACAAATTAATAGCTCTTTTAGCATCCATCCTCATAACTTTATTACTTAATCTTGTTTTTGCAGAAGCTTCACTCAATCTAACTAATGCTTCTAATTGTCTTGCAGAAATAGGGATAGCTCTTATTTCTCCTTCTCCCGTTCCTTGAAGTCTCAAATTTAGATAAAACTGTTTAATTTCATCAAGAGCAGCGTCACTTAAAACAGGTTTAACCTTCTGTCTAGCATATGCAACATATTTTTTTAATAAATCCAAAGGCACCATAGGCGATATAGATTTTGGTTTCTGATGTAATTTCAAAACGTGACTAGCAATAAGCTCATCCATTTCTTTATTAGGTAAGTCTCTTACAGGAAAAATTAAATCAAATCTATTAATCAAAGTTGGTGGAAGATCTATTTGATTTGCAATTGGTTTGTAAGGATCAAATCTTCCAAGTTTAGGATTAGCAGCAGCAAGTATTGTTGTTTCAGCTTTTAATACAGCCTGAATATTAGCTTTATTAATAGTAACTCTTTGCTGTTCCATACCTTCATGCAATGCATCTCTATCTTCAGGAGACATTTTATCTAATTCATCTATAATTGCAACTCCCCCATTAGCAAGTACAATAGCTCCTGCTTCAAGAGCCCAACCCCTCAAAAACTCGTCTCTTACTACTGTTGCTGTTATTCCAGCTGAAGTAGCACCTTTACCCGAAACAAATCTTCCTTTAGGAGCTATCTTTGAAATCCCAGAAAGCATTACACTCTTTCCACTTCCAGGATCCCCCACCAATAATACGTGTAAATCTCCTCTAGTAAATGTTCTATCCTCTTTTTCTTTTTTAACTCCGCTCATTAACTGTAATAATAATGCTTCTTTGATATGTTCATGTCCGTAAATTGTAGGAGAAATACTTCCAACTAATTTTTCAAATAATTTAGGATCTCTAGATAATTCTTTAATGGCTTCTTCATCTTCCTGATTTAATTCTATTTCTTCATACATCTCTTCCATAGGCTCAATATAATTTGTTTTTATCATCAAATCGTATCTTATAGAAGCCGCACCTGATTTTAAAATAACAGGCACTTCCTTAACAATACCCATAACTCTTACTTTAGCTCCCGGAGTTGTTTTTTTCTCCATTCTTGGCTCAACTAAATCCTCTTCTAAGAAAACAGAAACTCTTTTTGGCTGCTCTCCTCCAACTAAAGATTCGGGGGATTCTTCAATTATCAATCTTTGAGCATCAACAAGTTCTTTACTTATTAATCTAAATCTTCCTCTTCTTCCGCATGACCCGCATAAAGAAGGTTCTCTAAATTTAGTATCAAGTTGTAAAATGGTAATAGTATTTGCACAAGCAGGACATTCAAATTTTGCACTAGTAACTTGTGGTCTTACATCTGAACTCTGTCTTACAATACCTTCAATGCTTAAAAATTTATTTAAGTCTTTACTTCTTATATCTCTAATTAAAACTTCTTGGCTTTTAGGTAAATTAATAAATCTAACTTTCATTTTAGAAGGTAATTCAAAATTTTCCAGTGCGATTTCAAAAGCTTTAATTGTTTCTTCAGGATCTTCAAGTAATTGATCTCCTAATTCCATATCATAAGAAACCAAATCAGCAAAATTAACAAGTAAACTTTTTTTACCCTCTCTTATAGCATCACTTAATTTTTTCTTAGAAACCCCATTAACGAAATCAATAAATCTTTCTACTTGCTCTTGCGCATTCAATACCATTTTCAAAACCTTCTAAAAGAAGGGCTCTAAAATATAAACATTTATATAGAAAATAATAGAAATTATAAAACTACTTCTTTTTATCAACATTCTTTAAGACAATTATAAGCTGTCTAACAGCATCTTTCAGCTTTGGTTCACTTGTAGTTCCTGTACAAACTATCTTTCCGTTACTAAATAATAAGAATGTGGCTCTTGTACCTGCAAGTTTATAAACCAACCCAGGAAACTGTTCAGGTTCGTATTCTGTATTATCTAATTTCATAGCTAATTTGTTTAAACTTAAATCCATATTAACACTACCAGAAGCAACCATATTTTGAACCTTTATTTTAGGCTTAATTTTGATTTTTATCCCTATTTTTGCAATATTTTTTAGTATTTGATTAACACTTTCTCTTACTTTAGGCATGCTTTTAGCTCCAGTACATACAACATTTCCAGAACTAAATATTAAAGCACTTGTTTTAGGCTCTTTTATTCTCATAACTAATCCAGGAAACTGTTCAGGATTATATTCTGTATTAGCTAAAGCCTCTGCTAATTTTATTAAAGGAATATCGTGCTCTAAAGAGGTAGATGCAACAATGTTTTGTATTTTTAAATCTTTAGACATTTTTCTTTTTTATATCATATATATTAAAATATATAATATAGAAAGATATATAAATATATTTATAAAGGCTTCGTTGCCACTTTTTATTAATAAAAGCCTTATAAAACGTTAAAACCTACTTCAAAAGCATAATCCTTAATTGTAAATTTATCTTCAAACTTAACTTTTTTCTTTTTAAACTCAATTTTTTTAGCATTTACTTTTTCTATTATTTCTTTCTTAAATCTACTTAAATTACAATCCGACATTATATACAAATCAATTTTATTATTTTTGTTTAATCCTGTTTTTTTTCTTAAATCTTGTATTCTTCTAGTAACTTCTCTCAAAATCCCCTCTTCTTCTAGTTCTTTAGTTATTTTTGTATCAAATTTAACACTTGGTTCGCTTCCTTTTTTTATAATTACTTTTTTAACATTAACTTCATCCATAATCAAATCTAAATACTCTTTTTCTAATTTTATATCTGTAATCTCTAAACTAGCTAAAACTTGTCTTACGGGAATCTGAACTTTATTTCTTTCTTCTAAAGCTAATCTTACTACTTTTCTAGTATTTTCCATTCCCTCATTTAATTTCTTAGAAATTAGTTTTTCATCATAATCTGGCCAATCTTCTAAATGTACTGATTTTACTTTTGTTTTAAAAGATTGATAAATTTCTTCTGCTATAAAGGGGGTAATTGGTGCAATTAATTTAGATAAAGTAAGTAAAACATGACCTAAAGTTCCAACACAGTCACTATTTTTTGTACCATTAAATCTATCTTTACTTCTTCTGACATACCATGTTGAAAGATCATCAATAAAATTTGTAATTTCATTACAAGCTGTTATTGTATCATAATCATCTAAACTATTTGTGACGTTTCTTGTTAACAAATTTAATCTACTTATAATCCATTTATCTAGTATATGCTTTGAACTAAATTTAAGATTTTTACTAGGTTTATACAAGTCATAATAACTTTTAACATTTGATAAAATCATGATAATTTTTCTATAAAGTTCGCTTAGTATAGTTTCATTAAAATTCAAATCCTCTGCCCTCATTAAATTAGAATTCATTAAATAAAATCTTAAGGCATCAGCACCATATTTATCAAAGATTATCCAAGGATCTGGGAAATTTCCTTTAGACTTACTCATCTTACTGCCATCAGAAGCTAAAATATTTCCAGTAACAACAACATTCTTGAAAGGTGCTTTATCAAATAATATAACTCCTAAAACATGCATGTAATAAAACCAAGCTCTAACTTGGCCCACATATTCAGAAACAAAATCACATGGAAAATTATTTTTAAACCATTCTCTATTTTCAAAAGAATAATGTTTTGCTGCATAAGGCATACTGCCAGATTCAAACCAACAATCCATAACTTCTGGGATTCTATTCATTTTTCCCTTACATTTTTCACATTTTAAATGAATTTCATCAACAACATGTTTATGTAAATCTACAATTTTAGGTAATTTTTCTATTGCATTTTTTCTAAGTTCTTCAACGCTTCCAATAACTTTTCTGTTTCCGCATTTACATTCCCAAACAGGTATAGAAGTTGCCCAGAATCTATTTCTAGAAATACTCCAATCAGGCGCAGTTTCTAAAATATTTTTAAATCTTCCTTCTTTTATGTGCGTTGGATACCAATTTATTTCTTTATTTCTTTTTAATAAATTAGATTTTACTTTTTGTATATCTACGAACCAAGAGTCAACAGCATTATATAATAAAGGAGTTCCACATCTATAACAGAAAGGATACTGATGAGAATAATTTTCAGATCTATATAATAAATTTCTATTTTCTAAATCTTCTAAAACTTTTGCATCTGCTTTTTTAAACCACAATCCCTTCAATTCTTCAGGGCCTAAAACAACTTTTCCTTGTTTATCAATATGTTGTACTATTGGAAGATTATATTTTTTAATCATCTCATAATCAAACTCTCCATAAAGAGCCATATGAACAACGCCCGTACCATCACTAGCTGTAACTTGATTACCTCCGTTTATCACGTAATGTGCTTTTTTATCAGAGGATATGTAATACAAAGGTTCATACTGTAAGTTTAATAATTTCTTTCCTTTAAATTCATCAATAATAGCATATTGCTCTTTTACCTCAATTAATCTTTCTTTCGCCAAAATATAATTCTCTTCGCCAACTTTAATTTTAACATAAGTTAAATCTTCATTAATAGCTAAAGCAACATTTCCAATCAAAGTCCAAGGAGTAGTTGTCCAAGAAAGAATATATGTATTTTTTTCATTTTTTAATTTAAATTTAGCTATAACTGATTTTTCCGTAACATCTTTATAACTATTATCCATAGCAATTTCAGAAGCGGCTAAAGGTGTCTCACATCTAGGACAATAAAGTAAGATTTTTTTCCCTTTGTAAATATAATCTTCATCATATAATTTTTTAAAAATATGCCAAACAGTTTCCATATAAGAATTATCCATGGTTTTATAAGAATCATCAAAATCTATCCATTTGCCCATTCTTCTTACTGTTTTTTTCCATTCAGTTGCAAAACTTAAAACTTTACTCCTACAAAATTCATTAAATTTAGATACTCCCATTTCCTCAATGCCTTTTTTTTCTTTAATTCCTAATTCTTCTTCAGCAAGGTTTTCTATTGGAAGTCCATGACAATCCCAACCCCATCTTCTCTCAACCCTATAACCTTTCATAGTCCAATATCTAGGAAATAAATCTTTACTAGTCAAACCTAGGATATGCCCATAATGAGGTGTTCCTGTAGCAAAAGGAGGACCATCATAAAAGATATATTGTTTATTTTTAGGTCTAGAACTTACAGATTTTTCAAATATCTTGTTTTTTTCCCAAAATTGTAATAGTTTAAGTTCTATTTCCTTATGATTATACATACTTTAGTAAATCTCAATTATGTTTATATATTTTAGCTTTTTAAAAACATAAAAACTTATAAATAAAACAACTCTAAAGCATCAAGGGGTAAAAAATGAACGATATCTGGACTGAAAAATATAGGCCTTCTAGTTTTGATGAAATAATAGGTCAAGAAAAAGTAGTAGAGCGTTTAAGATCATTTGTTAAACAAAAAAATATTCCTCATTTGCTTCTTTCAGGTCCAGCAGGTACAGGTAAAACAACTCTATCTTTAGTAATAGCAAAAGAATTATACGGCAAAGATTGGAGACAGAATTTCTTAGAATTAAATGCTTCTGATGCTCGTGGAATTGATATTATAAGAGGAGAAGTAAAAAGTTTTGCTAGAACAAAAGCAATAGGAACAGATCTTCCAAAAATAATCTACTTAGATGAATGTGATGCACTAACAAAAGAAGCTCAACAAGCACTAAGAAGAACAATGGAATTATACACTTCAACAGCTCGTTTCATTTTATCATGTAACTTATCCTCAAAAATTATAGATCCTATTCAGTCTAGATGTGCTGTATTTAGATTCAAACCACTTGAAAAAAAAGATGTAGAAAATGTAATAAAAAATATTGCGAAAGATGAAAAATTAGTAATAGATGACAGAACAATAGATTTAATTTTCGAAATGTCGGAAGGGGATATAAGGCGTGTTATTAACATATTACAAAGCTGCGCATCTATAGATAAAAAAATATCAGAATCTGTGGTGTGTGAAATAGTAAGTGCAGCCAAGCCTAAAGAAATACGTCAAGTTTTAGAAATGTCAATTGGTGGTAATTTTATTAAAGCTAGAGACATACTTTTGAATGTTATGCTCGATCACGGTTTATCTGGAATGGAAATGATAAAACAAATTCAAAAAGAAATAATAAATTTAAATACAAAAGATGAAATCAAAGCAAGATTAATAGAAAAATGTGGGGAGATAGAATTTAGAATGGTAGAAGGCTCAGATGAATTTTTACAGTTAGAAGCTTTATTAGCCTCATTTTCAATAATAAAATGATGTGGACAGAAAAATACAAGCCAAAAAAGATAACAGAACTATTACAAGTAGAACAAACAAAAAGTTTATTATATCAAATAGAAAATTATAAGAAACCAATTTTAATATACGGTCCAACAGGAAATGGGAAAACAACAACAATTCATACAATAGCTTCTAGTCTTAATTATGAAATTCTTGAAGTTAATGCAAGTGATATAAGAAATACAGAATCTATAAATAATATAATTGGAAATTCAATAAGACAAAGTTCTTTATTTAATAAATCAAAAATAATTCTTATTGATGAACTAGACGGAGTTTCTGGTAATGCTGATCGTGGCGGAGTCTTAGCACTAATAAAATTATTAGATGAAACAAATTTTCCAATTATCATGACTGCTAATGACCCTTGGGATTCAAAATTTTCAACTTTAAGAAAAAAATGTAATTTAATAGAATTTAAAAAATATAATGATGAAACAATAACAAGCTTTCTCGGAAGTATAACTAAAAAAGAAGATCTTAAAATAAATTATGAAACATTAAAAGAAATAGCAAATCTCAATAAAGGAGATTTAAGAGCATCAATAAATGATTTACAAATAGTTTCATCAACAAAAGAGAGTTCATTGGATGATAGGAAGAAAAAAGAAACCGCATTCAATGTTTTAAAAAATATATTCAAAACAAGAGAAGTTTCTACATATGAATTTGATAAAACTGATCTTAATCTTGATGAAGCAATGCTTTGGGTAGATGAAAACCTCCCATTAGAATACTCAGGAATAGATCTAGCAAAAGCTTATGATGCGCTAAGTAAAGCAGATGTTTTCAAGGGAAGAATTAGAAAATGGCAGTACTGGAGATTTTTAATATATCAGCATGCTCTAATGACTTATAATATAGCTGTAGCTAAAAAAGAAATAAATCCTAATTTTATAAACTATAAAAGAAATTCAAGAATTCTAAAATTATGGATAGCAAAACTAAGATTTAGCAAAAGAAAAGAAATAGCAGAAAAAATAGCAAAATACACTCATACTTCAACAAAAAGAATTATTAAGGACTATCCCTATATTAAAAAGATACTAAACGATAAAGAAATAATACAAAAATTTGAATTAGAAAATAAAGAACCTTAAATTTTATGATTTATTTTATTTAATTCTTTTTTTACTTCTTTTAAAATAGGTTCAAAACAAGTTTCTGCAATAGATATAACTTCTTTTACATCTTCAATTAAAGGAATGTAACCTTGATAATTAATATTATTTCTTATCTTTTTTAGATTATTTAAAACTCGTATAGGTCTTTCTGTTTTAACACTTAAAGTAAATAATTCATTTATCATTTCTGTATGGTGGTCTGGTCCAATTGCTTCTTTTCCCCTTATTAAAAGTAAAGCATCTCCCAACATCCTGAAATCTTCATAAATACGGCTTATAATAGTTGCTCCAGCTTCTTTTATAGGATTCAAATTTTTAATATAATTCATTTCTATCTCGGCAGATTTTAGCATACTCTCTGCCTTAAATTTATTTGGTACCCTGTTTCTTATCATATTCGTACCTCCAAAAATCCCTGTAAAGTTATTCCATTTGCTATATTTGAAAAAACATTTAAATCTACATAATTTCTTGAAAATATAAATAAATTAATTTTAACATTTTCTTTATATCCTAATTTTTCCATAGTTAAATTGATTATTTTCGGTTGTTCATTTCCTAAAATTTCAACTGCAATATCTAAATCACTTCCTTCTATATCTTCTCCCCACCTATAACTCCCGAATAAAATAACTGCTTTAGCATTTGGAATATTACTGTTTATCCATTCTATAATGCCCCCTTCATAAACATGCATAATATTTTGGGGGATTTTTTTTGTTATAAAATAAATATGTTTTGGATTTGCACGTATTCTCCACAATTTACCAACTACCTCTTTATGTATAAATCCATCTTTTTCAAGTTGTAAAATTATTTCATTTGTACTTTTTTTAGATATATCTAAAGCCCTGCAAAGTTCATTTAAAGAGAATTCTTTACTTGGGTATGCAAAAAACCAAGCAAGAATTTTTTCATATGCTCTTTCTTTTTCAGGAATGCTTATTCCCTCCAACTTATTCTTTTTCAACATATATATGGTAACTCCAGTAACTATTTAAATCTTTTGGTTACCATCTGGGAACTTATGAAACCATTTGATTCTTTTGGTTACCATTACTAGCAAAACTAAGATTTAGCAAAAGAAATAGCAAAATACACTCATACTTCAACCAAAAGGATTATTAAGGACTATCCTTATATTAAAAATATACTAAAAGATAAAGAAATAATACAAAAATTTGAGTTGGAAAATGAGATTTAAAGAACTTAGAAGTTTCATGGGATTATTAATTCTAATTACAATAACTATTTTATTAGTTTCTTTCTTATGGAAATATAATTTAATTTTAATTATTGCATTAGGATTAGAAAGTATTATTCTTTTAATTGTCTTTCATAAAAAACATGATATTATTTATTTTATAGTTGGTGGAATTTGTGGTCCTGCAGCTGAAATGGTCGCTGTACACTTTGGTGCTTGGAATTTTGCTAATTCAAACTTTTATAATATCCCTTTATGGCTTCCTTTATTATGGGGTATAGTTTTAGTTTCAATGAAAAAAGCTACAGAATCACTCATTAATACTTTTAAAAAAACATCATCAAAGTAGAGAAATGTTTATTAATCAAAAGGTTCTTTAAAGATTATGAAAAACCCCAAAAAAGCGAATATGTGGTTATTTGATTTATCTTTTAATCTATCTTCAATTATAATGACTTATCCTTTAAAGGGATCATTAGAAGGGTGTGAAAAAAGGACTCTAAAAACAGGTATAAAATATTTTAACAATATGCTAAATGGATTAGGATATAGTGAAAAAATAAAAGAGAATGGTATTGGAATAAGTCAAGATTTAGAATTATTATTGGGGTATAGAGAATTAGAATCTCGTTTGCCTTCTTTAGATAGAGATAAAAAAATATATTTGAAGAATATACTTAATTTTCTACAACTGTTATCAGAAGGAAAAGAAATTGAAAAATTAGAACCGGAAAAGTACTCTACATTTTTTATGGAATTGGGACAAAACGCAAGAAGAAGTTCGTATTTCCCAGAATCTTCACATAGATTATAATTAGAATCTCATACTTCTTAATTTTTTACAACGCTCATTAACTAATGGGTGAGTTGAAAGCAAGCTCATCATACTTCTTCCAGAAAAAGGGTTTACAATAAACATATGAGCACTACCTTCAGATCCCATTCTCATAGGATTCATTTTAGAAGAACTTTCTAATTTTAATAAAGCACTAGCAAGAGGTTCTCCATTTTTAATAAGTTTAGCTCCAGTTTCATCAGCAAGATATTCACGACTTCTTGAAATAGCTAATCTAACTAACATAGCAATTATAGGAGTAAAAATAGCTAATACTAATAATCCTAAAGCACCTCCACCATTTCTATCCCTATCACCGCCAAAGATAGCTGCAAACTGTGCCATCTGCGCTACATACATAATCGTTCCAGCAATAACAGCAGCAATAGCACTTATCAAAATATCTCTATTCTTAACATGAGCAATTTCGTGTGCAATTACTCCTTTCAATTCATTATCATTTAATAAACTCATAATTCCGGAAGTGCAGGCAACAACAGCATGTTTTGGATTTCTCCCGGTTGCAAAAGCATTAGCTTGATTATTAGGAATAATATAAATTTTAGGCTTGGGAATTTTTGCTAGTTTACTTACTTCTTCAACAATTTTATGTAATCTTGGATAATCATTCTTTTTAGCTTCTTTAGCCCTATACATTGCTAAAACTATTTTATCAGAAAACCAGTAAGTTACAAAATTTAATAGTAAAGCAAAACCAAAAGCAATAGTTAATCCACCTGTCCCACCAATTAAATATCCAACTCCAAGTAATACTCCAGTTAATAATCCAAGAAGTAATACTGTTTTAAGTTGATTTAAAATTGCCATGGCAAATTAGAAATTTCTCCAATATTTAAAACTTATTAATCTTCCTTTCCCCAGAATTCGTCTGCTTCTTTCTCTAATTTTTCTAGTCTATCGTAATAATCAGCAAATTCATTAAGGTGTGCTAAAGCAATTTTTCCAGTCATTATAGAATCATCATTAGTAACATTTGTTTTTGGACTAACTTTACCATGCTCCAATTCTACATTCATTCCTCTTCTGAACTGGTCAACATCCCATTTATCCCATTTAATGCCTAATTTATCACCAACTTCCTTAGCTTCTTTTGCAGAAAACTCTTTTTTCATATTAATAGTAGTTTGTTTTAATATATAAGTTTTATTGAAAGGAGCCCTTATTGTTATTTTTCCTCTAATAGCCATTTCCAAAATGGGAGAAATTCAATTTTTCTGCCATCAAATTCTCTAATTTTTTTATCTCCAAGATATAAAAGAAGTGCTTTTTTTGTTTTATATCTTTCCATAAATAGTTTTAATGTATTCAAATCTCTCTCTTCAATTGTTTCCTTATTTTTAACTTCGATAGGCAGAATGCTCTTACCTTCAATTTTTAAAAAATCTATTTCTTTTTCTAAATCTCTCCAATAATACTTTCCATCAATAATGCTTAAAACAAAAGACTCTAAAATTTTGTCATTATTTTCTCCATAGCAATATGCAAGATTCCACCAATAAGGATAAACTCTCTGCATCTTTCTGCTTGTTGAAAGTGTGCTGGGTCTGAAATTTTTAATAATTCTTATTAAATAACAGAATTCAAGATAGAAAATATGCTTATATAAAGTATTCTTGCTTATCCTTAAACTTTTTGATAAATTGTCATAATCAAGATAAAATCCGGGTTCCTTATAAAATAATTCCAAGAGTTTATATAATAATTCTTTATTAATATTTTTGAATTTTTCTGGAAGATCTGATTTAATTATCTTGTCTATAATTGTCGTTCTAAGATAATCCTTGATAACTAATTTATTATCCCAATTTATTATTTCCGGAAAGCTTCTCCATAAATAAAGGAAAAATTCTTTTTTTATTTCCCTTGAGTATAGCATAGGATTCTCAATTATTTTTTCTTTATTTTTTAACTCTAAAAATTCTTTAAATTTTAAAGGACTTATATTAATTAAAAAATATCTTCCGGCAAGGTTTTTTATAGCTTCTTCTTCCAATTTAATACTGCTAGATGATGAAATATAAAATTTTATATTGGGGCAAGAATCATAAATTAATTTTAATTCATTAGCCCATTTTTCAAATTTGGTTATCTCGTCAAAAAAAACAAAAATTTTTTCTTTCTTGTAATCTAATCCTGTTAATTCTTTATAATTCTCAAAAATCTCTATTAAATCTTCAACTTCTTTGTCAAAACTAAAATAAAAAATTCTTTTAGGTTCTGTTTCATTAAGCAGTTCCTTTATTGTTTGATATATCAAGGTGGTTTTTCCGACCCTTCTCAATCCTGCAAGGATAATTATTTGCTTATATTTTTTAAATTCCCGTATTTTATTCAAAAAGCTCCTTTTATAATGTTTAGCAAGTTCCTCACTAACTTTCTCCTCTTTCCACCAAGGATTGAGCAAATTTATAGTATCGCTGATATTTGACATAAGTATCCTAAAGAGAACTAATATTTAAATCTTTCGTTCCCTAAAGAGAACTAATATTTATGAGATAAAATGGTCCGATAATACAACAACACATTAAAAAGGTAAATCTTATATTCTTATAAAAATGTTAATATACTATGTATGAGATAGTAATCGGCCGTGATGAAGCTGATAAAAAGAGGTTAGGTCTTAGAGGTACGGTTTTCTTAGGTAAACTATTTGTTAAAATGGGTCAAACAACGTCTCTAAGTAATAAAGTTCTATTAGATGTAGCAAGACCCCACGTAATATTAATTTCCGGGAAAAGAGGCTGTCTTCCAGGAGATCATAAAGTATTTACAGATAAAGGCTATAAAGAGATAAAAGACTTTGACGGGCAAAAAGATAAAGTGCTTTCATTTAACAAAAATGAATTAGAATTTGTGTGGAAAAATGCTAAACTCCTTAAATATAAAATAGATAAAGAAGACTTAATAAAAGCAACATTAAAAGACGGTAGAGAAATTACCATGACAGACGAACATCCATTAATGGTATTTCATAAAAATGCAGTTTTGGTGTGGCGTAAGGGTAAAGATTTAAAAGAAAATGACATATTGGTTAATAGCACCATTGTCCCAGAAGTGAGAAATGATAAAGAAAGTTTAAGAATTGCGAGATTATTAGGATTTGTATTATCAGACGGAAATATTTTTATTAAAAAGGGAAGATGGAAAGATGGACGTGGTTGTTGGTATAATGGAACTAAAAAAAGAGTTAGAATTGATACAGATTCAGAAGATGTTTGTTTACAAGCTAAAAAAGATATAGAAGAAGAATTTGGAGTTAAAGCAAGATTTGAAAAAAGAAAAGATTGTAATTGTGGTCAGGTAAGTTCTAGCAATAGTAAAGTAGTAGATAAATTAGTTAATTTAGGTGTTCCTCCTGGAAAGAAATCTGGAATAATTAGAATACCAGAAATTGTATGGGGAAGCTCAAACGAGTTCAAAGCTAATTTTATTAATGCTCTTTTTTCTTGTGATGGAACTATCCAAAATGATGGTATGAGAGTAGAATATTATTCAAATTCGAAAGAATTTATGAAAGATCTTCAATTATTACTATCTCATTTTTCAATAGAGTCTACTATTAGGATAAAACGAAGAACAGATCTCCCTAATTATGTAAGTTATCGTTTAGGTTTTAGTGACTATACCTCTCTAATTAATTTCAGAAATAAAATAGGGTTCTTTCATAAAGACAAACATCAAAGATTACAAATAAAGAAATTTAATTTGTGTAACAGAAGAAAGGGCGTCCAATATATTGGAGAAGACTTAGTTGGTGTAAAAATAAATAAAATAGAAAAAGTAAATGGCATAAAGGAAGTATACGATTTAGAAGTTCCAGAAACTCACTCTTTCATTGCTAATGGAATAATTTCCCACAACTCAGGTAAGTCATTCTCACTTGGTGTAATAGCAGAAGAAATATCAAACTTGCCAGAAGAAATTTCAGAAAATCTTTCAGTATTAATATTTGATACAATGGGAATATTCTGGACAATGAAATATGCAAATGAAAAAGAAGCAGATTTATTAGACGAATGGGGATTAAAAGCAAAAGCATCAGAAAGAATAAAAATTTTCACACCTCAAGGTTTCTATAAAAAATACAAAGATGAAAAATTTCCAACAGATTATCCATTTGCAATACGTCCAAACGAATTAAATGCATCAGATTGGTGCAATGTTTTTAATTTAGAATTAACAGAAACAATTGGAATTTTAATCGAGCGTGTTCTTGAAAAATTAGAAGATAAAAATTATTCTATAGATGATATAATCAAATTAATAAAAGAAGATAAAAAAACAGAAAAGAAAACTCTTGATGCAGCAGAAAATAGATTCTCGGCAGTAAAGACTTGGGGTTTATTTGATATAGAAGCAACCCCAATAAAAAATATCATAGACAAAGGAAAAGTTTCAATAATAGATGTAAGTTGTTATTCACAAACAGCAGGTTCTTGGTCAATTAAAAATCTAGTAATAGGATTATTATGTAAAAAATTACTGACAGAAAGAATGGCTACTCGTAAAATAGAAGAATTAAAAACAATTGAAAGAGGTTATTCACCTTTCTTTTTAGAAGAAGAAAATAAAGAAGAAAAAATGCCTTTAGTTTGGATTTTTCTAGATGAAGGGCACGAAATGCTGCCTCGTGAAGGAAAAACACCTGCAACAGACGCTTTAGTTCAATTATTAAGAGAAGGTCGTCAACCAGGAATATCATTAGTAATTGCAACACAACAACCCGGTGAAATTCATAAAGATGTTATAACTCAAGCAGATATAGTTCTTTCTCACAGAATCACAGCTAGAAGAGATATAACTGCACTTAATGAAATAATGCAAACTTATCTATCAGCAGATATTTTGAGATACTTAAATGAATTGCCAAGTCTAAAAGGTTCTGCAATAATTCTTGATGATAATTCAGAAAGAATTTATCCAATGAGGGTGCGTCCAAGATTTACATGGCACGGTGGAGAATCACCAACAGCAGTTCAAATTAAAAGAACAGAATTATTAAATTTAGGATTATAATCAAGCAGCTCTTTTTTCTAAAGCCAATTCTTCTTTATAATCTTTACAAATCCTTTCAAATAATCTTTCTATATCATAAATTTTTGCTTTATAATAAGTTAAATTATTTCTTAACATTAATAAATCAGATTTTTCTTCTTTTAATTTTTTAATAATAAAACTATCTTTTTCATATTCTAATTGATTATCTATTAATATTAACAATCCATCAATCATACTATTCAAATGAGGTAGAGTCTTAGGATATAATTTCACATTTGCTTTAACATGCGCCACTAAATCTTCTATGTAAAGTTTTCCTTTAGTTACAAATAAATCCATATAATTTTTCTTTAATCTATTTATTCTTTCCATTTTTATTCTGCTTTTTGTTTAGCGTATTCTCCTCCGCCAATTAAATCAGCTGCACAAGCTCCAATAATTGCAGGTAGTGATAAAACTGCTAATTGTTTAAATAATAATCCGGGAGTCATAAGTTCAAAAATAGACAATACTATAAAAACAACTAGTAAAGAAATTCCATAAATAATTGTTATTCTTATAGGCATAAAATAAAGAAGTTTTTTCTGTTTAACTCTTCTAAAACCAGTTGCATATATAAAAACAAATCCTACAAAATAAGAAAGTAAAAAGAAAAATATGGCCCTGGAATAAGTTATATGCTGGGCAATTTCTACACCCTTAAAAACAAGATAATGTGAAATTAAAGCTACAAAAGCCCCTACAAAAGCCTTGCTAATATCCCTATAAGTAATCTTAGCTAAAACCTTTGGCTTTGTTTCTTCCCTGATTTCCTTCTCTATTTTCTCTAATTCTTCTAATTGCTCTTTTTCTAATTTATTTTCATTTTTTGTTTGTCTTTTTTCAAGGTCTTCAACTTCATTTTCTTCCTTAAACTGTCTCTTTTCTAAACTTAAAACCTGATTTAATTTATCTTCAATTTTTTTAAATTCAATTTCTCCAGAAATCAACTTCTTTTTTTCGAATCTCTTTTTTGGCATATATTAAAAATGCTTAGAGAATATTTAAACCTTTTCAATAGAATTTAATATCAAATACGACCTTCCATTTATTAGGTCCGTATGGAAGCACTATTTTTTTATTAATAATTTTATTCTTTCTTTTTAATTTTTTAATAACTTCTTCCCCACAACCATAAAGATTATTTTTATCTCCGTAATAATAAAAGTGTATTATTCCATTCTTTTTTACATATTTAACAGCTAAATCTAAAAAAAGATATCCTTTTCTGGGTAAAGGCATAATTATTCTATCAAATTTTTCTTTTAATTTTGGACATATTTTGTTAACATCTCCTTCTAAAACAATTACTTTATTTCCAACTTTATTTAAAATTATATTCTCTTCAGCATATTTATGTGCATGAGGATTTATTTCTATAGAATAAACTCTTTCAGCTTTGCTTTTTTTTGCAATAATAATAGAATAAGGAGCTATTCCTGAAAACATCACTAAAACTTTTTCACCTTTTTTTATTAATTTGCTTATTCTTTCTCTTTCACTTCCCTCTCTAGCAGAAAAATAAACTTTTCTTGGATCTAATTTAAATAAACATCCAGATTCTTTGTGTACTACTTCTGTATTTTTAGATCCTAAAATCAACTTATATTTCTTAATTCTATACTCTCCTTCTCTTCCAGAAACCTTTTTTAACACAGATTTTATATTTTTACTTAATTCCATTATAGTTTTAGCAATTAATTTTTCTTTCTTTTTTAATTCAGGTTTTATTTCAACTATGGCAATAGCTTTCTCTTTACCACCAATAACTTCAAAAGAACTAGGAGCATATTCTAATTCTTTTTTACTTAATTTTTTCCTTAATAATTCCTTTAAACTAGCCATATCAGTAAAATTAGTGCATAGAAATATTTAAATACTTTTATAGCCATTTTAAAATTATGAATATAAAGGGAGTGATACAAAAAAGAGGTGTGATTTTTACATCTCTTTTCCTTAGTTTAATGCCTTTTGCCTATGCTACTACAAGTGGGGCTTTCTCTACCTTAGCACAAGTAATTAGGGATATGTTATATGGAATCTCAGAAATCCTAAGCCCATTTGTAAAAGAAGGGCTTTTAACAGGTTCTTATGGTGATGTTTATGGAAGAGCTCTTTTAGCCACAATAATGATTTTAGTTTTGATGATCCCTATTAAAAAATTAAAATTATTTGAAGAAAATCAAGGAGCTGGAATGGCCCTAGCAGTTATAATTCCTGTAGCGGGCGTTATAGTAATGCCTTATAATTGGATAATATCTATATATGATTCCTGGCTTTCTGTCTTAGGGATGATTCTTGGACTTGTTATAGTCTCTTTATTAAAAGCAGAAAACAGAACATTTGCAGCAATAAAAGGTGCAATTTATTTTGCATTTATACCAGCATTATCCGGATTATCACAAAGATTTAGTTTTAATGATAGTTTAAACATGTTAATTTCAATTTTTATGATTATCTGTTTTATACTATTTGTTTATAATATGTTTATCAGAAGTTTTAAGGGTGTAGGAGGAACACTTGGTGGAGGAGTTGATTGGGTAAAAGATAATTATGATTGGGAGAAAGAAAAAAGAGAAGCAAAAGCAATTGGTAAAGGTGGAAAATGGCTTGGAAGAAAAGGTTGGCAGGGAGCAAAAGGAACTGCTAAAGGAATTAAAAAAGGATATAATTGGACAAAAAAAAGACTAAATGAAAGAGTCGCAAAAGGAATTGAAAATATTAATAATTTACAAGAAGTTAAGAGAAGTTTAGAAAAGATAAATATTAGAAAAGATAAAATAGAAGAAAAAACATTGAATACTTTTGTCAATGCACTCTTAGAAAAATTACCAACTATATGGAGAAATGAAAAAAAATATGTATTAATAAATCCTTCCGATTTAACAGAAATGTATGACCCATTAGCTGCTGAATTAAACATAGCTATAGGGATTATGAATCAACCTTGGTTAAGTCAAGAAACAAAAAAATCTTTAGAGGGTGAATTGGGACCCTTAGAGGATTATAAAGAAAAAATTAATGATTTATTAAAAAAAATTGATGGATTAAGACAAAGAAATATAGAACAAATGATCCAACAATTAGAAGCTTATATAAATAATCATAATTTCGAACCAGCTATAGTAAGTTGTGAAGACCTTATAGAATTTAAAAAAACAGCTGTCTTTCTAGAAAGAGAGTTTAGAGAAGAAATAAAAAAATTATATGACCTTAGTGAAAAACTTAGTATTATTCTTGAAAAAGCGACTGAAGAGCAATCAAAATCTCCTGAAAAAAAAGCAGGCCCTTATGGTCCTGAAAGTTTACCTGGTCATTATAAAAAATAAGATTTAAACCCACTTCTTCAATCCTTCTTGACTCTTTTCACTTTTAACTTCTCTTAATTTATTTAAAACCTTATCAACTCTTTCTTCATTAAATTCGTGTTCATCAACTAAAATTTTTTTTACTCTATAAACATCAACTTCGCCCCATTTCAATTGATAATTCTTCATAACAGGCATGCTTTTAAAAACAGCAAAAATTTGTTTCCAATTAAATTCGGCTTTTACATCTTTAAATAATTTATCAAAATCATGAATATCTTTAACTAGTCTTAAAGCAGTCTTTGGTCCAATTCCACGAACACCTTCATTATAATCAGTTCCAACCAGTATAGAAAGGGCAATTAATTGATCTCTATTCAATTTTAATTCTTTTAAGATCTTATCTAGTTCAACCAAATAAGGTTTTGTAAGAACATAACCTCCGCCAGGTAATCTTCTCTTCTGTGACAATGTTAGATTAGTTATACATCTTGGAGCTCCGTGTAAAAATGGATCAAAATCAGTAGTTGCACAGGCCCAAACATCCTCTCTTTCATTCATAAAAGCCATTTGTGCATCACACTCGCTTGGAGCCTGAATAATTGGTAAGCCCATAGCCTTGATTAATTCTTTAGACTCGTCAATTATTTCGTGATTCAATCTAGAAGTTCTTTTTGCAAACTTATACATTTTATCAACATCTTTTTCTTCAACAGCTTTTTTATATTCATTTTCTGCTTTTACTTTTCTCTCAGCTCTTTTTTCCTGTTCCCTTAATTTTAACTCGGGAGCTTTTCCATCAAAAACAATAGCTAATTTAAGATCCATACTCATTAGATTACTAAACCTGGTCCAAATCCCCATTAAATGTGAAGTTACTCTTCCTTTACTATCCATCAAAAGTTCTCCATTTTGTTGTCTTATAGAACTCAAAAATTGATAAACGCAATTTGAAAAATCAACAGCAATCTTCTTTCCAGCTAAATCTTTAAAAGAAATTTCTTCTGTTGGAATTATTCCTGATAATTTAACACCCATTTTAGTCTTGCCTTACCATAACATTTTCATCATAAAAAAATAAATCTAATTTAAATTTATTAGATCTTGCATTTAATTTATCAACTTCATCACGAAGCATATTACAAAAATTATATTTAGAATTAAAATATATTTTATCTACTAAATCTCCTTTTTTAATTTTCACAGATTCTATAGCATAAGGCAAATCTCCAGGACCAGAAACAATAGTATCAAGATATTTCTTTCTTTCTCTTTTTATAAACTCTAAATTAATCACAATTTTATCCAATCCTTGCATATAATCAAATAGAATACTTATAAAATTTTTATAACTAACGTATTTACTAGACATATAATATTAAAATACTAAATCTTTATAAAATTATCTAAGTATAATATCCACTAAATTTATAAGTTATAAGCCATTTATCATAATATGACCACAATCAAGTTTTACCCGATAGATATTGAATCTAAAGGAAATGTAATTAAGATATTTGGAAGAACTACAGATAATAAAAGGATTTTCATAGTAGACCCAACTTTCTCCCCTTATGTATTAGTAGAACCAAAACCAGGAGAATTAAAAAGACTACAAGAAAAACTAGGCGGTCTAAAAGAAAACGATTATTATGTTACCTCAATAAATAAAATAGAAAAGGATGATTTAGGTGAAAAAAAAGAATTTTTAAAGGTAAGTATGAATCACCCAGATGCCCTTTCAACTTTAATACCTTTAATTAAAAAAATTCCAGGAACAAATTCCGTAAAAGAATATGATATTAAATTCCATAAACGTTACATTATAGATAAAAACATTACCCCCTTAACATTATGTGAAGTAGAAGGAGAAATTAAAAATACAGATTTTGATGTTGATATAGCAATAGAAGGAAGCATTAAACCTTTATCTTCAGATACCCTTGATTTAAAGTTATTAAGTTTTGATATAGAAATAGAAGATTTCTTTGATATAGAAAGTGTAGAATTTCCTATAATTTCGATATCTTTAGCAACAAAGGATTATAAAAAAGTAATAACATGGAAAAAAGTAGAACATCCAGAAAGTTACATAGAAGTTGTTAAAGATGAAGCAAAATTAATAGAAAAATTTAAAGAAGAAATTAAAAAATTAAAACCCGATTGCATTGTAGGTTATTTTTCAGATGGTTTTGACTTTCCTTATTTAATAGCAAGGGCTAAAAAATTAGAAGTAGATTTTGATATTAATTTAGATAATACTAATATAAGAATAACAAGAGGCCGTGAAATAAGTGTAAAAACAAAAGGGATTGTTCATATAGATATATTTAAATTTATAAAAAAAGTTATGGCTAATTCTTTAAAATTTGATTCTTATTCACTAGATTTCGTAGCAAAGGAAATAATTGGAGAAAGAAAAAAAGAATTTAATATGACTAAAATGAAGAATAAATGGCATAATGGAGAAGTAAAAGAAATATGCGAATATAATTTGCATGATTCAGTAATAACTCTAAAACTTGCTGAAAAAATACTTCCAAACATTATAGAACTAGTTAAAACAACCTCTCTACAATTATTTGATGTCTGTCGAACAAGTTATGGTAAATTAGTAGAAAACTACTTAATGAAAAATGCTTATGCTCTAAATGAGATAATTCAGGCAAAGCCAGCCTATGAAGATATTTCAATAAGAAAGATGTATACTTATCAGGGGGCTTCTGTAATGGAACCCTCTCCAGGATTGTATGAAGATGTTATTATTTTTGATTTCATGTCTCTATATCCAACAATTGTGATTGCAAAAAATATCTGCCCTTCAACGCTTAAAAAAACAGGCGATAAAGAAGATTATAAAACTCCAGAAATAGAAGAAGATGGAAAAATGGTTACTCACTATTTTTCTACTAAAAAAGAAGGTTTCATACCCACAGTGATTAAAGACTTAATACTAAGAAGAAATCGTATAAAAGAAATGTTAAGAGAAGAAGAAAATCCTATATTAGAAGCCCGTTCGTATGCACTAAAAACAATTGCAAATTCTATGTATGGTTACACAGGTTTCTTTGGGTCAAGATGGTACTCTAAAGAATGCGCTTCTTCTATCACGGCTTTCGCTAGATATTACATCAATGATGTTATTAACAAAACAAAAAAAGAAGGGTTTAATGTTATTTATAGTGATAGTGTAGATGGAAAAACCAAAATATTTACTAAAAAAGGAAAAAGAATTTATGAAGAAGACATAGAAAGATTATTTGAAAGAGTAGACAATGAAAGGTTAGGAAAGGAGTATAACTCTAAAGAAAATATTAAAGTATTAACTTTAGATGATAAAGGCAATTCTGTTTTCAAACCAATAAAACATGTTATGAGGCATAAGACCAATAAAAAAATGTATAGAATAAACTTTACAAATAATTGGTATATAGATGTAACAGAAGATCATTCACTAATGGCTTATCAATCCTCTAAATTTAATGCATCTAAAATGAATAAACAAAACCCATTAAAAAGGATTATAGAACTTAAACCTGAAGAAATAAAAAAGAAAGCAAACACAATTATATCTTTAAAAAAGATACCAAATAAAAGTTATGAAAACAAAAATTTGGCAAAGGAATTTTTTGAGTTCATGGGTTACTTTATTGGAGATGGTAGTTTTATGAGAAATAAGACTAATCGAGAGCATAATAAAGATTATTACTTAAGGTTATCTTTAGGAAAGGATAAAGAAGAAATATTTAATAAATTAATAAATCCTCTAAAAGAATTAAGATATATTAAAAACCATTGGTGGAGTAAATCAAGACAAGGAGATATAATTCTAAATGGATTAAAATTAGTTAAATTAATATCTGAAAACTGCAGAAGCTCTGAAGGAAAAAAGATAATCCCAAAATGGCTGTTTTATGAAAAAGACGAGAATATAAACGCATTTTTAAGAGGGTTATTTTCAGCAGACGGATGTGTAATGATAAGAAATGATGCTCCAATAATAAAAGTTACAACTATTTATCAAAATTATGCGGAAGAAATAAGAAAACTTTTGTACCGGGCAGGGATATCCCACGCCGTATTTAAAGAAAATAGTATTAACAAATATAAAAGTAAAGACAAAACTTATTCTAGTGGAAGCCAATCTATAAACATAATTCTTAAAAACAAAGAAATTTTTGCGGAGAAAATAGGATTTCTACTAGACAGAAAAAACAAACTTGCAAATATAAAAACAAAAAACCTGCAGAAAAAATCAATAATAAATTTCGAGTTTGATCTTCAAAGTGTAAAAAGTATTGAAGAGATAAAAACTCCAGATTATGTCTACGATATAGAAGTAGATGACAATCATAGATTTTTTGCAAATTATGTTTTAGTTCATAACACAGATTCTATAGCTTTTACTTTAGAAAATAAAAAGGAAGAAGAAGCAATAAATTTCCTTAAAAAACTAAATGAAGAACTTCCTTCTTTAATGGAATTAGAATTAGAAGGATTTTATCCTCGTGGAATATTTGTATCAAGAAAAGGTAAGGAAGGTTATGGTGCAAAGAAAAAATACGCGTTAATAGATCAAAGAGGAAAAATAAAAATACGTGGTTTTGAAACAGTAAGACGTGATTGGAGTCCAATTGCAAGAGAAACACAAAAAAAAGTACTTGAAATAATACTAAAAGAAAATTCTTCTGTAAAAGCACTAAGTTATGTTAAAGAAGTAATCTCTAAATTAAAAGCAAAAGAAATTACGGCAGACAAACTAATAATGCAGACTCAATTAACAAAGGAAGTTCACGAATACGAATTAATAGCGCCTCATGTAGCAATAGCAAAGAAGTTAATGGAAAAACAAAATATAAAAAGAGGAGCTTATATCAGTTATATAATAACAGAAGGAAAGGGTTTAATAAGAGACAAGGCAAAAACACCAGAAGAATGTCAAGAAAAAGAATATGATCCTGAATATTACATTAATAATCAAGTGGTACCTGCAGTAGAAAAAATATTTGAAGTATTGGGCTACAAAAAAGATGATTTAGTAGAAAAAGATCAAAAAAAACTAGATGGTTTTGGAAAATGAAAACAATTTATGTTGTTCATGGATGGAGTGGATCTCCTGAAGAAGGTTGGTTTCCTTGGTTAAAAAAAGAATTAGAATCTAAAAATTTTAAAGTAGAAATTCTATCTATGCCCAATGCAAATCATCCAAAAATAGAAGAGTGGGTTACTTATTTAAAAAAACAAGTTAAAAAAATAGATGAAGATACTTCTTTTTTAGGTCATTCAATTGGTTGTCAAACAATTTTAAGATATTTAGAAGGTATAGATAAAAAAATTAGTAAAGCTGTATTAGTTGCTCCATGGGTTCATCTTAAACCAGAATGTATAGCAGATAAAGAATCACAAGAAATTGCAAAACCTTGGTTAGAAAAAACTATTAATTGGGATAAAATTAAACATAATAAATATATATACATATTTTCTGATAATGATTCTTGTGTTCCTTTAGAAGATTCTGAAATATTTAAACAAAAATTAAAGGCAAAGATTATAATAGAACACAATAAAGGTTATTTTAGTGGAGAAGATAATATAAAAGAATTAAATGTTGTATTAAAGGAAATTTTAAAATGATAAAAGCAATAATTTTTGATTTGGATAACACGTTATTTGATACTAAAAAGTTAGTAAAAAGAGAAAGATTAGAAGCTTGTGAAGCGATGATTAAAGTAGGATTACCAGCTAAATCCATAAAAGAAGCTTATAATAACCTATTAAAAATAATAAAAAAATATGGTTCTAATAATCCAAATCATTTAGATAAATTATGTAGTTTTTATAAAATAAAACCATATCCAAAAATAATTGCATCTGGAATTGTAGCATATCATAATGTTAAGATAGGAGAAATTCATCCAATAAAAGATGCTATTCCAACAATAATTAAATTAATAAAAAGAGGTTATAAAACAGGAATAGTTACAAGAGGGATTCCAATAAAACAATGGGAAAAAATAATAAGATTAGGGTTAATAGATTTATTTGATGTTATTTTGATTCAAGATGAAAGAATTGTAAAAACAAAAGAAAAAATCTTAGAACAAGCAATTAAAAAATTAAAGTGTAATCCTAAAGAAGCAATTTATGTTGGTGATAATCCTTATGAAGATGTTTTAAGTGCAAATAAAAAAGGGATAATTTCAATTCAATATGAGAATGGTCCTTACAAAAGATTAAGTTTAATAAGACCTAAATATAAAATAAAGAATATCTCTGAATTAATAGAAATAATAAATAAGATGAAGAAAAAATGAATCAAGATTTAATTAATGCAGGAAAAATATCAGCTCAATCTTTAGAGTATGCAAAAACACTGATAAAAGAAAATGCGTCTGCAAAAGAGATAATAGAAAAAGTAGAAGCTAAAATAATTTCTTTGGGAAGAAAACCGGCATTTCCTGTTCAATTGTCCATAAATGAAATGGCCGCACACTTTTTACCTATAGAAGAAAAAATATTAAAAAAATCAGATTTAGTTAAAATCGATTTAGGGGTAAGTATAAATGGATTTGCAGGAGATATAGCAACAACAGTTGAAGTAACAACAAATACTCATAAAAAATTAATAGAAGCTTCAGAAAAAGCACTTAAAGCAGCAATTGAAGCAATTAAACCGGGAATAGAAGTTTGTAAAGTAGGAGAAATTATAGAAGGAGTAATAAAATCTTACGGCTTTAATCCAATCAGAAATTTATCCGGTCATAGTATTACTCAATATAATTTACATAGTGGAATAACAGTTCCTAATTATAATAATGGCGACAAAACAAAATTAGAAGCAGGTATGATAATAGCAATAGAACCATTTGCAACAACCGGAAATGGATTAGTAAAAGAACATAAAGCTTCAGGAATTTATGCACTTGTAAATAAAAGACCCGTAAGAGATTTTGAAACAAGAAGAATACTTCAATTCATAGAAAAAGAATATAATACTTTACCATTTTCATCTGTTTGGCTTAAAAAAATATTTAATCCATTCAAAGTAACTCTAGCTCTGAATACTCTAGAAAAAGAAGAAATAATTCATCAATATCCTCAATTAATAGAAAAATCAAATGGTATAGTTTCACAAGCAGAACATACCTTAATAATAGAAAATCCTCCAAAAATAATAACTAAAATTTAATGAATATTATTTTCTCTTAATATTTTGGTAATACTTTTACGTGCTTCTTCTTCAAGAGGTTTATAATGTTTACATAAAAGACAAACATCGGGATATTCATCCCTACACAATAAAGCATGAGTTAAAGTTCCTCCTCCCCTTTCTATATCTACTAATTCAAAATAATCAGAAATAAGAACTTCTTGATTACAACAAAAAGAATATGCATCAAAAGATTTTACTATTATTCTTCCTTTTTTAGTATCAATAAATCTTTTATATTGTAAAAATAAATAATAATCATATCCGCATGTTTCTCTGTTTTGTTCTTCTTCCATCATAAATAATATAAGAACAAAAAACTTTTAAATTTATCCAAAGTAATTCTGAGTCTCTTTAATTACTGCTCCTCTAGCCTTTTTTAGATAAACATCTTCTATTTTTTTATAAGCCTCAACATCACTTCCGCTTACACTAGGTTTAATCTTTTTCAATACTTCATTAAAAGCACTCATGCCGACTTTATTTGCCTTGATATCCTTTCTTAATACAAACATTGCAGCTTCTCTACATAATGCTTCTAAATCTGCTCCAACAAAACCGTCTGTAGCGTCTGCTATTTTATTTAAGTTAACATCTTTTTCTAAAGGCATTTTTTTTGTATGGATAGTTAAAATATTTAATCTATCTTCTTTAGTTGGAATATTAGTTCCGATTATTCTATCAAATCTTCCAGGTCTTAACAAAGCAGGATCTATTAAATCAGGTCTATTAGTACTTGCCAAAATAACAACATCATTTAGTTCATCTAATCCGTCCATCTCATTAAGCAGAGTATTTACAACTCTTTCTGTAACCCCTGCATCATTAGCTCCTCTTCCCCTTCTTGAAGCTATTGAATCTATTTCATCAAAGAAAATAATACACGGAGCAACCTGTCTCGCTTTTTCAAATATTTTCCTGATCCCTTTTTCACTTTCACCAACGAATTTATTTAATAATTCTGGTCCTTTTACTAAAATAAAATTAGCTTCGCTTTCATTTGCAACAGCTTTTCCAACAAGAGTTTTTCCTGTTCCCGGTGGTCCATAAAGTAAAATTCCTCTTGGGGGTCTTATTCCCATTCTTGTAAAGGATTCAGGATATTTTAATGGCCATTCAACAGCTTCTCTTAATTCTTCTTTTAAAGTTTCCAATCCACCAATATCATTCCATTTTGTATTAGGAGCCTCAACAAGAATTTCTCTCAATGCACTAGGTCTAACTAATTTCAATGATTCTTTAAAATCACTTTGTGTAACTTTTAATTGCTGTAATATTTCGTTATTAATAACTTCATCTTTCTCTTTATAATCAGGTAAAACTCTTCTTAATACATTCATAGCAGCTTCTTTACATAATGCTTCTAAATCTGCTCCAACAAAACCATGTGTTATTTGTGCCAACCCTTCTAAATCAACATCTTTTGTTAATGGCATATTTCTAGTATGAATTTTTAAAATGTTTAATCTTCCTTTTTTATCAGGAACACCAATACTAATTTCTCTATCAAATCTTCCAGGTCTTCTTAATGCAGGATCTAAAGCATTTGGTCTATTTGTAGCTCCAATAACAATAACTTTTCCTCTTGATTTTAATCCATCCATAGTTGCTAGTAATTGCGCAACAACTCTTCTCTCAACTTCCCCATAACTTTCTTCTCTCTTAGGAGCAATAGCATCTATTTCATCAATAAAAATAATAGTTGGTGCATTCTTTTCAGCTTCTTCAAATATTTTTCTAATTCTTTTTTCAGCTTCACCAACAAACTTACTTATAATAGTTGGTCCATTAATTAAAATAAAATGTGCATCTGCTTCATTTGCAACAGCTTTAGCTAATAATGTCTTTCCAGTTCCAGGTGGTCCATGTAACAAAACTCCTTTAGGAGGCTCAATTCCTAATCTTGCAAATATTTCTGGATGTTTTAAAGGAAGTTCTACCATCTCTCTTATTTTCTTAACTTCTTCTGTTAATCCACCAACATCTTCGTAAGTAGTATCAACAACTCTTTCATCCATAACTTCAACAGCTTGAGAATTAATAGTTAATTCAGTATTTTCAGTAATAATGCATGGTTCTTTAGGATTTACATTAACAACAATAAATTTAAATCCACTTAGTCCTCCACCCATAAATCCTGGGCTTATAAAATCATTAAATATTTCTTCAATGGGACTTCCACTAAAAGTTCTTCTTCTCCTAGCTGCTCCACCCAAAGCAATTTGATCTCCTTTAACAACAGCCCTCCCTAATAAACCATTTTTAAAAAGTTCTGGATCCGCTTGAATCATTATTCCTTGCTGAGCAGGTGCTATAGTAACACTCTTAGCTTCTTTTAAATCTGCTTTTCTTATTTTAACATAATCTCCTATTCCGGTTTTAGCATTTCTTCTTAATATTCCATCCATTCTAATAACATTTTGTCCAATATCTGTTGGATAAGCTCTATCAATAATTCCGACAGTTAGTCTTCCACCTTCGATTTCAATAATATCTCCAGCTTTTACTTCCAACCTTCTCATTGTCTGGCTGTCTATTCTAACAATTCCTTTGTATGCTTCTTCTTGCAAAGCTTCCAAAACTTTTAATCTTTCTTCAATCTTCTTCGTCATTTTCATCTTCTTCCTCGATTTCTTCGATGTCTTCTTCAGCTTCTTGTACTTTCTTCTCCTTTTTTAAAGATTTTTTGTTTCCAATATCCATTTTAAAGAATAACCCTAATTTACCTGGTTCTTCTAAAGATAATCTTACAAGCCTATTCATCATTTCCATACTTTTCTGCATCTCTTTATTCATTTCTTCTTCGAAATCAATAATTTCTTTAGGAATAGAAACAGTATAGCTGTTTCCAACCATTCTTAATTTAACATGAAACTCTCTTTCTCTTAATCTTTTGAAGTTCTTAAACTCTTCAAGATCAACAGGATGGGGTATAAGTTTTCCACATTTAGGACACTCTAAAACTCTTATCTTAAAACCCTCTTTAATCATTACATTCTTTCTAGTTTTAGACCCACATTTATTACACAATACAACATTTTCAAAGATATCGTCTATTATCATTTTGAGTATACATTCTGTGTATACACAACTTCTATATAAACATTTCGCTTTAGTAGGCTTTGCATTATAATTCAATTTTGCACAAAAACAGAGCTAAATAATGTGCAAAGCCGCTGCTGCAATATATAAAAACTTTTAATAGACTGCCTATTGTATAATAGATGCCATTCACAAACTTAAAAGGAATAACTATTCTATATGGAGAAGAAGGAACAGGAAAGTCTATTATTTGCCTTGAATTAGCAAAAGATGAATTAAACAAAAACAACAAAGTATTATATCTAGATACTGAAAACAATTTCTCAATAGAAAGATTCAAACAAATATTAAAAGATAATGAAAAATTTTCTAACATTTTTATATTAAAATTAAAAAATATAAGAGAACAACAAGATCAAATAAAGAATTTATATTATCTAATTAAAAAATTCAATCCCTCTTTAATTATTATAGATACTATATGTTCTCATTATAAAAGATTATACAAACATAAATCTGATTTAGCAAAAGCAATGTTATACTCTCAATTAAAAATACTAAAAGAAATTTCAAATTCTATACCCATTATAATAACTAGTCAAGTTTACGAAGATTTTTCAACTAAACAAACAAAAATGATAGCAGAAAAGATTTTAACAGGATTTTCAGATAGAATAATAAAATTACAAAAAAATCCTAGAAGAATAATAACAGAGATGCCGGATAAAAAAATAAATTCTTTTGAAATAAATAGTAATGGAATTATTTTTATTTAGAAATTTTTAGCACTCTAAAATTTTTTTGCCGGACGTACCCCGAGCGCAGAACCCGAGAACCGCGGAAACCAACCGCAGCCGAGGATAGCCCTACCAGAGTCGGCGCCGAACCCAGCGACAGTACCATTTCTTGGGTACCAATAATATAATACTCCAGCTTTTACATTTAATTTAGGTAATCCTTGTTTTGTTGAATTACTAAATAAATCATTAAAATCAATTCCAGAAAGTTTATCTTCCATTAAAGTATCTTTATCAAGTTTTTCTCTTTTTTTTGTATTTCTCGTATAAATATACATTTGTCCTTTTTCTTCTTTAAAATAGGCGTCAAGCCATTCTGTTCTCCATGGATCTCTTACTACAGTGATATCCTCAAAAATTTCTGGATAATTTTTTCTTGTAAACTTTAAAAATTCTATGAACTCCGGGATAGTTAGCATTTGACAGCCTTGCTTTTTTAATGCTTCTTGTGTTTTTTCCCAAGTCATTCCTTGTAATTCTCTTTCTTTAGAAACCCAAAGCTTAATTTTAGGAGTATAAATAAAACCTTATTTTTCTTCACTTTTTTCTGCTTTAGATTCTTTCTT